>ERZ761609.5-NODE-5-length-388093-cov-21.019632_pt1 | contig 388093 bp, 332 predicted proteins | sample MGYA00511163_ERZ761609 | MGnify/ENA primary metagenome ERZ761609 (study PRJEB28899, sample SAMN02445070) | bioreactor sludge metagenome | biome: EBPR sludge | place: Australia: Brisbane, Thorneside Wastewater Treatment Plant | collected 2011-12-16 ... | reverse complement strand
ACTACAGCCCAAGCAACTAAAACCATAGCCATCATCTTATTCTTTTCATTTAAAAAAGTCATAGGGTGAAATTTTATTTTTAAATTAAAGTAAATTTTTTAACAAAAACTAAACGGTACTGTTTATCTGATTGTTTGCAACTTTTATAGCCTCAGTTTTGAATGAAGACCTATTGCTCAATTAAGTCCTTCAGCACACGTTGCGCTTGCTGAGGCTCCAGCCGGGGGCCAAACTGTGAAACCACACGAGAAGAGGCCAAAGAGGCAATTTTTCCCGCTTGCGCATAGCTGTGTCCGTGCGTAATCCCGTATAAAAATGCTCCTGCAAACATATCCCCCGCACCATTCGTATCCAGTGCCCTTACCTTATACGGCTCAATCTCAATAAAGGTGTCACCATCATAGATTAATGCACCATTTGCACCCAGTGTAATGGCAAACCTTTTGGCCGCCTGTTTCAATTTTTCGCGGGCATCACGGATATTGTCTGTCTCACTAAACATGAGCGCCTCCTCTTCATTGCAAAAAAGCAGATCAACACTTGCGCCTACTACTTGTTCGAAGTTCTTTGAGAAAAACCGCACCATGTTGGGGTCAGAAAAAGTCAAAGCAGTATTCACTCTATTTTTTTCGGCTATTCTCTTGGTTTCCAATAATGCTTCCATCCCACTGGGGCTCGACACGAGGTAGCCCTCCAGGTATGCATAAGTAGAGCTTATTATGGCTTCCTCATTTATCTGGTCAACGGACATGAACGAACTTATTCCTAAAAAAGTGTTCATCGTGCGGTCGGCATCTGGAGTTGTCATTACAAGACATCTACCCGAATGACCTTGCGGACAATCTTCATAGCTTAAATTGGTATCCACACCATTGCGTTTCATGTCTTCCAAAAAAAATTTCCCAAGTTGATCCTTGGCCACCAGGCATGAGTAATAGCTTTTCCCACCAAACTGATTGACTCCGATTACCGTATTGGCTGCAGAACCGCCAGCCGACATTCGGCTTTTCTCCATGTCAATGGCTTTCATCAGTTGTTGCTGACGTTTTTCATCCACCAAAGTCATCACCCCTTTCTCCACTTCATTTTTTACAAAAAAATCGTTGTCCACTTCGGTTACAATATCTACCAGGGCATTACCAATGCCGTATACATCATACTTTTTACTCATAAAATCATTTTTTATTCAGTATGCAAGATTACTGAATTCGTTCTTTAGAAATAAGAAACAAGGCAGGAGTTTACTACTTGTTCTTAGGTACAATGTTCAATGTATTTGTATACTGTTTGGCGCGATCAGGGTAGTCCGTGATAAAACCATCTACTCCCATTCCCTTTAATGATAACATTTCCGAAATTTCGTTTACCGTCCAGGGAATGACTTTTATATTTCTTTCATGCAATTCCATCACCTTTTCCTGATTGATGTTGCGATAATAAGGTGAATAGATATTCGGGTTGAATCCGAGTTCTTCCAGGTGTGCTTTTACAGATCTTTTGTTCTCCACCAATGCTGCTAATCTTATGTTGGGATATTTTTCATGCCAGTACCTCAACACACGAAAATCAAACGATTGAATAACAATCCGATCCAACGGAAGGTATTCATCCAGTAATTTGTAAACCCTATCCGAAAATTCTGCTGGCGCAGGATGAAACTTTCCATCTCCATCCTCACCTGATTTTATTTCGATATTATAATCCACCTCAAAACGAGTGTAGCTCTTTATATGATCCTCAATCGCCACAATAACATCACTTAGCAATGGCTTGGTCACACTCATTTTCACCTGTTCCGGGAACTTGCTATTTCCCAATGAGCCACAATCAAATTGTTTGACTTCCTCATAAGTCATTTCATAAATATTGAAATCCCTTTCTTCTCTTTTAGTATAAGCATTACCAGATGGGTCAAGGCAAATATCAGATGACATCCACGGCTCGTGGGAAACAATGATTTGACCATCTTTTGTAATTGCTAAATCCATTTCAACAGTAGTGACCCCGGAATCAAGTGCCGTAATAAACGCAGGAATTGTATTTTCAGGCATGAGGCCTCTTGCGCCCCTATGGCCTTGGACATCAAAAGTGGGAAGTTTTTTTTGGGAGAAGGCTATTAAAGGGAACATGGTTGCGAAAATCAGAACAGCTGGCATCAATCTCATGATTCAAAGATAAAATTAATCTATGAATGAATTGCTCAAAAAAAAGGAGCCCCGATGGTCTCCCTTTTTACTTTTCTAGGAATGATTAGATCTTAATACCAAAACAAATCCCAGTCCTCAAGCCAAATCCATCAAAAGCTCCTGTATCGAATGTATCACTACCTGATGAATAAGATGGCCCAAGGAAAATATCCAGCACTACTTTTTCTTTAAATACTTCCCATTTTCATCTCTTAGGAGTTTTTCGCTATTAAAATTAGCAGTAATATTATCTTGCCCTTAAGTATCCTTATCCATTCTATTATTCTTCAATCAACACTCCCATCTTGCCCATCTGATAATCACGCATGGCCTCCATAATTTGAGTTTGTGTATTCATCACAAAAGGCCCATGAGAGACCACTTCTTCATCAAGTGGCACTCCTGTTAAAAACAAAATACGTGTATCTTCTAATGCCTCCAGTGAAATGGCATCTCCATCATTTTTGAAATGAACCAGGTGCAGTTCCTCTACCTGACCAAATCCATCAACATTTAACTTACCATCCAATAAATAAATCATTGCATTGTGATCTGTTGGAGTAGGGATTGAAATTTTACCTCCTTTTTTTAATTCAAGCGTAGCAGCATTGACAATGGCCTGGGATGGGATTGTGCCTTTCACTCCCAATACCTCTCCCGAAAATATACGAACATTTACTTTTCCATCTTCGCTTGTTTTGGTGGGTGCCTGCTCTGCACATAACGGATGGTATGCTGGCTGATCCATTTTATGCTTTGCGGGGGTATTGATCCAAAGCTGAATGATTTCCTGCCTGCCTCCAATTTCATGAATGTTATCAGGTGGACGTTCACTATGGATAATACCCATTCCCGCATTCATCCATTGCACACCCCCTGCATATACATTGCTGTTATTGCCTCGGCTATCACGATGGTGCACGCCACCCTGAAAAACAAAAGTGACGGGAGAAAAACCGCGATGGGGATGTGGTCCAACTCCTGCCTTACCTGGCGCAATTTGAGTTGGAACTTTTATGTTGGCATGGTGCAACAATAAAAATGGATCTATTTGCTGCACTTGTTGGGTGGGTAGAGGCTGCCTAATGGGCATGCCTCCCATATCGACCTGATGTGCATAAAGCAAGCGTGCAACTGATCTGTTTTTCATCTGTCAATCATTTTATATCATTGGAACTTCAATTAACAATATTTCAGAATTGGAATCTGCCGTAATCGAAAACTTATCCGTTTCCCATATTCCAAATCCATCCCTTTTGTTCAATTTTTGATTATTGATGGTGACATCACCCTCTATAACAAATACGTATACTCCATTTCCTTTTTGCTTAATGGCATAGTTGGTGCTAAAATCCTTTTCAAAATTGCCAAGGTGTAGCCACGCATCCTGATTAATAGTAACACCAGAATCAGTTTCAACAGGACTCACAATCTGCTGAAGTTTGTTTATTCTTTCTGATGGGTCAAAAGTTTTTTGATCATATCGGGGCTCGGTGTCTCTCACTTTCGGGAAAATCCAGAGTTGAAAAAAGTTTACTTTTTCGCCTTTATTTTTATTGTACTCCGAATGTTGCACGCCAGTTCCAGCGCTCATAATCTGAACATCATTCTGTTTAATAACTGTTGTATTTCCCATGCTGTCTTTATGTTCCAAATCACCCGACAAAGGAATTGATATAATCTCCATATTGTCGTGGGGATGTTTGCCAAAGCCCATGCCTCCATCAACAAAATCATCATTGAGCACCCTGAGCGCGCCAAAATGCATCCTTTCTTCATTATAGTAATTCGCAAAGCTAAATGTGTGGTGGGTGTCCAACCAGCCATGATTGGCATGACCCCGGGTGTCTGATTTATGCAATACTGTTTTCATTTTTTCCTCTGTTTAAAGTTTATACATGTTTAAACGTGAATTCCAAAATAAAGATACATACAATTGTTGTCTATACAATAATAATCACAGGAATTTTCATACCAAGTCTACAAACATGAAACATATTAATTATATTCACGTTTGTAGAACTAATCTTATTAACACCCATGAAAGGAACCTATTTAGGAGAATTAGAAGAACTCATATTGCTAACCGTAGGTGTATTGTACGAAAACGCCTATGGAGTGGCCATTAAAGATGAAATTGAAAAACAGGTAGGAAGAAAGTTAAACATCAGCGCTGTCCATGCTGTGCTCAAGAGGTTGGAGGATAAAGCATTGATCAATTCCTCGATGGGTGGAGCCACCTCCGAGAGGGGAGGAAGAAGAAAACGACTTTTTACACTTACCACATTGGGTAAAAAAGCATTGGAGCAGGCCAATGAGGTTCGCTCTCAGCTCTATAATCAAATTCCGAAAGTGGCGCTTCAATTCAATACCTACTGATGATGAGTTCACCTCCGAAATGGGCTGATCGTTTTTTAGAGTGGTATTGTAACCCCGACTTGCTAGAGGAAGTCCAAGGGGATGCACACGAACTTTATCAAAGTCGGCTGCAAAAAGAAGGTAAGGCAAGCGCGAATAGAAAATTCATTTGGGATGTCTTTCGGTTTTTTCGCTGGTCCAATATTAAGAGAAGAAAAAAAAGTTATCCATCAAAATCGTTCATCATGTTCAAAAGTTATCTCATTGTTGGATTCAGAAATGCGTTGCGTCACCGCCTGAACAGCACCATCAATATTGTAGGCTTATCCATTGCGCTGGGCATGGCAATCACCGCATTTATTTTTATCGACAACCAAACCCATGCTGATTTCTTCCATGAAAAAATGGACAGGATCTATCAGGTTACCAACAGGATTGAAACAGACGGCCGGCTCGACAACTGGAGCGACAGCCCCATGCTCCTGGGGCCCTCCCTATCCAAAGATCAGGCTTCGGTTGAGGCTACCACAAGAATAGAATACAATAACGGAGCCTTGCGCTACAACGAAACTGTATTCAGCGAATGGATTTGGTTTGTCGATCCGGAGTTCATGGACATTTTTAGTTTTCCTGTCCTTAGCGGAAATGCAAAATCTTTGGAAAATAAAACTGAAATCATTTTGGTGAAAGAAGTGGCTGAAAAATATTTTGGAAAGACAAATCCAATTGGCCAAAGTGTATCCATCAAGTTTGACAATGACCACAAGATTGAATTTACGGTAGGCGCTGTAATAGAACGACCAGATGGATCAAGTCTCTATCCTTCAGTGCTTATTTCCATGGCCATATTCGAAGACTTGAAACCGAGGAAAGCCAATGACTGGGCCTATCAAACGGATGGCACCTTTGTGCTGCTAAAACCGTCACATTCACCTTCCGAACTCTTTGAGGCGATGGAAGGGTATAAAAAAATTCAAAATGCTGCTTCTCCACAATGGTTGATAAAGGATTTTCAATTTTATCCATTAAAGGGATTGAACCTAGAAAGTGCCGACATTATTAGTTCTGTTTCTAATGGAGCCAATCCTGCCGGCCTGATTTCCCTTGGTGTAATTGCCGGCTTACTCCTGTTGCTGGCTTCTTTCAATTATATGAATGTGTCTGTTGCCACGGTAGCGACCCGACTAAAAGAAATAGGAATCCGAAAAGTGATTGGTGGGCAGAAAAAGGAAATCATTCAACAATTTCTACTTGAGAATTTTCTTCTTTGTGCGGCATCCCTGGTTATAGGCTGTTTGCTGGCATATATTTTCTTTTTGCCTGGTTTTAATTCACTTTATCCAGTGAATATTCCTTTTGCGTTTTCTTCAGGAAATGCAGTTTTTTTCTTTTTTGGTAGTCTGTTGCTTTTCATTGGTTTGGTGTCAGGAGGTTACCCGGCTTTTTATATCGCATCGTTTACGCCTATTAACATCATGCGTGGACGGGAAAAATTCGGACAACGAAGTTTATTCAGCAGAATTCTACTTACGCTTCAATTTGTATTAGCGTTCATGACTATTGTTGGTGCATTTGTATTCATCGATAACAGTCTATATTTAAAAAATAAGGACTGGGGATATAATCATTCGCAAATTTTATCTGTTCCTGTAGGAGATAAAGCCAACTATCTGGCGCTTAGAGATAAATTAGCTGATAATCCTAACATTGCAATGATGGCGGGGTCATCCAATCACATCGGTTATTCCAATACACGAGCCACATTTGTCTTTCATGAACAGCGATTTGAAACCGTGGATTTTCGCGTTGGGTTCAACTATTTGGAAACGATGAATATTCGCCTTAAAGAAGGTCGGTTTTTTGATCGCAACATTCAATCTGATAAAATTGAATCTGTCATTATCAATGAAACATTCGCTGATAAATTAGGATGGGACAATCCGGTTAGCGAGTACTTCGAATTTGACAGTTTAAGGAGATACGTAATTGGCGTAGTGAAAGATTTTCACTACGAGGGCTTCTATAATAATTTAGACCCAGTTTTGTTTAGGATAGTTCCCGAAGATGATATCCACTACCTCACCGTACAAGTTAAGGGCGGTCACCTCAATGAAACTCAGGATCAAATTAAGTCTGCGTGGTCTGGCATTGCACCGGATGATCCTTATGAAGGTTTTCTTCAAGACGAGGTTTTTGAGAATTTTAATAATGATAATAACGCCAACGTTAAATTGTTGGGCTTTATCAGTGGGGTTACTGTAATTCTTGCCAGTCTTGGGTTATTTGGCCTGGTGTCATTTAACATTACCCGAAGGATGAAAGAATTTAGTATTCGAAAAGTCTTTGGTGCGCTGATGCCGCATATTTTCAAATTGATGAGTCGGGATTATGTATGGATACTCATGGCCGCCTTCTTGATTGGCGCCCCTGCAGGATTCTTCGTAACCAATATACTTATTCAAAATATCTATCCGGATCCCCAGCCCGCCACACCAGTGCCCTTCATAATAGCCGTAAGTGTGATGCTCGCTGTTGTTATTCTCACGGTTACCAGCCAAATGAGGCGCATCATAAGAAATAATCCTGCTCAAACCTTGAGAAATGAGTAAATGCAGTCTTTAATGGATTCTGGAATTACAAGCATTTGCAAATCTGGAATTGAATGATACTCAACCATAAGTATTAGTTGGATGAGTGTTTCTGATCCGTGTTCTTCCCTTAAGATTTCGTATTCACATAACTCATCACTGCCCTCAATTTGGCGTAGCTGTATTTGCCTTCTAGTTTTCCGAACAAATCCTTCGAGGTAAACTCTTTTGGCAATTCTTCGATCGCCTCAGAAATTAATTTTACCTCCTCCTCTTTGATAAAATCAAATATTTCAATTTGGCCAGTTTGAACAGCTTTCGCCAGATGACCTTCAATGGTGCCGGGCACCAACTCTCTTTCTTTTGCAATGGCTTCAATGTCCTTACCTTCTTTCCACATTAGCAATGTAATGTCATAGGTACTTGGGCCATCCTTCTTTCTTCCACCTTTCTTCTTACCTGAACCTTTTTTAGCATCAGGGAATTGAGTTTTGATCTCATCCAAAAGGCGCTGTCGTTCTGCAAGACGTGCCTTTGCCAGCTCCGAAAAATCAAACGATTGATTGTCATTTAAAATACCCTCAATCAGTAGCTGAGACTTATCCACCTCCTCCAATGCTTTCGAAAACAATTGATCCAACTCTCCTAAACCATTCAAATAGGTTTTTACTCGCTTGTGCTGCTTCATTTCTGCCGTATGCAGCAGCAGCATTTTTACATTCTCTGTGAGTATGTTGTTGTAATAAGTACTTCCTTTATTAATGCGTTCGAGCAGTTTTTCATGATCGTTGGCGCGAACAAGCGCTTGCAATTGTCCTCTGAATTTTGCCGTATTCTCATTTTCGTTCTCCAGCGATTCGGTAATTTGCTCCAAGACAGGTTTCATGCTGATCTCATTTAAAGAAGTAGATTCCTTCTTCGATTTTGAGATGTAACCGATCTCTTTCACCAAACCACTGAAGTCAAAAGTCCTGTCAATAAGAAATGAAATAAATTCTGATTGCTTCTGTTTCATCACAGCCGGCAACTCATCAGGCTTGTTGTTGTTTTTGCTAAAAGATACAATCTGATTGTCTGCACTGATCACTCCCTGGTGTATCTGTGAACGCAAAATTAAACCATCAAGAGATCGAAGGCGTGAGAGCGCTACATACACCTGCCCACCCGTAAAGGCTTGTCCTACATCTACAATAGCCTTTTCAAAAGTAAGCCCCTGACTCTTGTGTACTGTAATGGCCCAGGCCAACTTAACCGGGTATTGCGAAAAGCTTCCCACCACCTCATCATCCAGGTCATTGGTATTTGTGTTGATCGTATATTTTTTATTCTCCCATCTTTCCCGTTTCAACTCAAACGAAGTGTGACTCTCTGCCAATGTAACTTCTACCTTGTCACCTTGAATTTTGCTTACGGTTGCCAGTTTGCCATTAAAGTACATTTGATTTTCACTGTCGTTGCGAATGAACATGATTTGTGCTCCTTCTTTCAACTCAAGCCTTTCTTGAACGGGATACATCGATTCAGGAAACTCACCTTCTATTCGAGCTTCAAAAAAATGTGAATCAGAAGTCAGCTCACACAAAGCAGTTTTGTTCATTTCGTCTGCTTTGTAATTATGGGTGGTAAGTGTAATTACTTCTTTTATCTCCTTTATCTCCTCCTCCTTTTGATAATGGGAATTCAATACATCAATATCGGCTTCTGTAGGCGTATTGTTCCTTAAATTGTTAAGAATATCAATAAAGACATCATCCTGCTGTCTGAATATTTTATCCAATTCGATATACACAAATCCATCCTGTTTCAAAGCCAACGATTCGTAAAACCAAGCGCTTTGATAATAGCGCTGAAGCATACTCTCTTCATTCCTTCTGACTACTGGAGGCAATTGATAGAGATCGCCAATCAGTAGCAATTGAACACCTCCAAAGCTTTTTCTGAAATTTCCCCTGGCCGAACGCAATCTGTAATCAATCGCATCCAAAACATCCGCTCGCAGCATACTTACCTCATCAATCACCAAAAGATCAATTGACCTCAACACCTGTTTTCTCACACTGTTGAGTGGATGCTTCCTGGCCAACGTATTTTGAGTAAAAAATCCCTCTTCCGCATTAAAGTCGGGTGGAATAGAACGGTCGGGAAGAAATGTTCCCAGTGGAAACAAAAACTGAGAATGAATGGTAACGCCTCCAGCGTTGAGTGCTGCAATTCCAGTAGGGGCAACTATAGCAAATTGCTTGTGTGTATACTTTTCTAAATTTTTTAAAAACGTAGTTTTTCCTGTTCCGGCCTTACCCGTGAGGAAAATATGACCGGAGGTACTGTTGATAAACTGAAGGGTTGTTTCAGCAAAACGGCTCATTTCTACATCGATATCCTCTGTCATCGTAAGCTCTAGGAAAATACTACGAGCGCAATTTATCCAATATTCTGTTGAGTTCAATAGCTTCTGCTTTGGATATTGAATTTTGAATGGATAGCCACTGATCGTACTCTTCATCGATATCAGAAAGCGTTTTAAGCCCCTTTGTCGTAATTGAAATATCCACCTGCCTGCGGTTCGATTCGCACAACTGGCGGTCTACCAATTCTTTTAGTCTCAATTTCTCTACCAGTCGGGTGCAATTGCTGCTCTTTTCTATCATCCGCTCAGCAATATCTGCAAGGCGCATGGGGTTGGGGTGGCTCCCTCGTAAAATTCTCAGCACATTGAATTGTTCCGGAGAAATATTGAATTTTTTGAAGTAAGCTGCATTTCTGTTATTTAACCAACTACTGGTATACAATATATTGACCATCACCTTTTGGTGTTCGTTGGTAAATTTTGCCTGCTTAACATCTTCTTCTAATCCCATATTCATTTACTGCTTACCCAAATGTAGATACTATTGTTGTTTATACAAATATTGACACACTGCACATGGTTTTAGGGTAAATTGAAATATGAAAAACCAGCATTGGATTTTATGTCTTCCTTTATTGACGACAATAGCGTGTTCTTCTCCTGGTTCCTTCCGTCAGGATTTCGAAAAACTCAATTGGCTGAAAGGTCAATGGGAAAGAATAAATATGAAAGAAGGCCGTTCTGCTCATGAAAGATGGGAAGCAACTGAAAAAGAAGAATTAAAAGGTTGGGGTGTTTCCCTGCGCGGTGCAGACACCGCATTTGTGGAGGTCCTTCGGGTTGTCGTGAAGGATGGTGTTTTGTACTACGTTGCAGATGTTCCAGAAAACCCGAACCCTGTCTTTTTTAAATTCACTTCTATAGCTGAGGATGGGTTCGTTTGTGAAAATCCCGAGCACGATTTTCCGAAAAGAATCGAATACCAATTAAAAGGTGATTCCCTTAAAGCTATTACATCAGGAGACGGTAAGGAACTGGTGTTCGAATTTGTAAAATTAAAGAAATAATTTCCCCACTAATTGCATTTTGCATCATACGTTCTGAAGTACCGCGTGTCATTGAGGTAGGTTTTTTTGTCTTTGTAACTAAGTTGGTAAGAATGCGTCTTCCCATTATTAAAAAGGAGTTTTAAAACAGGTTCGCCATTACCGCTACTGGTCACTTCCCAATTTCCCTGGCCATTGTTATTTCCCGCGCTGTTGGCAAATCCTCCTCCGGTGTCTACAGAAAAACTATCGCTACTGTAATATGAAAAGTAGCCATTTGCGCACAGCGTTATCTCACTATGAGAACTGTAACCACTGTATGTACTATAGCCACCGACTGAGACTCCTCCACTGCTATAGTCTGAATTCATGTAGGTAAGCTTCGCTCCCTTAAGTGCATCACGCCACTCTTGTGTAACAGGAGCTTCGATGGGCTCAGAAAACTGAATACTCATGGCAATCTGCTGAGCCAATTTCTTATAAACATCTGTGTACATTTCTGCTGTAGTTGCAGAAATAATAGTTACTCCATTACCAAAAGGATTAATTATTGCCACCACATAAGCTTTTGCCTGCTGACCTTGAATAATGCCTTCAAATTCAGCGCCAACCCCTCCTTTTCCCACCTCATCAAACCCGCCCGACTTTTGCAAGGCTACTCCTTCATCCTGAATACCTGCCTCGGCTTCCTGCTTTAAAATATCAAGGTCATTCACATCATGTGGAACCATAAATATCAATCCAGGTTGGGTGTCTGATATTATAAGAAAACCATCACCACTCTCTCCTCCTTTCCACTGAGGAGGGATCGTGAATTTTATTCCCAGATAGGGGTAATCAACTTCTCCTGTTTGTTGCGAGAAGGCCGACTGATAACAGAGGATGAAAATTACAAAGGCCAGACGCATGTCTAATTATTTTATGTCATACATAAATTCCTAAATCACTCCAATGGCTGTTAATGGATCTCCTTTCACAATGGCAAGGGAAGTGACAACATAAAGCAATACGCCCTCCTCTTCTGCCTTGTATTCTCCCAACACATTACCAAAGAAATCTCTGATTTCGCCTAATACCTCCCCTTTCTTCACTTTATCTTCCAGATTTTTAAACGCATACCAACATCCTTCATGCTCAGCAGTCATCACTGCCATCTTTTTCAGATAAGTAACTTCGGTTGAATTCACCTTTCCGTCCAGCACACCGAGCGATCGCAAAACATTGCGCGTAGCTTCCATATACTGCTCCACCTCCTCATTGCTCCATCTTCCGCACTGACCCAGCTCCGCCAAAAAACCTGGTGTCCCTGCTTTTGCCGCAGCACCCATAGAGCCATTATCTGAAACAGATCCTACTACATAGGGGAATCCCAATGCAGCAGATGCTTTTCGCGATTGCTCTACAACCTGATCTCCGCCTAAATTGGAATGAATAACAAACGGAACAAGTGCTTCGTGGATATCACCACCATGCAAATCAATATAAAAGTCAGCGACTAACTGAAGTTGATGAACAGCGTAGGCAATTCTCTCACTGACTGTACCCGTTGCCTTCCCGGGAAACACACGATTTAAATTCTTGCCATCATAAGGTCCGTAATACTGTAGCTTTGCCAAGAAGGCAGGAACGTTTACGGGATGGATAACTACTATCGACCCCTTTACTTCTTTAGGATTTATGTTTTTTGCCAATTGAATGGCCGTTTCAATACAAGGATATTCACCACCATGCACGCCCCCGGTGATTAGAATTCGTTTACCCGGCTTTGCACCTGCTATGAGTGTAGCGGGCATTTTAACAGGCGTGCCTTCAACAGCAATAAATCCCTGACTCTTAATACCAGGAGTACTGTAAAATCCATGAGCTGAAAGTATAGAGTCAAAAGATGTCATCTTGGTTTAAGTTATTAGTGAGCGCAGCAAATTATTTGGTCAAATAAAATTGAATTGAACATGGTAGTTTGTTCCATGTGTGGTAAATGCCCGGCATTCGGCAAAACGAACAATTCAACTTTTGGAATTCTTTCCATCAGATTAGTACGAACTTCATCCAATTTAACCACGGTATCATGTTCTCCCCAAAATGCAAACACCGGTATACCCGATGCGGAGATTCTTTTCTGTTCATTTTCTAATGATGGACTGTTCATTCTGGTAGAAAGTAACGCCCTGACAAATCCCTTGAACTTCATCATCTCTTCATAACGCTTATCCCAACCATCAAAAGGAGTGGCATCATAAAAATCTCCCATTTGCCCGCTTGCCATGGTGGAATAGCTTTCACTTTGTTTAAAATCCTGTATTTCCTCTTCGGAAACCATGACTGGATATTCCGCGTCACCAGTGATGGTTTCGAAACCAGCGGGATCCACATAAATTAGATTTTGAATTCGTTCCGGATATTGAAATGCAAAGGCAGAAATAATCCTTCCTCCATAGGACAAACCCAGTAAGTTTATTTTTTTATTGATGTGAAGGGCATCTAACAATTCACGTAGCTGATTTGAATAAAGAGCAACATCATAGACTACATCCGGGTTATCAGAATACCCCCTGCCAAATACATCGTAGCGCAATGCACCATAACCACGCGATAAAGCCGCATGGTAGGTGGAGTCCCAAATGTAGGAAGGCACCGAGAAACCATGAACCATAACAAGTAGTGTATCTGCATCCTGGTTTTCAAATTCATAATAAGTAAACCCTTCACTCAGCTTGGTGAAGTTTCCCGTCTTTACAGACGCTCTAAAAGCATCATTCTTTATGACTGTTTCCGGATCAATAAAATCGTTAGGATTCTCTTTGGTAGCACAGCTAATAAGAGACACCAGCATACAACATGCTAAAATAGAGCGTAACATACGGGAAGTTTGGGAAGTTTAATAAGCTTAAAATTACTTATTAATCCAAGTAGTTCATACCGGAACGGTTATTCCGAGTCCATCACATAGACCATTTGAGCCTATTCCATAGCAATTTTATAGTATTACTTTAAGGAATGATTGGTCCATGACGGTTTGTTTAGTGCCAGATTAGCGTAACCAATAGAAAATTATTTCACCCAAAATATTATCCCAAGTAAGATTTTATATGCTTATGAACTAATCTGTAGGCTAAACCCTCCATTTCGAAGGATAGTAGCCGAAAAAAGATTGATAACACATGTAATAAAACCTATTGCTATGCATAATAAAGAATGAAAAATATTTGCAATTTCAGCCCCGTATATATTTTAAGACTATATATGTTTAAGACCATTTTACTCAGGCTTAAGGGAAACGGTTTTGTAAGAGAGTGTATGCTTTTCAAATGCAACATTCCTTATTATTGGTTTCTAGGCATTATGGTATGGGGTTCCCTCATTATGTTTATCTATGCCGGGCTGGCATTGATCAGACTGGGAATATGAATGAACTACCTCCCCGAGTTCGGGAATTGATAAGCACCCCCACCCGAGAAGATATTTTTAAGATCATTGACAGCCAGCAGGATGGCTTTACATTTCAAGATGTATTTAGTGCCTTAAAAAATAAAGGGGTAAATGTCAGCATCACTTCAGTGCAAAACCTCTTAAAGGCCCTAAGCTACAGGGGCTACCTCAAGGACTATCCTTTAAAAAAGACAAAGACCGCTGGAAGGTCTACAATTCATTATAAGAAGAATAATTCTTAGCAAGTCAAGAACATCAACAAAGGTGCTAAGGGATTAACTGCGTTGATCCCATTTGGGGGAGTTACAATCAAAAGCCTCGCTGCGCGATTCCCTTTTGTTTTCTTCGATTGCTCAAGCAAGCTTGGCAACCTCATCGAACAAAAAAAACCATCTTTCGATGGCTTTTGATTGTGGGAGCTGAGGGATTCGAACCCCCGACCCTCTGCTTGTAAGGCAGATGCTCTGAACCAGCTGAGCTAAGCTCCCAAAACAATATGATTACCAAATCTAAGATCCTCTGAACCTCCCGATAACTATCGGGAGAGCTAAGCTCCCCTTTATTTGGGACTGCAAATCTAGAATAGATTTCCTTTTGAACAAAAAAAGTTGCTCAAATCTGATTTTAACTGAATTGTACCCCCCTATCTGGCTCCAATCTTTTGAAGCTGCTCTTTCATCACAAAATCCTTCACCATTTCCACTACTTCAGGTGCCCTGAGGTTATGCCCAAAGCCTTGTGTGGTCATCAATTGAGATTGAGGCCAGGCGGTGTGGATGCGTTGGGCATGTGCATAGGGAGCCTCTTCGTCTCCTTCATCATGGATAATAAGTCCGGGTATTTTTAATGCTGTGGCAAATTTAGGTGCGGAGTAGTAATCCGGAGTCTGGCCTAAAGTCTGTTTAAAATAATCGATGATGTACTTAAATGTTCTGTCATTGAGACCCGTAAAATTCTTATAAAAAGAAATGAAGTCATTGGCTTCTCCCGGGGAACCCAATAAAACCAGGCGGCCTAAATCAAATTGAGGATGATTATAGAGCAAGTGTAAAGTAGAAAAGCTGCCCATGCTGTGAGCAACAACAGTATCCATAGCACCCAATTGCTCAAGAAATACCTTTATCGCCTCGCTGTAGATTGGAATGTTGGCATACTTTCCTTTAGAAAGGCCATGAGCGGGTGCATCAAATGCATACAAGGTGTATTCCTCTTCAGAAAAAGCTTCAATATATTTTTTCCATCTATAACTATGGCTTTGCCATCCGTGCAAGAAAAGAATTTTCTTCTGCCCGCTTCCCCATTGATACCCTTGTATGTCAACACCTCCGCTTTTAAAAGTAAACAGTGATGCCTTTTCAAGAAATTGTTTATGATGAGGCTTAACCGGTGGCGCCAGGGGTGTGCAAAACACATTGAAGCCAACCCTACCGGCACGAGATGGAGCCACTGCAGCCAGTGTATTCAAATACGTGCCTATCAGTTTTGGAATAATTTTCTTTGTCATTTATTAGATACCAATCGGTATCAGTTAGTTCAAAATTTTTTTACAATTCTATTTCACTAAGGGTCTTATCCAGATGCTTCGTTACTCTCATGATATCATCATCATTGCCTCGGAGCTTACTCATCATAATGGCTCCTTCCAAACTGGCAATGACCAGTGTGGCATAATATTCTTTGTCTATATCGGGCTTCAGTTGGTTGTGCTTTATTCCATTACTTAAAATCGTAACAATGGAATCCCGAAACACATCAAGGATGGTCACCGCCCTCTTTCGCAAGGCCGGGTGAGCATCATCTACCTCAATCGCCACATTGAGCAAAGGACATCCCCCTTTTACCGGTGGTTTCGATATATACGTTTCGAAAAACTGAAATATGGCCCTCAATTTTTCCGGTGCAGTCTTTTCCTCCTTTATTTTGGAGCGCAGGTAACTGAACATCTGTATCGACAAATGGCTTAGGGTTTCCATCTCCAGTACAGCTTTACTCTCAAAGTGCCTGTAAATAGCCCCTTTGGTAAATCCGGTGGCCTTTGTAATATCACTAATGGAAGTAGCCTTATACCCTTGTGTGTTAAACAGGTGACCAGACTGCTTTAGTATCTTCTCTTTAGTTATTTCCGGGTTGCGCACACGTAAAGATACCGATCGGTATCTTTAAACACCAGTTTTCCTCTGTATTTTTTTATTCTTTCTTTAAGTCTTTGTTTTTCAATCAGATTGGGCTGAATTTTGCGTTTACCAGCGAGTAACCCATTTTTTAAATTGAAAACGCTTAAGCGCTTACTTTTTTATTTTTTGCTCGCACTCGGAGCTGTCATTATTGCCTCCATTACCTCGGCATTTTTGTTCAAGGATCGCATTATTCAGCAATTTATTACCGAGGCCAACAAGAGCCTGAGCACTCCTGTGAAAATCGGCAAAATCGATATTTCACCCTGGGCCGATTTTCCCAATCTGGCCATTGTATTTCAGGATGTTTATGTTGAGGATAGCCATCGCGGCAACTATCCTTTGCTGACTGCCAAAACAGTATCTTTTTTTCTAAATCCAATTGAGGTATGGCAAGGTCAGTATGCAATACGCGGCCTTCAGATTCGCAACAGCGAGACCAACCTGAAAATTGATAGTGATGGTGTGAATAACTATACCATTGTGAATCACAATGCCGATAATAATGGCGATGGTACAATCCGGTTTGATCTCCGTAATGTAAAATTATTTGACACCAAAGTGAGCTATCGCGACCTCGAAAGAAGTCAAGATCATTCCTTCACAAGTGAATCGCTCGTTGCTTCAATAAAGATCGACAATGACTTGTATAAAATATTAGCGAATGGAGATGTAACCACTCAGCAAATCGGAGTGCAGTCCAGCAGTTTTCTAAAAATGAAACGCTTTGAGGTAAATGCCGATATACTTTACAATGACAAGGAGAAAAATCTTTTGATCAACCCTTCCCAGCTCAGTCTTCACGAATCGCAATTTGAATTGGAAGGCACTTATCAATTTAAGGATAAGAACCTGATTGATATGACCTGCAATGGCAAAAACACCGATATACAAACGTTGTTGTCGCTGCTGCCTGAACCCACCAATGAACGATTCTCAAAATACGAGAGTGATGGCGATGTGTATTTCAACATGATATTAAAGGGAGAAATCAGTAAGAGCAAAGATCCATCCATCTCTATTCGTTTCGGGTGCGAGAATGCAACACTTTTTCATCCTGATTATAAATCGAGAATTGAAAATGCCAACATGGAAGGATCATTCGCAACCCCGTCATTTACCCGTCTTACTGAGGCTGTTCTTTTCTTAAAAGATGTAAGCGGAACCTTGAATGACCGGCCCTTCCAAACCGACCTGTCAATCCAAAACTTCGAAAATCCTTACGTGAAATTTGTATTCAAAGGTGATCTGGATGCTGCATCCATAATCAATTTTTACCCCATCGAAGAGCTTCAGGAGTTTACCGGAGACATTGGTATCGACATCGCATTTGAAGGGCAAACGGCATTGCTCAAGAAAAAAGCCACTGCTCAAAAGGTGATTGCCAATGGTTCGGTAGATATGCGAGAATTGAACTTTAAGTTTGGCCAACAAGCCATCCAGGTGAAAGACCTCAATGGCGTTTTGCAGTTTACCAACAACGACCTTGCGCTAAGTGGGGTTTCAGGAAAACTGGAGAACAGTGATTTTGAAATGAACGGGTTTTTCAAAAACATCATTACTTTTCTGCTTTTCGAAAATCAACCCATAGGTATTGAAACAGATTTAAAATCTGACTACATCGATTTGGATCAATTGTTTGCCATTGGTTTTGGGAAAGAAGGATCAGCCGATTATCTATTCACCATTTCACCGGACTTATATCTCAATTTCAATTGTGATGTGAAATCTCTCCATTACAAAAAATTTAGTCCCACGAATATTACGGGTAATCTGTTGATTAAGAACAAAATGGCTGTGGCTCGAAATATTGATTTCAAGGCAATGGGTGGGGCCTTGTCACTTAACGGGATCATTGACGTAAAAAATAATAAAGCCATCGATGTAATCAGTTCATTTAAACTGAAGGGCGTCCATCTCGACAGTGCTTTTTATGTTTTTGACAACTTCCAGCAAACGTTTATTCAAGACAAACACCTGAAAGGGCAGGCCTTCGCTGACGTAGATTTGGAAATGACATTGAATGAAAAACTGAAACTATTTCAGGAAACGTTGATCGCGAATATTAGCACCACCATTAAAAATGGGGAACTCAATAATTTTGAGCCGATGCACAAACTGGACAAATACCTGGATGATGACAACCTCAATCGTTTGCGCTTTGCAGATCTCAAGAATGACATTCATATCGAAAACAAAATTGTCTACATCCCACAAATGGAAGTAAGCAGTAATGTGACTACCATTCAAATTAGCGGTACTCATACTTTTGATCAGCGAATCGATTATCGTGTAATTGCACCGTTGAGAAGCAAAAAGAAAATTGATCCGGATGAAGCCTTCGGTGCCATTGAGGAAACCAATACGGGGAGCACCAAAATTTTCTTAAAAATCGTTGGCACAACGGATAACTACAATGTAATCTATGATAAGGAGGCTGTTAAGAAAAAAATTGTAAGCGACCTAAAAAAGGAAGTAGTCGAGCTCAAAGAAGCCTTTAAACTGAAAGGGAAAATAAAAAAGAAAGAAATTGAGTTAAAAGAAGATGATTACTTCGATTGGGGAGACTCTACTAAAGTGAATAACAACCAGGGAAATTTCTAACCCACAGTAAAGTCATTTTAAATCATATTACTTTTTCAGAATCACACTAAAGGTAGACCCTTCACCCTTCACTGATTTTACCCGTATCTCCCCCTCCAGTTTTTCAATTGCCTCTTTTACCAAAAACAAACCAAGGCCAGTGCCTTTTTCTCTGTCCTTCGACATATAGTACATTTCAAATATTTTCGATTTGTCCTTGCTGTCAATTCCTATTCCATTGTCCACTACATCAATTTTGATTTTATCTTTTTCAGAATAAGTGTTAATCTCAATTGTCTTTTCCTCTTTGGTTTGGTCATGATATTTAATAGCGTTTGAGACCAAATTGTTGAGAATAGCCTCCAATCGGTGCGGATCAGTAAATACGCGATGAACACCAATGTGTGTATAAAACTTGATACCAGTTGCTACTGGCATGTGTTTATGAGCGTTAATTACCTCTTCAATCAGGTAATCTAATTCTACAATTTCTTTTTTAATAACCTGTCGGTTTTCCTTTGAAATGGCAACCATCTCTTTAATAAAACGCTCTTGTTTTTCCAGGGTCGATCGCATCATCTCGAGATAGATTTTCAGCTTCTTCTCATTTTGTTCCTTTTGCGCCAAATTCACTAAACCCAGCATTGAATTAATCGGAGCCTTTAGGTCATGAGACACGCTATACCCTATTCTATCCAACTCCTGATTGGCATTAGCAAGCTCTCTATGCTGTTCATTTCGTTTCCTAATCATGATCATAGCGTAAACACTCACGTTGCCAAGAATTAACAAAATAATTATGGTATTTGCGTAAAATAGATAATCTCTAATTTCTCTTGCTGTAGTGCCCAAACTCTCAGAAAATTCTTTTCCCTTGAGTGTAATTGCCTCTCTGTTCCTGTTCAACGCAGCAAGAAATCTCGATTCATTTGCCTCAATGGTTCCCTCCTCAACTGACATTCTTATTTCATTTGCGATAAGGTATTTCTCGTGAACCAGAGCATCCCCCATCTCCCAAATAGCAAGTGGTTCTGACATCAAAGAAAAATTCCTAAATGCATTGAAGAGCCATATCATGTCTTCAATATCTTCCACATGGTTACCCCCCTGTAAAAATCCCTCCCTTACAGTATCTATCGATCCTCCTTCAAGTAATGTGACTCTTGCAATACTATCCCCCTGAGGTATACGGATGTTGCGAATAAAATCCTCCCAATCTTTAGGGTTCTGGGTATGCATATAAGAGATAAGGCTTTGAGTGGCATCCTTTTCCCCTTTTGAATAATTGGATTCGCCATTGATATAAGCCCTCACAGATGACATCGTTTTGAGGGTGTAGTAATTAATGACAATCAGGACAATGGAGGATACAAAAATAGAAACAAGCAACCCCCACAGAGGTAGGCTTTTTACGTCCTTCAATTTATCATCCCAGTTCACACCTTAAATTTATTTTTGCTGAACAAAGTAAAGTCAAAATGGATCATGAGCTGGAGGAGTGTAAGGTTTACTTCATTTTACAATTTTTTAGCGCGCTCCCAGTAAGCATCCATTTCCTCCAATGACATTTCACCAAGCTTTTTACCCTCTTTTGCTGATTCTGATTCGAGGTATTGAAACCGGTGAATGAATTTCTTGTTGGTGCGTTCCAGCGCCTCTTCGGGGTCAATATTGATAAAGCGGGCATAGTTGACCAGCGAAAAAAGTAAATCGCCAAACTCACTCATTATTTTTTCGCTATTGGCTTCAGCTGATGATTTGGCTTCTACCTCATCCCTAAATTCCCGCATTTCCTCCTCTATTTTTTCCCACACCTGCCCTTTGTGCTCCCAATCAAATCCAATACCCCTGGCCTTGTCCTGAATGCGAATTGCTTTCACTAATGCCGGTAGAGATAAAGGCACCCCTTCCAGAACTGATTTATTGCCATGCCTCAATTTCAATTTTTCCCAATTTGCCTTTACCACCTCTTCATTCTCGGCAATGGTATCTCCATATACGTGCGGGTGTCGCTCGACCAACTTATCACAAATTGAGTTGAGTACATCGGTCATATCAAATGCCTTTTTTTCAGAGGCAATTCTGGCGTAAAACACATTATGGAGCATGAGATCACCCAATTCTTTTTTAATCTCATCCAAGTTACCGTCAAGAATCGCATCTGAAAGTTCATACGTTTCCTCAATAGTAAGGTGACGTAAGCTTTCAAGGGTTTGCTTTTTATCCCAGGGGCAATTTTCCCTTAACTCATCCATCACCGTCAATAACCGGTCAAAGGCTTTCAATTTAGCGTCACGATTCAAATCAGGTGAAACAGGGGGCTTTCTCATATTTAATTAAACTTAAATTATTAACCTGGTGTTATTAAGATGATTATTTTTGCTTAAAGTTAATAAAGATGACAGTTCTACTTTTTTCCATTGGATTTATCGGCCTCTTTTTTGTGTTGATGTCCGTTCGCCTTATCTTTTTAAAGAATGGGGAATTCAAAGGAACATGCGCCTCCCAAAGCCCGTGGTTAGTTAAAGAAGGCGCTTCATGCGGCTACTGTGGAAAAACACTCACTGCCGGAGAGGGTTGTGCTAATCCTGATAAAGCATCTGAAGCCAACTTCCCTACAATTAATCGCACTCAATAAGCACACCATCACTATCAGTCTATAAATCCAGTGGACTAATTTCTGTTTGGTCTATTCGTTTGATTCTGCACTATAGTCATTAAATTCGCAATCTCATTTTTTTATTACGCTTGTGACGCTAATTAAATCTATTTCTGGAATCAGAGGAACTATTGGAGGAAAACCCGGAGAGGCGCTTACTCCCCTCGATATTGTTAAGTTTTCTGCCGCTTATGGTAGCTGGGTTAAGAGCCAGAATGGAAAAAAGGTAATCATCGGAAGAGATGCCAGAATTTCCGGGGAGATGGTGAGTCAATTGGTGAGTGCTACGCTACAGGGTATGGGATTAGATGTCATAGATCTGGGCCTGTCCACAACACCCACTGTTGAGATTGCTGTGCCCAAGGAAAAAGCAGGTGGAGGGATAATCCTTACCGCCAGTCATAATCCCATTCAATGGAATGCGCTCAAACTTTTGAATAGCAAAGGTGAATTCATTTCTGCTGAGGATGGCGCTGCAATTCTAAAAATTGTGGAGGAAGGGAATATTGATTTTGCTCCTGTAGAAAAGTTAGGAACATATGAGCAAAAGAAGGATTATATCAAGAAGCATATCGCTCTGGTAAAAAAATATCCTCTTGTTGATGCAAAAGTCATTAAAAAAGCCAATTTTAAAATTGCAGTGGATGCTGTCAATTCTACCGGAGGAATTGCAATCCCGGAATTGCTTGAAGCTCTGGGGGTAAAAAAAATAAAAAAACTTTACTGTACACCCAACGGCCAGTTTCCCCACAATCCCGAGCCGCTGCCAGAACATCTAAAAGAAATTAGTGCGCTGGTAAAAAAAGGCAAATACGATCTGGGTATAGTTGTAGACCCTGATGTAGATCGGTTAGCATTAATACAAGAAGACGGAAAGCCTTTCGGTGAAGAATACACTCTGGTTGCTGTTGCTGATTATGTGTTGAGTAAGAAAAGAGGAAACACGGTTTCTAATCTCTCTTCTTCCAGGGCGTTGCGCGATGTCACAGAGGCTGCCGGGGGAAAGTACTACGCTGCCGCTGTGGGAGAAGTGAACGTAGTGAACGAGATGAAAAGAGTAAAGGCTGTTATTGGGGGAGAAGGGAATGGAGGGATTATTGTTCCGGATTTTCACTATGGTAGAGATGCCCTTATTGGTGTGGCGTTATTTTTAACACATCTGGCAAAGTCTGGTAAAAAAGCTTCCCAGCTACGCAATTCTTATCCTTCCTATTTTATATCCAAGAATAAAATTGAGCTGACTCCGAATTTGAATGTCGATGATATTCTTGATCAAATTAAATTCAAGTATCAGGCGGAAAAAATAAACACCATTGATGGTGTGAAAATTGATTTTGAGAAAGAAAAAGAATGGGTGCATTTGCGTAAATCCAATACAGAGCCTATCATAAGAATCTACGCAGAATCCCAATCAGAAAAAAAGGCTGACGAGCTGGCGCAACAAATTATAAAAGATATTAAATTGATTACCGCTAAATCATAATTGTCATGAGTATCTATTTAGACAATGCAGCAACAACACCACTTGATCCCGAAGTATTTGAGGCCATGAGGCCATTTCTTCTTGAGGACTTTGGCAATCCTTCCTCCACCCATAGCCACGGGCGCAAAGTGCGCTCTGCCATAGAAATGGGAAGAAAGCGAATTGCTGAAATGCTCAATTGTACACCAGGAGAAATAATTTTCACATCAGGAGGAACGGAGGCTGATAACGCAATAATTGTTAGTAGCATTCACACTTACAATATCAAACATGCCATTTCTTCAGCAATTGAACACCATGCCGTTAGTCACACACTGGAAGTGCTCGCCAAAGAAGGGGTAATTGAGTTGCATCTTGTAAACATTGATGAACTAGGAAATATAGATTACAATGATCTCGAGCGATTATTAAAGACATATCCCGGTGCTTTAGTTTCGCTGATGCATGCCAATAACGAAATAGGAAACCTGCTGGATATAAATCGAGTTGCAGAATTAGTCAATCAAAACAACGGCTATTTTCACTCCGATACCGTTCAATCTGTAGGTCACTATCGCCATGACCTTAAAAAATTAAAAATCCATGCTATGACGGGAGCAGCCCATAAGTTCCATGGCCCAAAAGGCATCGGATTTATGTACCTCAATAAAGAGAAAAAAATACAACCATTTATACATGGAGGTACGCAGGAACGCAACATGAGAGGTGGCACTGAAAATACTTTTGGAATTATTGGTCTTGCTAAGGCAATGGAAATTGCATACAAAGATTTAGATCACCATACTGAATACATCAAGGGCCTCAAGGCTAGAATGATTGAGCTTCTTAAAGAAAATATTCCAGGTGTTACTTTCAACGGTACATCAGGCGATCTTGATAATAGTCTATACACCGTATTGAACGTAAGTTTTCCTGAATCTGAAGAGAATGAAATGCTCTTGTTCAATTTGGACATGATCGGCATCTCTGCTTCTGGAGGAAGTGCATGTTCGAGCGGAGCTTCCACTGGTTCACATGTACTCAACACCCTCTACCCCGATTCTAAACGTGGCGCAGTAAGATTTTCATTTAGTAAATTTACTAAACCAGAAGACATTGAGCACACTGTTGAAAAGCTTGCAGAATTATTCAAGGTGACCGCCTAGTATTAATAAGCACTTTTCTGTCATCTGACCATTAAACTGGTAAACTGGCTTTTGTTTACTTTACAAAATGGTTCTTGCTACCAAAGCGTTTGATTACTTCTTGCTCCAGGTGTTCACGATGGTCAGGGTGTGCAATTTTAGTAAGTGCCAGAGCACGCTGATGAAGGTTCTTACCATATAAATAGGCAACTCCATATTCAGTAATTACATAATGAACGTGCGCACGTGTAGTTACTACTCCTGCTCCCTGCTTCAAAAAGGGAACAATCTTAGAGTCCCCTTTCTTGGTTGTTGACTTCAAGGCAATTATTGGTTTCCCTTGTTCCGATAGCGATGCTCCGCGAATAAAATCCATTTGCCCTCCAACTCCAGAATAGTGATAAGACCCTATCGAATCTGAACAAATCTGGCCTGTTAAGTCTAATTCCAGCGCACTATTGATAGCCACCACTTTAGGGTTAGAACGTATGATCCTCCCATCGTTTACGTAATCAGCTTCTAAAAATTGGAATTGAGGATTATCATCAATGAAATCATACAATGCACGAGAGCCAATTGCAAAAGAGGATACTGTTTTATGCGGATGCTTTTTCTTGAATTTATTATTGACAACCCCATTTTTAATAAGATCGATCACTCCATCAGAAAACATCTCTGTATGTATACCCAAATCTTTACAGTGGCCTATATTTTTGAGAACAGCATCCGGTATGCAACCAATACCCATTTGTAAAGTTGAGCGGTCTTCAATCAGACCAGCACAAAACTTTCCTATTGCTTTGTCTGCTTCTGTAATCCGATTTCCATAAATTACCTCAGGTAAAGCATCGTTGCACTCCACTAATGCATCCAGCTCATTGACATGGATAAAACTATCTCCATGAGTTCTGGGCATGTTAGGGTTAATTTGCGCTATCACTCTCTTCGCATGAAGCACAGCTGATCGCGCCACATCAACAGAAGTCCCCAATGAACAAAACCCATGCTTATCCGGTGGAGACAGATGTACCAATGCTACATCTAGCCGTAAAATTTGTTTCTCAAACAACCTGTTTATTTCACTAAGAAAAATAGGAATATATTCACCTCGCTCTGAATTAATGGCCTCACGCACATTATCAGAAACAAACAACGAATTAAAATAAAAGCTGGATTCATACTTCTTATTGGCAATTTCCATGCTTCCCAAAGTACTGATGGCTACCAGCTCGACATTTCTTAAAGTACCCGATGCTTTCGCCAGCGCATTGAGCAAGAGATGAGGTGTTGCTGCACTTCCATGTACAAAAACACGATCTTCTGATTTAATAAGCTTTATGGCCTCTTCTGCTGAAACAAATTTCATATTCATTATATATTTTCCAAGTTGCAAAAATTAATCATTAGCCTTCCAATTGTTGTGATATTAAATCAGCTAATTGAATTAATTTTGCATTAACAATGGCGTTACCCTCTATTTCATTTATCGGCTCGGGAAATTTGGCCTGGCATCTTGCTCCTGCTTTAGATAATATTGGTTATAGTGTAAAAGAAGTTTACAGCCGTAATCCTAAAAACGCTCAACAACTTACAGGAAGACTCTATCAGGCTGAGGTAAAAGCAACGCTGGACTTTTCAACCAGTCCTTCAGAAGTATTTATAATTGCTATAGCCGATGATGCCATTCAAGCTATTGCACAGGATATCATATTACCGGAAGATGCAATACTCGTTCACACATCGGGTAGCCAACCCCTGAGTGTACTCGGGTATGCGGCTACCCCTCACATCGGGGTCTTCTATCCTCTTCAAACATTTTCCAAAACCAAAAAGATTGACTTCAAAAACATTCCCATTTTTATAGAAACTGAGACCGAAGAGGCAGAAGCGATATGTATGAGAATGGCCAAACAAATCAGTAATGACGTAAAAAAGATTAGCTCCAGGGAAAGGAAAGCACTGCATGTTGCAGCTGTGTTTGCTTCCAATTTTGCCAATCATATGCTGACCATTGGCAAAGATTTGCTTCAACAAAACAAACTGAGCTTTGATCTGCTAAAACCGTTGATTTCAGAAACGATCAATAAGGGGTTGTCCATCGGTCCTGAAAACTCACAAACGGGGCCAGCCAAAAGAGGTGATTTTGAAATCCTGGACAAGCATGTTGAGTTTCTAAAGCATGACGAATCACTGGCTCGTATGTATAAATTGATCAGCCAACATATCATCGATCGATATGAAGAAGATTAACTGAAACAAAAAAGGCGATGATGATCATCGCCTTTTCAATTAATCTTAATTCTTTTATTACTCCTGAGTAACTTCTCCTTTGATGGAAAGCTGCTTGAAGCCATTTTCTACATTGGCCATCACAGTTATCGTTTTATTAAATCCCCCCATAGCGGCTGCGTTGAAAGTAGCTTTAATAAAACCACTTCCCCCCGGAGGGATTGGGTCTTTGGTCCAGGCCGGTGTAGTACAACCACATGAAGCCTGAACATTGGTAATTACAAGTGGCGTTTTTCCTGTATTTGTAAACGTAAACTCATGCGAAACAGGTACTCCTTGTTTGATTTTACCGAAATCATGGACTGCCGATTCCCAACCGAAAACAGCCATATTTGATGCTCCTGCATCATTACCTTTAGTGGCAGCAACCTGCGCAAAACAAGCCGCTGATAGAAAGAACATCACAACTAAAATTCCTAATTTTTTCATTTCTTTAGATTTTTAAAGGCTAACACTGAATGTCCAACCTGTAACTCAAAAATACAAAAAATCCTTTTTGAGTCCCAGACCGCTCCACACAAACATCGACAATACGTTCAAATAAGGCTGTTAAAGAGTTGATAATTAAGTGTTAATGACTTGTTAAACTTAAATTTGGGTATAAATACTCCTTAACTTTGTAAGGTGAGCAGGAATTCATTAAAAATTGTAATCATTTTAGCCGCCATCAGTATTATTGGCATTGCAGTTACTCAGATCTATTGGGTGAGCCGTGCCCTTGATATTAGGGAAAATCAATTCAACAGAGACGTAAATACGGCCCTAAGAAATGTGGCTGCCCAGATTTTCGAAATCAATAAAACTCCATCCCCTGCCAACAATCCAGTTAATCAATTATCCACCAACTATTTCGTTGTAGCTGTCAATGGGGTTGTTGATATAAGTTTGCTGGAGTTTCTTCTTGTTAATGAATTTGAGAAGAAAAACATAACGGCAGATTTCGAATTTGGAGTATATGATTGTAGTGATAACTGTATGGTGTATGGAAATTTTATTTCCACACGGTCTGACAGAAAGATGGCAAGCATTACCGACCTTCCTACCTGGAAGGATGAAGGCTATTATTTCGGAGTTCAATTCCCTTTTTTACAAGCCAATTTATTAAGTCAAATGGGCATCTGGGGCTTCTCTTCTGCGGTTCTGCTAATAGTGGTGCTCTTCTTTGTGTATACCCTATTGGCCATACTAAAACAAAAAAGGCTTTCCGAGATTCAAAAAGATTTTATCAATAATATGACTCACGAGTTCAAAACTCCCATTGCAACTATTGCGATTTCGAGTGAGGTTCTCAAAAATCCGGGTATTTCAAAAGAGCCGGATCGATTGTTGAAATACGCTACTGTAATCGAAAATGAAAGCAACCGGCTAAAGCAGCAAGTTGAGCGTGTACTCCAAATGGCACAATTGGATGAAAAAAAGATTGAGTTGCACACCGAGAGATTTGATGTAAATGATTTACTGATAGAAGCCGTTCAGAATTGCGCTCTTGCCCTTCCTGGAAATAGAGGAAATATTGAGTTAAAATTAAATGGAGCACAACATACCATCGTTGGAGATAAGTTGCACCTCACTAATGTAATCAACAATCTGATTGACAATGCGGTTAAATACAACAGCAATGAACCCCAAATTGTAGTTAGGACCTACAATAAAAAAAATATGTTCTGCATAGAAGTAGAAGACAATGGCATGGGCATCGCACCTGAAAACCACAACAAGATATTTGAACGGTTTTATCGTGTACCCACCGGCAACGTGCACAATGTAAAAGGATTTGGGTTAGGCCTTAATTACGTGAAACTTATAGTAAAAGCGCATAAAGGCAGTATTACTCTTGATAGTACTCTCGGAAAAGGAACTATTTTCAAAATTTTTCTCCCTGTAGTATGAGCCCTAAAATATTGTTGGTGGAGGATGATCCCGGTTTGGGTTTTGTTATCAAGGACAATCTCACCCATAAACAATATGATGTAACTCTGTGTACCGATGGCGAGGAGGCCCATCAACAATTTTTTAACCAGTCTTTTGACTTGTGTATTCTTGATGTTATGCTTCCCAAAAAAGATGGCTTTTCTCTGGCTCAATCCTTCCGCAGTAAGAATCAAAATATTCCCATTTTGTTTGTTACTGCTAAGGGGTTAATTGATGATAAGATTGCGGGATTTAAAAGTGGGGGCGATGATTACATTGTAAAACCCTTCAGCATGGAAGAGTTGTTTTGCCGGATTGAAGTTTTTCTAAGGCGAACAGGCACTCAGGAAGACCAGCTGTCTTTTTCTATGGGTTCTTACCAATTTGACGGAAAAAGCGTCACCCTGTCTCATCATAAGGAATTAAAAATACTAACGCAAAAAGAAGCTGGCATACTCAAACTTCTATATAACAACAAAGACAGGATTTTAAAACGAGAAGAAATTTTACAATCCATTTGGGGAGATGATGATTATTTTATGGGCAGGAGTCTTGACGTTTTTATTTCAAAGCTAAGAAAATATCTCAAACATGACCCTTCCATCCAGATTGTAAATTATCATGGAGTAGGGTTTCGTCTGGAGATCGGTTAACTTAATACTTCTCGTAAGATTTGCACTGATCGAATGGAACCCATGGCGTCAATATGATTGCCATAAAATCTTACAAAAGCATCTAGCAAGATTCTTCTTTGGTCATTATTCATTTTTACAGCATCCTCATATTCGCTTTCAAGCAACTTGTCAAGAATTTTCTCTTCTTCTTCATTGAGCATTAAAGCTCCCAACTCCATCTTGGCAAAAGGACCAAATCCCAGATGCTTACTCAGCTTAATCAAAAAGATCAAATGAAAATTCTCAGCGTGACCCAATGAGTCAAGTCTGATCAATGAGTCGAAAATGAAGTTACACAACTCATCAGCGTGTACTTGTTCTTTCACTGTTTTGTTCAACACCTCATTGATAAAAATTCCAATGCATGATTTCTTAGGATCGGACTGTATCGTATGGTATGGATGAGTGCATGATGCTTCTTTTATTCTCAAAATTCCCGCATTTTCTTTATGGTAAACTACCAAATCCAAAAGTGTAAGCGGCTGATAGATTGCGATCTTACCTTTTCCTGTTTTAGACCTTACGCTATTGACAATGTAACTCTGAAGTCCAAATGATGCTGTGAATATATTTACGATAATTGAGGTTTCACCGTAAGGTATGTAGCGAAAGACGATGCCTTTGGTTTTATGAAGCATTATTCAATAACAGCAATTTTCCCAACATGTCTTTCCGTTCCATCTTCTGCCGTAGCAAACACCAAATACATTCCTGTGTTGATGCGATCTCCATTTACTTGTCTTGCATTCCAAATGGCAGTGCCCCCATTGGCTTTTGTTTGCCAAATCAGTCTGCCACTAATGTCAGTGATTTTTACAATAGCATCTGTATATAAACCATTAATCGCCACCTGCCCGGAAAACTCGGCACTCACAGGATTGGGAAATATTTTTACGTCAATGAATTGGTCGGTACTCCATGTGGCCGTTGCACGGAAAGAGGACAAGCCCTTGTCTGTACCAAAAAAAACCTCACCACTAACGGGATCAATTGCTATGGAAACTATTTTATTGGAAAGCAAGGGACTGTTATCCGTAGTAAAATTATAAATGAGTTCTTCGCCAGTAGGATCAAACAACCATACGCCATTGTTTGTACCCAACCATTTTCTGTTTCCGCCATCGACAGCAATCGCTGTTACCGTTTCGTCTCTGAGAAGAAACCGATTTTCAAAAATTGGTCTTGATGCATCCACATTGCCACCCAATACACTTCCAGGATTAGAAAAGAAAACAACGCCCATATCAGTACCTATCCATATCTGACCCTCACGATCATTAGCAAAAGACCTGACAATTGACGAGGGCAGGCCTCCCTTCCCTGCCACATTAGACAAGTAGACACTTTTATTATTCTTCCTATCAAATACAACAATCCCGCCCCCCTTTAAAGGATCAATGATCATCCAAACTAAGCCGTTGCGATCTAATATATCAATTGGAAACTGTGCTTGTGGCTGACTTATTGAAAATGATTCCCAGGTGGATGAGCTTGATAACAGGTGCAACGAAGGTGATACTCCATAGTTTGCTACCCAAACTCCATCAGGTGAAACCTCAATAGCTGGAATCAACAATTGATCGATAGGCTGTGCTTTTCTAAGCGGACTATTTGACTCGTCAAAAATGATTGATCCTTCACTGGAGATTTTTTCCAACCCAAAACCAAACGATGAAATAAAAGTAGCATTGGCATCAATTCCCTGATCTGTAATATCCACACTTAAATCAGATGGCAGTATGCTCCATTGACCATTTACAAATTGATCTACACCCGCAATATTTCCCAATGGTTGCAGTGAAGATGAAAAACCCCCTTTGCTATTTACAATCCTATCCTTCGAATAAGTAACTCTCCACATGGCATTAGACGAAGGTCCACCAGGCTTCACGTTATTAAGCTCCCCTTCCTTTACAGAAAGTAGTCCTCTTGCCCCATCCGCAACCCAAATCACCCCATCAGTATCACTTATTGCTTCATCTGGATGGGTGAATGAACCCGTTCCAATTTCTTCCACATCAGTCCCATTCACCACCCAAACCTTATCGCTGGTTGTTATAAGTAATTGATCGGACGAACCTGATATTTTTTTAAACATCCCTGTTTGCAAATAAGTCTGTTGGATCCATACTCCATTTTGAAGTAAAAATATGCCCTGGGAATTTATAGCAGCATAGAGCTGATCATTGAAAATTGTCACAGATTCGATGGGGTTAACCAGCGCGCCTATTGTATACCTCTTCCAATTTCTAAAATCAAGCAAATTGGTTGAACCATTGATGGCTCCCGCCAACACTCCATTGTTCGTTGCCAAATAAATTGAATCCTGGTAAACTACAGACGCTCTTATCGCCAAGGTTTCTCCCGTTTCACTTAAATCACGATAGGTCTCTTTTACTTCTCTTTTCTCCAAATCAAATACCACCACGCCAAAATCTGTTGAGAGATATGATAGATTATTGTGAATAGTAATATGGTTGATTTTACGGGATCCGGAGATAGCTGAGGAATTGGCCAGGCTACTAAAAACAGAAATTTTATTATCCTGTAGAATATTGAGCAACCCATTTTCAAAAGCGATCAACAGCAGTCCTCTTTGTTCATCATATGCAATAGCGGAAATTACAGCACCACTCAAGCCATTGGCTTTTGAAAGAATTGAAATCTCCTGGTCGGCTCTTTCGTAAATGATAATACCTACATCGTTGGTCGCATAAATTTGTTTAGGAGCGATCGCCAATGCATTCAAATCATTAAAAGACAAATGAACCCGCCAGGTGCCCACCGGAATGCTTTCCTGTGACCATACTTCCGCAGTGGGTAACAAACAAAGTAATAGTAATAACCGGAAATACATCTTTGGGTTCATTCCTTTGTCCTTGTGTCTTTTAAAAATGGGCTCCTGGCGTTTAATGAGCGTTCAACGAACATATTGCAATTTAGCCTTTTGTATGATCACTCATCTGAATAATTCATATGGGGGAGTTTCCCGGAATTGGGCACCCGGATGATAATATCTCCTGATGCTTTTGCCTGACACGCCAACCGTTCATTCTGTCCCAGCTCACCTCTGTTTTTGTATTTAATCTCTGCGTAAGTGAATTCATTTAAGTTTTCCGCTCCATTTACAACCACCATTTTGCATGTTGTACAACGCCCTTTTGCTCCACAAGCGTGCATCCAGTCCAAATAATGTTCATGCAAGTGGTTTAATACTGTTTTTGAGGAATTGTTCACCTCCAGTTCTTTTCTGTCGAGATTTTCTATCACTATCTTTACCATGGCGCAACGTATGGCTTTTGCCATCGTTTACAAGAAAGTCAATAAAGTGAATCCTTAAAAGCGATGGACGAAAAAATAAGTTTACAAGCAGTAGAAGAATACAGTGTCGCGTTTTCCTCCAAAATAGCCAATGAGTACTTTGCTCAGCATCAAAAAATAAGCGGAGCAGACATACTCAAGCTATGCCAAACAAAACAAATTAATCTCTTTGTTCTCCGTGAATTACTTAAAGCCTGGAAACAAGAAACAGTCAAGTACAAGAGTCCTTATTTTAATTACGAGGCACAGGATGTTAAAGACAGCCTTACCCAATTTCAAAATTCTCTGTCTAACAATATTTCTATTGCCAAAGACCATTTCCTCCCTTTGCTGAAAAAAGGGGTGAGCCTTACCGTTTATCTTGTGCTGGATCCCTATGATTTCTATTCGGACACCTTGGATAAAAATGGTAATGGAACCATTAAAGTCGCTGAGCTGAAAAATGAGATCAAATATATTAAGATTAACCATCGACCACTGGAGAGACTCGTTCAAAAACTAGAGGAGAAAAAGCTGGAGTCAATTTCAGGCAATGAAGCCTTTGCCATGCTTGATCAAATTTTGGAAGAAGTAAACTTTACTCCTGAAGATGTGGAGCCCTATATCCAACAGTTAAGTGCAGTCCTTCCACTTGAGGCAGAAAAACTTTACGAGAGTAAAGGGGAACACATAAGCACTCCTCCTAAAAAACAAAATACACCGAGGGCCATCATCAATGAACAGATTCAAAAAGAGCCTGTCACTACAGTTGCCGATAATTTTCAACGAATTCCTGATCTTCAAAACCGCTTGACGATCAATCAAAAATTTATGTTTACCAAGATGTTGTTCAATGGAGATTTTGATCTGTTCAATAATGCTGTTGCCAAAATTGACTCATTAAGTTCGTTGGATGAAGCAATAAGCTATCTTGATTCACATTATTCAAACTGGGATAGAGAATCGGAAGAATATGAAGAGTTTATGGAGATGGTGACGAAGCGATTCGCCTGATCAGAGGCGTTGAAGCACTTGTCCCCGGTGAGCATCCAACTTTAATAAGATAAACAATAGCACAGTAAAACCCCATAGGGCTGACCCGCCATAACTAAAAAATGGCAGAGGAATACCGATAACAGGAAATAAACCAATGGTCATTCCAATATTTACCGCAAAATGGAAAAAGAAAATGCTGACTACACCATAACCATAAGCCCTTGCAAACCTGCTCTTCTGTCGCTCCGCAATAAAAATAACCCTTAGGAGCAAAGCCATAAACAACACTACCACCACAAAACTTCCCAGCCAGCCCCACTCCTCTCCGATGGTACAGAAAATAAAATCCGTACTTTGCTCTGGCACAAAATCAAACTTTGTTTGAGTGCCTTTTAAAAATCCCTTGCCAAAAAAACCTCCGCTTCCAATGGCAATTTTGGATTGTGTGACATTCCATCCATAACCAAGAGGATCTGCATCCGGATTGATAAGTGCTTTTATTCTGTTTTGTTGATGGGGTTTGAGCACGTCCGTAATTACGTAATCCACACTTTCTATCACCCCCATCACAATTATCGCCCCAACTACCAGAGCAGAAATCCGTTTGAGTTTCTTTTTTCCAAAAATGATAAGTAGTGCCAGTATTATAAGGATTGCTCCATGAAGGTACAGCTGGTTGGGTATCAGAAGAGTAAGGATAAAAATAAACGCTGCACATATCCCAACGATCATCAGAAAAGGAGACATCCCTTCTCTGAAGAAAACAAAAATAAAGGATGTGAACACCAGTGCTGTTCCTGTATCTTTCTGCAGGAGAATCAAAACCATGGGTAAACCTACGAGCCCAAATAGCATTACCTGATTCCTCAGATTATCCATTTTAAATCCTACTGAGCCAATCATTTTGGCAGCTGCCAGCGCAGTAATAAACTTCGCAAACTCAGAAGGTTGCACTCCAAATGAACCGATTCCCAGCCAGGCTTTATTGCCTCCTACCTCCTTACCAATAATAGGAACCAAAATCAATAAGAGTATAATTATGCCAAATGCAACATAAGCGAAGGCTTCATAGAAACGCATATCAATAATGATAACACCCATGATGATCACTACTGATGCCGCAATAAAGATTAATTGTCTGCCTGAATTGAGAGATAAATCCCAAATAGATTGGTTCACTGTTTCATCATATACCGCAGCATATATATTGAACCACCCCAATATGACCAGCGCCATATAGATAAATATGGTGGGCCAATCCAATTTGCCATATATGTCAGCGCCTTTTCTCAATACAAAAATTGCCCATTTAATACATACTGCTCAATATGCGGTCTCTTCGTTTCTCCAATAAGGTATTTTTCAATCATCAAACTGGCGATAGATGCTGCAGCTCGTGCACCCTGCCCTGCATCTTCCACATAAACCGACACAGCAATTTTAGGATTGTCTTTGGGTGCGAATGCGATAAACACTGAATGAGCCGGGAGGGGGTCATTTTGTACTGTCCCTGTCTTTCCACATACGATAATATCCTGAAGTTTTGCCCGATACTGACCCGTTCCTGACTCTACCACCTGCTCCATGGCATCAACGGCAACATCAAAATAAGCCGGATCGATAGTCGTAAATTGCTTCTCCTTGTATTGAGGTAAGGGGCCCTTTCCCCCTATTGACTTGATCAAGTGTGGTATGTAGTAAAACCCTCTGTTTGCAACAATAGCAGTAAAGTTGGCCATCTGAATGGGCACCACAAGGTTCTCTCCCTCACCAATGGCTATTGAATAAATATTTGAAAACTTCCAGGGGCGATTGTTATACGCCCTATCATAATAGGCAACGTTAGGGATAAGGCCCCCTTTTTCATTGGGTAGATCCACGCCCAAATTGCTTCCAAACCCAAAACTTCTTATGTGTTTATTCCATTCTTCAAGTCCTATACGTGTGTCTTCATAAGGATCTTCAGAAATTCCCTTATTTAGCATTCTTCTCAACACCCCATGAAAGTAAGGGTTACAAGAATTCTCAATAGCTCCACGCAAATCTTCATTGGTATGATTGCCGTGACAGCTTATAATAGATCGATCGCAATAAATTCTTGTTTCAGGTTTGATCACTCCCTCCTGAAGGGCAGTCATTGCCTGAGCAATTTTGAAAATTGAACCCGGTCTGTATTGAGCCATCAATGGCCGGGTAAACAAAGGCTTCATAGTGTCATTGCTGATCAAAACAAAGTTGGAGCTATAGTTTCTTCCTGTCAGCAGATTAGGATCATACGATGGCCCTGATACGAGGGAAAGGATTTCTCCACTACCAGGCTCTATCGCCACAATACTTCCTGATTTCCCCTTCATCAACAGTTCGCCATACTGCTGCAAGTCGATATCAATGCTGCTTACCAAATCTTGACCAGGAACTGACAATGTATCGTATTCACCATCTTTAAAAGATCCTTTCTCTATGCCGCGAACATTTCTCAACTTGAATTTCACGCCACGTTTTCCTCTCAACTGCTCTTCATAAAACGACTCTATTCCACTTTGACCGATATAATCACCTTGCCTGTAAATCTTGGTCTCGTCCTTCTCCAATTTAGATTTTGAAATTTCACTTACATAGCCTAACGCATTGGCCAAAGCTGCAGTTGTATAAGACCGTGTTGTTCTCGCCTGAACATACAGCCCCGGAAATTCGTCCAGGTGATCCTGTACCTTCGCAAATTCTAAATTAGAAAGTCGGTCAATAAATAATGTTGGCTTGTATGGCGAGTACTCCTGGCGTTCGCGCATTTCCCGAAACTTCTTGCGCAGTTCCTCACGTGACATTTGAAAAACTTCACAAAATTTTGCGGAGTCAAAATCCTTAATGTCATTTCGAATTACGTTGATATCAAATTCGGGCGTGTTATAAACAATAAGTTTGTTATTTCGATCATAGATAAGTCCACGAAATGGATACTCTACTTCACGCATAATAGCATTGCTATCAGCCAATTCCGCATACTTATTATCGAGCACCTGGATGGAGAATAGTTTCACCAAAAAAACCAGACCTGTCAAAATAAAAATAATTTGTAGTATTTCTTTCCGCCCTTCGTTCATGATCTTCGTTGCCCTGGTAACATATACTGCAGTAACAGTACGGTAAGAAAAGTAAAGATAGTGCTAAAAAAAACTTTTGAAAGAGTGTACCACACTAATCCAAAACCACCAGCCTCAATAAAAAACAGCGCAAAGTGATGGATAAAGATGATGGGAAGAGTATAAACTATAAACCACTGAAGGCCGTTGGCAGCCAGTGTGGGGCCTTCACCAGCATCATACCCTCCCTGAGGAGTGATGCGAGATAGCCAAAAATTTCTCACAAATGCTGCCAGCACCAATGCCGAAGCGTGTATTCCCAGGCTATCGTAAAAAACATCCACCAAAAAGCCTAGTACAAAACCAAGTACCATCAACAGCAATTTGTTGGTTTCAATAGGCAGAAATAAAATGAAAGCGATGTAGATAAAGCAAAATGCAGTATTAAAGAGCACAAGGTTTTTCATCAAAACAACCTGCGCCAGCAGATAAATGAAGAAAGATATAAATTGCCAAATGCCTGCTCTGCTCATTTTGATTCTCCGATTGTGATTTTTTCTAACGAATCTTTTTCATACAAAAGACTGCTTCGTACAATTTCAACAAAAGCAAGACTGGAAAAATCTTGCGCCAGCCTTACTTTCAAATCATAAAACTGCGCCTCTGGCCCTAAGCTTACTTCTTCTATTATGCCTACCAAAACACCCTCAGGAAAAACGGCATTGAAACCAGAGGTAACCACCGTGTCACCGACAGTTGGATTGGCATGACGAGGAATAAAATTTAATTGACTATAACGTGGATTTTTTCCATCCCAGTTTATAGATCCAAAATGATTTGTTCTTTTGATTATTGACGATGTAAACTCATCCGTATTGAGCAAAGATATAAGCACTGCATAATGATCTGATACCGATTTTACTTTACCAACAGCACCTGCTGCACTAATTACAGCCATACCAGGAGATATCCCGTCCAGTGCACCCTTATCAATCGTGATATAATTCTTAAATCGTTCTACCGAGTTGTTGATCACTTTTGCACTGATGAAATCAAATCGATTGATGATTTTCGGATCAACTCTTTCTCTTACCTCGAGCGTGTATAAACTCTGATTGCGTTGCTCTAGCTTGGTTCTTAACTGTGCATTCTCGTCAGCCAGTTCAGTATTTATCTTTCTCAAAGAAAAATACTCCTTTATCCCCTGGGTAGTGCCAATGACGTTTGCCGCTAGCCTATTTGACGAATTGAAATACTTAGTGCTTTGATATTGATTGTTCTTTACAATCAACCATGCGGCAAATAATTCCAACACCAAAAATGTGAAGAAAGCCCTATACTGATAAAAAAAGTAAAAGAGCCTCTCCATGTAATCAAGTCATCAATACAGGTTTGAAATGGTTCAGATTCTTGAGTGCCTGTCCTGTACCTCTTACCACAGCACGAAGTGCGTCATCTGCCACATGGATAGGTAATTTGGTTTTCAGTGCAAGTCGTTTATCTAAACCCCGAAGGAGTGCGCCTCCGCCAGTGAGATAAATCCCACGTTCGTAAATATCAGCAGAAAGTTCCGGAGGAGATATCTCCAACGCTTTTAGTACTGCCTCTTCTAATTTAGAAATTGACTTGTCCAATGCGAAGGCTACCTCCGAGTAAGATATTTTTATTGTCTTGGGAATTCCAGTCATTAAATCACGCCCACGAATTTCATAATCATCAGGCCCATCATCCAGTTCTGTTAAAGCAGAACCCACCTCAACTTTCACGCGCTCAGCAGATCGCTCACCAATCAAAAGATTGTGCTGCCTGCGCATATAGTCAAGAATATCCCGGTTAAAAGTATCACCTGCAATACGGATGGATTGATCACACACAATACCTGACAATGCAATCACCGCAATGTCAGTAGTACCTCCACCAATATCTACAATCATATTCCCAACAGGTTGCTCAATATCAATCCCTATACCAATGGCTGCCGCTATTGGTTCGTGAATCATGTATACCTCTTTTGCATTGGCATGCTCAGCGGAGTCACGTACGGCCCTCTTCTCTACCTCAGTAATTCCAGAAGGAATACAGATCACCATTCTAAGTGAAGGCGGGAACAATCTTTTACCCGTATCAATCATCTTGATCATACCGCGGATCATCATCTCAGCAGCATGGAAATCAGCTATCACTCCCTCCTTCAGCGGGCGGATGGTTTTGATATTGTCATGGGTTTTTTCATGCATCTGCATGGCTTCCCTACCTATGGCCAACACCTTATTGGTATTCTTGTCTATGGCAATAATAGACGGCTCATCCACTACAATCTTGTCTTTGTAGATGATTAGCGTGTTTGCCGTGCCAAGGTCAATGGCAATATCCTGAGTAAAGAAGTCAAAAAGTCCCATTGGTGTTACAACTGTGGTTATTCTAGAAGGGCGAAATTAAGCAAATATAACTGTGATTTTAGCGTTTAATCGAGTGAAAACTTACAAACAGAAATTGACTAGTGTTTAAAGTGTCGATAGCCGGTTGTCACCATCGTCATATCGTGCCCATCACAATAATCAATGGAGTCCTGATCTTTGATGGACCCACCAGGTTGAATGACCGCTTTGATTCCCTGCTCATGAGCAATCTCAACACAATCAGGAAATGGAAAAAACGCATCTGAGGCCATGACAGCTCCATTCAAGTCGAACCCAAAACTCTTGGCCTTAGCTATCGCCTGTTTCAGTGCATCTACTCGGGAGGTTTGTCCCACCCCACTGGACAGCATCTGACCGTCAACAGCCAACACAATTGTATTGGACTTGGTGTGTTTGGCAATTTTTCCCGCAAACAACATTGCTTTCAACTCAATCTCCGTAGGCTTTTTCTTTGTTACCACCTTCAGGTTTTCTTTGGTATCCGTGTGCCCGTCAAAGTTCTGGGCGATAACACCATTCAACAAACTCTTGAACTGACGACCAGGCTTTACATCTTTCTTTTGCTTCAGCAGATTTCTGTTTTTCTTTGATTTCAATAATTGCAGTGCTTCTGGTGTGAAATCAGGCGCGATAAGAATCTCAAAAAACAATTTATTAATCTCCTCGGCCGCAGCAATATCAATCGGCTGATTTGTACACAAAACGCCACCGAATGCAGAAACAGTATCTGCCTGTAAGGCTTTCAAATAGGCCTCTTTCACTGATTTACCTGTGGCCACACCGCAAGCATTGGTATGTTTGATTATGATAAATGCTGTTTCGTTTTCAAATTCATTAAGCAAATGAAGAGCAGCGTCTGCATCTACGAGGTTGTTGTATGAAAGATCTTTACCATTTAATTTTTCGAACAACTGCTCTAAATCTCCGTAGTATACTGCCTGCTGATGAGGGTTTTCTCCATATCGCAAGGCGCTTCCGCCAGGGATGCTCACTTTCAAACTCTCAACTCTTTCATCCTTATTAAAATAATTAAAAATAGCGGCATCATAGTGCGAAGTCACATCAAACGCCATCGCAGCAAAGTGTTTTCTGTCGCTCAAGGATGTTTGGCACTTTGTCGACTGAAATAATCTCAATGCCTCCTCATATTGATCTCTTGAAGAAATGATCAGTACATCTTTAAAATTTTTCGCAGCCCCACGAATCAGTGAAATTCCTCCAATGTCAATTTTTTCAATGATCTCACTCTCCGCACCTCCAGCTGCAACGGTTTCTTCAAAGGGATACAAATCCACTATTACTAAATCTATAGCCGGAATCTTGTACTCCAAAGACTGATTTAAATCGCCATCGTTATCCCTTCTATAAAGAATTCCTCCAAATATTACCGGATGAAGTGTTTTAACACGACCACCAAAAATGGATGGATAACCCGTCAACTCCTCAACAGGCACTACTTTGTACCCGAGTCCTTCAATAAAAGTTTGAGTGCCTCCTGTGGAGATAAATTCAACCCCTTGTGCAGCCAGTGTATTAATAATCGGCTCTAAATTGTCTTTGTAATAAACTGAAATAAGTGCCCTTGATATCTTCTTGGATGCCATTGGTAATAAGCTGTTTAGGGATTTTTAGGAAGCAGCAAAAGTAGGGCTATTTTAAGGATAGCGAAACCTGCCACCTCAAAATTTCTACATTTCAAACTCTTTCAATAGTCCCTAGTAGTCTTCTTCTGGGATGGGCTCTACCTCTATCGAAAAATCGTCAGCATCCAGGAAGGTTGGGAACTTATCGCGATAGGAAAGAAGTGAGTTGCCACTGATGCTTACTGTCTTAATGGCCTCCATTCCCTCTACGGTAAAAACAGCGTCACCTTTAGGGCTGATAACAGAGGAAAGGCCATTGTATTCAATTCCTTTTCCATCAACGCCTACTCTATTCACTCCCACTACATAAGACAAATTTTCAATGGCCCTTGCCTTCAATAAGGTATCCCAGGCATTGATCCTTACTTTAGGCCAGTTGGCAACGTAAATCGCCAAATCGTAAGTTGGTTTTTTCAAAGTAGCATTCCATCTGTTGCGGCTCCATACCGGAAACCGCAAGTCATAACAAATCAAAGGACAAATTCTCCATCCTTTCCAATGTCCAATCAACAGGCTCTCGCCTGGAGAAAAAACATGCTGTTCATCGGCCATACGAAACAGATGGCGCTTATCATAAGTTTTAAAATTTCCACCTGGCTCCATCCAAAGCAGACGGTTGTAGTAGCGATCGTGGACTAATGATATAAAACTCCCCAAAACCAGTGCCCCAGTCTGGTCAGCCATTTGCTTCATCCACTTGAAGGTGCGCATGTTCATCCGCTCTGCCAATCTAGGCGCAGCCATACTGAACCCGGTAGTGAACATTTCAGGAAGCACAATTACATCAGTTGACTCATTTATTTGCCAAATTTTCTCTTCAAACATGGCCAAATTGGCGTCAATGTCTTCCCAATGGAGGTCTGACTGAATAACTGTAATTTTAAGATCCTGCATCACACTTAATTAATTCTTCTGCAAAGAAAGCGATCCCTGGCTAATATAGAGAATGCCTTTATAACAATTTACCCCTTAAAAACGGTTCAGTATTTTTCCTGCTTCTGCTAAAGTATCTTCTCCTTTGGCAAAGCAAAAACGAAGGAGTTGATTATCCGTCTTGTCCTTGTAAAAAACAGACACGGGTATTGAAGCCAGTTTGTGCTCCTTGGTCAGCCACTCTGCCATTTCTACCTCTGATTTAGAGGAAACACCTTTATAAGATAGAAGTTGAAAATACGACCCATGACAAGCCATTGGTTCAAAGGATGATCCCTTAATCTGATCCAGAAAAAAATCCCTTTTTTGTTGGTAAAATTTTGAAAGCTCAAGGTAATGGGCAGGTTCTTTCATGTATTCTGCCAAAGCCAATTGAATTGGAGTATTGACACTGAAGGTAATGAACTGATGTGCCTTTCGAATTTCGTTTGTTATTGCCGGTGAAGCCACTGTATAACCTACCTTCCAACCGGTGGCATGAAACGTCTTTCCAAATGAAAACACAGCAATACTATTGGCCGCTAACCCAGGGAACCGCATAACACTTTGATGCACTAACTGATCAAAAATAATCCGTTCGTATACCTCATCACTTAACACCAATATACCGTGGTCATTTACGATACCCTCAAGGGTTTTCAAATCCTCTTCTTTTAGCACCGCACCGCTTGGATTTTGGGGTGTGTTGATCATGATCATTCGGGTGCGTGAAGTAATCTTACTCTTCACCTGATCCCAATCAATAGTAAAATCAGGTGGTAGGATATTGATAGGAACAGGAATGCCTCCATTCAACCGTATGGCGGGATCGTAACAATCGTAAGAGGGATCAAATAAAATCACCTCATCTCCCGGGCTCACCAACCCGGTGATAGTGGCAAAGATGGCTTCAGTACCTCCGGCTGTAATAGTGATGTCCGTTTCTGGATTTACCTTGTGACCATAGGATTGAAGGATAACCGAGGCAATCGTTTGGCGTAATGAAGGAACTCCAGGCATGGGAGCGTACTGATTGTGTCCATCTTTCATCTGCTGATGGACGAGCTCAATTAACTTTTCAGAAACCTTAAAATCCGGAAAACCTTGTGATAGATTGATGGCTCCTTGTTCCTGAGCCATCTTTGACATAACCGCAAATATGGAAGTGCCTATGTCTGGTAACCTGGAGTGGATCTCTTTCATTTTCTCAGCGGGGCAATAATCCTGTACTCTGTCTCCACATCTCCTCGGCTGATATCATTCAACTTGCCTTTCAAAAGTCTTTTCTTGAGTGGCGTAAGGTAATCGATAAATAGAACCCCTTCAATATGGTCATACTCATGTTGTATGATCCGGGCCTTCATCCCCTCATATTCTTCATCATATGCCTTCCAGTTTTCGTCAAAGTATTTGATGCGGATTGAAAACGGTCTTGTCACTTTCTCTCGCACATTGGGGATACTCAGGCAACCCTCTTCCATTTCTTCATGGTCTTCGTCTTCCTCAACAATCTCTGCATTAATAAAAACTTTTTTAAAGCCCTCCATTTCTGGCTCATCCTCAAGTACACTACCATCCACCACAAACATTCTCACGTCTTTGCCAATCTGTGGAGCAGCTAAACCAATACCCTGGGCGGCATACATTGTTTCAAACATATCTTCAGAAAGCTGTTTTACTTCTTCAGAGCCTTCTTTAAAATCCTGTGCTTTCTTGCGCAACACAGGGTCACCATACATAACGATCGGATAAACCATTGAAAATCTAATTATCGTGCAAATTTAACCCAGTTTATGCATTAAGACTATTGGAGAAGGCATAAACTGCCCGGTGGGCTGACGAATTCTAAGGATACCGTCAGAATTATCAGGGTTAAACTTCTGATACTACGATCAGGATCATGACCGAAGTGTCATTTGGCTTGACAATAAAAGTGTTTGGTGATTATAAACGCAATTAACTTATCGACTTTCTTTCGTCAAGTTCGGGCAATGACTTTGAGTGGTTTCGAATCACACAATTATAGACCTAACGCATGGATTCCATGTAGGATTGCAAAATCAACGTGGCGCTGATCTTATCCACGTTTTGCTTATCCCTTCTGTCTTTCTTTTTCATACCTCCCTCCACCATGGCCCTCAATGCAATCTTGCTTGTAAAACGTTCGTCTACGTACTTCACTGGTAGGTTCGGGAAAGCCTCATTGAGCCTGGCCACCATCTGCCTCACATAGGGTGCGGTTTCCGAATCGGTATTATTCATTTGCTTTGGTAAGCCGATAACAACTTCATCTACCTTTTCTTTTGCAAAATATTGTTTCAGGTAGGTCAAAAGTTTAGTTGTTTCAACTGTCTCCAGGGCGGTAGCAATAATCCTCATTGGATCAGTTACGGCAAGGCCGGTTCGCTTCGTTCCATAGTCGATAGCCATTATGCGACCCATAAATTTTTTTTAATCTTAAACGGAGATGATGATTAGTTGTATTTTACCTTCTCACCGAAAATCTTCTTCACCTGATTTTCAATTATCATGGCTTTTGGGAAAAGAATCTCATTTTCTATTCGGGCATGTGTCATCAGGCTTTTTTCAAATGAGGTCAGCTCTGAATAAATAACCTTTACATGCAAAGGAGCATCCTCACCAAGGGCATAATTATTTGTTATCCTCCTGATTCCTACCATTTCATCATCATGAACTTCGTGCTCCATCGCAAAACGCTGCAAGGAGTTTTTCTCCAACATATAATAAAGCTGAGACGGATTACAGACTCCCTTAGATGCCTTCTCTAAAAGGCGGATATATCCAAAAAGAGTATCTTCCTCCTCATAGATATGATGAATAAAATCTTCTAAAAAGAGAGGGAATAATTCCTTTAGGTCCTTTTCTACACTTATATAATCTGGATGGTTGGCTTTAAATGACTCCACCAATCGGGCAATGTAAGGCAATTTGTGTTTTACGAATATAAAATGAGCATGCTTGAGATACTCTAATATAAGATCGATTGGATAAGATAAGAGAGGGAGATCCGCCTCCTGAAAATTTGTATTGGGTGATTCCAACTCTCGTACTACATGTTCCACCCGTAGCCCTTTATCATGGCAGACTTGCTCGAGTGTCTGCTCTGAATACTCATAGAATTTGATACCAAAAAAATAAAGCACATACGCATGCACGTTATTCTGGTTAACCAAGTCTTGTATTCGTTTATTTCTAAGGGTAGTTTTTGCCATTCAGGCAGTAAATATAACAATCCCCAAAGCCTCAGCCGATCAATTATGGATCAAATAATCCTAGAATTTGAATAACAGCCTCTTTTTGCTGTTTTTTGACATTGAAAACTTTGATAACGTTAAAAACGTTAAAAGTTACTAACCGTATTTTTTTGACATGAGTGAGCCGAATAATTCAAAATATCAGATAAAACTCCCTTTAATCCTCTGCATTGGCCTTGCTGGCGGGGTTCTTATTGGCGCCAGCCTGAATAAGACCGCTGCATCCGATGATATCGGTGCTGACGTGCAAAAATTCAGAGAGGTGCTTTCGTTGATAAAGACGGAGTATGTAGATGAAACGGAGACTGACAAGCTGGTAGATGATGCCATTGGGCATATTTTAGCCAAGCTCGATCCCCATTCGGCCTATATTCCTGCAAGAGAAAGGTTAGAAGCCAATGAAGACCTTCGCGGAAATTTTGAAGGCATAGGAATTGAATTCAGCATTTTTCAGGATACACTCGTTGTGGTGGCGGCTTTAAGTGGTGGCCCCTCAGAGGCTGTAGGGCTTCGCACGGGTGATCGCATTGTAAAAGTAGATGGAGAAAATATTGCAGGCATCGGTTTAGTTAACAATGATGTTTCCAAAAAATTGAAAGGGCCTAAAGGCACTGAAGTAAAAATTGAGGTGGTGAGGAGAGGCGCAACTAATCCCATAAGCTTTAACATCATTCGTGATAAGATCCCTCAATTTTCAGTTGATGCTTCCTATATGATCGATCATGAAGTGGGATACATAAAAGTGAGTCGTTTTTCACAAACTACTTATTCAGAGTTTCTTACTGCCATGGAAAAATTGAAAAAGGAGGGCATGAAGAAGTTGGTTCTGGATTTACAGGGCAACCCTGGAGGATATATGAATCAGGCCATAGACCTGGCTGATGATTTCTTGCCCAGTGGAGAAAAAATAGTTTTCACCAGTGGAAAAGACACCCGATACAATTCGGATGCGATGTCATCAGCAAAAGGTCAATTTGAAAAGGGTGATATCATTGTACTCATCAATGAAGGCAGTGCCTCGGCATCTGAAATAGTTGCTGGCGCACTTCAGGACAATGATAGAGCATTAATTGTAGGAAGAAGGTCCTATGGAAAAGGATTGGTTCAATCTCCGTTTGTACTTGATGACGGATCTGAATTGCGATTGACCATTTCCAGGTATTACACTCCGAGTGGCCGATCCATTCAAAAACCTTATGACGATAATCAGGAGTATTCCAGAGATATCATGAAGAGATATAGCCATGGAGAATTTTTTCATGCGGATAGTATAAAGTTCAATGACTCCTTAAAATACCTGACAGTGAATGGTCGAACGGTTTACGGAGGTGGAGGAATTATGCCAGACTACTTTGTTCCTCTGGATACCACCCTCAACAGTTCTTATTTGAATGCCCTGTTCAATTCCAATTCATTTCAGGAGTACGCATTTAACTACGCATTAGAAAATAAAGCCAGACTAGAAAAAATGGGCTTCAAAGAATTTTATCATGGCTTTAAAGTAAATGATGCCATGTACGCTGATCTTGTAAGCGTGGGAAAACGCAACAGCATAAATCCAAATTGGACCGATCTGAACAAAAACAAGAAAGTGTTTGAGATATTCCTTAAAGCCAATATTGCCAGGAGGATTTGGGGAAGTGAGAGTTTCTATCCCATTTTCAACGAGACCAACGAGATATTACAGCAAGCCTTGCAATTATTTGACCAGATTCCTGATCGAAGTAAGATGTAATAATTACCGTGTTCGGGGTTACCATCAATGGGAGGGTTTTTAGGAATTTGCTAACTTCGAAACTGAAGTAAAATTTTTTATATCATGTATTACCATCGCTTAGGAAAAATTCCTGCCAAAAGACACACCCAATTTCGCCAGCCGGATGGAAGTTTGTATAAAGAAGAGCTGGTGAGTTCAGAAGGCTTCTCTGGTATCTATTCAAATCTTTATCATATCAATGCACCCACTCGGGTCAAAGAAATTAATAAGCCCATAAGGTATGGGCCAAAAATGATCAAGGATTATGATTTGCGACAAACACATCTTAACACAAGCAAAGTAGGAACCACTGGTGATGATTTTCTAAGCGCCCGAAAGGTGTTGTTGATGAACAGCGATTGTTCCATTTCTATTTGTTCGCCTAAGCAGCGCAAGATGGATTACTTCTATAAGAATGCCGAAGGAGATGAAGTGATCTACGTACACGATGGAAGTGGCACCCTCTTTTCTCAGTTTGGCAAACTGGAAATCAAACAAGGCGATTATGTGGTCATACCCCGAACAGTAATTTACAAACTCGAATTCAATGATGGCCCACTTCGATTGTTAATTGTAGAGTCTGCATCACCCATCGAAACGGTAAAACGCTACCGCAATCAACTTGGGCAATTACTGGAACACTCACCTTACTGCGAAAGAGACATACGCCCCCCTCACGAGTTAATTGCTGACACGAAAAAGGGAGATCATTTGATGAAAATCAAAAAACAAGGCTACCTCCACCAGTATGTGTATGACTACAGCCCCTTGGATTTGGTAGGTTGGGATGGATTCCTTTGGCCTTATGCGTTTTCAATCCACGATTTTGAGCCCATCACAGGACGAATTCATCAGCCCCCTCCCGTACATCAAACTTTTCAGGCACACAATTTTGTGATTTGCTCATTTGTTCCCCGATTATTTGACTATCACCCTCAGGCCATACCGGCACCTTACAATCATAGCAACATCGACTCGGATGAGGTGCTCTACTATGCAGAAGGGAACTTTATGAGCCGCAAAGGTATTGACCGCGGATCTTTCACTTTGCACCCGGGTGGTTTGCCCCATGGTCCGCACCCTGGTACTGTAGAGAAAAGTATTGGGGCTAAAGAAACCCATGAGCTGGCAGTAATGATTGACACTTTCCGCCCACTTTTTCTTACGGAAGATGCACTGGAGTTTTTAGATGAAAAATATCCGTTGAGTTGGACAGACGAGTCGACAGAACCATTTAACGAGATTAACACTCCATAGCCTTTGAAAAAATTCATTGTCCCCATACAGATTCGTTGGTCTGACATCGACCAGAATAGACACCTTCGGCATTCCGCTTATTATGATTATGGCGCAACGGTTCGGATGAAATTTCTAAATGAAGGTGGCCTCACCACTAAAAAGATGGAAGAACTTCAAGTGGGCCCGATTCTCTTTCGTGAGGAAGCGCTCTTTAAAAGAGAAGTTACCCTGGAAGATAAAATCACTGTTGATGTTGAAATCTGTTCTGCCTGCGAAGACTATTCCCGATGGAGCCTAAGACATAATTTTTTAAAAGCAGATGGAACAGTCGCGGCTATCATCAATATGGATGGCGCGTTTCTTGACCTGACAAAAAGGAAGCTTACTCAGCCTCCGGATTTTGTAAAAGAAATATTCAGATCATTTCAGAAAAGCAGTGATTTTAAATTTGGATAAGGGAGCCTAATTAGCCTCTTTCAATATCCATTGCTCTGTCACTACGGGATAGTGCTTGTACTCCAACTGATGCACCTTGTTGGCAATTTCGTCAGGGGTGTCTTTTTGATCAATCTCCGTCTTTGCCTGAAAAAGAATAGCGCCCTCATCATAATGTTGATTCACCAGGTGAATGGTAATTCCTGTCTCTGTTTCACCTGCTGCTTTTACTGCTTGGTGAACTTTGGATCCGTACATTCCCCTTCCTCCATATTTTGGTAGCAATGCCGGATGGATGTTAATAATTTTATTGGGATAGGCATTGATTAAATTATCAGGGATAAGCCACAAAAATCCAGCGAGTACAATGTGTGTAACGCCACTTCCCTGAAGCCAGCTCAAGACCTCTCCCTCATTCAATTGTTGTTTATCAAAAACTTTCGAAGGTACTCCTGCTTTTTTGGCCCGTTCCAACACAAAAGCATTCGCATTATTGCACAAAAGCAGCACAATTTCAATTTGACTGCTATTCTTAAAGTAGGAAAAGAATCGTTCAGCGTTCGTCCCACTGCCAGAAGCAAAAATGGCCAGCCTGTATTTTCGGTTCATCATTACAAAGAAAAGTCAATAGTTGAGTTAAACCCAGATTATGTAATGGATTTTATGTTAAATGATTAAGGTTAAATCAAAGCCATGCTTACAATCCCCAACAAAAGGATAAGCTTACAAAGGGAACTTAATTTAGCAAAATCACGAATTGTATCCGCACGAGATAATTTAATTACCATGTATCCCATGGGTAAAAACAGAAAAAACAAAAAGTAATAAATAGGCAACCCCACATACACATTATTGACCAATAACACGAGCAAGACAAATAACCCCAGAAGCAGATAAAGAAAAACTTTTGTTTTTCTAAGACCCCATACAATTGGAAGTGTCCTACAGCCAAATGAATTATCTCCTTTCCAGTCCTCCATGTCCTTAATAATTTCTCTGACCAATGTCATTCCCATTGCAAACAGCGCATAAATAAGAATCAAAGAATTAAAGGGTGCATACAATAAGTTCACTACCAGAATAGACATAGCAGTTAATAATCCTATTGAAAAATTACCAATAAAAGGCAGCCGCTTTAGGTTGTTCGAATACAGCCAAAGGAGAAAAGCAGAAAAGAAATTTACCAATGCAATTTGCCAGCTCAACACTAAACCAATCGCAACTCCGGAAATGGATAAAGCAGAATGAAAAAAAATAGCGTAACGCCTGGTTATCCCCTTTCCAATCACCACCCGTTCAGGTTTATTGATCAGATCAATTTTTACGTCATAGTAATCGTTGATAATGTATCCTGCTGCCGCGACCATCATGGTTGAAGCAGACAACACCAACAGGCGCCAATCGGTGAACGTGTGAGTTCCGATCAGGAAGTACGCAGTAAAATATTGCGCAAACCCAATAATAACGAGATTCCAAAACCGTGTAAGTTGAAATAATGCTCTAAAAAACTTTAAAAGCTGTATGAACAATAGTCTCATTGCCCGCAAAGGTAACAAGGGAAATGGTCATTTAATGACAATTCATGCTCATACAGCTTTTCATTAAAACTTTAAAGAAAGCATCGCCAGGTAGTTTCTTCCGGCCTGAGGGTAGTAATAATTTTGTCTGACTGTCTCACCCCCTCCAACGAATCCATAGGTATACCCATTCGATTCGTACGCTGAGTCAAAAACATTACTGGCCAACAAACTTATATTAAAGTCCTTCAATCCTTTTATTGAAGGACTGTAGCTAAGCCTTAGGTCGTTAATAAAATAGGCATCTATTTTTCGGCTTTGATTTGAGGTGTTATCCAAAAACTGTTCTCCTACATATTTTGATAATAATGAAGCTTCAAAATTTTGGAAAGGACTGTAGCTCAAGCTTGATCCGGCTATTATGGATGGCGAAAATGAAATGTCAACATCATTGAGTTGGTTTTGAATTTCATTGTACTCGTCATAACCTACTCCGTAATCATAAATTACTTCAGTAAAGTCTTTTATTTTATTCTCGCTGAAGGTCACGTTTGCCCCAAAAGTAATTTTTGAACTGACTCTTAAAGCCCCCTCTAATTCAACTCCAGTACGGTAACTGTCCCCAACGTTGGTTCTGATGGATGCTCCTACATCATTCAGCTCACCCGTCAATACCAATTGGTCTTTATAACTCATCAAATAGTAATTCAAATTAAAACTGTAGGCACTTCTTTGAATTCTCCATCCTGCCTCTACATTATTCAAAACCTCAGGCTTGGGGTCGATACCTGAGGGAGCATTTATAAAATCATTTCTAACCGGCTCACGCTGACCCACCGCAAAAGATGAATAAAGGTGGCTCCCTCCTTTCAATTGATACGTCAATCCAATCTTTGGATTAAAAAAATTATACTCTTCTCCTACATTAAAACTGGACAAGTCATCATCAACACCCACTGCTTTATAGTCAATCCTTCGAAATTGAAGATCCAGGTAGCCCGTGAGCTTATCGGTAAGGGCGTAGTTACTCTTCCAAAAAAAATTCAAATCCTTTTTATCTCCATGATTAGAATAGTATCGAAAATCTTTGGGGGCACTTAATGCCACGCCAGCCCAGGTGATTTCTCCGAAGTGATCGCCTTCATATTTGTTCCATGCTCCTCCAAATACACTGCTGTACCTGTCTTTGTCATAATTAATGGCATATGTTATTCCATAAAAATCATTGTCCAGCCATCGCTTTCTTACCAAATCGGTATTGGTAATTGTTTCTGCGCCTATCACAACATCTGTTAACCCATAGTCGGACATGGATTGATCGTATTTAAATTCTTCATAGTATCCTTTTCCCGGGGTGTAGTGAAATGACAAATTTCCCGTTAAAAAAGACGAAGCTTTATGCGAAAAATGAAGTTGAAAATTATCCTGTTTATAGTTATCAACCTGATTTTTGTAATCATAAATATTAAACGTTCTGCTATTTGAGTTCAAAAGGTTATCCGTTTGCTGAGTATTCCACCCTTCAGCTGCAGCGGTTGACATCATTCCCGCTACATCATTCTTGAGCCGCGACTCTGGCACTCCATTCCAACTTTGATAAGTCACCTCATGACCACCAAATGCAATTGCTTTTATTATGGTGTTCGTCCCATAATAGCCTCCCGATGCGTAATATGACTTTAAGCCAGAAGATGCGCGATCAATAAAACCATCAGAATTGATGAAGGAAGCCCTTGCATCAAAACTAAGCCGATCATTGATCAAGCCAGTGCCAAACCCAACTGTATGCCGATGTGTATTGAAAGAGCCTACAGAGTTAATTACATCAGCATAAGCTTCATCATTTTTGGTGTTTGTCTGTAGATTAATGGATGCACCAAAAGCTCCGGGTCCATTGGTGGAGGTACCCACACCGCGCTGTATCTGCACACTCTGTGTTGATGTAGCAATGTCCGGAATATTTACCCAGAATACACTTTGTGATTCGCTATCGTTATACGGAATTCCATTAATGGTCACGTTGATGCGTGTAGCATCACTGCCTCTAATCCGAAGGCCAGTATAGCCAATTCCTGCACCGGCATCTGACGTGGTAACAAGGGACGGAGTATAATTGAGAACAAATGGAAGATCTTGTCCAAAGTTTTGCTTTTTCAACTCCTTCTTGTTGATGTTGGTGTAAGTAGTCGGACTTTTTTCAGCTGCCCGTGTAGCGTAGACAGTGATCTCATCTGTTAGTCTGGTATCCTCCACCAGAGTGATAGTGAGTGTTTTACTTTCATCAATTGTTACTTGTTCCATCTTTTCCTCAAAGCCCAAAAAACGAATGAGTAATACGTACTCACCAGCTTTCACATTTCTTATCTGGAATTGACCCTGGTCATTGGTAATAGCAAAATAATTACCATGATCTGATTGGACTGTTGCTCCAGCAAGAGGTCCAGAATCATCATTTACTGTGCCCGAAATTGTGAATTGCGCCCATCCGCTTAGATAAGCCGCGCAGCAAATTGCTGTAAAAATAATTTTTAACATTTTTTAAAATGGTTTAAACCCGTGACGCACAGGGGAATGCACTCACTTACGTTTTAACCTTTGCCTCCCTTCGGCCGCATTATCGGCATCAGGTTCATTGGGTATAATCTCAGCCCGTGTTTTTGGCACCCCTATTTTGATGGGACAAAGCTAAATACATCTGGTCGCAATCACAATTTTCATTCTGAATTGCTATTTCTAATGCAAGTACTCTATTTTTGAAACATGTTCAAGACCACGGTAAATCAATCGAGTTATGAAGTCCTTCCTTCAGAAGAAGGCTGGCTAGTTGACGGAAAGCCTGTTCAATGGGACTTAATAAAAGTCACCAACACCTACTTTCACATCATCCATGAACAAAAAAGTTATCGGGCAGAGGTAGTTAAAGCGGATCATGTCACTAAAACATTCATAATAAAAATTAACGGACGCAAGTATTCTGTGGGTGTTAAAGACAAGTTTGAATTATTACTCGAAAAAATGGGGATGAATGTGGGAACCACCAACAAAGTCAACTCCATTAAAGCGCCTATGCCAGGCTTGATTATCGCTTTAAAAGTAAAAGTGGGAGATGAAGTAAAGGCTGGTGATCAACTACTCATTCTTGAAGCGATGAAAATGGAGAATATACTTAAGTCCCCAGGTGACGGCACTATAAAAACGGTGAAAGTAGAAAAAGGAAACAGTGTAGAAAAAGGACAGGTATTGATTGAGTTCTAAAATCCCGGATAGCTCATATGCCCGCAAATCCTCAAAAACCTGATATATTTGCAGCGACAAAATAAATTCTGATCCCCTTCCATGAAATACAAACGCATTCTTATCAAACTCAGTGGCGAATCCCTTCAAGGAAACAATAAGGGCACCAACATAAGCCCTGATGTTTTGGAGCAATATTCCGAAGAAATAAAAAAAATAAAAGAAGAAGGAGTAGAAATTGCAATCGTAATCGGAGGAGGCAATATTTTTAGAGGAGGTCAGGCAGAAACATTGGGCATTGATAGGGTACAAGGTGACTACATGGGCATGTTGGCCACATTGGTCAACGGAATGGCCCTTCAAAGTGCTTTGGAAAGGCATGGCATGTACACGCGCCTCATGTCTGGTATAAAGATGGAACAAGTCTGCGAGCCTTTCATACGAAGACGAGCCATCAGACACCTTGAAAAAGGAAGAATAGTAATTTTTGGCGCTGGTATCGGAAACCCGTATTTCACAACAGACTCTACAGCGAGTCTTCGTGCGATTGAAGTTCAGGCAGAGGTTGTACTCAAAGGAACCCGGGTAGATGGAGTTTACTCAAAAGATCCTGAAAAATTTGATGATGCCGTTCGTTATGAAAAGTTATCCTTTCAGGAGGCTTATGAGAAGAGCTTGAACATCATGGACATGACCGCATTTACACTTTGTATGGAAAACAATTTGCCTATTGTGGTTTTTGACATGAACAAAAAAGGCAACCTCCTCAAAATTGTTCAGGGAGAAAAAACCGGAACACTTATAAGTTAAAATTGATAGAGCTGAGTTACATATCCTCAAAAAAATAATAAGGCTATGGAAGAAATAGAACTATACCTGGAAGAAGCAAATGAATTGATGGGAAAAGCTTTGACGCATTTAAGTCATGAGCTCACAAAAATCAGAGCAGGAAAAGCCAATCCAGCGATGTTGGATGGCCTGTTGGTTTCCTATTATGGTGCCATGAGCCCGCTAAATCAGGTGGCATCCGTAACTATTCCAGACGCAAGAACTATTTTTATAAAGCCATGGGAAAAAAATCTCATTCACGAAATTGAAAAGGCCATAATGGTTGCCAACCTTGGGCTCAATCCTCAAAATGACGGACAACAGATAATTATTAACGTACCGATGCTTACTGAAGAAAGAAGAAAGCAATTGGTAAAGCAAGTGGGACAAGAGTGTGAAAACGGCCGTATTAGTGTACGTAATGTGCGCAAAGAAACTAATGAAAGTCTTAAAAAAATCACTGGCGTCTCTGAAGATGATATTAAAAATGCTGAGGACAGGGTACAAGAGCTGACCAATAAATACATTAATAAAATTGACAGCCTCATGAAACGAAAAGAGATTGAAATCATGACTGTGTGATTCCTTTGGCCTTCAAGGGTAGCTTTTAAAATTCCAAAGCAAAACTTCTCCAGGTGCATCCCATTCTATTTGAAGTCGGGTCGATCACTATTTACTCTTACGGGTGTTTTATTGCTTTAGGCGCAATTCTCGGATTGATCTATATGACCCGTCAGGGCAAAGAACAATTTGGCACTACTTACGATCAATCCAATTCACTTTTCATTTATATAGTTGTTGCTGCCTATGCAGGGGGGAAGGTTTTTTTCTTTTTTGAAAACCCCACTTACTACGCACAACACATGGGCAAACTTTTCAGTGGCAACGGGTTTGTGTTTTTTGGATCCCTGCTCTTCGCCATTCCTACTATGTTATGGTTTTTTAAACGCAACAGCATACCTACGCTTCCCATGTTGGATGTAATGGCCATCGTTACGTGTATAGTCCATGGGCTTGGTCGTATTGGTTGTTTTATGTCTGGCTGTTGTCATGGGAAACCCACCGATAGTTTTTTGAGCGTTATCTTCACTAACCCTGTTTGTCAGGCAGAGCCGTTGAATACACCTCTCCATCCCACTCAACTTTATGAATCCGCTTTTATTTTCACTTTAATGGCCTTTCTGCTATGGTATAAAAATAGAAAAAAGTTTGACGGACAACTTTTTCTGATCTACCTCATTGCCTATTCAACCGGTAGAAGTTTCCTTGAAATACTTCGAGGGGATGAAGAAAGGGGGTTTCTAATTGAGAATGTACTCTCTCACTCACAGTTTATTTCACTTATTGTTATATCCACAGCCATTTACTTCTATGTTAAGTTGAAGAGAAAAGGTAAATTGCTTAATTCCTAATTTCAATCTATGGAACAAGAAAACTTTTTTCAAAAGGCAGGGCGGGCCACCATAAAGCTGGTGAAAAGAATATTATTTATTGTCCTTATTATCGGTTTGGCAGCACTCAGTTTTGCTTATTGGGGGACTTACGAAAAGGGAGTGATGGCCGGGAAAGTGCTACGAGTAACTGAAAAAGGCGTGATCTTCAAAACCTATGAAGGAAAGATTAGCCTAGATTCTTTTGGCGCCCTAAAAGGCGTAAGCCCTGTAGCAGAAACATTCGACTTTTCAATTGAGTCTGATCAAACAGAATTGATTCAACAGTTATCTGATGTTGCACTAAGTGGAGAGCGCGTTAATCTCACTTTCGTAAAACGGTACATGCGATTCCCGTGGAGAGGAGATACAAAGTATTTTGTGACGAAGGTTGAACGAACCGAAAAACCTCAAAATTGAAAAATCAAATTGTTGTCTATGGTTCCTACGGATACACGGGGAGTTTAATTGTAGAAAGGTGCAAAGAACAGCAACTAAATATCATCCTTGCGGGTAGAAATGAGGACAGGCTAAAAACACAAAGCAAAGCTACCGGCTACCCCTATCAAACAGTTGAAATTAAAGAAACAGAGAAGTTGGTTCAATTGTTAGAACCCGCAACATTAGTTATTCATTGTGGAGGTCCATTCCAATTTACCGCCAGACACATGATTGAAGCTTGTCTGAAAACAAAAACACATTATACTGACATCACGGGTGAGATTGGTGTATTTGAACTTATTGCCTCATATGATTTAAAAGCAAAAGAAGCTGGTATAATGCTGCTGCCCGGAGCGGGGTTTGATGTTGTTCCTTCAGACTGCCTGGCAGCGCACTTGAAGAAGAGGCTACCCAATGCCACTCATCTTGAACTTGCGTTTGCAACTTCGGGAGCAGGCAGTTCAAGAGGTACTTCTAAAACTGCAGTGCTTGGCTTAGGTGAGGGTAGCCTCGTTCGGCATAACGGAAAAATCACTAAAGTCCCCTTGCACGAAGGACTGAAAGAAATTGATTTCGTAAAATTTAAAACTATTTCGGCAAGAATACCCTGGGGAGATGTATCAACTGCATTCTATAGCACAGGCATACCCAATGTTGAAGTTTACATGGGCATTAATGAAAAGGTAGCCCGAATGATTAAACTCTCCCGATTTTTTAATTGGCTTTTAAAGAAAAGGTGGTTAAAAAAGTTTCTCCTAAATAAAATTGATAAAACAACCGGACCCGATGAAGACAGAAGAGAAAATGCGAAGAGTTACCTGGTTGGCTCGGTATGGAACGACACCCAAAAAGTACAAACGCAATTAGTAGCACCAAATGGATACACGCTTACAGCACTCTCCAGTGTTTCAATTGCAATGAAAATACTGGACGGTAATTTCAAAACAGGATTTCAAACACCTTCCCTTGCCTATGGTTCTGACCTGATACTAGAGTTTGAGGGTGTTGAACGAACTGATCTCTAATTTACTTTACAGTAACCAGTGTGCCTTTCTTTGAAATCAATTCTCCAAATGGTTTCAAGCTCAAACCATAATCAGAAGCTATCCTTTCAAACTCTTCAGATTGATCCGCATCAATAGCAATTAGCAGCCCTCCACTCGTTTGAGGATCTGCTAATAATGTTCGCTGTTCATCCGATATCGAGCTTATCTTATGACCATAGCTCTCCCAGTTTCTCTGTGTTCCACCGGGCATGCTCTTTTGTTGTATATAGGAATCAAGAAAATTAAAAACCGGAACCTTACTAAATTCTATCTCTGCGGATAGATTACTGCCATCGCATACCTCGGCCAGGTGTCCTAGCAAACCGAATCCGGTCACATCAGTAAGTGCATTTACATAAGGAAGTTTGCCCAACACTGCACCAAAACTATTAAGCGCCAACATACTGTTGACCGCCACCTTCAGGTGTTCCTCTTTAACAATACCTTTCTTTTGTGCAGTGGTAACAATACCAATACCCAATGGCTTGGTCAAATAGAGCAATGAACCTGCTTTGGCCTGGTTATTTTGTTTGAGATGTTCCTTCTTTACTTTTCCTGTTACCGCCAAACCAAATACAGGTTCCGGACAGTCAATACTGTGCCCACCTGCCAACGGAATACCTGCTTGCCCACACACACTTCTGCTCCCTTCAAGTACTTGTCTGGCCACCTCTGGTGGGATTTTATTTATTGGCCAACCCAAAATAGCAATAGCCATCAAGGGTTCTCCGCCCATTGCATATACATCACTGATGGCATTTGCGGAAGCAATCCCTCCAAACAAAAAAGGATCGTCCACAATAGGCATAAAAAAATCTGTGGTACTGACTATACACGTTCCATCTCCCAAATCAAAAACGGCCGCATCATCTTTCGATTCATTTCCTACCAATAGCGATGGGAATGATGTTTTGGCTTGATCCGAATGCAGCATAGTTTCCAAAATAGCGGGGGATATTTTACATCCACACCCCGCACCATGACTATACTGTGTTAATTTGATTTCCATTTAGCCTATCCTCTCTTGTTTAGACATCTCAATTAATTGTTTTGCGGGGATCAAAGGATCTTCCCCATCCCATTCAACATTTCCCAAAACTTCAGGATTCCTTTTTTTTAGACTTGTTGTGTATGCTTTGTCATAGTAAGTAAGCAAAATCTCCATTACGCTGTGCATTTCATTTTGCTCCAGTTTTTCCTTGGCCTCCTTGAAGTGCTGGCCTCCCAGTTTCTTTGTTATTCTTTTCATTGATTCAAGAAACTGGGCATGATCAGCACAGCCATACTCCTTAACCAACCTTTGTACTCTATTGGTTTTATCAACATCCAACATAACAACCGCACTCAACCGCATGGTTGTCCAAAAGTCAGTCGGCAAAAATACTCTTCCTACTGCAATTGATTCATCTTCTACCCAAATCGGTTTCAAAATATCAAATGAGTTAAGTTGTTCAAAAAGGTTGTTCTCAAACTGTTCCGTTGTCGGTTGCGAGGGCATCATCAACCCCCCAAATGCGGAACCTTTGTGGTTGGCCATCCCCTCCAGATCAACAACCTGCTCACCCTGTTCCTTCAATTTTAAAAGCACCTCAGTTTTACCGCTTCCGGTACATCCTGATATTAAAATGATTTTGTACGGTCTTCTAAAATACTCTTGCGCTTTTTGGCGATATGTTTTGTAGCCTCCTTTAAGAACATGCGTTTTGATCCCTGCCATCCCCACAAACTGACTAAAGTTTGATGATCGCATGCCTCCTCTCCAGCAATGGACAATTAGTTCGTTATCCTTTGCGGTGGCTTTGGCCACATCTACAATTTGATGAATACGAGGGCCTACCAGACGAAATCCTGTTCTGATGGCTTCCTCTTTACCTTTTTGTTTATAATCAGTACCCACTACTATTCTTTCCTCATCATTCAGTAATGGAATATTAATGGCGTTGGAAATGTGTCCGGCAGCAAATTCATTCTGAGACCGTACATCCACGACCGGAATAGTGGATCGAAGAGTTGTGAAATCACTCCATTCAATTTCTTTAATCATGGGTTGATTCAATTCATCGCAAAAGTAGAGGTTTAAAGTCTATGAAAGATCAATCGAAGTTTATTTCTATGCTAGTGGCTACACCAATTCTAAATCCATATGTCTGGTAACTCCCACCTAAAAATGATACAGCCCCTTCCAAACGGAATATTCTAAGGATTCCGTCCAACGAATAACCTAATTCAGTATAGTCATTAGAGAGAGGTGATGCCAGATAATTGACAAAGATGTTTTCAGTAACACCCGTTAATCGAACTATAGGAAATTGAGTAATTAAAAACTTGCGAAAATGATAATGGGCATTCCCCGTAAAATATTTATCTCGTGTACTGTAAAGATAATAATCGAGTAACCTGAAACTACCTACAGGGTCGGTGGTAAGAAATGGAGTTTGGTTGCCCAGAAAATGTGCATAGTCCATAAAATATAATTTGTTCGTGTTGATAAACCTGCCTCCCTTCAATGCAATATCCAGCCTACCCCGAATGCCCATGCGAATACTTTGTTTGTAGCCTACTTCAATTAAATCAAAGTCTACACTGCTGTTAAATACGTCTTTAATTCCTTTTTTGTAGTGAAAAGTAAAAAGTGGAGAGGAGTTTTGAACACTATATCTTCTTCCATTTCTAATTCTAAATTTTTGCCAGGGTCTCGCCTCAATAGTAACTGATCCGATGAGCGCATTATGATTTTGGAAACCTGTAGTTACCAGCAGCTGGTTAACAGGTGCATTGGAGGTATACGCTTCTTTGTCTCTATTCACCAATTTGAAATCGGACGAATTAAAAAGTTCATACCTTTTTGCAATACTCCAGTTTGTAACGATAGTGAATTTTGAATTTATCCTTTGTCTGTAATTACCCTGTAGAAAGTCTTGTTCATAAAGTTTCATCAGATTCTTTTCCAACAAAAGGGTAGTGATGGTATTGACAAATGGATGAATGGGTTCATCTGCATTAAATTGCTGCACATACCGACCCCCTTCAAAGGTGACTCTGCTGCTGGTGGAGCGATAATCTGCGCGAAGCATACCTGAAAATTTTTCTCTACCGAAAGCATATCTTCCAATTGGAGTAATCTCCAGCCGCCTCACAACTGGTCCCATGGCTTTATCCAACGAGTCTCTTTCGATCCATCTTTTTACATAACCCAATTTATAAATGAGATTCAATCCTTCTACGGTATTGAATCCACCCCAGGGAGAATGAATCAAAAAATTTGACGTCTCTGAGACTTTATAATTATCCCCTATGAGTACATCCCATACTTGAAATCCTTTATGCTTAGAGGCTTTTAAAGTATCTCCTTCTTGCTTTTTTCTCTCCACTTCAGCAAGACTATCCGCTTTCTCGTAGCCATTCATTTCCTCCAAGGTCAATGCGATGGGTCTGATCTCAGTCCAAAAAACTGAATCCTTCTTAAAAGCCAGCGAGTCCACCGAATACTTTCTATCCGATATCACCTCAGGCTGGTCTGTCTGCCTACGTTCCTCTTTTTCGTAGTCTTTTATTAGCTTCCGGAGTTCCTTATTGGTGATTTCTTTTCCACCTTCCAATCTTTCCTTTAAATCCTGATCTTTAGCACTAAATTGAGTTTTGATTTCCTTAGCATATTCACTTTCAATTTTTTCATCAATCACCTTAATTTCCAATTCAAGATCTGGATTGAGTGATATCTTGTAATCTTTCACAGTAGCCAGGTAGTTGTACTCAAACTCAAACCCAAACACTTTACCCTCCACTTTAAATTGCTGTGATACCGGAAGCCAGGCTTTATCCTCTATAGGATTGTAAATCTGTTTTATCTCAAAGTCAATCCCGAGTTTCGTCACTTTAAAATCCAGGCTATGAATACTCCACCAATCCTCCACTATAAACAAAACTCCCTCAAATACATTATCTCCTTTTGATCTGGGTGTAACTTTAATCTTACTTACACTATAGTCACGGTCGGTGAATGTTCCTAAATACTCAAAACGATAATAAGAAAATGCTCTTGGTGAAAGTGGTGAAATGGTTTCCGCTATTTCAGGTTCATAAAAACTTCCAAACACATATTCATTGGGTGAAGTATTATTATCATTTCCATCGCTAAAAACAGCAATCACTTTTTCTTCAAATTTATTCGGGCGAGTATAAGTCACCTCACTTACAGATTCCGAAATAAAAAGTCGGTCTTTGGATATCCCTTCCTTTTCCAAAGCTTTTTTGGCCAGCCAGGGGTAATCCTTTAACCTACCTGTTCCCTTGATATAAACCTTCGCTGAATAGGTGTCAATTTGTTGGGTGTGATATTTTGCCTTTGATATCGCCTTCCTCATAATGGTGTAGGCAGGATCTTCATTACCAGCAGTTATAATTACATTTTGAAGCACAATTGCCTGGCTCTTAAGTACCAGATTCAATTCTATGAACTCCCCTGCGATTTCTACCTGACGTGTTACGGTCTCATATCCAAGATATTGAAATGTAATGTCGTAAGTGCCAGGAGTGAGTGAAATTTCGTAATGCCCATCAAGCCCTGTTACTGCTCCAGAACCCGTTTGTTTTACAAAAATAGTCGCGAAAGCAAGTGGCGTCCCATCGTCCGCCTTTATAGTTCCTTTAATTCCACTTGCAAGCAACATTCCCTGAACTACGAGTAGAAATACGGAGACAAATAATGTGCGTAAAAACATAAACAATGGCATGTTGGAGTAACAAAATATTCTAAGAAAGATAGAATCCTTTTGCCTTTATCATCCGTTCTACAGGTTCAGGTACGAGATATCGGATAGACTTGTTGTCGCGTATCAATTTTCGTATAAATGTAGCGGAGATATCGAGTAACGGAGATTCTACCATTTTCACATTTGGATGACGAATCAAATCAGATTTTGTTACGAGTGGGCGGGGATAAACATACAATTGATTGTTTTCAAGTATCTGGGCATAGTTTTTCCATTTGGTAAAGTTCTCCAGGTTATCTTCACCCATGATTAATACGAAATCCTTTTCCGGATTTTTCTCGGTGAGATGAGTCAATGTATAGACAGTATAGCTTGGTTTGGGAAGGTGGAACTCCACATCAGAAGCCTCAAATTTGTAATTATCTGATATGGCCGCCTGAACAAGATCAAGTCGATCAAATTCATGCAGTAAACTTTTACTAGATTTCAGGGGATTATGAGGAGTAACAACAAACCAAACTTTATCCAGATTGCCATTTTCGACCATGCTGTTGGCTATAATTAAATGGCCAATATGAATGGGATTAAAAGACCCAAAAAAAAGCCCGATTTTTTTCTTCAACTCCATAGATATATCTAGGATTTTTTGAATTCATCATAGAGAGCTTGCGCTTTCTTTTTTGCATTATCGAGGTCGTCATTTAGTAAAACAACGTCAAACTTATCTTCAAAAGCCATTTCAAACTTAAATTTAAAAAGCCTCCTTGATAGACTCTCTTCCGTTTCTGTGTCCCTGCCTTTCAGGCGTTCCCCCAACACGTCCATTGATGGAACTTTAACAAAAACAGAAAGCGCCTTATCTCCAAAATATTTTTTTAAATTAACTCCACCCTTTACGTCTACATCAAAAATCACATTCTTTCCTGAGTCCCAAATCCGCTTTATTTCAGATTTGAGTGTTCCGTAAAAATTTCCTTCGTATACTTCTTCCCATTCAATAAACTCGTCATGGTCAATTTTCTTTTTGAATACTTCAGGAGTAAGAAAGTAATAATCCTTACCATCTTGCTCAGTTCTCCCCCGTTTATCGCGTGTAGAGGCTGAAATGGAAAAATCCAAATCCGGATTGTTGTCAAGAAGATGCCTGACGAGCGTAGTTTTTCCAGACCCAGAGGGGGCAGAAAAAATAATTGCTTTTCCTGGCATCAGGAAATAGAATTAAACTGGCTTTTAATTTTTTCAACCAGATCAGGAGGCACATGACTTCCACAGCACTTTGACTTAACCAACTGCTTAATTTGCATGTTGAGTTCATGAGACTTATAACATGGTTTACATTTATCCATGTGTTCCCGGAAATATTGCTGCTGTTCTTCCGTAGCATCACCATCCAATATGGCTTGTAGCATTTCGAGGCAGGTGGTTTCTTTTCCAGATGAATCGTTGAAGGGGTTGGGACGGCTCATAAGTTAAGGGTTTTTATAACCCATTTTTTTTGCGTAAACACTCAATTTATCTTTTAATAAATTTCTTGCTCTGTGTAGTCTGCTCCGCACAGTACCAATTGGGATGTCCAGAATTTTTGCCATTTCATCGTACTTAAATCCTTCCAGGTCACATAAAATAATAACTGTTCTAAAGTCTACATCCAATGAATTCAGTGCATTGGAGATTTCATCGCCAATCATATCCTGAAGAGATTCTACTCTCAAATCTGTAGTAATCTGACGATCTACATCATCTGAATTATAATAACTTTCTACTTCCTGATAATCAACTTTATTGGGTTCCTTACTCTTCTTCCTGTAGTCATTAATAAAGCTGTTCTTCAGGATTCGGAACAGCCATGCTTTTGCATTAGTTCCTTTTTGGAATGATTCTATAAAGCGATAAGACTTCAAATAAGTATCCTGAACGAGGTCTTTGGCATCATCTTCATCCAAAGTAAGCCTATATCCAAAGTTATACATGGAGTTGATATGCGGCAAAAACTCGTTATTGAAGACACTTATCTTCTCCTTCTCCGTATATTTCTCGCGCTGGGTTTCTTCCATAAAGCCCAAAAATAGTAAAAGAATGGGAGAAGGATCAGATGATTTTATAATTGCGAAACTCGCCCATGCGCCACCCGGTCCACTTTTCAATAATACGCTTCAGTTTATCTTTTGGTTTAAGGTTATTTCTGGAAATATCGTGGTCAAATTGCCAGTTCATAGCCTCAATTCGTGGTTGCATAACTATGGGGTGTGTCCCTTCAAACCTCCTTAGGGCATCAATTTCACTATAATCAAAAGATTCTGCCTCCCCCACATTCTTCTCAATCCACTCATCGTCAAAATAAAAGTGGTTAAACGACCTTCTTTTTCCCTGCATCTTTCGGGGATCGCGCACCCAACCATAGTGATATACGTAGGCATCAATCAATTTAACATTGATTTTTATGTTGGGTTTTTTTCTAAAACCCTGGGCATCTTTATAAGACGCGATGGACTTATCGTTTTTTATTATTCGCACCTCTCTGCGATACCATCTGTACGCATCCCCTAAATAATCGTATGATCCATAAAAATGGATATAATTGAATAAGAGTCCCTCCACCTTCTTATCATCCTTGTATTTATTCATTGCCAGACGAATATTCTCGTGATATTTCTCATGTACCACCTCATCTGCCTGAATATAAAATGCCCAGTCAGCATCAGGAGAAATATTTTCAAAAGCTTTATTCGTTTCTATGGCAAAAGTTTGCCCCCCCTCACGAAGGGCATCATCCCAAATCGTATCTATAATTTTGATCTTAGGTGAATCAATAGACTGGATCAGTTCTCTCGTGGAGTCGGTGGAATTCCCCAGCGCAACAATAAACTCATCGCACAGTGGAAGTATTGAGGTGATGGCCTCAACGACAGGATAATCATACTGAACTGCATTGCGAACAAACGTGAAACCGCTAACTTTCATTTCTATGCCTCGCTAAGTGTGATGTACTTATTAATCCCATTAGCACATCTACTTAGTCGTTCAGTAATCGTTTTACTTAGGATTCCATCATTCACCGAGAGCATTTCCCTGGAATTCTCCGGGTGAAACAAATGATATCCAAATCCTGCAAATTTCAAATTATATCGCTTTACTCCTGTATTCATCAGTCTCACGGCCATTTCCGTATCTTCTCTTCCCCAGCCTACTATATCTTCGTTAAAGCCATTGATACGCACAAAATCGGATTTCCAGAATGCCATGTTACATGTTCGGGTTCCCTCCAGCTTGGTGGTGGATCTTGATATGATTTTTGAGAGAAAAGGTGAGAAGTAACTATTAAGCCTATTTCGTATTCCCTTTTCAAAAAAAGAGACGCTAAGCTGCTTATTTTCAATAACTTTTCGGGTGGTACTGTCAGATAATAAAACACGAGAGCCCTGGATAAACCGCCCACTCCACGCAGCCTTTTTATGCATTTTAATAAAATCCTCATGCAGCACCATGTCTCCATCTACACTGATTACATAATCCTGAGTAGCCATAGCAATGGCTTTATTTCTTATCTGTCCCGCCCTAAAACCCAGATCTTCATGCCAGCAATGGACAAGCTTTGTAGCAAATTTTGCTTGATATCTTTCTATTAACTCGCGTGTATCGTTTTGAGAGCCATCATCAGCAATAATAACCTCGTCAGGCAATTCCGATTGATTCAATACACTTAAAAGAACCATTTCCAGCGCATCCTCTCTGTTGTAAGTTGAGATTATTAAGGACGTAGTTAATTCATTATTTGCTTCTCTCAGCTTCGAATATTTGTAAAAAACAAAATTGGCATTACATACTGAAATCAGAAGGCCTTTGTAACCATCTAATATTCCTTTCTTCAGTAAGAAACTTTTGACAAACGCAAAGGTTGTTTTATAGAAAATTTTAAATCCTGAAGAGCGTACTTTATGCCTATGTTCCCTGGCATAAATGTCTGAGTATCGTTGTATTTTTTCCAGGAACTGGGTGATGTTGTCATAAGCATGATGCAACAGATCTCCTTTAAGGTGAGCAGAAGTATATTCACCTTCAATTTCAACCCGCTCATGAATTCCTTGTCCCTTCCAAACGCCTTTCCCTTTCTTCCACAATCTCAATTTAGTATCGGGATACCAACCACAGGTTCTTATCCATTCTCCAGCATAGCTTGAAAGTCTGTTCATCGTATAACCATCCATCTTCAAATCCTGCTTCACCTTTAATAGTGATTGGGTAAGGTCTGTAGATAAATATTCATCAGCATCAAGAGACAAAATGTATTCGCAGGTAGCCAATGAGGCTGCAAAATTCTTTTGGTTAGCAAAACCCAAAAATTCGTTCTCCACAAAAGTTACCTGCTTTCTTTGGCAAATTTCTTTTGTGTCATCCGCAGAATAGCAGTCCACCACTATTATTTCGTCAGCAATTGGCCTCAATGAATCAATACAACGGCCAATATTAGCTTCCTCGTTGAACGTAATAATAACCGCGCTGATCGTATTTTTCATTTCGCAAGAATTGAACTGCAAAGTTCCTGTTTGATTCAAAACAAAACAAGAGTAAAAATCAAAAAGAGGCTGTCTCAAAAGTTAATAGGAGCACTTTTCTGAGCGATAGCGAAGAATCTTTCGCTATCTAGACCTTAAATAAGGGATGTTTCGCTATCGCTCAACAAAGTGGAACACTTTTGAGACACCCTATTTTGAGTGTTCTTGCAGCATTTTTACCTTTTGGCCGTCATGCCTTGAGTTCTGACTAGGTTAATGAACTCTAGCCTATACCCCTCCTTATCATCTCCTCTTGCGTTTTGCGCTAACTGCAGAACCTGCTCAACGGTGAATCCCTTCGTAAATTCAGATTCGCGAAGGATCATCCCAAAGCCAGCAACTGCTGCAGACCATCTAAAATTATCAGAAGAATTATCGAGCTTCTTCACTTCATCCTTTAAAGGATGAACAATTAATTTACTCTTGTTCTCATTGGGATCTTTGTATCTAAATTTCACTGTCAATAACTCCTTTGATGTTGCTGCATAGGAGTTGTTCGTAAGATTTTGATATTTGAGGCCATCAATTTTATAAAACTCACTTTCTGATCCCACGGGTATTATTTCATAAAGCGCTGTGACAGTGTGTCCAGAACCTAAATCTCCAGCGTCCTTTTTGTCATTGTTGAAATCCTCATCTCGTAAAACCCTATTCTCGTAACCAATTAAACGATAGGCCTGAACTTTAGCTGGATTAAATTCTACCTGCAATTTTACATCTTTGGCAATAGTGAATAGTGTACCCCCAAATTCGTTCACTAACACTTTTTGGGCTTCGAGGATATTATCAATATAAGCATAGTTTCCATTTCCTTTATCGGCTAATATCTCCATTTTAGAATCCTTATAGTTACCCATACCGTATCCCAGTGCTGTCAGAAAAATTCCATCACCTCGTTTTTCTTCTATAAGGCGTTCCATAGAGGCATTGCTGGAAGACCCTACATTGAAATCACCATCAGTCGCAATGATTACACGATTATTTCCACCGTCTTTAAAATTCTCTTTCGCTACTTTATAAGCCAATTCAATTCCCGCACCCCCTGCAGTTGAACCTCCAGCCTGTAGGTTATCCAAAGCTTCAATTATTTGTTCTTTACATGCGCCAGAAGTAGATGGCAATACTAAGCCGGCTGCACCTGCATAAACTACTATGGCCACCCTATCTTGAGCACGAAGCTGATTGACAAGCAACTTAAATGATGCCTTCAATAGGGGTAGTTTATTCTCGCTAGACATAGACCCCGAAACGTCAATTAAAAAAACAAGGTTCGAAGCGGGTAGGTTTTCTGTGGGAATCTTCTTCCCTTGAAGGCCAATGTGTACCAACCTGTGGTTTTCATTCCATGGTGCGCTTGATATCTCTGTATAGATTGAGAATGGATCATTGCCTTTTGGTTGCGCATAATCATATTGAAAATAATTAATCATCTCCTCTATCCTGACAGCATCTTTAGGAGGCCTCTGCCCATTATTGATGAACCTCCTAATGTTGCTGTAAGAAGCTGCATCTACATCGATAGAAAATGTTGACAATGGGTTTTGCAGCGCCCCATGAAAAATATTTTCATTAATCCCATCGTACTCCTCTGTATTCCATTCTATTTGCTGCATTTCTCTATTATAAGCAGTTGCCTGGCTTCCTGTTAATAAGGATTTGCCCATATCATGCCTCTTGGTTGATTTGGGTTCCATTTTCGTGTGATCCTCAGCCTCTACAAGAGGTAAAAGGGTCGAGTTTAAAACCATATTTATTGTATTGGCAGTCCCAATCTTTACTTCTTTCGATTGAAATGAAGTGAGGGAAAAGAGCAAAGTTCCTCCCCCAACAGGTACAGCAATAAAATATTTACCTTGACGATCAGTTGTCGTTGATACTGACGACCCTACAAGTAGTACATTTACTCCTTTCAACGGTGAACCATTGGTATCTGAAACCGTTCCTGTAATTGTTCTCCCTTGCCCTAGTGCCAATCCCAATGTTGACACAACCATTATGAGCAATGCAATAATTTTCCTTTTCATGACATTTTATGTTTGATGTACCACTAGGATGCTGCCTCTCCCAGAATTCCATAATATTTTCAGAAATAAATTAACCCTGGATTATTCATTGAGAAATGAATAATTGACGAATCCTGTCGTACCGTCAGGATTGTCAGGGTTAACCCAGACATTTTAAAATCATCCAATAGATTTTGAATTGAATTATATAATCATTGATTTTCAATTCGTCTGATTATGCAAATAGATCAATTACGAAATTCGGGTTAAATTGAGAGGAAATGTTTGTGGGAAAGGAATCATCTGGGCTAAGTGACGCAGAGCTAATTGAGCTTTTTAAATCAAAAAGCGACCCCTCTGCTCTTGCCGATTTGTTCGTGAGATACAGTGCTCTTGTGTATGGTGTATGCCTTAAATACCTTAAAGATCGTGATGATGCAAAAGATGCTGTAATGCAGATTTTTGAAAAACTGAGCCAAAGCTTAAAAGATCATGAAATAGAATACTTCAAAAGCTGGCTTTACAGTACTACAAGGAACCACTGTTTGATGCAATTAAGGGCACGAAAGAAAGTTTTAGGAGAAGAAATTGACGAAAATGTTATGGAAACTTCGTTCGTTTTGCATCATGAAGATGATATTTCAAATGAATTGGAAATCACCAAACTTGAAAAGTGCATAGAGCAACTCAGAAACGGCCAAAAGGATTGCATTCGGTTATTTTATTTGAAGGAAATGTGTTACAAAGAGATTGTTGATCAAACAGGTATAGAGTTAAAAAAAGTAAAAAGTCATATTCAAAACGGAAAACGAAATCTTAAAATTTGCATGGAACAAAGTGGATAATCAAAAAGGCGATATTGAAAAATACATAAAAGGAGAGCTAAGTCCCCCAGAAATGCATAAGTTAGAAATGCAGGCCCTTCACGATCCTTTTTTGGCTGATGCCCTTGAGGGGGCAGACCTCATAACCTCAAAGCAATTTGTTGGGGATACCCACTTTTTGAATCAGAAAATAAAAAGCACAAAAGCCAAAAGAAATTATTGGCCATTGCGAATTGCTGCGTCTATTCTGTTAGTCATCTCCATTATTTATTTGATCTTTCAAGTAAGACCTGAAAACACAAACGAGTCGTTAGCGCTAAACAACGAAGAAAAAAATATCAAAAATAAAACTGAAGAGGCTACTATTGAAGATACTGTCGAAAGCATTAAAGACAACACCAAGGAAACCAGAAAAAGTAATTTGCCATTAAAAACAGAAGACAAACCCATTACAAAGCCCAAGGCAGTTCCAAAAGAGATCATCGAGGGTAGTGAAAGCCCTGAACCCACTTCAGAGGTCTTAGAAGAATCAGTTGCATTAACCCCTCTAGTTGAAGCGGAAGCTGCAAGTGAAGATGCTACTTCTATAGCACAAGATCTAACAATCTTAGAAAATGAAAAGGTATCAGAACTTAAAACTGAAACAAAAAGAATGAGATCTGATGCCCTTAAAAAAAACGCACCTGCTCCTACACTCTCTGGAGTAAACAGAGAGGAGTTGCTGTCTCGCTCCAAAACATTTACTACAGCCCAACCAGCTATTGGCCATGAAGAGTATCAGGTCTACCTCAAGAATAACATTCACTATCCACAGAAAGCGATCGATAATAAAGTCGGTGGTGATGTTGTCATTAGTTTTATAGTAGGCATTAACGGAACAATGTCTTCATTTAGCATTGATAAGGATATTGGTTTTGGCTGCGCTGAAGAACTCATTCGAATAGTCAAAAGTGGGCCTGAATGGACACCCGCTCAAAATGATGGAGTTATCATGAAAGAAAAGGTCTCCCTCAAATTTAAATTTGACCTTCCTAAATAATTATTTCAATTTATTATCTCATCAGTAATCGTCAAGACGTTCCCGGTCAATTGGGTTCTATACTGCCTTAGAGGTCGATATGCAGGGCCGCCTGTTGGCAAACCATCTGAAAAATTAAATGTTGAGGTACAACAAGGATCAATCATAAAAAGTCCTGAGCTATGCGCCTCCACAGTTGCACAGGCCTCATTGGGTGTATAGGAGCAATTTTTTTCGTAAGCCACAAATGCTGTTGAGGAAATTCTGTATAGAATGATCCCCCGTACCCCTCCGCCTAAATCACTAATGTCTTTGTATCCCCCCTCTCTATTCAAGCCAATAAATGCAGGAAAAGACAAATTGATCACTATTTCATCAAAGTTTACCAATGGGATAGGGTCATCTACCAGATTCGGATCACATGAAAATAAAAAAAATGATAGCAGCAGAACTTTACTTATTCTAGTAATCATAAAAACCTTTTCCCGTCTTGCGGCCTAATTGTCCTGAATTTACTTTTTGTTCCTGAATTCGACTAGGTCTGAATTTAGGCGCTTGATGGAAACTATTGTACATCGAGGTGGTTACAGAAAAGTTAGTGTCCACCCCAATCAGATCCATCAACTTAAACGGCCCCATTTTAAATCCGCTTGATTGAATCAACGCATCGATGGTCTCCACACCAGCTACATTTTCTTCTAAAATTTGCAATGCCTCAACGTAATAATGTCTGGCCACTCTATTAACGATAAACCCGGGAGAATCTTTTGCAAGAACGGGCACTTTGTTAAGTGAAAGGGAGAATTCTTTCATTTGATCAATCAAGGCTGGTGAGGTCGCAACTCCTGAAATAACTTCCACCAACTTCATAATGTGAGCTGGGTTAAAAAAATGCAACCCAACACACTTTGAAGGATCTTTCAGGCCAGTCGCTATTTGTGTAATCGGAATGGAGGAGGTGTTGGTGGCTAAAATGGCTTTACCATTATTGATCTGCTCCAGCTCTGAAAATAGTTTTTGTTTCACCTCCAACTTTTCTACAATGGCTTCGATGATTAAATCAGCCTTGAGATAGGCTAATTCACTTACTGAGCTCAATCTTGCCAGCGCCTCCTTTTTTTGTTCAGCTGTAACCTTGCCTTTAGCAACGCCACCTTCGATATTTTTTTCAATTTGAATAAGTGCCTTTGCAACCAGATCCGCGTTGATGTCAAATAAAAAAGTATTGTATCCTGAAAGTGCACACACCTGGGCAATACCAATACCCATCGTGCCCGCTCCAACAATGCCCACTGTTTTAATTTCGTTCATCATATTTTTACCACAGAGTAGCACAGAGATTTTCACAGAGGGCACGAAAATTCACAATCAATTACTTTCGTTTAATGCTTTATTCTCTGTGTACTTCTCCGTGATCTCTGTGGTTAGATTTTTTCATACTGGCATAGAGCCTAATAACCGTTAACTACACGTTTAATGCCATCCTTTAGCCTCACTACATTAAAGTTAATAAGTAATCCAAATCGATTACCAGTAAGCTTCAAATAAGTTAGAACCTGGGCCAGATGAATGTCCGCTAACGCATCTACTGATTTCACTTCAATAATAATTTTTCCATTTACAAGTAAATCTAATCTATAACCGCAGTCAAGTTTTACGTCTTGATAAATCAATGGAAGTGGTTTTTCTTTTTCGACCAAAAATCCAGTACTCTTTAGCTCAAAAAATAAACATTCCTGATAGGCCGACTCAAGCAAACCCGGCCCGAGCGCAGTATGAACCTTCATTGCACAACCTATGATTTTCTCAGTTAAAGAATCGCTCATTCTTCCTCTGTGTAAGCTCTGTGCGCTCTGTGGTTAAATAACTGATTTAAACTGTTTCAAAAACCGGATATCATTCTCAGAATAAAGTCTCAAATCATTTACGCGGTAGCGCAATTGGGTCACCCGCTCGATACCCATTCCAAAGGCAAAACCAGTATACTCTTCTGGATCGATACCACAATTTTTCAAAACATTGGGGTGTACCATTCCGGATCCCGCGATCTCCACCCAACCACTGTGTTTGCAGACTGTACAGCCCTCTCCGTGGCATATAAGGCACGAAATGTCTATTTCCGCACTTGGCTCTGTAAAAGGGAAAAAAGATGGCCTGAAGCGAATCTGGATGTCTTTACCATACATCTCTTTAGCAAAGTGATAGAGCGTTTGCTTGAGATCAGCAAAACTCACGTTTTTATCCACATAGAGCCCCTCCACCTGGTGGAAGAAACAATGTGCCCTTGCCGATATAGCTTCATTGCGATACACTCTCCCAGGCATAATCGATCGGATTGGAGGCTTTTGCTTCTGCATCAACCTGATTTGAACGTTCGAGGTATGGGTGCGCAACAACATATCAGGATTCTTCTCGATAAAGAAAGTGTCCTGCATTTCTCTTGCCGGATGATTATCCGGAAAATTGAGGGCGGAAAAATTATGCCAATCATCCTCGATTTCAGGGCCATCTGAGACATTGAACCCCAGTCTTTCAAAGATTTGAATGATTTTGTACCGAGTCAGATTAAGAGGGTGCAAATTACCAATCGCATCAGCAACAGGAGGCAAGCTCAGGTCTATATCAACAGCTGCCGCTGAGCTCTTCGAATCCAGTTGTTCCTGTAGCTCCTTGAATTTAGACTCCGCCAATTTCTTAAGCTCATTCAAAGCCTTTCCCACCTTTTTTTTCTCCTCGCCAGACATCTCCTTAAACTCCTCAAACAGCTGTGCGATTTGCCCCTTCTTGCTAATAAAGCGTAGACGGAAAGATTCGAGGGAGTCTTTGGTTGTGGTTGAAACTTGATTTACTTCTTCAGATAGTTTTGTTATGAGTTCCTGCATTCTTTTGTGCCCATTTGAGAGCAAAATTAATGAATAAACACAGGATGACAACCAACGGAAGGATCAGTCCATCTGACTGATTTCTCGTCATCCACGCCAATAGGATAAAGATCAAATTGATTGAAGCTATACTCAACACTGATTTTGAATGACTGAATCCAAGTTTAAGAAATTGATGGTGAATATGATTTTTATCCGCCATAAATGGAGAAAGTCCTTTTCTAAGCCTGAAGATAACTACCCGTGAAGTATCAAACACAGGAATAATTAAAATGCACAACAATGTTCCCAGAGAGCTCTGATATTTCAAAATATGATCTTCAGGTAATGCCGAATTATAATTCAAAAATTCAATTGAAAAATAGGAAAGCAAGAGACCAATTAAGAGAGCCCCTGTGTCACCCATAAATATTCTTGAAGGTTGCCAATTGAATATCAAAAATGACAACATCGTCCCAACTGCACAAAATGCTATCATTCCGAGATACATTGAATCAACCATATAAAACCAAATACCAAAAACAGAAAGACAGATGGCGCCTATAGTGCCTGCCAGTCCATCGAGTCCGTCTATTAGATTGTAGGAATTAGTGATTAGTACAATAACTATAATAGTAATGGCAAAGTTTAACCAGATTGGTAATTCATTAAGATCAAAAGAGAGGGTAGTTGCAGATATAAACACATTTCCGAAAACCACTAAAATTGCAATGGGTAGTAATTGGCTGACAAGTTTCTTCGCAGGACTAAGACCCAAAACATCATCTCTGAGTCCAATCATAAACATCAACGTCACCGCGACAAAAAAATATTTCAACTTGACCCACTCCTGAAAGGGTAATGCAATTACTAGCGCTAAAATCATTCCCAGATAAATAACGATACCACCCATTGATGGTTTGAATGACTTATGAATTCTATGTTCCTTATCAGAATCATACAACTCCCATTTGCTTAATAATTTAATTAGTACCGGAAATAGTAAAAATGAGATGACGAAAGCCAATAACGGAGTTAAAAGATAGGTTAGAGATTGCACAATTAAAAAGCTTTATCGCTACCTCTAATTAAACTAACTATAGTCAGAAAAATGATTTTTATATCTAGCCAAAAGGTCCAGTTTTCAATATAATGTCGATCCAAACGAACCCTATTCTCCATATCAGCAAGATCTCTAGTCTCACCTCTGTAACCCATACACTGTGCAAGGCCTGTAATTCCTGGCTTCACATAATGACGTCCTAAAAATTTATCAATCAATTTGCTGTACTCCTCTGTGTGCTTTAACATATGTGGTCGTGGACCAACTACAGACATTGATCCCATTAGAACGTTTATAAACTGAGGCAATTCATCAATACTGCTTTTCCTTAAAAAGTGACCAAGTTTAGTGATCCTAGGATCATCTTTGGTGGCTTGCTTTGTATCAGCCTCTTGATTGACTTTCATAGAACGAAACTTTAGGCACTTAAAGGGTCGGTTACCTTCGCCACTTCTCAGTTGCACAAAGAATACAGGTCCTTTAGAGTCCAGCTTTATAATTAAGCCAATTAAAAGTACCAACCAGGACATGATAGTAACTACGAAAATCCCAGAAAAAACGATGTCAAAAATTCGCTTGATCAATTGATTTCTCGAATCATCAAGAGGTATAGTGACTAAATTTAAGCCAGGTTGAATCTCATACTTATCTAAGCTAATTGATTGTTGTTGAGAAAAGCTTGACTCTACAATCAACTTAATTTTAACCAGAGAATTCAATCCGTAGTTTACCAATTGTTCAACTTCCGACTTAGGTGCGTTTGGTAAACAATAATAAATCTCGTGAACCTCCTTTCTCTCACAAAACTCCTGTATTTCATGGTAATCAAAAGTTCCCGATCCAAATTCAAAATATCCCAGAAATTTATACCCGCTCTCGGGGTTCATTAAAAAGTATTTTCTTATTTCATTTGACAGATCGTTTTTCCCAATCAATATATAATTCTTTTCAGATATCTCACTTGTCAACACTTTTCTTAAATAGAAAACTACAACTCGAAAGAGAAAAAACAAGGGAACAAAAAGCAGATACAAAAAAAGTATTTGAAAAATTGAATAGGTTTTGTTAAAAAAGACAAAAAGAGAGGCTACAACCAATAAATGAACGAACAAAAAAGCCATTTGGCTTTTTACAATTTTAGAAATCGACCAGCTCTTTGTTACGCTGTAAGGCGTTGAAACCATTACCAAAAAAATCCAAGTCAGGTTACTGAAAATTAGCAAATAAATATTATCAGAATTGCTTAGCCACTTCCCTTCTCCAAACCAGATCGAGGAAAGCAGAATTGACAAATTCAAAAACATTATATCTCCAATAAAAAGAAGACTTTTTACTATGTTGCTCATCCAATCAATTGATTATAGGCATAATTAAAAATCTAAGAAGCATCTAAAGCGAAGGATGGTTTTGAGGAATAATGTTGGTAAATAACAATTTGGTGCAGCAATGCAAAAAAAACAACCCCTTGATACCTACCAAGAAAAACTTCTGTTACCCCATAGATTACAAATGGAAACAAAAGCAATATCCCTAAAATATTTTGACTTTTCATTGAAAGATAAATTGGTCTTCCTATTAAGAGCAGCAGAAAAATTAATCCAATGACCCCATTTGAGAAGTATACTTGGATGAATTGATTGTGAGAATTGAAACTATCAATTGCATACTCCTTCATTCCATGAGATTGATAGTACTCATTTAGAACTGTTTTATAATCACCCGTACCCACTCCTTGTAAAGGATTCGGGTTTGCCAGAATCGCTGATTTCCAAAGTATAGAGCGTTCCCAATAATCACTATGCTGAGAAAATTTCAAATTAAAAAAGGTAGTTGAGTTAATAGCAAAAAGACTAACTAAAAGTATCAGTACTACAGAAAAAACAATAGCCTTCTCTTTAGTCTTGTTCTCCAGAATATATTTCAAAATAAAAAATGAAAAAATCAATAGTAAACTTACATAGGTCGTCCTTCCACCAGTCAATACCAGCATTAGAAAGAAAAAAAACACGATCGCAATCCATGCACTCATTCTTTTTTTCTCAAGATTATAGAAAATAATATAAACGATATAGGTAATGGAAGCAATTAGGTAATAAGCCAAATAAGTCGGATGTAGTTGGATTACTTCTGTAAGTTGGTAGTAAAAAAAGTCCTGGAAATTTCCGGATCCAATAAAGCTTACGCCTGCTGTCCCTAAACTTATCAGGCATGCAACTAAAAGACCGGACATAAATGAAATAAATATATGGCTAACTAAACCTTCACTTTTGTTAAGACGAGTAAAAACAACTAGTAATGCAAGCAGGCTAAAACTTGTTTCAAGCACCTTGAATCCTGTCTCGATGTCATCTGTGTTGATAAGTCCAATGATTAGAATTAACAAGAAAGCTAAGATATCCCAAGACTTTCTCATTTCAAGCGCTAAAGATCTCTTACCAGAGGCCTTTGTAAGGAGGGAGATAACAAAAACTATTACCAGAAGTTTTGTACTAACATAAGAAGAGATAGGTATGCTAAAAATAAATAGTAGCATCGACCAATAAAATACTTTCTTCATGTCCCCAATCGGCAGATTATTTGAGGTTTAAAGTTATACCTTGTTTGTGAGAAAAGAGTGAAATTGTTTCATAATGGCCTCCTTTTCAAGATAAGATTGAGCGTAATAACGTGCATTTCGCCTTATCTTATTCAAATCCTTATTAAGATTCTTCGAAATAGCTATTCGCAACGCTGAGGCGCTTTCTGGTTCAATGAGTATTCCCATTTTATTCTGATCCACTATATCATAGAGGGTGGTTCCCTTTTCAGCTGACACAATTGCCGCACCTCCAACCGAAAGAATCGCGGTAAGTTTTGAAGGCATAACCAAATCTGCAGCCGCCTTTTTCTGTAGAACCAAATGAAAGTCAGCGATATTTAATATGCCAGGTAGCAATTCGATAGGTTGTAAAGGGAAAAATTTAATATTTTCTAACCTCTTTGATTGCGCCAAATCTTGAAGTTTTTTCTTGAATGCTCCATCTCCAATGATTAAAAAAAATGCTTCACTTTCTTTTAGCGCCTCCGCAACTTCAATAATTATTTCAATGCCTTGCTTCTCTCCAATATTTCCAGAATAAAGAATCACTTTTTTGGATGAATCAATTCCAAACAAGCTTCTTATACTAGGGTCCGGAGTTGCAGGCGCCATCAAAGAGGTATCGATCCAGTTTCTGAAACTTATTATTTTATCAGCTTGAATTCCTTTACTGTTAACCTTTCTCATCATACCATCACTTATTGTACTTACAAAATGAGATCGTTTCAATATTATTTTTTCTAATCCCTCGACAACGCTTAAGAGAAATTTACTTTTTATTAATCCCAACTGCTTTGCCGCATCAAGTTGAAGGTCTTGAATGTGATAAATAAATAAGGTTTTGTGGAGCATCTTATAGATAACCCCGGCCAGACCCAACTGCAGTGGGGGTGCAATGCAAATAATAACATCATACCGTCTGAATAAGCGGGGAGTCCAAAAGATCAGCGTACTTATTCCAAAAGAAATTTCATGTAGTATCCTGTTAGCTCCGGTCACGTTCTTGGGCACGTACAATGGGCTCCGATGAACCCTTACATTACGAATGATTTCAGTAAACCACCATCTCTTTCTGTAAGTATCAAATACCTTCCAATTGGGATAGGAGGGCATTCCTGTTATTACTTCAACCTCATTACCCTGACTTGCAAGCCACTCGCACATTTCCGTGGTATACTTTCCAATACCAATTAATTCCGGAGCGTAGTTGATTCCATAAATTAGTATTCTCATAAGTCATCTATAGCAGAAATCCTTAATTACAAGAGTATAAGCAAACAGAAGGGATCACACTTTCCTTACTAATTCAATCTTCTATTTTGCTCAGTGTCACAAACTCAGCCGATATATACCTATTCGATCCTTCAAATACCCAACTTGAGCTTCTAATTATTCCATCGCCCCCAGTAGAATAATATACCGTATCGAAATAAGTCTGAGCATAATGTCTGAGCATAATTCCCAACACTAGCTTTTAAAGCTACTCCAGTAGAAACGATACGCCTGCAACTGAATTCACCTAAAGGAATTGAAATAACTGTATCTGCATAAATAACATTACTTGAATCTTCATAAGAAATAATAGATGAAATTATAGTGCGATTTAATCCAGATTGATATCGTTCATACTTAAAACTCTTAATTTTATTGGTTCCATCTATGCATACCAAGGTCAAACTGGTAGAATCATACACCTGAATAAATCCTTGTGCCGTTAAGGAAGACTTTTCATAGGTATATTTAGTATTCATCTTGTCCCCCCATGTTCCTGGAGGAACAGTTTTACTATTGGCACAATCACAACCCTCCAAACAGAAAGACTTTTTCTCCTTTTCCGAACAAGAAGTTAATATAAAAATCACCAATAATATTGTGTTTAGTCTATACATTCTAAAAATCGTTGAGCGCCTCTGTTACTTGATGAATATCATCAACGGTATGAAAATACGAAACAGGTAAACTGAGTGTGGTCTTATGAATCTCCTCAGAAATTGGGTAGTAACCCTTATCTAATATGCCCTTCATCGCTAGTTGTTCGTGAGGAGGAATAGGATAGTGAATTTCTGTTTTAATCTCTTTGTTGAGGAGGTATTCTCGCAGTTGATCCCGTTTGGGGTGTCTGACGTTAAAAATATGATACACGTCAAAATAGTCTTCGTGCTCGACAGGCTTAATGAAATCCTCTTTTATATTGTCGAGGTAAACTCTAGCCAGCTTTCTTTTATGCTCGTTGATTTGATCCAGTTTTTTCAATTTTACACTCAAGAACGCAGCTTGCACTTCGTCCAATCGTGAATTGTAACCGATCACCTCATTTACATATTTAACTTTTGATCCATAGTTTCTAAGCATTCTTACTTTTTCATCCAAATCTTTATCATTGGTATTGAGACTTCCCCCATCGCCTAAGGCACCAAGATTTTTTGTGGGATAAAAACTGAATGCTCCAAATTCACCAAACGAGCCAGTTCGCTTACCCTTAAATTCAGCTCCATGGGCTTGAGCCACATCTTCAACTAATTTTAAACTGTGCTCTTTACAGATTTGAGTAATCTTGTCCATTTCACAACTCTTCCCATATAAATGAACAACCACGATAGCAACGGTTTTATCAGTGATCGCTGCTCTGATTTTTTCCGGATCGATATTGTAAGTATTTATATCTGGTTCTACGAGTACTGGCTCAAGTCCTGCTTGAATGGCAGCTAATATAGTAGCGATGTATGTATTAGAAGGAAGGATCACCTGGCTGCCTTTCTTAAATTCAAAGGCTTTTAGTGCTATGATTAACGCATCCAGTCCCGAAGCAAGGCCCGCACAATGTGCCGTACCACAATATTTAGCAAAATCTTTTTCAAATTCTGCTACCTGGCTACCTAGTATGTACCAGCCGCTCTCGAGGGTAGCCTTGAAAGCACTTTCGTAGTCAGAAAAAAATAATTTATTTAATTTTCCGAGGTTCTCGTATTCTATCATTGATATTTTTCTCTTATGTAGTCTGCACTATCAAAATACTCAGACGCTAATACCATTAATATCGCGTCCTTTGAGAAGTTCATCATTTCATGCCAGTCTTTGGGTTCGATAATCAAGCATTTGTCAGGGCTGTCTAGAAGAAATTTCTCTTCTTTGACTCCATTATTGTTCTCAATTACACAGCTACCCTGCAAGCAAATAGCTGCCTGAATAGTTTTATGGTGACGGTGACCTCCTCGAACGGAGTCGTCCACTCCATAGATGTAAAATATCCTTTTTATCTCAAAAGGTATCGACTTTTCAATCACGGTAAGATTTCCCCTTTTGTCAGTAAAGGTTTTTAAACTAATTAAATGTGCCATTTATTTATCTCGTTTAACTTATGTAAGTTATAAATTCCAAGCAGCTTCCTACCAAAACGGTGTACTTGTGTCATTAATGCGTTCTTATAAAAATATTTTTGCGTTCTCCTCTCAAAACCAAACCTATCCTTCAGCATTAATTCTATTTCCATAATTTCCATTAGATAAGGCCTGTAGACATTTACTAAAACAGGATTATGCAGCGTATAGTCACCCAAATCTACACGATTGTTAGGGTAAAATTTTATAAAATGAAAGTGAAAAAACACAAGCTCATCCCTCTGACCTGTAGGCTGTAAATAAACTTTGTTCTCAATATTGCTGAGCTGGTATTGCTGCACATTCCATGGCGCAACGCCACCTCCAAGATTTTGCAAGACATGAATTCCCTCAAAACGGGTGGTCCAATCATCCAGGTATTTTTGATCGCCAAATTTCCCATCCTCCTTTCTCGCATAACACCATTCAATACATCGATCTTTCCACCAATTTAAGGCAGTCATACCATCTGAGGTATTTTTAAAAGTGATGAATTGAACACAATAAATTCCGCTTGTAGCGGACTGGTCATATTTTTTAGTGTACCGGTGCTCGGTGATTAAAACCGATTTGCTCCCCATCTCTTCAATTAAGACATTGGGATTTGAGAAAAAATAGAGATCCGCATCAATGTAAGTGCAGTCGGAAAGACCGTATGTATGTATGCAGTAATCAATCACCGAAGGGGTGCAAGTCCAACAATATTCTGCCTTTGAGCGAGTAGGTTTCACCTCCAACAAACGTTCATTTTCAAAATCGTTCAAAGAAATTACTGTCACATTACTGAGCTCGAGAGCGACTAATATTTCTTTTGATTCATCATCAAAGGCGAAGATATATAGGTGGTAGGATGGGCAATGTCTTTCTAAAGACTTCCACATTGCTAACCCACGGGTCAAATAATGGGAATCAAATAAGGTACAATAATGATACATTTCTAAACATTGGGATGTAGGATCAAGTTTTCTCGTTGCTTGGTTGCAAAACTATAGGTTTCCCCCAAGTTCTCAATCAAACAGAGCAGAGTATCGGCAATAAAATACCCTATAAATTTGAATTTCCATTGTATCCAAAAGAAATAAACCAATCGCCTATTTTTCCTAACTTTGAGGCCGTTTTAAAATCCGGCCAAAATATTTTGCTTTTTTTCAACTAATGTCAATTATTAAGAACCTACTTCCTCCAATTATTTTTGATAAGCTCCGCCAGAGTGCTTTTAGGCGCTACGGATGGTTTGGGAACTATGAAAGTTGGAAGGAGGCTGAAAATGCATCTGTTGGTTATGATTCAGATTTAATAATCGAAAAAGTCTTAAATGCTACCCTCAAAGTTAAGCAAGGAGAATTTCCGTATGAAAGAGACTCTGTATTGTTTGATGAAATCCAATACGATTGGCCATTATTGAGCGGGTTGATGTGGGTGGCAAGTCGGAATGGAGGAGACCTGAATGTGCTTGATTTTGGAGGATCACTTGGTAGTACTTATTGGCAAAACAGGAAATTTCTCACTACTATTCCTTCATTAAAATGGAATATTATAGAACAATCAAAATATGTAGAAGTTGGAAGGAAGCACCTACAGGACGCTACACTAAAATTTTACTACGCCAAAGAAGAATGCTTGAATGAGAGTCGTCCCAATTTACTTTTATTGTCTAGCGTTATCAGCTATATAAAAGAACCTTTCGACCTTCTCCATTCACTCTTCGCACTTAATATTGAACACGTAATAATCGAAAGAATTCTTTTCATTGAAGGGCCGCAAGATCGGTTAACCGTTCAGCGCGTAACCCCAAAAATTTATAATGCCAGCTACCCTTGCTGGTTCTTCTCAGAAAGTAAATTTATGGATTTTGTGAAGAAGAGATACGATGTACTTGAGGTATATGATTGTGGATTAAAACTTAATTTACCATCATCTGTAAAAGGAATAATTTTGAAGCTGAAAAAATAAAATGGGACTAATCGACAAAGTACTTTCTAGAAATGAGTTTAAAGATGAACCACCCGTGCTCCTGGACATTGGTGCTTCAGGAACCATTCACAAGAAATGGAAAAAAATCACCAAGTATTCAATTTGTATAGCCTTTGATGCCGATACCCGTGATTTTAATCCTGAGCCAGCAATCGCCAGAAAATATAAAAAGCTATTTATTAAAAATGCTCTTGTCACAGAAAATGGCTCAGCTGGACAAGTCGATTTTTATCTCACTAAGTCTCCATATTGTTCCAGTTTGCTCAAACCCAACCTCGAAAGGTTAAGCAAATGGGCATTTGCCCCATTGTTTGAAATCGATCAAACTATTCAATTGAAGTGTGTGGATATTAATTCGGTATTGAGCGAACTGAAACTCGAACGAATTGACTGGTTTAAATCAGACTCCCAAGGAACCGATTTGCGCCTTTTCAAAAGTATAAGCGAGCCAATAAGAGACAAAATCATTACTGCTGAATTCGAACCAGGAATATTGGATGCCTATGAAGGAGAGGATAAGCTTCATGCCATCCTAAGCCACATGGATTCCTCCAAGAAATTTTGGCTATCAGAATTGGAACTGAAGGGAACTACTCGAATTGAATATGAATCACTGCAGGGCCTCTTTAAAAGTCGGTTCATGCAAAAGGTAATAGGCAGGGTAGGAAAAAATTCTCCCGGATGGGGAGAAATGACCTTTCTTAACTCATTTAAAGAACCTTCTATGTTTACAAAAAGAGATGTTCTTTTGGCGTGGGTGATTTCAACATTACAAGGCCAGCACGGGTTTGCATTAGAGATAGCGAAACTGGGAAAGAAAAATCATAATGATTCAATTTTTGATGAACTCAAAAAGTATTCTGCGAGAAAAGTTTTCTTATGGGCATTCTCATTTAAATACATCACTATTATTTTGAGAAAAATGGGGCTTTAAAGGATGTATTTTAAAAGCTCAATTTTTCACTTAAACAAATTTGTTCACTGTAGCTTGGCAATGGTCCAATAGAAATTATTAGCCTTAAGCTAAGCAAACACCGTAGATAAGCAGAATCATGTTCCTTAGCTTAAATAATAAAAAGTAGATTATTCCTTACTTTTCCCCAAATCTTGTAGATAATCCTGCTCTCGCTCCTTAGCTATGCGGTCCCAGCTAAATTCTTCATTCATTTTGCGCTGACCCTCTTTCCCCAATTTTAACCTTAATTCTTCATCAGAATATAGCTGCAAAATCTTCGCAGCTAAATCTTCTTGATTACCTGGCTTATAGGTAAGGCCATTACTCTTAAACATATCAGCTGCCGGCAATGTTTCATTTACTATGACGGGCAGAGCTGTAGCTGATGCATCTAAAATGCTTGTCGATTCCTGCATGGGCCAAGCTCCAACATCCGCTATTTGATAGTATTGGGGTAATTGAGAGTACATCACAAGATCGATTACTTTACACGCCCTGCATTCCTCTATTTCTTTTTTTTGATCTCCTGCCCCAACAAATAATCCCTTTATTTTTGAAAATCCTTTTTCCTGCAGCAAGTCAACAGCTTGTGCGCATACCAATGGGTTTTTGCTATAAGTAAATCTTCCAGTATACAAAACAATAAAATCATCTTTTTCAAACCCCAGACTTTCCTTCAATCGAATGATTCTAGTTTTATCCTCCTCCGGCCTAAAGACATCAGTATCCGTCCCTAAGGGGGTGATCACACACTTCCCTGGGGGAACGCCCATATATTTTTCTGCTATGAATTTAGCATCTCTAGTTACCGCATAGCATCTTCTATATGCCCCTTGAAATAATTTTCCTGGCAACACTTTTGATAAAATCCATAGGTATTTCATTGGCGAAAACCAACTACTCCATTCATTATGGATTTTTATAACAGATAACACGAGATGATTTGATGTATAGACAATGTATTTATACTTTCTTCTTAAAAAGAAGAATTGAATAGTATATGGGCTTATAACTTCCCACATATGAACAATATCTGGCCGTATTTCATCTAATACTTTCCGCAACCCTTTGAAATAAAATGCATTATGAATAAGTAAAAATTCTAAACGATGGTGAGTCACGTTCCCGTGCAAATTATACTTGCCTGCTTCTTCAATTGGAGGCCCAAAGAACTTCTCATAAGTTGCTTTGTACATGGGGTAATTAAAGTAGGCCTTCCCTGTGGAAGTAATCAGGTGAACTTCATGCCCCCTTTTGGCCATTGCCTTTGGTAAGCAATTTTCGATATATCCCATCCCTTCAGTATAAAACGGGTTTACGTATACAATTTTCATAGAATTAAAGTTTTGAACAACGCTATAAGTACAGCCATGTAAATTCAGGGTATTGATCTCTGTTCAGGCATGATCGTAATGCCCATCAAAAACAAAAACCACAATCCGCCAGTTATAAACATAGAAAGCATGGGTGCGCTTAAAAAGAGAAAAATAAGGACGCAAAAAATACCAAGGTATCGTGGGTCCGGTTTGATAGAGTTGAAAAACAGGAAAATTGCTGTTACGATAGCAATGTTTAGGCCAACTCCCCAATAGCCTAAATTCATGTAACCATCTCCTATTATTCCATTGTTTGCGTTCATGTCATCAACATGGATATAGTTCTCCGCGATAATGAAGCCGATAGGTCTATCAAAAGGATATGAATTAAACATATTAAAAAAATGGCTTTCAGCAAAGTACAATGGTTCACCATTAAAGAAGTCAAAATAGAAATAGTTAAGATAAGCTGGCAAGAATAACATCCGCATTATGAAAAGGCCAATTAAGTGACTTCCTGCAAAATAGTCCAAAAGATAAATTGCAAGCAAACCGACTACCAGCATTGTGCTGGCCACTTTTGTCTTATCAATAAAATCTCTTCCTGCAATAAAAAAGAAGACCATCACAAAAGAGGTAATAAAAATAATTTTACTTCCTGATATAGCATATAAATAAAGAAGAGTTATAAAAGAAATAATGGCAAGCCCATAGCGTTTGTAGATCAAAAAATAAATTAAGGCTACTGGGACTATTGCTTTAATTAACCAGTTAAATAAATAGTTAATTGCACTGTTACTGTTTTGGTCAAATATTTCTCGTGTGTCGTAGACATTTCTTAATAAAAGGTTATCAACATTTAAATAGAATCCGAATTGAATTAGAATTGGTAACAAGGAAATTAAGATTAGCAGCATTACTAATCCAAAGGATAATTTACTTCTCTTTAAAAGCGGAATCTTGATCTCCTTTGAGGCTACAATACATAGGGCCATCAATAAAATTACAATTGAGTACGATGGTTGTGGAATTTGATCGGAAAAGGAATACGTTATTAAACTGGGAACTAGAAAAAAGATAATAAAAAATACAACAATGGAATAAATAAACTGACTTTTACGGGACGTAATAACAGACATCAACAAAATAATGACAAACAGAAATTTCGTCTCTAGGTACTTTTCAGGATTTAAATCCAAATGGAATCCAAAACGAGGAAAGTTGGGAATAATTAAATTTTGATAGTAATATTCCATAATGGCATAATATGCCGAAAGGCAGAGGCAGACCAATAGAACAGATTTTCGAATTGTGTAGCTATACATGGGTTTTCGCTAATGCTTTGTTATAATCATGAACTGCCTTAATGATAACTGCTCCATACAGCAAGTATGAGACTAAATCAATTGCGACTATTGCTGTAAGGAAGTAGAAAATATCTACACTTTTCAAAAGCCAAAGTGAAGAAACAAAAGCAAAGTAAAATACTTGCCAATAACTTACCCATTTAATCTTGCCAAGCACAACCAGTAAAATACTAAAAGGAGAAACAACCAAAGAAATTGAAGTTGATAAAATCAAAATACTGGTGTACTCTCCAGCAATTCTCCACTTAGCTCCAAATACAAATTCGAAAAGTACCGGCCCAAATAAATATACTATAATCGTACCAATAGTTGATATGACCAATAGTTTTAAAGCCAATGAATAAACTTCATTCAAAATGGGTTCATTTTCATTTTTTTTCTCTGAAACCTGTTGCATTAAGACCTGAGAAATACCAGTCGCTATTAAAGCAAATGGGGCTGACAACAGTATTCTACTGAAATTAAAATTTCCGCTTTCATCTACGGAATAATACATGCTTATGATAAACACCGGCAACATTCCTCCTAATGCGTTCAACATTGCTGGCAGAATTCCAAATTTCGGAAATTCCACATAGTTCCTAAGGTTGAACTTTATTGAATTGATTTCTACTTTACTTTTATCTAATCCATATTTGATTGCCTGATGAATAGAAAACAGTGCGTTAAACAACCTTCCTGCGATATCACCTAGAACTAAACCGTTGCCGACCACTAAAAATCCAAATGTCATCTGAGCTGATCCCTCCGCTATTTTCTGACTAGCCTTATTTATAGAAGCTGACTTGAATTTTTTTGCTCTGATCAACCACGCATTACAAAGCTTACTTATGGAGATAAACAACAAACCTACTGGAAGCCAGATCAACCATTTAGCTAAATCAACATTGTTGAGTTTAAGGGCCACAAAATCTTTCAAGAAAATAGCTAGGACAAGAATAAAAACAGAATAGATAACTGATATAAAAAATCCTCCAGCTATTATATTAATTCCATCATCACCTTGCTTTGGCATAACTATTGCGAAATCATAACGACCAGCCGAGGCAATTTCTAAAAAGGCAAAAATACTGGAATACAATCCAAAGACTGCATAATCGCCAGGGGTGAACATTCTGCTTAGCACAGGATATAGCATAACTGGCGCCAGAAACGCAATTGCATTCCCCGTGAATAGAGTAAGAATATCCTTAATAAGGCTTGATTGTTTGGCCATCAGCAAGTACCGTTGTGCCCGTTTACTGGGTGTTGGGTTATGTCAATAAATGGCATCAACATCATAAGAAATCAAAAGACTTACAAGTGAACCCATAGCTTAAGCATTATTACCCACATGTTTAGTTCCGTTTAAGTAGGTTACGAAAACGGCAAAAAGTAAGACACCAGCATGGCGAGAAAGAAAATTCTCAAATAAAGCTTCAAACGAAAAAAGCATCACAAAAATAAGAAGTGGTAAATTTACCTTTTTATACTGAAATGCATTTAGAACCAATCTGATTATTCCGAACAAATATAATCCGAGCCCTAGTATACCCCCCCCTATAAATAAATCCAGGTATTGATTATGACTATTAAACATCTCCTCTGCAGGCACCACATATCCCTTCTCATTATATTTTGCGAGCAACACTGAATCCTTATTTCCTTCACCCACTCCATAAAGCCAATTGTTCTTAATAATATCTAAAGATGCATCCCAGGACAAAATTCGAAGATCATGTCCAAATCTTGCATTAGGGTTAATGGATAGTCCGGCAAAAAAGGTGTCAGTAAAAACCTTCATTTTTGGATTAAGGTTGGCAAAAAAGAAACTGAAAATAATTACACCAATTACGACTAATGCTCTGAGAGAGTTAGGCAATTTTATCGTCCAAAATAAGTATAGAGTGAGGAAAAAGGAGCTTATTATGGCCGCCTTACTAGAAAGTAGAAATAAAAAGATAAACTGCGCAAAATAAATCAGAGAAATTAAAACTTTACGGTATGATCCCTTTGATGCAGTAAGGATTTCAAAAATCAAAAACTGGGCTACCACAATATAAATGCCAAAGTAAATAGGATGAAGAAAAAGTGAGAATTCCTGTCCAAAAAAGTAATTGCCGTCTCGAACAGATGCAGTCAAAAAACCATATTCAGCATCTGGAAATACCTTTGCATTAAATGTGAGGCTCCCATCAAGAAATGAAACCGAATTCTGGATGGCAACAATTAAACAAATCGTTTCAGCAAGTAAAATTCCAATTATATAGCTCCAATAAATTTTTGACCTGAGTGATTCTTTAAAAAAACCTGGATTTAGCCAAAATAAAATTGGAATCACTACTAGCAGAAGTCTCTTTTCAATGGCTGACCAAGGGCCGCCTGTTAGAAGTGTAGATGCTAAATAATAGAGAAAAAGTAATGGCAAAAACCAATCAATTTGGTTTTTTGGTAAAGCTTTCTTATTCGCAATGTTGATTATTGAAAAAAGGGCTATTACTAGTATAGCTAAGGTCGAAAAATTTCTGTGTAATGGAAGGACCAAAAACAACAAAAAGAGAGAATAATCATTAAATCTATTTCGATCAAAAAAAGATGCCATGCGTAAACTCATTTTTCCAGTATCATTTTTAATTGATTATGATTGTCCGTGAAATTAAATCGTAAAAGTATGTAATCTAGGAGTTTCAGAAAATTTCGGATTAACTAACATTAGAGAAAAGATCTTTCGCAAATTTAGTTCGCTGCTACACAAGCTTAATTGCCAAGTTTAGATAAAAAGGGGTTATAACATAAACATTCGATGATTTTACCAATCTTTATAGTATTAATTACTAATCACTATTTATAGGCATAAAGTGAAGTTTACCTCTCGACTCAATCCTACTTCATGGGCTCTATCTCTGCTGATATGTATACAATTAGCATTTATCCTTTGGGCCAGCAGTAGGGGATTCGACTTTACAGATGAGGCTTTTAGTTTTCTTGGCTATAAGTATCCCAATGAAATTAATAAGGTAGCTACCTACTACACCTCGATTTTCAATTCTTTTCTAGGATGGGCAAATGTGTCCATAATCAAAATCAGAATTCTTCGTTTGTTTCTAATGGTCGTCTGCTCAATAACTCTTTCGCTAGGATTAGGTAGATGGATCGATCGAAATTCAGAATTTAATAAATCCGACCAAATTAATCTCGTCTTATTTATACTATTAGGGTCCTTACTTGTTCATGCCAATGGAAGCCAATCCCTAACCTATAACAATGCCTCCAATTTTATATTGCAGCTGATTGTTGGGTTCTTTTTGATGACGTACGAAAGAGAGTTTAAACTAAATCGGAAGGATCAATTGATTTACTTTTGCCTTGGAGCACTTTTATTTGCGCTTTTTGCGATAAAATTCTCTGTGGGTATCATAATTCTATTTCTACTCATCCTTTTTCTCATAATTGATAAACGAATTAAGAGGAACACGCTTATTTACTTTTCTTTTTTAATTCTAGGAATATTATCAATGGGCATTTTTGTTTTTGGCTTTGACCTTTTGAATTGGTTTAGAGATTATTTTGACACCCTCAAGCTCCTAAGCAGCCTCACTACTACATCAATTGGGTCCAGATACATTGAAGACGTTTATTACACGCTAAATAGTAAAATTCTTGACAACCTATTTGTAGTTATTTCAATTATTATCTTGTTACTGCTCAATCACTTTATAGTGAGAAATTGGATAAGAGGTGTGATTGCGTTCGCGATTGCCAGTCTACTAATATACCTATCCTATTCTCATGAATATTATTTAGGTGGCGTAAAGTACTACTACATTTTTACGGGACTATACATAATATTAATTTTTGCGCTAATTATTGCTGAGCTGATTAAGGCTCCCATCAATTATGTAAATGGAGCTAGACGAAATCATTTCGTCAATATTTTGGCGATCGTTTTACTTCTTCTCCCTGTGGCTGGCGCCATAGGTACCAATAACTTATTGTCAATTCAAATAATTTGGTATTCAGCGTTCTTATTCGCTGGTATGTTCTTAATTCTTTATAAAAACGGAACGTATATCTTCAATAGTGCAATCATTATATTAGGACTAAATGCAACTCTTCAGTCTTTGTCTGGATTAGTATACCATCCCTACAGATTAAATCAGACCCTATATGAAGAATCCTGTCAATTGCCTGCTGAGATAACCAGTGAAAAAGTATTGGTGAATAAAGAAATCATACAATCCCTTGAAGTGGCCCATCAACTTATAGCTTCAAAAACCAATTTCAAAAAGGGAGATCCCATATTTTCGTTTTCTCCAGACTATTTAGGATTTATCTATCTATTAGAGGGGGCGCTTCCTGGGTGGAGTTGGTATGATGAAAAGGGCACAGCATACAATTGTTACAACTTGAAAAATACCAATTTCAATAATCTTGATAATATGATAGTTCTATCTCCCTCCTACTACCAAATGGATAGTATCTATACTAATTGTTTTGACGAAATGAATATTAATTTTCCGAACGGATACACCAAAGTTGGTGAAGTATCCTATTTTATGGGTTCCCTAGATCGATCATTCACAATATTTGCACCTACTCGATTTTTAAAAGAGTGATGCAGTATTGCTTAAGATACTTTATGAAAAGTACTAATTATCTAACATGGTCAATAATAGAAAGCTCAGAAGGAACATTGCGAAAAAGACAACTAACCCTAGAATGAAAAAGATTCTAATTTCACAGTCAAATTATATTCCCTGGAAGGGCTATTTCGAAATGATCTCCAAAGTGGACGAGTTTATTATTTATGATGATGTTCAATACACTAAAAACGATTGGCGTAATAGGAATAAAATCAAAACCCCTAATGGAGTCAATTGGATTACCATACCTGTGCGCCATCGACTTTCTCAAAACATAAAGGACATAAAAATATCGGATCCAAAATGGAATTTGAAGCACTGGAAATCCCTTCAGACAAATTATTCGAAAGCCAAGCACTTCAATGAACTAAAATCTATCTTTGAACCACTTTACTTTTTACGGAATGAGAGTTTTTTGAGTGAAATAAACTATGCTTTTATTAAAGCCATCAATGCCTATCTGGGAATCCGTACGACAATAACTCGGTCCTCTGACTATGAACTAAAAGGTGATCGTTCAGAAAGACTTCTATATCTTTGTAAACAAGCTAAGGCGTCAACTTATTTAACCGGCCCTTCAGCAAGTAACTATCTGGATGAAACATTATTTCAACAAGAACAAATCAACATAGAGTGGATGAATTATACGAATTATATAGAGTATCCTCAATTATTTCCACCCTTCGATCATGGTGTAACTATACTTGATCTAATTTTTAATACAGGTATGGATTCTATCAAATACTTTATTCAGACAACGTCATCATGATGTATTCAATCGTCATTCCCGTTTTCCGAGGATCCGAAACTATTACGATACTTTTCGATTTAATCAGAAAATCATTCGAGAAACTAAATTTTGAATATGAGGTGATTTTAGTTTTTGATGGTGGTGAACCACAGTCATGGAATGTCATTAAGTCTCTTGTAGAAGAAAATCCAACATTAGTCAAAGGCATAAAACTGAGTAGAAATTTTGGTCAACATAATGCTACGATCTGTGGCTTCAAGTATGTAAAGGGTGATTTCATCATTACAATTGATGAAGATATTCAACATCACCCTGAGGACTTCAAGTTGCTTATTGAAAAGCAACTGGAAAATGATTATGATTTGGTTTATGGAAATTACCTAGTCAGAAAGCATTCTTTCTTTCGGAATATTACTTCCAATTCCTTAAACCTTCTACTGAAGGTTGGTATTCCAGATTTGCATAGCAACTATACATCATTTAGACTAATAAAGGCGTCTATAGCCAAAAAGACTTTGGAAATGAATAACTCCTATACTTTTCTTGATGGCTATTTTTCATGGATTACCGACAATGTAGCCAGCGTTAATGTTAATCATCATCCTTCTGTGGCAAATTCAAGCGCTTACAATTTGAGAAAATTGATCACGCATTCCATCAATATTTTTCTCACGTTTTCAAATTTTCCCATCAGACTTATTACTTGGATTTCTGCAACCCTAACTCTTTTTTCTTTAATCTATGGGGGGTATATTTTGGTAAGAAAATTTCTATACAATGACTTTGTTAGTGGGTTTGCCACATTTGCAGTCTTAGGGAGTTTTGGCTTGGCCATACTTCTATTTTCGCTGAGTGTCATTGGAGAATACATTTTCAGAATTAGCTTAAAGACGACTCAAAGGCCAAACTTTAACGAATCAGAAATAATATGAAATCGGTTATCTTCCTGGTATCTGGTAACGGAGGTAATCTCAAATTTATTTATCAAGCCGCAAAACTTTTGGAAATTGATTTAAAGATTCAGCATGTGATTGCTGACCGCGACTGCAAAGCCATAGAGTTTGCAAAAAATAACGCTATTCAAAACACTCAAATTAAATACAATTCAAACTCTCCCAACGAATTAGATTCTATTCTTAAGAATGCCAGCCCCAGTGCTGTAATTACTAACATCCATAAAATACTTTCCCCAACATCAATTTTTCCGCATCACCAATATATTAATCTACATTACGCACTATTACCCTCATTCAAAGGATTAATAGGAATGGAACCATTGAATGAGGCTAAAAAATTGAATTGTCAGTTCATGGGTGTAACAACACATAAGGTGATTGAGGAAGTGGATAGCGGTCCAATTTTACAGCAAGGTGTTTTTAAAGTCAATTGGAAAAGAACAGAATCGCAACTTCATGATACTATTTTCAAAGTGGGTAGCCTTATTTTGTTAAACACAATTTTAGAAGGAGAAGGAGGAGCGCAGCAAAATCGAAGGCAAATAAATGAAGAATGGGTAGATTTTTCGGATCGGTTTTTATTTGATTGGGTCGCTCTCAATAAATCGATGATTTGGGACTTTTCTAAATGATACCTTTCAATAAACCATATCTCTCAGGGAAAGAGATCCAGTTCATTAAGGAAGCTGTGGAGTTGGGCAAGATTTCCGGAAATGGTCACTTTACAAAGAAGTGTCATTCTTTTTTTGAGCGCAGGTACAACTTTAAAAAATGCCTTCTAACCACTTCGTGCACAGACGCGCTTGAAATGTGTGCAATACTTTTGGATATTCAGATTGGAGATGAGGTAATTATTCCGTCTTACACATTTGTCTCAACGGCTAACGCCTTTGTTCTGAGGGGGGCCAAGGTTGTTTTTGTGGACAGTAAATCTGATCATCCAAACATTGATGCTGATCAAATTGAACCCTTGATCACAAAAAGAACGAAAGCAATAGTGGTTGTACACTATGCTGGTATTGCATGTGACATGGATACTATTCTAAAACTTTCTAAAAAACACTGTCTTTTTGTAGTGGAGGATGCCGCACAAGCAGTTGAAAGTTTTTATAAGGAAAAACCACTAGGTAGCATTGGTCATCTTGCTGCGTTTTCGTTTCACGAAACAAAAAATATTATTTCGGGTGAAGGCGGTATGCTAGTTGTAAATGACAAAAGATTTGAAAAGAGAGCCGATATTATCTGGGAAAAGGGAACAAATAGAAAAGCTTTTTTTAATAATGAAGTAGACAAATATGGATGGATCGATATCGGCAGTTCATTTCTACCTTCCGAATTGATAGCAGCATTTCTTTTCGCCCAACTTGAAAATCTGGAATCAATTCAAACTAAGAGAAAATCAATTTGGAAGTATTATTACGATGAGCTTAAGAAGCTTGAAAACAGGGGAAAAATAAAGTTACCTGTAATTCCACAGTATGCGACCAATAACGCTCACATGTTCTATATCTTATGCGAAAATCATGAAAGAAGAGATGCGTTAATCCTTCACCTTCGGCAGGCAAATGTTAGTTCGGTGTTTCATTATTTACCACTCCATAATTCCGCTTATTATAAGGATAAACATGATGGAAGAAATTTGCCTATGAGCGAATATTTCAGCAGTACATTGATAAGATTACCCTTCTACAACGATTTAACTGAAGAGGACCAAGAAAAAGTTGTAAAAGAAATTAATTCCTTTTACTCTTGATTATTTATACCTTGGAAGTTTCTGTATAATCTCCAATAACCTTCTCAAGGCCTTCTCTTAAATTTATACGAGGCATCCAGTGCATTGCAGCTAGCTTTTCATTGGACATAAGTTTTCTTGGTGTTCCGTCTGGTTTTGAAGCATCGAACTTCAATTCGCCTTTAAAACCTGAAAGTTCCTTTATCAGTTTGGCCAAGTTTTTAATTGAGATCTCTGACCCAGAACCAACATTCACAAACTCAAGATCTGAATAATTATTCATTAGGAAATAGCAGGCATCTGCTAGGTCATCTACATGCAAGAATTCCCTAAGGGGTTTGCCAGTACCCCATATTTCTACATGCCTTTCTTCATTTTCCTTTGCCCTAACAAATTTTCTGATTAAAGCAGGAATAACATGAGAATTATTCAAATCATAATTATCATTAGGGCCATACAAGTTAGTGGGCATGGCACTTATGAAATCGCACCCATGCTGCCTTCTATAACTTTCACAAAGCTTAATCCCCGCAATTTTAGCTATTGCATAAGGTTCATTTGTATCTTCCAGGTATCCTGAAAGTAAATAGCTTTCTTTCAGGGGTTGGGGAGCTAATTTGGGATATATGCACGAAGATCCCAGAAATAATAACTTCTTAACTTTATGTACATAGCTTTGATGAATGACATTGCTCTCAATCATCAGGTTTTCATAGAGAAAGTTAGCGCGGTAGGTATTGTTAGCCATAATGCCACCTACTTTGGCTGCAGCCAGAAAAACATATTCTGGCTTTTCCGTTGCAAAGAAGTTCTCAACTGCTCCCTGATTTCTTAGGTCAAGCTCTATAGATGTTTTCAAAAGTAGATTATTATAGCCTTCATTTTGCAATTTTCTTACAATGGAAGAACCCACCATCCCCAGATGACCAGCTACATAAATTTTTGCTTCCTTTTCCATTTTACTCGTGGTATTGAAAGATTTTATGCCCTCCTTCTTTCAAATAGTGATCTCGTTTAAATAACTCCAGATCACTTTTCACCATATCTTCAACCAGTGCATCCAGATCGTATTTCAATTCCCAATTCAATTCACGTTTTGCCTTGTTAGGGTTTCCAATTAGCAGCTCAACCTCTGTGGGTCTAAAGTATTCCGGATCAATCTTTACAACAACACTTCCTTCAGACACTTTTGCCTCTTTATTTATAATCTTCGTAACAAATCCTTCTTCCGCTATGCCTTCGCCCTTAAAGTCAATAACAATCCCAAGTTGCTTAAATGCTTTTACTATAAACTCTCTTACTGTTGTAGTTATCCCAGTTGCAATCACAAAATCATCTGCTTTATCGTGTTGAAGCATCAACCACATTGCTTTAACATAATCCTTGGCATGTCCCCAATCTCGCTTGGCCTCTATATTTCCCATATATACAGTGTTTTGCAGCCCCAAAAATATCCTGCACGCTGCTCTTGTTATTTTTCGGGTAACAAAGGTCTCACCTCTTAATGGTGATTCATGATTAAATAGAATGCCATTGGAAGCAAAAATACCATAGGCTTCTCGGTAATTAACAGTAATCCAATAGCTATACATTTTGGCTACTGCATATGGAGACCTTGGATAAAAGGGTGTCCTTTCACTTTGAGGAACCTCTTGTACCAATCCATAAAGTTCCGAGGTAGAGGCCTGATAAAACTTCGTCCTTTTGGTCAATCCTAATATTCTTATGGCTTCTAACAAACGTAATGTTCCAATCCCGTCCACATCCGCTGTATATTCTGGTGTATCAAAACTTACTTTCACATGTGACATTGCCCCTAAATTGTAAATTTCATCTGGCTGAACTTCCTGAACTATTCGAATTAAGTTAACAGAATCACTTAGGTCTCCATAGTGCAATTTAAGCTTCACATTTGCTTCGTGTGGATCTTGATATAGATGGTCTATCCTGTCCGTATTGAAAAGCGAACTTCTCCTTTTAATGCCATGTACTTCATATCCCTTAGAAAGAAGCAGCTCAGCCAAATACGCGCCATCTTGTCCTGTTATTCCTGTTATAAGTGCTTTTTTCATTCCCTATGATTTTTACTATTAAATGAAAGTGGGGTCATTCCCATTCACTTATTCTACTCTAAATTTCTGAACGATTTCAATAGATTTCTTGCTTTCTGAAAGACCAAATCCTTCACCACCTAAAATCTGCTCATAGCTTTTAGTGTGTAAGTCCGTAAATCCATCACTAAATTCAATCTCTTTTCCAGCTAGTTTAAGAGATCTATAAGTCCTTTTTCCTTGATTTTGCACCTCATTGGGAAGGTCTTTGAAATCTACACTCAATTTCCAATTAACATTAGCTTGCTGCAACACAAGTTTACCGGAAGCTTTCTTGTCTGATAATTCCACAACAAAATTTTCTTTCACCTCTCCAAAAACCCATATCAACATATCGAAAAAATGGATTCCAATATTAGTAGCTATTCCGCCAGATTTAGACACATCTCCTTTCCAGCTGTGATGGTACCAATTACCCCTTGATGTTACATAAGATAACTCGACATCATATACTTTCTCTTTAGGGCCATTTTGCACTTGTTCTCTCAATGCAATTATACTCGGGTGAAGTCGGAGTTGAAGTATAGTGTATACTTTTCTCCTTGTTTCATCTTCAATTTCAGAAAGCGCATCCACATTCCAAGGATTGAGCACCAATGGTTTTTCACATATTGCATCAGCTCCATGCCGTAGTGCAAATCGAATATGGGAGTCGTGCAAATAATTCGGAGAACAAATACTAACGTAGTCGATCTTAATACCTTTCCTTTTGAGCTTATCTAAATGTCTGTCAAATCTCTCAAATTCTGTAAAGAAATCACAATCCGGAAAATAAGAATCAAGAATTCCAACACTATCATTTTTATCCATTGCTGCAACTAGATTATTTCCGGTAGCCTTAATGGCCTGCAAGTGTCGTGGTGCTATGTAGCCAGCCGCTCCTATCAGTGCAAAATTTTTCATTCTAAATTTTAATTACAACTCCGTCTTCAAGTTTATATTTTTCATGGCTCTCTTGACAGTCCGCGTTTCCGTTGTCATCAAACTCCAACCTATGTCCATACTCACTCATCCAACCGACTTGCTTTGCAGGATTACCAACTACTAACGCATAGTCTGGAACCTCCTTTGTCACAACCGCTCCTGCGCCTATGAATGCAAACCTTCCAATATCATGGCCACAAACAATGGTGGCATTGGCACCAATAGAGGCGCCCTTCTTTACAAGGGTCTTGGAGTATTGTCCTCTTCTGTTGACCGCACTTCGAGGATTAATCACATTGGTAAATACCATACTAGGTCCCAGGAATACATCATCCTCACAAATCACTCCGGTATAGATGGATACATTATTTTGAACCTTTACATTATTCCCCAAAATCACTTCAGTGGAGACCACCACATTTTGCCCAATGTTACAGTTGCTGCCAATTTTGCATCCAGGCATAATGTGGCTAAAGTGCCAGATTTTAGTACCTGACCCAATTTCACAACCCTCATCGATTACGGCTGTCTCATGTGCAAAGAATGGTTTTCCTGTCATTTTCAAGCTTTGTAATCCCTAATTTTTTCACAAATGTAAGACAATTGATCATTATCCATTTCGGTATGGATTGGAAGAGAAATCACACAATCTGATAGTTTTTCACTTATTGGAAAGGCTCCTTTCTCAATACCCGAGATTTGATAGGCCTTCTGAAAATGTAAAGGAACCGGATAGTAAACCATGGAGGGAATGCTGTGTGATTCAAGGTATTGGCGAAAATGATCGCGATCAACTCCTTTCAATTGCAAAGTGTATTGATGAAACACATGAGTTGAGTTGGCACTTCTCACTGGAATGCTCAAAAAGGGAAGACCTGACAACGCTTTATCATAGTAGTCAGCAACAGCTTGCCTGTTTTGCTCATACTTTTTAATGTGCTTGATCTTTACATTCAGAATAGCAGCCTGTAGAGTGTCTAATCGACTGTTTACTCCTATGAGGTCATGATAGTATTTTACACGTTGTCCGTGATTGGCAATGATGCTGATTTTTTCAGCTAGTAATTTATCTGTTGTCACTAGTGCACCCCCATCTCCATAACACCCCAGATTCTTGGATGGAAAAAATGAAGTGCAGCCTATGTCTCCCATCGTTCCTGCTTTTTTTACTGAGCCATCTTTAAATGTGTACTCCGCACCAAAGGCCTGGGCATAATCTTCAATTACAAAAAGTTTGTTTCTCTCGGCTAATGCCAATAAAGGCTCCATTTCTGCGCATTGACCGTACAAGTGAACGGGAACAATCGCTACAGTTTTAGGTGTAATGTTTGCTTCCACCTGATCGATATCAATATTGAAAGAATCTTTTTTTACATCTACAAATACTGGTTTCAATCCCAGCAAAGCGATTACTTCTGCAGTGGCTACATAAGTGAAGACGGGCAAGATTACTTCATCACCGGATTTAAAATCCAGGGCCATCATGGCTATCTGCAAAGCATCGGTTCCATTGCCACAGGTAATGGCATGAGCACCATCATGAAAATCTGATAGTGATTTTTCAAATTGACTCACCTGAGGACCCTTAATGAAAGCGGTAGAATCAAGTACTTCTTGAATCGCCTGGTCAATTTCAGGTTTTATTTTTTGATATTGACCGTGAAGGTCAACCATAGTGATTTTATGGGTCATAGGGGTAATTTAATTTTAATTTGAACCACATAGAAACATAGGTCACATAGATTTCTGGTTTACTTAACAATTTGTTCCATGTGATCCGAGTCTCGTATTACCTTATACATGTGGTTTAAGTATTGTAATATTTTTAACCACATAGGAACATAGGTTCACATAGGTTTCTGGTTTACTTAACAATTTTGTTCCATGTGATTCGAGTCTTGTATTACGTTATCCGTTTAGAAATATAGCTTATAAGTTCCTTGGTTTATTTTACTATGTATTCTATGTGCCTATGTGGTTTAAGTATTGTAATAAATTAGCTTTCCGGAAGATTTCTAAAGTACTCATTGACGTAGGTCTTCTGTCCTTCCTTAAATAAATTCGCACAATTAAAATTGATCAGAATACCTTTAGGCAACTCAAGAAGTTTCATATAAGTTAACAATTGAGCCTCATGAACGGGCGCAATCGCATCTATTGCCTTCAATTCTACCACAATTGAATTTTCTATAACAAAGTCACAACGCAGGTCTGCCTCCATGTCCAGTCCTTTGTAATTCACGGGCACAATATGCTCAGAAAGAAACAACAACTGCCTGATTGCAAATTCATGTTTTAGACACTTGTGATAGACACTTTCCAACAACCCTGGCCCCAAAGTTTTATGGACTTCAATAGCCGCGCCTACTATCTGGTAGGTTAGTTCATTTAGGTATGTCTTGGTGAGTATTTCCATTTTTTTAACCACATAGGCACATAGAAAACATAGCCCATGTGCTCTATGTTTCTATGTATTTAATCTCCTAAGTCTTTTCTCCCATGCCCAGGCATCGCGCAATGCATCCCTGGAAGTATATTGTGCTGACCAATTCAATTCATTTTTTGCTTTGGTTGGATTAGCATAAGTCTTCACCACATCACCTGCTCGCCTTGGACCAATTTCATAGTTTAGTTTTACGCCAGTCACTTCAATGAATTCCTTTACCAATTGCAAAACTGAGATGCCCTGGCCTGTACCCAAATTGTAGTATTGATAGCCATCACTTATGCCTTCGCCCAAAAGCTTATCTATGGCTTTAACATGAGCTTGAGCTAAATCCACGATATGAATAAAATCTCTTATACAAGTTCCATCAGGTGTGTCATAATCTCCCCCGAAAATGACAAGCTTTTCACGGATGCTCGCTGCCGTTTGAGTGATGTAGGGAACCAGGTTGTTGGGCTTATCAATGGGTAGTTCGCCCAACATTGCACTGGGGTGAGCACCTATTGGATTGAAGTAGCGAAGCGAGATAACTTTCAAATCAATATCTGCCCTTACTGCATCCTCCAATATCTGCTCACACATCTGCTTGGTAGCTCCATAGGGAGATTCCGCTTTTTTAAAAGGTGCGTACTCATCAACAGGAATTGAATCGGGCTCACCATATACGGTGCAGCTTGAAGAAAAAATAAGATTATTAACTTGATGCTCCTTCATTACCTCAACTAGCGCCAATAATGAATTGATATTATTCTGATAGTACATAATAGGAAACTCAACAGATTCTCCAACAGACTTGTAGGCCGCAAAATGCATTACTCCCTCCAACTTACCTTCCTTTTCAAATACCCCATTTAGAAATTGTCTATCCGTGCAGTCCCCTTCATAAAATGTCAAAGCTTTGCCTGTTATCTTTTCAATCCCATCCAGCAACGTTCTGTCTGATTTCGAAAAATTGTCAATGATGACTGGAGAATACCCGCTGGCAAATAGCTCCACCACAGTATGTGCGCCTATGTATCCTGCTCCACCCGTAACCAGTATTTTTTTTGATTTCATTTTAATTTTTTAACCACATAGAGACATAGCAAACATAGATATTTGTGATCCGAAAATTATTTAGGCAACTGCTATCTATGTGCCTATGTGGTTTAAACCTTTCTATAATCTTGCATTCACCATTGACCGATCTAAAAATCCCTTAACATCATACACCACCGTTTTTTCTCCTCTAATCATACTCCAATCAAGACTTTTAAATTCCTGATGCCCTACGGCCAATACGATAGCGTGGTATTTTTCTTTAAGGCTATCAATTAATTTTAGGCCGTATTCGTGTGCTACTTCTTTTGCATCCGCATGAGGGTCGTACACATCTACCAATGCACCATAGGTTTGAAGCTCCTTAACCACATCGGCTACCTTACTGTTCCGTATATCGGGGCAGTCTTCTTTGAAGGTAACCCCTAACACAAGTATCTTACTTTTGTTAATAGGCAAATCATTTTTAGCCATCAACTTGATTACAGAGTTGGCGATATATACCGGCATGTTGTCATTAATCCTTCTCCCTGACAAAATCACCTCTGGTCGGTAGCCGAGCCCCTCTGCTTTATAGGTCAGATAGTAAGGGTCCACACCTATGCAATGGCCCCCTACTAACCCGGGTTTAAATGGAAGGAAGTTCCACTTGGTTCCTGCAGCCTCCAACACTTCGTGGGTATCAATACCTACCCTTTCAAATATTAACGCAAGCTCATTGACAAATGCAATGTTCAGATCACGCTGCGAATTCTCAATTACTTTGGCCGCTTCAGCCACTTTAATGGATGAAGCTTTATGGGTCCCCGCCACAATGATCTTTTTATATAACTGATCCACCTTTTCCGCAATTTCCGGGGTGCTGCCACTGGTCACTTTTTTTATGGTGGTGACACGGTGTTGCTTATCTCCTGGATTGATTCGTTCGGGAGAATACCCGCAGAAAAAATCCACATTAAACTTCAACCCACTTTCCTTTTCAAGAATCGGCACACAAATTTCCTCAGTGCATCCAGGAAATACTGTCGATTCAAAGATAGCGACATCTCCTTTTTTTAGCATTTTACCCACCGTTCTGCTGGCACTTTCAACAGGTCGCAAGTCTGGTTTCTTAAATTCGTCCACTGGAGTAGGTACCGTTACTATGAAGTAGTTCACTTCAGCCAAATCCTTCATGCTTGATGAAAAGGAAAGTTTAGTCGCTTCCTTTAATTCATCCGATTCTACTTCCCTCGTGCGATCGAAGCCATTTTTCAACTCATCAATTCTACCCTGATCAATGTCAAATCCAACTACCTCTATGATTTTACCAAACTCAACCGCCAAAGGAAGTCCTACGTATCCTAGTCCAATTATTCCAATCTTTTCCATTTATTTTTTTACTTTATAATATTCGAAATACCAATCCACAAAATTCCCAATGCCCACTTCAATAGGAGTAGAAGGTCTGAACCCCACCGCGTTTTCAAGTGCTTCAATATCCGCATAAGTCTCAGGGACATCCCCAGGCTGGATTGGCATAAAATTCTTTATCGCTTTTTTTCCAATTTTTTCTTCCAATACTTCTATAAATCTCAGCAATTCCACGGGCTTATTATTGCCAATGTTAAAAACCCTATAAGGCGCAAAACTGGATGATGGATCTGGATGATCCCCGTCCCATAATTTGTTGCCAGTTGGTGCTTCTGGAAGCAACTTTACGATTCCCTCTACAATATCATCGACATAAGTAAAATCTCGTTTCATTTTACCATGATTATAAACATCAATTGGCTTTTCATCAAGTATTGCTTTTGTGAATAGGAAAAGCGCCATGTCAGGGCGACCATAGGGTCCATATACTGTGAAAAACCTCAGACCTGTCGTTGGAAGACCATATAAACTAGAGTAAGTGTGAGCCATCAGTTCATTTGCTTTTTTTGTAGCTGCATACAAGGAAAGCGGATGATCCACATTGTGATGAACAGAAAAAGGCATTTTAGTATTGGCCCCATAAACTGAACTGGAAGAGGCATAAACAAGATGTTGCGGCTTATGATGACGACAAGCCTCGAGAATGTTGATGAATCCCTGAATATTGCTATCAATATATGCTTGGGGGTTTGTTATCGAATACCTGACACCTGCCTGTGCAGCCAAATTGACTACAAATAAGAAACTATAGTCTTTAAACAATTGATCCAACTGATCTTTATCTCCAATACTCAGTTGTCTGAATTCAAAGCCTCCAATTTCTTTTAGAAGCTTAAGCCGACTCTCTTTAAGAGAGATCTCATAATAGTCATTCATATTATCAATGCCTACCACCGCATAACCTAGCTGCAAAAGTCGCTTAGAAAGGTGAAATCCAATAAAACCGGCAGCGCCAGTAACCAAAACTTGTTTTTTTGACATAAGCACAAAATGAACTGCAAAACTAAGATTTTAGGTTGATTTTGTATTATTCTCTAATTTGCGGACTTCAATTTAGAATCAATGGAAAAGCAAACGGGCAACGATGAAATAGATTTAGTTGAGCTTTTGGTTAAAGCTGTGCTCCTGATCAAACGTAACCTTGTTCAAATAATAATATTTTTTGTAGTAGGGACCGGCCTCGGATATGCCTATGCTTCCTTGGCGCCTAAAGTCTATGAAAGCAAAATGCTTATTAGTTCTGAGATTCTTACCGAATCCTATAGTGAGAAAATATTCGAGACATTACAAAATCTTGTTAAGGAGCAAAACTATGAGGATCTCTCCTCAAAAATTGGACTTACAGTGGATGAATCAAAGTCCGTTTCAAAAATTAAAATAGAAAGTGCTTTAAAGGATAAGCCTCAAAAGGAGGAGGAGAAGAGATTTTTCCTAATAACTGTTGAATTGACTGATCAATCTATTCAACCTAAGCTTCAAAATGGATTAATCCAATTCCTGCAACAAATTGATTTCGTAAAAGTGAGGGTTGAACAAAGGAAAAAATACTACTCTGACTTAATAAAGCAAATAGACACAGAAATTCAATCTTTAGAAGAGTTCAAGAGTAAAATTTATGATGGAAATTTTTTTCAAAACTCAAAGGGCAATGTAATGTTTGACCCTACAACTGTTAACTCAAAAATTGTTGAGTTAACTAAAGAGCGGATTAATTATCAAAACGCGCTTGAAACCGCGAATAGCGTTCAGGTGGTAGAGGGCTTCACCCAATTCGACAAACCCATTTGGCCCAAAAAATCAGTTTCTCTGGCAGCGGGAGCCTCTTTAGGGTTGTTTTTGGTTGGCATTATGATTGCCTTCAAATCGATAAGAAAGCTGGTGCGCTTTGCCGAAGAACATCCCAGTCAAAAAGCAAAGAGTTGATCGCAACACTATTCAAAAAAGAATTTACGCTTGAACTGAGACGTAAGTCTGTTGTTTCAGGGCTGGCGCTTTATCTGTTTAGCACAGCCTTTATCTGTTACCTTACCTTTAACCTTAGACAGAACCTGGTCAATCCGTTGGTATGGAGTGCTTTGTTTTGGATCACTATTCTTTTTACAGCGGTAAATTCGGTGGCCAAGAGTTTCATAGGGGAAAAGAAAGGACGCGATATTTATTACTATTCTATCGCCAATCCGGCTTCCATCATCCTCTCCAAAATTCTTTACAACTTTCTCCTCTGCACTTTGCTTTCAGCCACAGGTTATATCCTATTCGTACTTTTTCTGGGTAACCCAATCCATGACCAGGGGGTCTTTGCAACACTGGTTCTGCTCACCTCTCTTGGATTCGCCTCATCCTTAACCCTCCTTTCCAGCATTGCTGCCAAGGCCAATAACAGTACGATACTTATGGCTGTTTTAAGTTTCCCTGTTGTTATTTCCATTTTGTTGATGGCCATAAAAGTGACCAAAAATTGTATTGATGGACTGGGTTGGGATGCGAGTTGGGATGAAATGCTCACCCTTTTATCCATAAATTGCCTTGTTGCTGCCGTGTCTTATTTACTCTTCCCGTATATTTGGCGCAGCTAATTAATCAACACTGGGTGTCGTTGCTTCTTTTACTCGCGACAACCTTAAATCACCTAAAAAATGGCCAAAAATTGGTGGAAAATACTTTCTGTTCTTTTACTGATTTATACTTTGATCGCTGGATTTTTAATGGCTGTGCCAAGACTGGTCATTGTCAATGAAACCGTCCGCGCTCTTTATTTTCATGTACCCATGTGGTTTGGGATGGTGGTTATGTTTTTGGTTTCTACCATTTATGCCGTCAAATACCTAAAAACTCCTACAGTAAAATATGACATACTATCCGTGGAGTTTGCAAATACCGGACTTGTTTTTGGTCTGCTGGGTATTTTTACCGGAATGATTTGGGCAAACTACACCTGGGGAAGCCCATGGCATGGAGATCCTAAACAAAATGCAGCTGCTATCGCGCTGTTGGTTTACCTCGCTTACTTTGTCTTGCGGGGTTCTGTAGACAATCAGGAACAAAGATCTCGACTGAGTGCTGTATATAATATTTTTGCTTTTGCGGCCATGATTCCCCTGATCTTTATTATCCCACGCATGACGAGCTCTATGCATCCCGGAAATGGTGGAAATCCTGGCTTTAACACGTACGATCTGGATAGTAGGATGAGAATGGTTTTTTACCCAGCAGTAGTTGGGTGGATACTTTTAGGAATATGGATTGCTACTCTTAGAATACGGATGCGGAAGGCTGAAGAACAGATTTTAGAAATTGAAGATTATGCGTAAATATTTATTACTGGTATTTTTAACACTTTCATCATTGGCAACTCAGGCACAACAAGAAGTGGAGATGGCAGACACTATGCGTTCTGAGGGAAAAATTTATGTTGTAGTAGCAATCCTGTGTCTTATTCTTTTTGGTCTTATTGGATATCTAGCGCTACTGGATAGAAAAGTATCAAAACTTGAAAAAAGGCTTTCTGAGAAGAAATAATTAGCCTCAAACCTGGACTTGAATCCTGTTTTCAAGTCCCTAAATCCATAATTTTGCCTTACCTTTGCAATCGGAAAAAGGGAGGAAAAATGAAAAAATCACACATTCTTGCCATCGTTGTTATCGCTGCAGCTATTGGCATAATTATCTCTACAGCAGGTGACGCAAGTACTTATGTAAACTTTAGTCAGGCGTATGAAATGGCTGCTACGGGTAACAACTCTAGCATCCATGTTGTCGGGCATCTTAAAAAAGATCCCACCGGCCAGGTAGTAGGTCTTAACAAAGCACCAGACAATCTTTCATTTTCTTTCGTACTCGTTGATGATAATAATAAAGAACAAAATGTCTTTTACAACGAGCCAATGCCCCCCGACTTTACACGTTCAGAAAATGTTGTTGTTATTGGTGGTTATCAGGGAGATAATTTCGTTGCCAATAAAATCCTTCTCAAATGCCCTTCTAAATACCAGGAAGAGGGTGTGACTGCAGGGATTTAATTAAAATTTAGGGGAATACATGATTCATTACTTCATTGGTAATCTGGGGCACTTTTTTGTTATTGTTTCTTTTGTCACCTCACTGGTTGCCGCATTCGCCTATTGGAAGGCAAGAACAATTACTGATGTTAGCACTAAGCAAGCATGGATAAATAATGCCCGAATAGCTTTTTATGCTCATACATTCGCGGTCATTGGTGTATTTGTAGCGCTGTTCTATATCATCTACAATCATTATTTCGAGTATCATTACGCATATAGTCATTCCTCCAGGCACCTTCCAGCACACTACATGGTTTCCTGTTTTTGGGAAGGGCAGGAAGGTAGTTTTCTGCTTTGGATTTTCTGGCAGGCATTAATTGGCATTGTCATTATTCATACTGAAAAGGAATGGGAAGCTCCCGTAATGGTCATTTTCGCTTTGGTACAGGCGTTTTTAGCATCCATGATCTTGGGCATCGTAATTCCATTTGCAGATATTAGGATTGGCAGTTCTCCATTCATTCTTCTCAGAGATGCCCTTGACGACCCCATTTTTAAAATTCAACCCAACTTCATTCCAGCTGATGGAAGCGGTCTAAACCCATTGTTACAGAACTACTGGATGGTTATTCATCCTCCTACTTTATTCTTAGGCTTTGCCCTTACTCTCGTTCCATTTGCATTTTGTATTGCTGGCCTTTGGGAAAAAAAATATTCGGAATGGATCAAACCTGCGCTACCGTGGACCTTACTCGGTGGAGCCATTCTTGGCTTAGGCATTCTAATGGGTGGTTATTGGGCTTATGAGACACTCAATTTTGGGGGGTACTGGAATTGGGATCCTGTGGAAAATGCGGTGTATGTGCCTTGGCTAATACTTATTGCCTCCATTCACACCATGATCGTTTACAAAAACAATCAGACTGCACTAAAGACTTCGATTATTCTGGTGATCAGCGTCTTTATACTCATCCTTTATTCAACATTCCTTACCAGAAGTGGAATCCTGGGAGATTCGTCTGTCCACTCTTTTACGGATTTAGGGCTATCTGGCCAGCTCCTAATCTATTTGTTGTTCTTCACTGTTGCCGCAATCGTATTGGCTGCTGTGCGGTGGAAAGAAATTCCGTCATCAGAAAAGGAGGCATCTGTTTACTCCCGTGAATTCTGGATCTTCTTAGGCGTTACCACCTTGTGCTTAATGGGCTTCCAGGTTATTATTCCCACTTCCATCCCTGTTTACAATAGTATCGTGGGCTTGTTTGGGGGTACCTCAAACCTGGCACCACCTGCCGACCAGATCGCTTTTTATTCAAAATTTCAATTGTGGTTTGGAGTAGCGGTAGCCTTCCTTTCAGGTACCGGCCAGTTCTTTTGGTACAAACGGATTGATAAAACCAAACTAAAAAAAGAACTACTCACTCCTGTTCTCATCTCTTTGATTGTGTTCGCGTTGATTATAGCAATTGCAGGTGTAAATGAGCCTTCTTATATGGTGTTGACGCTTGCAGGAGTTTACATTATCATTTCTAATCTTAAGGTACTAAGAAGTATCATCAAGGTGAATCCTTCATTGTCCGGAGGCGCACTATCTCACATCGGCATTGGCCTCTCTCTCATTGGAATTATGTTTTCCTCTGGTTACTCTAATGTAGTGTCGTTGAATAATACGGGAATGTTGATTTCAACAGAATTAAGTACAGAATTCAACCGTGATAACTTGCTCTTATTTATCAATGAGCCTCGAACTATGGCTGGCTACGACATTGAATTTCTTGGAGAACGGATCGAAGCCAAAAATAAATGGGGTTATATAAAGAAAAATGATATTATACTCACACCCGATCCATATACTGTTGTCGCCAAGCGCGATATCATATATAAGGACAAAAAACTATACGCTGAAAAAGATACTTTTGAGATCTACCCCGAAAACACCTACTACGAAATAGAACTTCGCAAGGGAGATAAAGTTGAGGCTGTTTTATTTCCCCGTGTACAAATCAATGAAGCAATGGGAGGATTTGTTGCCTCCCCTGACATCAGTCGAGGAGCAGTCCGCGATCTTTACACTCACGTTTCCGCTCCGATGAACAGAGAGGCTGAGGTAGAGTGGAGTGAATTAGAGGAAGTGACAGTAAAAATCGGAGAACAATTTTTCGTCAATGACTATATCGCTGTATTGGAAGAAGTAAACCGACTGGATGAGATACAAGGAGTAACCCTAAGGACAGAAGATGTAGCCGTACAAGCAAAAATTAGTGTAATTGGCGAACGTGAAACCTATTATGCTGATCCGATTTTTCTCATTAAGGACAAAACACAGGTTGGGAGAATTTCGTCTGAAATAAATGACCTGGGTGTAAAGATCACCTTACTCAACATCCATCCCGAAACCAATGAATTTTCATTGGGTCTAAATGCTCGTCAAAAAGACTGGGTGATTATCAAAGCGATGGAAAAGCCGTTCATCAACCTCCTGTGGCTGGGCACTGGAATTCTAATGGTTGGCTTTACAATTGCCGCTGTAAGAAGATTTAAAACCCGTTAAAGCTAAGCTTGCACCAATTTTTCAATGATGCCATCAAGGGTTATGCCCTCGGCTTCTGCCTTAAAGTTCCTCACAATTCTATGGCGCAACACAGGTTTGGCAATAGCCTGTACATCTTCTATATCGGGTGAGTATTTCCCTGATAGCAAGGCATTGCATTTAGCCCCCAAGACTAAAAACTGTGACGCCCGAGGGCCAGCTCCCCATTCCAAAAACTCATTGGCAATGGCAGACCCGTTTACACCTGGTCTTGTAAGGTGGCTCAGCTTTACAGCATATTCTACCACATTATCCGCAATTGGCACACGCCTTACCAAATGCTGAAACTCAATAATTTGATCCGCAGTGAGTATTTTATTCACATTTTGAACAGTATCCGCAGTAGTGTTTTTTACGATCGTCACTTCCTGATCGTACGAGGGATAGTCTAACAACACATTGAACATAAAACGATCCAGCTGTGCTTCAGGTAGTGGATAAGTTCCTTCCTGTTCAATTGGATTTTGGGTAGCCAAAACAAAAAATGGCTTTGGCAATGCATATTGCTGACCTGCAATTGTAACTGAATACTCTTGCATGGATTCCAAAAGTGCCGCCTGGGTCTTGGGGGGTGTTCTGTTAATCTCATCAGCCAAAACGATATTGGCAAACACCGGTCCTTTTACAAAATGAAAATTCCTCTCCTTATCCATGGTCTCGGCTCCTACGATATCCGAAGGCATAAGGTCTGGAGTAAATTGTATTCTTTTGAATTGCAAATCAAGTGAGGTGGCAATCGTATGCACCAGAAGTGTCTTCGCCAATCCGGGAACACCCACCAACAAAGAGTGACCCTGACAAAAAATTGATGTCAGAAGTAAATGAACCACCTCATCCTGGCCAACCACTACTTTGGCAATTTCATTCTTAAGTTTTTTGTGAGCCTCCGAAAGCGCGTCCGCTGCCTCTACATCATTTACAAATTGTGAAGCCATTCTTTTTTGATGGGATTAAAAGTGAAATTGTATTTATTTAAGGTTAATTATTCAAGCAGGTGACAAGAATTGTATTCAGGATCTATGTTAATAAACACATCCTTTTTTGCCTTGTTAAACCATTTTTCCAACGCATTGTCTTTCTTCTCAGCAAGGGCCGCTGCCTGAATTCTATGCCAGTCCTCTTTCAGACTAGCTTGATGAGGCGGGAGCTTTGTTTTAAAATATAAAATTCTCACTGCGTCTTTGCCATCATCCGTCCTGTACCTAATTGCTCTACTCACATCTCCTGCTTTCATCGTATCGATTGTAAAGTACACCACAGGGTCAATTTCTTTAATGGAGATTTTAGTGCCGCCATCTGCATCTGTAAAAAAGCCTCCTTGCCCCTTTGTTTCCTGATCATCTGAGTATTCTTTTGCTGCTCTTTGAAAATCAATACTGTCAGTTACGATTTTCAACCTCAAGCTGTCCATGAATTTTTCTGTACGGTTGATGTCCTCCTCAGATGGTTCTGCAGCGATCAAAATATGTCTTGAATTATACTCATTTCCTCTTCTATCGATGAGTTGCATAATGTGAAATCCAAAGGGAGATTCGAAAGGTTGAGAGATTTCTCCCTTGCGCAACTTAAAAGCGTTTGCCTCAAATGAAGGCACCATTGCCCCCCTTCCTACAAATCCCATCTCACCTCCATTCATTTGCGCACTGGGATCTTCCGAAAATTGTCGTGCCAATTCGTTGAAGTTTTCTCCCTTCAATATTCTTTCCCGAATATCTCTTAGCTTTTGCTTCACCTCCTCTTTTTGTTTCTCACTCACCTTCGCTATTCTTACTATCTGTGCTACTTCTACATCGGAAGAATAAAAAGGAAGACTGTCCTCAGGAATTTTATTAAAAAATCTTCGCACTTCTGATGGAGTGACCGAAATATCCTTTGTGATCAACTGGGTCATTTCACTGCCAAGCATTTGTTCCCGAATCTGATCCCTAAGCTCAAGTCTTATTTCGTCCATCGTTTTACCGTATGCCCGCTCAAGCTCTTCCGGAGAGTTGCCCGAACTTTGTAAAATCAACTGCATTCTTCTGGCTGTGTTCTGATCTACCTGGTCATCTGTGACTACCACAGAGTCAATCTCTGCTTTCGCTACCATCAACTTATTAACGATAAGTCTGTTTAGCAGCCCGCATTTTGCTTCCTGAGAGGGTGGATTCCCTTCTGCCAAATAATTCTGATATGTACCCTCCAGTTCAGATTTGAGCACGATGTAGTTATCTACTTTGGCAATTATTTTATCTACCAAAAAACCAGGATCGTCCTGTGCCTTCAACATAGGCGATAACAGTATTAACCCGGCAAACAGGCACCTACTTAGAGAATACTTCAAAATCTTTGTTTTCTGCAGCCTTTTCATACACTTCTTCTTCCAATTTTCGCGCAAGTTCTACTTTTCTTTTGTTAATAATAATGTTTTTTATGTCCTCTTTAACGAATTCGAGTGGTGATACATTGTCAGAGATTTTATATGCGTCTATTTTAAGGTAATACAGGAAACCACCATCACTGGTCTCGTAGTAGGGATAGCTTTTTAAAAACTGTATTTTATTGGGAATCTCGGCAAGTGGCGAATTCACCACTAATTTGTCAAATTCAATCCAGCTGGAGTCTGAGAGATGATAAGCTGTCGAAAAACTTAAACAATACGACTTCAAATCGTCCCTATCCTTCTCTTTGTTGGAAAAAATCAAATCCTTAATACGGTTGGTCCTGGGGGCACTCTGAGGTACCTTAATATATGCTCCGCGAATTATGTTTTGTTTCAAAATAAAATTATCCAGATTCTTATTGTAATATTCTTCTACTTCAGCATCTGATACCTCAGTGCTCATGTTTTGTTGGATATACAATTTTTGAAATTGATATCCGATAAGGCTATACCTGTAATCAAGAATTTTTCTTTCTACTTCGGCCTCATTTATATCTATTCTTTTAAGCGCTTCATTAATCAGCAATTGCTTGCGTACCCAACTGTTGATGTAGGCACTTAGCCTGGCAGCGCTGTCTTCCTTGGGCGTGTTTGCCGTTACAATTCCTTCGAGCTCATCCAAATACAAATAAGTGTCGTTAACCCGCGCGAGTGGTTTCCTGGCAAGGTCTTGCTGCGACTTCTCCTTTTTCATTCGGATTAGTTCGCACCCATTGGCGCAAAGCATAATGCATAGTATTAAAATACCAGCAGTAGTGCTCTTGATTGAGTGAACTAGTTTTATAATTCGATTCTTCAAAGTCTATCTTTAGATGTTAATTCCAATAAGGCCTTCTTCTTACCCTTTGAATTGATCTTTACCTTGTACTTATTTTTTAGTTGTACAATCCAGTCTTTCTCCAACTGATCCTGATAATCTGAAATCACACTGGCTCGTACTTCTTCAAACTTCTTGTTACCCGGTGGAATCAGATTATTCACTTCCACAAGATAATACATTCCATTTGCTTCTGTCTGGTGCGTGCCTATGGTCCAACTGATTTTATCAATAGCCTCGTGCTCCCCTTTTTCGAAGCTCCTCATGTTGGTGACTGATTTGAATTGTTTTAGGTCTTCGCTTTTTAGGGTGTCTCCTGCCAAAACCTTAGCCATAGCCGAATTGATTGTTTCTTTTGTTTCGGATGAAAAAATCCGTGCCTCTACCCTGAGGCCAGCAGTATAAGAATTTATATTCTTATTGTAATACGCTCTTTGCCCTAAGGTATCCTCCGAGGCCTTGTTCCATATCTCCGTCTCCATAATGCTAAAAAGCAATATTCCTTCACGGTATTCATTCACCAGGTTTCGGTATTCAGGATTTGCTTTCTGTAGCTTAAGATCTTCCATTTCAGAAAGGCTTTCTTCTACAAATTGGTGATATAGTTGTTTTGCATATGCACTCGGTGATACATTGGTAGGTGATTGTTTCTTTAAGATAAACGCTGCAAATTTTTCTAGTGGATACTGCTTTTCACCCAAAGAAAACAAAGTAAATCCCTTGTCCGTTGCTGATAATTTTGCGTTCCATTTGCCTTGTATCAAACTTGAGTCTGCTATTTCAACGAGCCGACTCATTGTTTCGGCACTTTCATTATACTTTAATTCCTTTTTTCGCTTCTCCACCTCGGCAGACTTTGAAATGCTCATGCGATCATCTCTTGCTACTCTTCTTTTCAAGGGTTCTTCCAGCTCGCTAAATGGAGGAAGCAATATCTTTTTTTCAAATCTGATAATGTGCCATCCGAATGAAGTTTGAAATGGTGCTGATATCTCACCTGGCGTACTCATTGAAAAAGCTACTTCTTCAAATTGAGGTGCCGAGGCAAGGGCACCAGCCCCAAAGGGCTTTAGCCTTCCTCCATTATCCTTCGTGCCTGGATCTTGTGAATACTGACTGCACAGTTCATTCCAGCCCCCATTTTTCTTCAATTGATCATATACCTCCTCTATTGTTCTTCTGGTGTCTTCTCCTGTGCCTCTCACTAAAATATGAGATACTTCTACTTCACCACGGGACGGTCTCTTGTCCTCCAGTTTAATTATGTGATAGCCAAATTTTGTGCGTACAGGCTCAGAAATGTCTGCAACGTTTAAATGGTAAACGGCTTCTTCAAAAGGGTATACCATTTGCAATGCAGAGAAGTATCCTAGCACACCGCCATTAGTTTTGGCAGATGGATCTTCTGAAAGTTCTCTCGCCAATTTTTCAAATGATTCGCCCTCCATTGCTCTTTTGCGAATGGCCCTGGCTTTGTTGAATGCCACCAACGTATCAGGTGGAGGCGCATGTTCCTGTACGTTAATCAGAATATGAGAAGCTTTAACTTCCCATTTCATCCTGTCGTATGCTTCTTTCACGAGCTTGTCAAGCACATCAGATTCTGCCACAAACGGTTTTCTTAATTCCTCCTTATACGTATTTAGTTCATCTATAAACTCTGATTTCAAATCTATACCTCGGGACTCAGCCTCTGTCACCTTCAACTTAAAGTTGATAAACAACCTCAAGTACTCCTCTATTTTTTCTTTCGTAAATTCTCCTTCCTTTCCCTGATGATTTTTATTGTACAAGTAAACAAACTCGCTCACTTTAACATCCTTATCATTTATAGAAAATAACGAAAGCCCATCTCCTTTCGTTTGACCAAAGGCAAAAGAGGCAAATAACAACACAAATACAATTGTGAATATTCTACTGCGCATCATCTTTCACAACGGAATATTATTCAACATTTAAATTTTGACCTTACTTCAAATGTGAAAGTATCTTATCTACAGATGTTGTGCTTGCAAATATTTGGATTGGCTTAAATTCTTTGTCATATAAAGCAAGGTGTGGCAGATTGTCTATCATCCAAAGATCCAGTGCATTGACAGGACTTGCATAGGCAAATCGTACATTTTGAAACTCTTTGAGTCCGTATTTTTCAGAAAATTCTCTTATCTGCTCCATAGGAACAGATCCTATCATTATAATAGTTACATCTTTTAACTTATCCATGTTCTGATAGAATTCTTGTGCCTGTGCCTGGCAATGGTCACACCCCGGACTAAACACAACCGCCAGCAGCGATCCCCGTAAGTCATTTTTAGTAAATTCAAATTGGGTGCTGTCTAAATTAAGAAGTTGCAATCTATCCAACTCTCCCATGCTTATTGGAGTGGAGCCCCCAGTGCCGCAACTGCTCATTATCAATGCAATCAATATTACCGCCAAAGTGAATACGGGTTTTACAACTTTCTTTCTTTTCATTTTATTTATGTTATTCATTATCCTTTTTATAAATTTTTGTTAATCGGCATACATTCTTCCCATCTTTTGAGCCATACTCTACTTTATCCATTATGGATTTCACCAGCCTTATACCCAAGCCACCCTTTCTCTTTTCATGAATGAGGTTATCCATTTTGGGTTCAGTAAAAGCATTGATATCAAATACATTTCCGTCATCGATAATTTCAAAAACCAGCACTCCTTCAGAAGGCTCTAAAATACAAAGTTCAATTTTGTGATCAGGGTTGCAATGGTGAGCATGAATCATAAGATTAGAACACATCTCGTCAATGGCAAGTACCATAGCACTCAACTCCAACTCAGGGATATCATAGTTTTTCAGTGAAGTTCTGATAAACTCACGAATCCCTTTTAAGTTGTTCAGGCTACACCCTATGTTATACCGATAATTCATTTACTAATTGCTTCGCTTCTTCCTTTGTGGAACAAATGTGCAGTAGGTCAGCAAGTCCCAGAATACTGAAATTATTTGCCACTTTTTCGTTCAATCCAAACATCACCATGCTAATCCCTTTGTCTTTAAACTCTTCAATGTAAGACATGAAAACACCGAGACCGGCTGAGGAGATATATTCCAGGGAACTACAATCCACGAGAATTTTTTTGAACCCCTCACCCACGCTTTTGGCAATGGAGAGATCCAACTCAATGGACGAACTGGCATCAATCTCACCGATAACTGCCAAGGTGTCGATTCCGTCTTCTTGTAGTCTTTTGATTTGAACCATCTTTATTAACGATTTATATTTTTATAAGTTCTGTTCTATTTAAACCTTACAATCATGGTCGTAAAATCATCGTTGATGTCATCCGTACCAGAGTAGTCAAATAATTTAGATATCAGGTGCTCCTGAATTTCTCTGGCACCCTTATCCTTCACCTCCAGTATCGTTTGCTCAAGATTTTCATACCCAAATTCCACTCCTTTACTATCCTTAGCTTCTGTAATTCCGTCCGTGTACAATACCATCACATCACCTTTTTGGTACTTTATTTTATACACATCGATCATATTACAATACGTCATATTCTTCACCATTCCCAAAGCCGCTCCCTTGTCCTGCAAATACGCTGATGTATCTGTTGCACTGGTATAGTATAGCACAGGACAATGACCCGCCCTACAATATGTGATCTCCCCGTTTTCACTATCCAACACGAAATATATGGCAGAAATAAAGGACCCCCTCTCCAAACAAAACACCAATGCCTTGTTGGCCCTCACCATAAATTCACGTGGGTCCAGCTCCTGCTGAGCCAGGCTATGAAATATCCCCTTCATTTGTGACATATGAAAGGCCGCTGTAGTTCCCTTACCGGAAACATCAGCAATTATTAAGGCAACTTTATGGTCATTTATGCGAATGGTGTCATAATAATCACCTCCTACCTCATCGGCAGATTGTGAGAAGGCAGCGATGTCGAAATCACCATTCGATTCAAGGTTTTCGGGTAACAGGCTTTTCTGAACGGTCTTGGCAATTTTAAGCTCCTCTTTATATCGTTCATTTTGAAAGGCCTCTTCCAACAGCCTGAAGTTCTCAATCGAAATTCCTGCCTGGTTGGCAAAAGTAGAAACCACACGGGTCATCTCCTTATTAAAGCCATCAGGCAATTCCTTCAGAATGGCAAGTGTACCGATGGACTCTCCCTTTACCACAATGGGAAAAGATAGCAATGAACGAAACCTCGCTCCTTTTAAAGACCCCAGGTGTTTGGATAAGTTTTTGGTCTTATCTATTCCCTGGTCGAGTGCTCCTTTTATTTTATTATTAATTATATGGTCTTGGATCGCTTTAGTTTCGGGTTCGGATATTCCATAGGTAAATAGACGATCCTCCTGGGATACGCTTTTTATTTCCAACCAGGCAGCATCTGCAAAAACAGAGCTGACCGAACTTTCCAACAAAATATTATAGACACTCTCTTCACTTTGTTCCGTTTGAATGGATTGGCTGATCCGCTGGAAGTTTACTACTTCCTCCAGTTTTTGTTCGAACACGGAAGAAGTAGGCAAATTGAACAATATCACCAAAAAGGAAAAAAGGCTATACACCATCACAAAACCGAAAATGGAAAGGCTGAATGTATGCTCTCTGAAATCCAAAAATGAAGTAGACTGAATACCAATAAAATCTGCAAGCCTGGTAGTCGTATAAAAGAAATATCCTAAGTAAAAAAAGGCAAGTACTAACAATAGTAAACTGGTCCACTTTTGCTTAAAATTGAGATAAGCCACCCACTTCATGTTGGCAGAAAGCACGAGTCCCAAACCTCCTAGCATTATGGCAATAATAGTACTCAGGGTGCCATTGGTTCCAGAGTTAAGGCTATCGTACAAAAGCGCAAAAAGCAATGTGAATTCAAAAACCGTCCACACCCTGATCAGCCATTTTGACTTCTGATATAATATCAGGCGCTTCCAGGAAGTGAAGGCTGCCATTAAAAAGCTTAAGAAAAGGGCAAGGTTGATGTGATAAATCACATCCGTGAATAAGATGTTGGTGGCTAATGCAGTATCCCCTAGCAAGAATAAAATCAGGCGTAATCCCAGCGAAACAACAGTAGCTACCAAACCTGTGGCAAATACACGCCAGAGCAGATCGGTAAAGTTGAGGCTCTCTTCCTTTTCGATTTTAAACTTATAATAATAGAAAAGGCATAGCACGTACAGGTCGAACATGAGCCTGGGCAGCCAAACTGGAATATCTGGATGAAGTCCTCGGATATCGCTAAACAGAATGGTGACATCTGAAAAAATCAATACCAGCCAGGCTATAAATGCGCCTAAAAATGTAATTCGTATAAGGGCTCTGGCTCGCAAATGAGGATGAATTGATAAAAAATAAGCCAATCAGAAAATTGGGCTTACAATTATAGGAAAAGCAGTCTAACCCATGAAATCTATATCTCTGACAGATACAGGTTTACAGGCTAAAAAACGCTTATTATATTGAAAATACCCCTATTAGTCTAGTTCCTGCTATAATTAGGAGCCTCCTGGGTAATTGAAACGCCATGTGGATGACTCTCATTGACCCCAGCAGCAGTAATTTTTACAAACTTAGCTCCTTTCAGTTTCTGTACATTTTTGGCTCCACAATATCCCATGCCGGCCCTAAGTCCACCAACTATCTGATATAAAACTTCTGATACATGGCCTTTGTAAGGTACTCTGCCTGAAATTCCCTCAGGAACCAGTTTTTTCACATCATCTTCTACATCCTGGAAATATCGGTCCTTAGAACCTTTACCCATGGCCTCTACGGAGCCCATTCCTCTGTAGGACTTAAACTTCCTTCCCTCGTACAATATCATTTCACCCGGAGCTTCCACCGTTCCCGCCAGTAGTGACCCCACCATTACACTATCTGCCCCGGCAGCAATTGCCTTTACTATATCCCCCGAGAACCGAATTCCTCCGTCTGCAATTATCTTTACCCCAGATCCCTTTAGCGCTTTGGCTGCCTCATAGACAGCTGATAGTTGAGGAAGCCCCACACCAGCGACAATACGTGTAGTACAAATACTTCCAGGTCCTACACCCACCTTTACGGTATCTGCACCAGCTTGTGCCAACATTTTAGCCCCGGCTCCTGTGGCCACGTTACCCACCACCAACTCTAATTCCGGAAACTTTCTTTTCATATTTTTTGCCGTGTCGAGAACAAACTTGTGATGGCCATGGGCGGTGTCAATGCTGATGACATCAACTCCCGAAACCTTTAGTGCCATTATTCGGTCAATAATATCCGGAGTCACCCCAACGGCAGCTCCTACCCTCAGGCGCCCAAAGCTATCCTGGCAGGCATTTGGTTTGTTCTTCTTTTTCTGAATATCTCTGAAAGTGATCAGGCCTGTAAGTTTTCCGCTTTTATTTATGATCGGAAGTTTTTCGATCTTATGTTTTTGAAAAATTACCTCTGCTTTATCCAGGGTGATCCCATCCTTTGCCGTGATTAGATTCTCTTTTGTCATTATCTGTTCTACCGGCTTGGACATATCTTTCTGAAACCTAAGATCGCGGTTGGTAATGATGCCCAGAAGCTTGCCGTTTCCATCCACAACGGGGATGCCTCCGATCTTAAACTCCCGCATAATATTTTCCGCATCTCTCAAGGTAGAGTTTACCTGTAGGGTGATGGGATCGAGGATCATACCACTCTGTGAGCGCTTCACTTTGCGCACCTGAGCAGCCTGCTCCTCAATGGACATATTCTTATGTATAAATCCCAAACCTCCTTCCAGCGCCATCGCAATGGCCAAATCCACCTCCGTTACGGTGTCCATGGCAGCGGAGATGACGGGGATATTTAGTTTTATTTTACCTGTGAGATGGGTGCTTATGTCCGTCTCTCGCGGAAGCACTTCAGAATAGGCAGGTACCAACAGCACATCATCATATGTGAGCGCTTCAAAGAGAAATTTAGATGAATTTAGGGGGGTCATAGCAAATAATATTTACGATCCATTATTTGCCGAGCAAAGCTAGCCTAATTTGAGGACAACTCAATTGCTCCCCTCTAATTTATCTCATTAACTTTACGCAGAGTGATTCTAAGTCAGAAAAAGACTTCAACCCCAACCCAATGATCAGACTTTATATATCATCTTTCCTTTTGCTCCTTTCGCTAGGGCTATTTGCCCAAACGCAAACAGGTAAGGCTTCCTTTTATGCCGATAAGTTCGAAGGTAGAACCACAGCCAGTGGCGAGAAATACAAGCACAATAAACTTACCGCTGCCCATAAAACGCTTCCTTTCGGCACCAAGGTGCGCGTAACTAATCTAGCTAATAATCAGGTAGTTGAGGTGGTAATTAACGACCGTGGCCCCTATGTTGATGGGCGAATTATTGATCTTTCAAAATCTGCTGCCGAACAACTGGGGTTTATAAATCTTGGTCTGGCAGAGGTAAAAATGGAAGTCGTTGATGCCGGAGATGGCAAGGGCAAGACGCAACCTGTGGCCATTGGAAAAGTCTCCGTTGAAGAAAAAGAGTTTTACGATCTCTCCATTTCCAGATTGAACCCTTCCGGCTTCGGAGTACAAATAGGAACTTATCAGGAATTAGTAAATCTGATGAGGCTATCCGAAAATTTAAAGAACTCCTATAAAAGGGACGTCACCATTCAAGTGAAGGTGATTAATGGTGTCAAGTATTACAGCATCATTTTAGGTCAGTTTTCTAAAAGGGCAAAAGCAGGAGGATTTCTGGCCGATATCAAGAAAAAATTTCCTGACGCTTTTATTGTTGAATTTGATCGATTGTAAAGTGTATTTCCTTTTTCAATTCACCCCAATAGATTTCCTCTCTTTTTGCTGATTTTTAGCTACACGGCCTCCGTTCTAATCGGCCTGGTTTTAGGCCTTCTGGGTGGTGGTGGCTCTACTCTTGCTATTCCTATTCTCGTTTATCTGTTTCACCTCGATCCTGTTATCGCCACTGCTTACTCCCTCTTTATTGTTGGATCCACCAGCTCAGTGGGCGTAGCCTGGAAATGGAAAAAAGGGTTAATCCATTTCAAAACAGGATTTGTATTTGGAATCCCTTCTTTGCTCACTGTTTTTATTACCCGGAAATGGATTGTTCCCTCCTTACCCGATATCATTATTGACACCTCCTATCTAATCATTACGAAAAGGATTTTGCTGTTAGGGCTTTTTGCAATCCTCATGATCATTACGTCATTCTCAATGATGAGAAAGCAAAAAAAAGTAAAAGAACCTTCTGAGTTTAATTTGGTTTATGTCCTTGTCCTTGGAATCATAATTGGTTTACTCACCGGACTGGTAGGTGCTGGAGGTGGCTTTTTAATAATTCCAGCGCTCGTGCTCTTAACGGGACTACCCATGAAAGTGGCTACCGGAACATCATTATTTATTATCGCATTCAACTCACTTATCGGATTTACAGGGGATATTTTCAATCTGGAAATACAGTGGCCGTTTTTACTTACTATTACAAGCCTGGCCATCGGAGGTGTATTCATTGGCAATTGGCTCTCTACCAAAATCAAAGGAGCCCACCTTCGGGTTGCTTTTGGATGGTTTACGCTTGCCATTGGCTGTTGGATTTTGATCAAAGAAACTATTCTTCAATAATTTGTTAGTGACTTTTGTCACGCCTTTTAAACAAATCATTCCCGATCTTTGCATCAGACAATAAATTATGGCTGATAAGAAAACCTTTAATGAATTGATACAGGGCGAAAAGCCTGTGTTAGTAGATTTTTTTGCAGAATGGTGTGGTCCATGCAAAATGATGGCTCCAATTCTTCAGGATTTCTCCAAAGAAATGGGTGATAAAATAAAAGTCATCAAAATAGATATAGACAAAAACCAAAAGGCTGCCGCAGCGTATCAAATTCAAGGCGTACCCACCTTTATCCTATTTCAAAAAGGGAAAATTGTTTGGAGGCAATCAGGGGCGATTCCCGGGCATCAATTGAGGTCTATTGCTGAAAAATATTTACCCAAGTAAAACACTAGTGCCTTGGCGCTTATTCTCCAGTTATTGATTTCACTATTTCTTCTGCTACCCGCTCCGCAGAGGCCAGCGCCCCATTAATTGTGCCTGCATCACCACTTACATCGGTGGCCTCACCTGCAAAAAATATTTTGTCTCCAATGGGAATTCCTAGGTTTTTACGATCTTCAAGTGTCGCTGATGCCATCGGATATGAATAGCCACCTCTGATAAATTCATCTTTACCCCAATCCTGAATAATCGACAGCACCCCGCTGGTATCAAAATCTCTTCTTACAAACGCTGTGGCCTGACCATTATAAATTACATCCAGCTCAGCTAATATGGTATTCACCATGTCTGGCCCTTGAGCAGAAAGCTCAACTGCCTTAGGTCCATTAATGGTAATGGATAGTGTCTGGTTAAACTCACTTCTTCCTACTCCAGCGCTAAAACAATTAGGAATTGATTCACCCCCCCACAACCATCCGGTAGTTTCTCCCCAGAAATTTTTCTTAAAATCGATTACCACACGAATAGAATGATCCATTCCAATTCTACCCATGGCCGATGTCATAGCTCCGGGTAGCCCAGGACTGAATGATATCACGTTCTGTTTTAGTATAGACAGGGGTACAGTCACCACCACTTTATTGGTTTCTATTTGATTGCCATTGGCATCCGTAATCAGAACCTTATCTCCGGTAGAATCAATGGAAGTAACCTGAGTGTTGAGCTGAACCAAATCTCTTACCTGATCAAACCTGAAAATCAGGAAATCTTGCATCGGATTGGTTTTCAGTGCCAAACGAGCACCGTCATGGTCTCTTGCCTGAAGTGCTTCTGATAGGCCAGCCATACCAACATTGGCATTGGAAGAACCATACAAATTTCCTACTTGTGAATTGATAAGTGCTTTTACTCTGGCTGGTAAGCCTGCAGCTGCCTGCTCAACCGTAACCCCAGAGCCTGAAAAATTCTTAAGACTTTCTACAAAATTTTGCGCATTAACAAAGTCACCATCTATGTCCCATTCTTCAGCAAGCTTTGCTATGTTATCTATTAGATATCTATCCGAGGATGCCTCGTCAATATTAATTGTTTTGACGGCAAAGTTCTTAAGGTTGGTTCCCCAAATCGAATCCGAACCATAAATTACCTCAGCCCCTAACTCTACCGGGAAATCAGCTACTGATAGATTAACAAGATCCTTTTGATTGCGCAGGGAACGCACACGCCCTCCTATCTGATTACCTGCTTCTAGCACGGTAACCTTTATCCCTTTGGCTTTCAGAATATCTGCAGTATACATCCCGGCTGCACCCGCGCCAATCACAACCACATCTCCATCATATGGCACCTCTGGTCCGGGATCATCTTTACTGCATGACGTCAACAAATGTGGCAATAACAAACCCCCTGAAAGGCCAAAACCTAATTGCTTGAGTAATTTTCTTCTCTTCACGTTATCAACTTTGTCAGAAAGATAAATATATGAACGGATTTATTGAAAATTGGCCTTCTAATGCCCTAATTGCTACAAATTCGAGGTTCTGCAATAATTAGCTGTCTATTGGCTTATCCTTGCGGCTAAACTAGGCACTCAAATATCCATGAGTGAGTTTTAATATGGAAAAGAACAATCCTCAAAAAATAAAAAAGATTGTCATTATCGGCCCTGAGTGCACCGGCAAATCAGAATTGTCTGAGTACCTCTCCCGTCACTTCAATACCTGTTGGGTGCCAGAGTATGCACGGACCTACCTTGACAATTTAAATACTCCTTATCAGGAAAGTGATTTGGTGAAAATAGCGCATGGACAGATTAAGCTCGAAGACGAATGGTTGCCTGAAGCCAATAAGATACTAATATGTGATACCAATCTATTGGTCATCAAAGTATGGAGCAATTTTAAATATGGCCGCTGCAATGAGGAGATATTGCAGATGATTAAGGAAAGGACATACGACCTGTACCTGCTTACCTATATAGATATACCGTGGCAGGAGGATCCACAACGTGAGCATCCGGATAAAAGAGAGGTGCTTATGAAAATTTATAAAGAAGAATTGGAGCAACAAAGCGTGCCTGTTGTGGAAATAAAAGGTGAGAGGGAGGAGCGAAGGGCAAATGCAATTAAGGCAATAGAACAATTACTAAAAGACAATGATTGAAAAAATCGGAGCCTATGCAGCACTGCAAGTTAGGGATTTCCGTTTTTTTATTTTGGCCCGGCAGTGTGCTACGCTGGCCATCCAGATTCAGGCTACGATTGTCAGTTGGCAATTGTATGACATCACTCACGACCCACTCGCATTAGGATTAATAGGCCTCACAGAGGCAATTCCTGCCATTTCCGTATCATTATATGCGGGTCACATTGCAGATATAGTCGCCCGCAAAAAAATAATTTTAATTACTGTTTCACTTCTTCTCTTCTGTTCATTGGCTTTGCTCTTCTTTACGCTTGAACCCGGGATGTCCATACTACAGTATGGTGTGTTTCCCATTTATTTGATTATTTTCCTCAGCGGTTTGGCTCGTGGTTTTTTATCCCCGGCCAATTTTTCATTCATGCCACAGTTAATTCCAAGGCATCTCTATGGCAATGCCATTTCTCTGAATACCACGTTTTGGTTAATCGCCTCCATTGTAGGGCCTATGCTTGCTGGGTTCATATATGCTTTAATTGGCATCAGCGCTTCCTATATGCTTGGCGTTATACTTGCCATTGCAGCACTTGGCTTTTACATGGCCATCCCATCAAGGCCCGTGCCCCCTGTATCCCATGAACAAGGTGTAAGGCAAAAAATAAAATCAGGATTAAAGTTTGTTTTAAAAACTCAGATAATTCTTGGCGCCATCAGTCTCGACATGTTTGCGGTTCTCTTCGGAGGTGCGGTAGCTTTACTTCCCATTTTCGCTGCCGAAATACTGGAGGTAGGGCCGCAGGGGTTGGGTATGTTGCGTGCTGCCCCGGCACTGGGAGCGGTTTTGATGGCTTTTTATATTACTCACAATCCAATCCAAAGAAATACAGGAAAAGTGATGTTGATTTGCGTGGCTGGATTTGGAGCTAGTATGATTGGATTCGGATTATCAACCAGCTTTATCTTTTCGCTTTGCATGTTAATGTTAAGTGGGATGTTCGATAGTATCAGTATGATTATCAGAAGTACCTTGATTCATACGCGGACACCTGAAAATATGAAAGGTCGTGTCTCTGCTGTAAATAGTATTTTTGTGGGCTCCTCCAATGAGATTGGTGCTTTCGAATCAGGGGTTACAGCCAAACTCATGGGCGTGGTCGCTTCCGTTGTTTTCGGTGGTGCGATGACGCTGCTCACGGTGGGCATTACAGCCTGGAAGGCCAAAGAGCTCACACACCTCGATCAACTGGATGATGCAATGGACAGGGAAGTTTCCTGACCATCACGCCAATTATCACTTTTCATTTTTAATTTCGTTTTCATAGTGTTAGCTTTTTGTCTTAAACCAGATTCTATGAAGAATGCCATCTTTGCGATAATTTTTTTTCTTCCACTGCTGAGCTTTGGACAAACCTCATTAAATGTTCCGGGGCTGAACGAATCCGTGGAGGTCATCCGGGATAATTATGGAGTAAATCATATATATGCTAAAAATGAGCACGATCTTTTTTTCGCTCAGGGTTACTGCGCAGCAAAAGACAGGTTATTCCAATTTGAAGTATGGAGACGGCAGGCAACCGGAACAGTAGCTGAGTTATTAGGACCCAGAGAAATAAACAGAGACATTGGTGCACGCCTGTTTCGCTTCCGTGGAAATTTAAAACAAGAACTCAATCATTACCATGAAAATGGTGAAGCGATCATCACGGACTACACAGATGGTGTAAATGCTTACATCAGTGAAACCGAAAAGAACCCAGGTCTCCTGCCTCTTGAGTTTGAACTTTTAGGGACAAAACCTCAAAAATGGACTCCCGATGTTGTGATTTCCCGACACCAGGGGCTAGTAATGAATTTGACCGAGGAGGTAAGTGTAGGAAGAATGGTAGCTGCGCTTGGCGCTGCAAAGGTAAAAGAAATCCAAAACTACGGTCCCGGTGACCCCGTTCTTGAATTAGACCCAGCTATCAATGCGGAGCGACTATCAGATGATGTGATCGAATTGTATAATGCTTTCAGAAGACCTGTAGCTTTCGCCCCCGAAGATCTGGTAGCTGATGCCAATACCAATCTGGAGGAGTATCGCTACTTGGTAAAACTGGATGAAGAAGCGAGACAAAGTGTTTTAGATGAAGAAAAACAAATCATTGGTAGCAATAACTGGATAGTAAGTGGACGCTATTCACAAAGTGGATATCCACTACTCGCCAATGACCCTCACCGTTCTCTCTCTGCACCTTCCCTTCGTTACATGGTACACCTCAATGGTCCAGGATGGAATGTGGTCGGTGGTGGTGAGCCCACCATTCCGGGTATTTCAATCGGGCATAATGACTATGGTGCATGGGGGCTCACTGTTTTTGAAATAGACAGTGAAGACTTGTATGTATACGAACTGAATCCGGCCAACAAAAATCAATACAAATACAAAGGAGGATGGGAAGACATGCGCATCGAAAAGGATGTAATTAAAGTAAAAGGTGCACCAGATGTAAATGTAGAACATCGATATACAAGACACGGCCCGGTCACTATGATGGACAAAAAAAACAATATTGCTTACGCTGTTAGGGCAGGATGGATGGAAATTGGAGGATCGCCCTATTTAGCCAGCCTTAGGATGGATCAGGCTAAAACATGGGAGGAATTCAGAGAGGCTTGTTCCTATAGTCACCTGCCAGGCGAAAATATGATTTGGGCTGACAAAGAAGGTAACATTGGATGGCAGGTGGTAGGGGTTGCTCCGATGAGAAAAAACTGGAGTGGCATGGTGCCTGTTCCTGGTGATGGCCGTTACGAATGGGCTGGGTTTTTACCTATCAAATCACTGCCCAACGTACTCAATCCCGAAAAAGGGTTTTTGGCCACCGCCAATGAAAACCTCGTGCCCGACAAGTATGAACACCGAAATGCTGTAGGCTGGAGTTGGGCAGAAAGCTATCGCGCGGATCGCATCAATGAGGTGCTCGCAATGAATAGGAAATTCTCTATCGCTGATATGATGCGATTGCAAACCGACTACTTGTCGATACCCGCAAGAACACTCGTGCCTTTACTCACCGAACTAAAGTCCGATGATAAAACAACTGAAACAGCCCGTCTTATGTTGACGAAATGGGATTTTATCATGGATAAAAACTCCATAGAAGCATCGATATATAAGGCCTGGGAAGATCGCTTAAAAGACAACATCAAACCTTTATTTGTTCCTGAAAAAGGGATGGATCTCGTACGTTCTTTGCCATTGAGCAACGTGATTGGCTGGATATTGACAGCTCGCCCTGAATTCGGAAGCAATTCCGTTCTGGCAAGAGATCAATTCTTATTAACAGCGTTGAAAGACGCCACCTCCGACCTTACTAAAAAGCTGGGGTCAGATATGCGGAAGTGGCAATATGGTCAGGTTAAAAATCATCATGTCCATATTAAACATCCACTGAGCAATGCTGCTGATCCGGCAACCAGAAAAAAGATTGAATTTGGCCCTTATCCAAGAAGTGGCTATGGTTCAACTCCTGGCATGACTGGCAACGGAGATAACCAAACTCATGGTGCTACCTTTAGAATTGTAGTGGATACTAAAGATTGGGATAAATCAATGTTTACCAACGCCCCAGGTCAAAGCGGAGTGCCCGGAAATAAGTTCTATGGCAACCTGTTCCCACTTTGGGCAAATGATAAGCATTTCCCGGTATATTTCAGCAAGCCATTGGTTGAAAAATCAGCCTTTGAAAAAGTAATTCTAAAGCCATAACAATCATAGGGCAAGGTGATAATAGTCACTGTTTCATTAATGGTGACTTCGTACATTGTTTCAATATTCGGTTTTGATGAGTGGTAAACTTATTAAGCTTTTGCTGATTTGTTTTGTCTGCCTCGGACTAGCCTATGGGCTTGCCTTCATCTATGAAATATATTTTTAACTAAAAATTACTATTATGAAAAAGAATATGGGAAATGCCGATCGGATTATCCGCATTTTAATTGTTTTAATTTTTGCTGCATTGTATTATACCGGAACTGTTACAGGACTACTTGGGACAACGCTTATCATACTCTCAGCTGTATTTGTAGCAACCAGCTTATTGAGCTTCTGTCCGATTTATGCCGTCTTTGGTATGAATACATGCCCCACTAAAAAGTCAGAATAGTACTTTGACTGAATCCATTTACTCAAGCTCTACCCTCTGCTGGTAATGGTTTTAACCATTGAATATATTGGGGAAACTCCAAACCATCCATCCGTAAGCAGCAAATCGAAGTACACGAGCAATGGATATTAACAGAAAAGATTTCAACGGAAAATTAATGGAGCCCGCTAACATACACATGGCAGAGAAGGGTATTGGTGTTACCGCGCCAACAAAAATTAAGTATCCACCATATTTCCTTATCTGACCTTGATAGGCACTAAGATATTGTTCGTTTATTTTTATAAAGAAGCCAGTCTTGGAAAAATTGCGTCCTATATAATAACCCAACACGCCCGCCCCGTAAGATATTATAGTTAGAAAAACAAGATTGACTATATACTCAGAGACGGGCACATGGTTGAGTACATAAACAATCATAAAAAACTCTGGTGGCACCAGCCCAAACACAATTTCAGAAATCGAAAAAACCAGGTAAAAAATTATAGGGTTTGCATGTATCCGGGCAATATGAGGCATGAAGTTGTCCTGGATATAACCCTCCAATAAAATAAATACAGTAATTATCACAGCAAACCAAAGTAAGCCCTTTGCGAGATTTCTCAACAGGAACCCTGATTTGGTTTCTTCCTCGACTGGTTCCATTCTTCTAATTTAAAATCGGATGACGCCTAAAGGGCTTTCGCTCATCAAAAAGTTTGCGATAGGTATGATGAACCTTACATACTTGAGCTCCAACCTGCTCTACTACTACAATCATTTTTGGATTAAAGTCTCCAATCCAATTCATCTCGTATTCCTCATACCGTTTATACTTCACCTGAAGTACATCGCTTGCATTCAAAACCATTGCGCCATCAAGCCCCTTTCCCTGATGCTCAGGCACAATCCCGAACAAGATACCAAATGCTTTCTTATTTGTCTTTAACCAAGAATGCCAAAGAAATTTAGCCTTACCAATCCAATCTAATTTTCCGTTAACATATTTAAATATTTGATTGATCTCTGGCAGCGAAAGAAAAAAGGACACTGGCTCACCTTTATAAAAGCCAAAGTAAAGAAGTTTTAAATCCATAATTGGCTTCATCTGCTTCACAATCAACTTGGCTTGTTGAGGCGTCAATTCTGGAAGCTCTGCCCTATTCGCCCAGGCGTTGTTATATACCGTGCGAAGATATTCCGCCAAACGATGAACTTCATTTTTCCGGAGGTGCCTGAATTGATAATCTTTATTCTCTGCCAGTCTTTTAGCCTTGGCCTCCAATTTAGGTGACAATGGATCCATAACTCGTCTGGCATAAGTGAACTGTTTAAAGTAGACCTGAAAACCATATGACTCAAAAAATTCCTGATAGTAAGGAAAATTATAATTGCACTGGTAATTAGGATCCCGATCAAAACCATCTATTAACAATCCCCACCAACGATCCTTATTCCCAAAGTTTATCGGTCCATCCATCGCTTCCATTCCTCGTTCTGTAAGCCATTCCCTACAAGTATCAAAAAGTAAAAAAGCAGCATCTTTGTTTTCAATGCAATCAAAAAAGCCCATGCCACCGGTTGGTTGATCATTACCTTTATTGACAGCCTTTTCATTAACAAATGCCGCAACTCTTCCTATAACAATACCTCCATCGTCTTTCAGTATCCACCTACAGCATTGTCCGTGGCGAAATGCTTTATTCTTTTCTTTGTCAAAAACAGATTCAATATCCGCATCAAGAGGCCTAATCCAGTTTGTGCTATTTTGAAATAATCTAACCGGCAGATTAATAAAATCTTTTATATCTTCTTTTGTCGTTACTTCTTTAATTATCATCCCTCAACTCATTTGGCATAATCCTGAAGGTTGCCCCAAGGCTGGACATGTTTTCCGCCATCATCTTTACCTTCAATTTATCTGTTGCATCTTTAGCCGTGTATAAGCTCAATTCCGACTCCTCCGAAATCTTGGTAACCCTGCAAAACATTTCAAAAAATAGCATTAATAGTAGGTTGTACAGGGTTTTGATTCAATATTATCTAAGTGCATAAAAAGCAATATAATGCATTCCTGTGATTTGCCGCATACTGTGTAAAAAATTGAACTATAATAAGTTGCGTTTTACAACACAACCCTAAAGGGTCATCAATTCGTTTATGATCTTATGTATGTAACGGTATTTACAAATCCTTTATAAAAGGAGCTTAATCTTGTTCTTTCAAAGTATTCACTTTGAATTATCCTATCCCAATTGGGCAACACCTTTAAATCGAGTGCTCCTACCCAATTAAAAAACAAATACATCAATTTCAAAAGAACTCCATGCCAATACTTATTATTGACAAAATCTGCAACAACCCAACTCCCTCCGCTTTTCAAGTGGTTATGTATTTGCTGAGTGATACTTTCCAGCTCGGGCTCAGTAAACATATCAACAAAAAAATGAGTGATGACAACATCAAATTTTTGTTGAGGCATATTTTCATGGGTGCCATGAATGAAAATAATTCGATCTGTAAAGTCCAAATTCTTTTTGGCCTGTCCTATCATTTCTTTTGAAGCCTCCACATACCAAACCGTACAACTGCTATTCAGCTTTAACAGCTTAGTCAACCATTTTCCCGTGCCTCCACCAAGCACGAGCACATTAGAATAACCCGTAATCGTTTCAAGATTACATTCTTGTGCTTTTATTAAACTGTTTCCAAAAACTAAACCAGCAATCTTATCGTAAAATGGAGCGATCCTGTCAAATCGATTTAATTTTAATGCTTCCATTAGCAAATCACATAAAGTAATGGAAATAGAAAAACGGCATCGCCCGCTAACCGGTATCTATCATTCAGCGCAAACCAATTGGATTTTATAAAAATCAACAACAACACCAGATACATAGCAACAAAAATCATCAATACAAGAATATTTAAGCCTCTATCAAAAGCATAAACGAATAGAACAATTTGCAACAGAAAAAGAAAGGATAAAAAGCCTTTTGAGGCCTTGTCTCCTACGCTAGCCACTAAAGAAGGATGGTTATCCAACTTGTCTTTGTCTCTATCAAACCAGGAGAAAAGGACAAGATTAATGAGCGCAGTATTAAAAAATAACACGGAGGGAACCTCTATTAGGCTATTAAATGATAATTCTGACAAAGCGATAACCGGTAGCATCACTCCCACACAGTATAACACTGCCCCCAAAAGTTCTTTGAGAAAACCCAATCTTCGCTGTACCACAAAATAGACAAACACCAATCCGCCAAGACCTATCCCCATACTTAGCACCGATTTGTAAATAAAAAACAGCAACGGTATTATGGTTAGTAATATAAGTATTGCCATAACCAGAATCACCTCGAAATTTTGCTGATGAAATCTGTGTCGTTGAGTAGAAGCCTGCCCTTTTAATTTCTTTGCATCAACCAGGTGATCCATGGTGTAAATCAACCACACGGTCAGTCCAAGGCACAGCAACCCTTGAAATCGAATATCAACTTCAAAGACTTTTGTCAAAAACATGGCTGAGATAATAGCCCCTAACGCTACATCCAGACTTAACAAGTTGACGTATCTGTAATAACGGGTTATCTGTTGCATTAAAAAAAGAAAGCCCTCCGTTTGGGAGCGCTTTCAATTTAAAAATAATTAATATGCTTTTACGAAGATTTTAGTGCTTCTGCTCCTCCAACAATCTCCAGAATCTCCTTAGTAATAGCCGCCTGGCGAGTACGGTTATATACCAGTTTCAGTTCTTTCAACAATTCTCCTGCATTTTCGGTTGCTTTATCCATAGCAGTCATCTGAGCCCCGTTAAATGCCGCATTAGAATCCAATACGGCTTTGAACAATTGAACTCTCAATGACTTTGGGATAAGCCCCGTTACTATCTCTTCGCGATCTGGCTGGTATATATAATCAATATCAGCTCCTTTGGATTCGGTTATTGAAGCAGTCTTTATGGGTAAATAGGCCTCTATCCGTAATATCTGGGTGGCCACATTTTTAAACTCATTGTAAACTAAATCAATTTTGTCATAAGCACCATTTCTATAAGAGGACATCAAGAATTCCGCGGCCTTAGATACATTTTCAAAAGAAAGGTCATGAAATATAGTTGAGTAAGCGTCCTCTACTTTGTAACCTCTCTTTTTAAAATACTCTAACGCCTTCTTGCCTATTGGTAATATGGTAATTCTTCCTTGCTCTTCCTGATGAGCATACTTTTCTTTAATAAGCTTTAAAGTCGCCTTGAAAACACTGCTATTAAAAGAGCCACAAAGTCCACGGTCTGCACTTATTGTTACAATCAAAATATTTTTCTCCTCGCGAGCTTCATTATACCAACTTTCCCCCTCTTCTTCGGCATTAGACACATTATGAAGTACCTCAGAAAGCTTTTCAGAAAACGGTCTCATTTGGATAATCCTCTCCTGCGACCTTCTCAACTTGGCAGCCGCCACCATCTTCATGGCTTTGGTAATCTGCTGCGTTGAAATAATCGAGGTTATCCTACTTTTTACCTCCTTTAAACTGGCCATTTATCGTTCTTAATATTTGGCAGCCAATTCCAAAGCTGCTTTTTTAACTGTTTCTACATCTGCATCCTCAAATTTACCGGCTCTAAAATTGTCAAGCACAGTGTGGTTTTGTGCTCTCAGCAAACCAAGAAATTCTTTTTCAAATTCTCTTACCTTCTCAACGGGCACATTATCAATGTAACCCCTGGTTGATGCCAAAATCATAGCTACCTGTTCTTCAACAGGAACCGGTGCATACTGAGGTTGTTTCAACACTTCTGTATTTCTTCTTCCTCTTTCAATGACCAGCTTAGTAGAAGCATCAAGGTCTGAGCCGAACTTAGAAAATGCTTCAAGCTCTCTGAATTGTGCCTGATCCAACTTAAGTGTACCCGCAACCTTCTTCATTGATTTGATCTGGGCAGCACCACCTACACGTGACACTGAGATTCCTACGTTAATCGCAGGGCGAACACCAGCATTAAACAAGTTCGTCTCAAGGAATATCTGACCATCCGTAATTGAAATTACGTTGGTTGGAATATATGCTGATACGTCATTCGCCTGGGTCTCTATAATTGGGAGTGCAGTTAATGATCCTCCGCCTTTCACCTTATCCTTCAAAGAAGGAGGCAAGTCATTCATTTGAGAAGCGATCTCATCGTTGGCAATAATTTTTGCAGCACGTTCAAGTAAGCGAGAGTGCAAATAGAATACATCCCCAGGGTATGCTTCACGTCCTGGAGGCCTTCTCAAAAGAAGAGACACCTCGCGATAAGCAACCGCCTGCTTTGATAAGTCATCATATATAACGAGAGCTGGACGACCCGTATCCCTGAAGTACTCGCCAATCGCTGCACCCGTAAATGGGGCAAAGAACTGCATAGGAGCAGGATCAGCTGCCGAAGCAGAAACGATCACTGTGTAATCCATAGCTCCAGCCTTTTCCAATGTATTTACAATACCCGCTACTGTAGATGCCTTCTGTCCGATAGCAACATATATACAATAAACAGGCTCGCCTTTTTCATAAAATTCTTTTTGGTTGATAATCGTATCAATGGCAACAGCTGTTTTACCTGTTTGACGATCACCAATGATCAATTCTCGCTGACCTCTACCGATTGGAATCATGGAGTCAATCGCTTTGATACCTGTTTGCAATGGCTCACTTACCGGCTGACGGAAAATTACACCAGGCGCTTTGCGCTCCATTGGCATTTCAAAAAGCTCACCTTTCAAGGGGCCTTTACCATCAATAGGTTCAGCCAATGTGTCCACTACCCTTCCTAACACACCTTCACCTACTTTAATGGAAGCAATGAGGCCTGTGCGCTTTACGGTATCTCCTTCTTTAATACCTTTCGACTCCCCTAGAAGCACAGCTCCCACGTTGTCTTCTTCGAGGTTAAGCACCATTGCGCGAAGTCCATTTTCAAATTGAATAAGCTCTCCAGCCTGAGCTTTTGTAAGTCCATAAACTCTGGCAACACCATCACCTACAGTAAGTACTGTACCTACTTCCTCTAACTCTGCACTGGTTCTTGCGCCAGAAAGCTGCTCTCTTAATATTGCTGATACTTCTTCGGGTCTAATTTCTGCCATGATCTATATATGATTTCTTATTCGGTCTTTATTTTGAAATTTTAGGAGCACTAAATCTCCCTTATGTATGGATTTTTCTTGAACATCAATTTAAGCGCCTTTAGTTTACTACTGATGGACGCGTCTACCTGTTTGTCTCCTATGTTGAGAATGAAACCTCCAATGAGGCTGCTATCTACTTTCTCATCCAGCTCAATGGTTTTCTTATCGCTCAGTTTCTTCACCATGTCCTCAATTTCTTTGCGAATTTCAGTATCCAAAGCAATGGCAGATGTAATAGTCGCCTTTTGAATGCCTTTAAAGTCATTGTAAGCATTATGAAATTCTCTTGCAATAGAGGGCAGAATAGCTTCCCTCTTTTTGCGTGTAATAATATCAATTATCGCGAGCGTAAGTTGATGCACCCGCCCTTCAAATATTTCATATAGAATAGCCTTCTTCTTATCACTTTTGATAATAGGGCTGCGGAGTAATGAAACCAACTCGAAATTATCGTTGCAAGTTTTGTTGATGAGTTGCATATCGTTATGCACTTCATCCAAAACACCTTGCTCTTGCGCCAGTCCCAAAAGTGATCTTACGTATCGCGATGCCGCTCTAAAGTCTGACATTTTCTTAATTTAACTTTAGTTCTTCTACAAAGCGATTGGTCAAATCCTTTTGTGCTTTGTCGTCAGAAAGGTTTTTCTTCATTAATTTCTCAGCTACCTCCAATGAGAAAATAGCTACTTGCTCCTTCACATCCCTAAGCGCTGCATTTTTCTCTGTTTGAATAACAGCTTTGGCATCCTCCAGAATTTTATCGGCATTCTTTTTTGCATCAGCTTGTGCCTGATCATGAAGCCTGTTTCCCGCTTCTCTGGCATCACGAAGAATTTTATCTCTCTCCTCTCGCGCTTCTTTCAGCAATGCTTCGCTGTCCGCCTGCATTGAGGCCATCTGTTGACGCGCCTTATTGGCTTCATCCAATGATCCTTGAATGGTTTCTTCTCTTTGTTTTAAACTATTTAAAATTGGCTTCCATGCCATCTTTGACAGTGCAAATACTAAAATAAGGAAGACAACTGCCTGCCAGAAAATGAGACCAACACCCGGGGTTAATAAATCCATATCGGCTATTCTTTATTTAAAATCTTTTGTTGTTGTTTCTAAAAAACAAGAAACCTGCCCAGGCCCAATGCCAAAGGCAAGTTTCTTAATTTAATTTACGCTGCTGGACTTGTTGCAATCAAGAAACAAACCACCACCGCAAAGAGAGCAATTACCTCAATCAAGGCTGCAATGATCAACATAGATCCTTGTAACTTATCTGCAGACTCAGGTTGACGGGCCATGGCCTCCATAGCAGAACCTCCAATGCGACCAATACCAATACCTGCGCCAATTGCAGCAAGACCAGCTCCGATGCCCGCACCCATAACTGCGTAACCGATGTCCAATAATAAAGCAAACAACATACTCACTTCTTTTTTAGGTTAAACAACACCGGGAATTTCCCGGATATCTTTACATGCAAACTTCTATTTGCATTTTTTATTTCTAATGATGTTCATGTTCTGCTGTTGCCAACCCAATATAAAGGGACGAAAACAGCGTAAACACATATGCTTGAATTCCCGCTACCAACAACTCAATCAAGCTGATAAATACTACCAAGATAGAAGAACCGAAGCCCACAGCCCAGCTATGAAATATAAATGTCAATGACATGATACTTAACAATACGATATGGCCGGCAGCTATGGCTGCAAACAGGCGGATGAGCAACGCAATAGGCTTCGTAAATATCCCTATTACCTCAACCATTAATAAAATTGGACGCAGCGGCAATGGCACCCCAGGTGTCCAGAAAATATGACTCCAGTAGGCCTTATTACCACTAAAATTGGTGATCAAGAAAGTAAATGCTGCAAGGGTCATCGTTACAGCAATATTTCCTGTGAGATTAGCAGCACCCGGCAACAGTCCCAATAAATTTCCAAAAAGTATAAAAAAGAAAAGGGTCAGCAGGTACGGGACGTATTTATTCGCTTTCGGCCCTGCATTTGGTTTTATTACTTCCTCAGTTACAAAAAGAATGATCGGCTCCATAAAAGACTGAATCCCTTTTGGTGCTTTTCCTGCATTTTTCCTGGCTCCTTTTGCAACTGCCCGAAAAACGAGTATTAATATGAATGCCGTAATAAACAGCATAACCACATTTTTAGTAATTGAAAAATCAAGTACCTGCGTATCTCCCAAATAAATATGGTTATGTTCCAATTTATACCCATTGTATGGGATCAAGTTGTGGTTTTCATCATAAAAATTGGAGGATGAAAATACATCAAAACCTCTCTCAGCGGAATAAACTATTACTGGTAGGTAAAGGGTGCCATAGTGGCCATCCCAAAAATGCCAAATATGATCGTCTAGTACGTGGTGAATGATTACTCCACTCACGTCAAAGCTTTCATCTTCATTATTATCTGCAGCAAATGAAGGAGCCGAATTCCCAATAAAAAGAAGGATTATTAAAATAATTCGAAAAAGGTCGTTTTTATAAGGAAAAGGGGTCATTCTGACTCTTTTGTGGTGTAATAATTTTGCCGCAAAGGTATAAATTAAAGAACCACAAAAAAATTTTCTTGCACTTCCGGAACCTTATTTATGGCTCTTTTTTTCGGAAATTTTTCGATACAAAAAGCCAACCTCAAGAGCAGTAAAAAGTATGTAGGTAGCCATAAATACACCTGCATTTGCTACCGCGTGATTTGGACTCTTCAGCAATACAAACAAAATATATGCCCCATAGGCAATTAGCTTAACAGATAGGGAAAGAAGGTACAGTTGAGCAAAGTACTTTGGTTTCTCATCTTTGATGTCAACCAGGTAATAATAGATACCAGCGGCTCCCAAAAACAGCAAAATGATCGTTTGGAAAAAAAATGATGGGAAAACCGGGAAAATTAAATAGCTCACCGCTACGATCATCATCGCACACACCAGCAAGGCGATTAGAAACAGCATATTATCGTTGATTTATCGACCTGTAAACCTGGTACAATACCCCTACTAATGCGGTAATGGTAAAAACCACAATAAACAGCGGAAACCTTAGGTTGAGGTAATTATCAAGCAAATGACCCAGCCATCCTGCCACACCAATTGTGATCACAAGCTGGATAGCCAGTCCACTGTACTTTAGGTAAGTATTATACGGTTTTGGCTTGTTCTGGTCTGAGGGACCTGGATCCTTGGCCATTTTCGCCCATTTTTATTTCGCGTACAGCGGTTCCCATTTTGCATGTACCGTTAAATACAGCACCAGGTTCTACCACCAATTTTCCAGTAATAATGTCGCCATGAACAACTGCAGTTGCTTTTAAAATCAACATCTCCGAAATCTCAATCCTACCTTTCACTTCGCCTTCAAGGTCGGCATTTTGCGCAATGATATTGCCCTCCACCTGACTGCTATTGCCTAATGCGATTTTAGATTTTGATTTAATGTTACCAATTACCTTGCCCTCAATACGGATGTTGCCATAGGTTTCTATGTTACCCTCGAGCACGGTGCCTTTACCGATCGTATTGGTTGAATTACTAATTTCTTCTGCCACTTTTTTTTGTTCTTTAGAGGTAAACATGATTCTCTTATTAAAAGGTTACAAACTCTTCCGGGTTAAGGGAGTTGCCGTTGTACCACAATTCAAAATGCAGGTGCGGGCCATCGGTCATCTCTCCACTGTTGCCAACTATAGAGATAATGTCACCGGCATTAACAAAATTACCAACTTTTTTTAACAGTTCAGCATTGTGTTTATATACCGATATGAGGTTGCTTCTGTGTTGTACTGTTATTACATAGCCAGAATCCTGTGTCCAGGAGGCCATAATAACAGTGCCATCAGCAATGGCCTTTACCGGCTCATTAGTTTTGGCAACTATATCTATTCCAAAATGACTTTTCTTGAGATCGTAATGATCGGAGATAAAACCGGTAATGGGCGAAAAGAAAAACATCTCCTGAAGTTCACGAAATTTGGTGCTTGTCAGGGCTATGAGTGACATCTCTGATTGTTCAAACTCCTGACGAAATTGAGAGTCTGATGCAGCCAGTTTCATATCAGTGATGGATGGTATGACATTATTGCCATTGCCCAGTGCCTCAACAGGATCAATAAATCCACTTGAGGTATCCCCACTAAGAATCCGCTGGAAGTTCATGATGAACTTATCCTTGTTGTCCACTTCAATTGAAAGGGAATCTACTTTGATGGCAAGCTCGTATAGCTTTTTATTCGCCTCCATTTGGGCGTGCTTTGGATCAAACCATTTCGCCAACACAGTTTTAGAAAGCAGCATGCTAAGCGAAAAGACGATTATGAAAAAGGTAATAGAGACTACCAGCAACTTAGCATAGGTAAAGGCAAAGTTCGACTTCTCAGCCAGGTTCTCCTCATTGCGGATGACCAGCTGGTATTTGGTGGTGAGTCTTTCGGAAAGTGTCTTTTTTGGCTTCAAAAACCGTTAATTTTTGCACAAAAATAGATATAATCGTTAATTATAATATTGATTATCTGTTTTTTACGTTTGTAACCTGGAATTAACCCTTTTATTGGCCTTGCGCGCATTTTTTTTCTTCATTGTAATCATTTCCCTTATGGTAGGCTGCTCGTCCGAGCAAACTACCGTTACCAGCAACCTGTATCATAATTTGACAGCACATTACAATGGTTATTATTACGCAAGAGAAAAAATCACAGAAGTAGAGCAAACGATTCAGCAAAGCCTGGATGATGATCATAATCAAATACTCCGGCTCTATCCAAAGCTGGACACCACATTGGCCAAAACTTACGAAAAAGACACCGAAGAAGCGATTAAGATGGCATCCCTCTCCATCCAGAGGCACCCCAACAGTAAATGGGTATATCCAAATTATATTATGGTGGGGCTTGCCCGAATGTATGATTGTGATTTCGTAAACGCTGTACAGACGTTTAAGTATGTAAACACCAAAAGCAAGGACATCAATACCCGTCATCAGGCCTTACTTAACCTTATTCGGGCATTTACTGAAAACGAAGAATACGAAAAAGCAGAAGAGGCCTTCAGGTTTTTAGAGAAAGAGCCGCTCAGTAAACCCAACGCAAAAAAACTTTATCTCGAGAAAGCGTATTATTATCAGGTGCTAAGCGACTATAACAACATGGTTCGCAACCTCACACTGGCCGACAGCTTATTAGGTAAACAAGATCAGAGAGGAAGAATTTATTTTATAATTGGTCAGGTTTATCAGAAGCTGGGTTTTGGGTCTGAAGCCTACAATTACTACCGAAAATGTATTGCCACCAATCCTGCCTACGAAATTGATTTTTATGCACGTCTCAATATGGCCCAGGTTGCCCGGCTAGATGACACAAGAGATATAAAGACGGTAAGAAAGCAATTTGAAAAAATGTTGGCAGATGCAAAGAATCAGGAGTTCAGAGACAAAATATACTTTGAACTGGCAAAGTTTGAATTGAAACAAGGAAACCTTGCAGAGGCTATCACCAACTATACTTATGCCGCACATGCTGGCTCCAATAAGAGAATCCAGGGAAGTGCCTATTTACAATTAGGCCAAATTCATTTTGACTCATTAAAAAAATATAGTATCGCTAAAAATTATTACGACAGTGCAGTCAGTGCTTTGCCACCGGATTTTGAAAATCTGGACAATATCAAAAAAAGGCAGGAAGTCTTAGGTGACTTCGCCAAGTATACAGAAACCATCCTATGGCAAGACAGCTTATTATTAATGGCATCAATGGATTCATTAACGTTACGTGCCCAGCTTGATTCAGTAATAGCTTCCCGAAAAAGTATTGAGGAAGCGGTAAAAAAGAAAAAAAGAAGGTCGCAGGGCAGCACCAATACTAATCAAAATAATCCCTTCTTTCTGGAAGATTCCAATACAACCGCTGACTGGTACTTTGGAAACCTCTCAGCCGTAGGAGCCGGGCAAATTGAGTTCAGTCGGATTTGGGGAAACATTCCCCTGGAAGACAACTGGAGGCGCTCAAATAAATCTTCCGTTATTGTTGATGAGATAAAACAGGTTACAAATGTTGAAGAAAGTGAAGATGTTATCGAAACAGCAGAGAATGAAAAATCAACTGATGAGGCCGGAAAAATTTTCTCCCAACTTCCCCTTACTGAAAGTGCTAAAGCAAAAGCCCTTGCCAAAATTGAAGATGCTTATTTCAATCTGGGTGATTTATACTATTTGAAGCTGAATGAAAAATCAAATGCAAATAATTCCTATACCACCCTTTTAGATCGATTCCCGGATTCGGAATTTGAACCCGAGGTACTTTACAAGCTCTACCTTATCCATACAGAAATGAAAAATGATATAGGAGAAAGCTATTACAACAGACTTATAAATAATCATCCCAACTCCAGTTTCGCCAAGTTACTACTCAACCCTAATTATTTAAAAGAAACAAGTGTAGCCGCGGAGAAACAAAAGGAAATCTATAAAGATGCTTACAAAGATTTTGAGAATGGACGATCTCAAGATTCGCAGGAAAAACTTAACCAGGCCTTTGCCCTTGGGGAAACAAGCTTTACTCCCCAGCTGGAATTGTTAAAAATACTTATTACAGGAAAAACGGAGGACATTGCTCGCTACCAGGCTGAGCTGGAAACATTTTTAGAAAAAAATCCAGATGGGCCTCTCAATACCTACGCAAAATCTTTATTATCTACTTCCAAAAGCCTCCAGGAGGAATTCGAAAAATCCAGAAATATCAGGTATGTAAACTCCCTGCAGGGGCCTCACTATTTTGTAATCTCTCATTTGCAGCTTTCTAAAATGTCTGACCTGCTGTCCGCCAGGCTGGATGAGTTTATCCGGAAAGAACGCAAAGGAAATGCACTTAAAACCAGCACCCTTATTCTTAATGAAAAATACATACTCACGATGGTTGGCGAATTCCCAGATCCCCTTTCAGCAGTAGAATTTCTCGATAAGTTTCACAATCAAACTTTGAGGGATAACACACTTTCAAGCTATAAATTCGATATTTTTGTTATAACAAAAGAGAATTCCGACATTCTGTACAGAACCAAAGCGCTGGATGAGTACCTCACCTTCTTTGATAGAAATTATAAAGTCAAAAATCAATAAGCTCCTTACTTATAAGAGTAAGTGGTTTGGAATAGTTACCAAGTGGGCATGGATAGCTCTTTTAGCTGTCTTGCTCGGCTTACCCATTTATGTGTTTACTGTAAGTATTAATCTCTTCGGCTTATATGGAGAAATGCCGAGTATCAAAGAAGTTGAAAATCCAGAAAATGACCTTTCTTCAGAAATCATCTCTGCGGATGGAGTCTCTCTGGGTCGTTATTTCCGTTACAACCGTAGCCAGGTCCTTTATGATGAACTTTCTGATGACTTAATCAATACCCTAATTATCTCCGAGGACCATCGGTTCTACAATCACTCCGGCCTTGATTTTCCCGCATACCTCAGGGTGTTCTTTGGGTTAATCACTTTTAATCATCAAGGAGGAGGCAGTACCATTACCCAGCAGCTTGCTAAAAACCTTTATACCATGAATCCGGATCATAGCCTAGACGGAAAACTCAGCAGGCTAGGAAACATACCAAGACGGATCATTCAAAAAACAAAAGAATGGATAATCTCCGTTAACCTGGAAAAAAACTTTACCAAGCACGAAATTCTTGCCATGTATCTGAATACAGTTACATTCAGTAGCAACACGTTTGGAATCAAAGTAGCGGCAGAAACCTATTTCAACAAACAGCCCGACAGTCTTAATCTTCAGGAGTCTGCAGTACTGGTTGGGATGTTACAGGCTGCGACACTTTACAACCCCCAACGCAACCCTGAAAACTCTCTGAGAAAGCGTAACGAGGTTTTATACAAAGTTTACAAGCATGGCTACAAAATTAGAACGCGCGAACAGTATGACTCAATAACAGCACTCCCCATCGATTTGAAATACAGTGTACAGAATCAAAACGAAGGCCTGGCCACTTATTTCAGAACTGTGATGAGCAACTACCTGATAGGGTTCTGTAAGGAAAGAGGAATTGATCTTTGGAACTCAGGCCTGAGAATTTATACCACCATTGACAGTAAGCTTCAGCAATATGCTGAAGAAGCTATGGAGGAACACATGAAGCCTCTGCAAAAACAATTTAATGAGGAATGGAAAAAAGTAGGACGCAATCCATGGGAAGACGATAATGGAAGAGAAATAAGAGGTTTTCTGGAGTCGCGAATAAAAAGAACCACCAGCTATAAAGCACTCGTTGAAAAGTATGGTGAAGATTCAGATTCATTAAAGATTGCACTTAGAATCAAAAGGCCAATGACAGTCTATACTGCCGATGGGGAGAGAGATACCTTATTCAGTTTTATGGATTCTCTTAACCATTATATGCGATACCTTCAGGCAGGTATGATGGCGATGGATCCCAATACTGGACACATTAAAGCGTGGGTAGGTGGTGTAAACCACAAGTATTTCAAATACGATCATGTAAAGCAAGGCACAAGACAACCAGGGTCAACATTTAAACCGTTTGTTTATGGCCTGGCCATGGAGTCCGGATATTCTCCGTGTCATCCCATGAAGGATATTTCTCCTAGTTTTAAAGTTCCTGGAGGAGTTTGGTGGCCACCAAATGCGGATGGAAAACGTGGTAGCGGAGAGACAATGACTTTGAGACAGGCTATGGCTCGTTCCGTCAATTCCATTACCGCTCAAATGATGCAAGCCTTGGGTGCGGAAAACGTAGTAGAATTCGCCCATCGCGTGGGCATTAACAGTAAACTTGATCCTGTCCCCTCTCTTAGCCTTGGCACGAGCGATGTTTCACTGTTCGAACTGGTAGGCGCATACAGTACTTTTGTCAATAGTGGCATTTACACAGAACCTTTCTTCATCACCCGAATTGAAGATAAACACGGTAATGTGATTGAAAACTTTGTGCCAAAGACCAGACAAGCTATCAATGAGCAAACAGCCTATAAAATGATTTATATGCTCATGGGTGGAGTAGAAGAGCGCGGGGGAACCTCAGTGGGTTTGAATCAGGAATTGAAAGAAGACAATGAAATCGGAGGTAAAACAGGAACCACCAACAATGCTTCTGATGGTTGGTATATGGGTTTAACACACGACCTGGTTACTGGCATTTGGGTGGGTGGAGATGAGCGTAGCATACATTTCCCTTCATGGCTATTCGGACAGGGAGGCAGATCGGCTCGGCCCATCTGGGACAAATTCATGATGAAAGCATATGCCGACCCTGAAAGTGGCATTACGAAAGGTCAGTTTAAAAGGCCTTCATCAGGTCTCGATATTTCTCTAGATTGCTTAAAAGTGAGCCAAAATCCCGACTCCGTTGAGGTCGAAGTTCAGCCTTGGGACATTAACGACTAAATCCATTATAATGAAAGCAGATGCACTTAAAGACCAAGTTGCATCATTACCTGACGCCCCTGGTATTTATAAATTTTCTAATTCAGAGGGGGTTCTCATTTACGTGGGCAAGGCCAAAAGTATAAAAAAAAGAGTTGGAAGCTATTTCAACAAACAATCACAATACAATCGGAAGACAGAGAAGCTGGTCTCTGAAATACAAAATATTGATTACACCATTACCAATTCTGAATTTGATGCACTTCTCCTTGAAAACAACTTCATAAAACAAAATCAACCTAAATACAATATTCTCTTAAAGGATGATAAAACTTTCCCCTACCTCTGTATTCTAAAAGAAAGATTCCCGCGAATAATTTCAACAAGAAAATACCTGCAAAAAAAAGGTGAATACTTCGGCCCCTATACAAGTGTAGTTTCAATGAACAATGTATTGGACCTATTGAGGCAGCTCTATACTATCCGCACATGCAGTCTGCTATTGTCAGAAAGCAACATCAGAGAAAAGAAGTTTAAAGTTTGCCTTGAATATCATATTGGCAACTGTAAAGGACCGTGCGTAGGTCTACAAGACGAACAGAATTACAATGATGATATCGATCAAGCCCGCAATATTCTAAAAGGCAGCCTGGGTGTTGTGATTGAATATTTTACACACCAGATGAAATCCCATGCATCCAATTTAGAGTTTGAGAAAGCGGAACAGTTTAAAAATAAACTCACCCTACTGGAAAAGTTTCAAACCAAGTCGCTTGTAGTAAACAAGAAACTGACTGATATCGATGTCTTAACCATTACAAGTTCCACTATTCATGCCTTTATCAATTTTATGCAAGTGAAGGAGGGCTCTATTGTTTTTTCTGAGAATATTGAAGTGAAGAAAAAAATTGACGAGCAGGATGAAGACATTCTAAGTTATGTGGCACATGAAATTCGATCCAAACACCGAAGCCCACATAAAATTATATACAGCAATATTCCTATCACCATCAAGGCGGATGGGATAGAGAATATAATTCCACAAATAGGAGACAAACGAAAGCTCATTGCCCTCTCTCTGAAGAACGCGCTTTATCAGCGTAAACAAAAAGAGATACAGAAAGAGGAAAGCAAATCTAAGGGCAATAAGGTACTCTCCATCTTAATGCAAGATTTGAGGTTAAAGCAATTTCCAAACATTATAGAATGCTTTGACAACTCTAATCTGCAGGGCACACACCCTGTAGCTTCTATGGTAAGATTCGTAAACGGGAAGCCCAATAAGGCTGGTTATCGCCATTTTAATATAAAAACCGTAGTTGGTCCGGATGATTTCGCATCTATGAAAGAAGTAGTTTCGAGGAGGTACAGCAGGTTAATACATGAAAATGAGGAGCTCCCCGATTTGATAATCGTAGACGGTGGAAAGGGCCAACTAAGCAGTGCCAGCGAAGCACTGAAAGACCTTCATTTGTATGGAAGAATTCCTATCATCGGGATTGCCAAAAAACTTGAAGAAATATATTATCCGGAAGATCCATTCCCATTGCACATCAATAAAAAATCCGCAGGACTTCTACTTATTCAGCGGATCAGAGATGAGGCCCATCGATTTGCCATCACTTTTCACAGACAAAAGCGAGGCAAAGCGGCATTAACAACTGAGGTGGAGACAATTCCAGGGATCGGAGAAAAAACAGTCAATAAATTACTGAATGAGTTCAGGTCATGGAAAAAAATAAAAGAAGCAAGTCTTGAAGAATTAACTCAAGTGGTAGGCAAATCGAAAGCCCAGCTAATCATTAGTCAAAAAAAAAAGGGAGCCATAAGCTCCCTGAATTTCTTTTTGTAAGTCTTAGTATTCCCAAAGGTTGTGCTCGCGCTCCATCAACTTCATTTCCTCCCACTCGCGTGCCCAAACTGATTCTTTGTAAGGACGTCCATTAGCTGCATAGGTATCATAAATACTTTCGTTGTCTGGGTTTTCCACTTTCTCAATTGTACCATGGAATAATCTCAACAAGAATGCGTCAGCGTAATTCTTATTCTCAGCGGTATTATAGCGGTTGAACCATATTGCCTCATCTGGATGATTTCTGAATACCTTCTCTAAATCTTTGTATTTGAACCATCCCAAATCCTTGAAAGTACCTGTATTAATATCAAAAGCGGATAATTGAATGGCTTGAATATCATAGTACAACCGCGACCTGCGCTTATCAAAAATAACGTCTTCTTGCATGGTCATTTTATAAACCTCAAAAGGTAAAAATTCGACCGCCTTACCCGCAGAAGTTTGCTGCCAGTCCATCGATCCTTCAGGGTTTACCCCTCTAGAATCTACTATAGCTTCATAGTTTTTACCATTGTGTGTAACGCGATCACCACCGTACCAATCCTGATTGGGATCCCAGGCAGGGAAGGTTTGTCCTTGCTGCGCTACAAGTCCATTCAAAAACTCATCCTTAGGCATCTTGCGGTTTACCGAATCCTTATAATAGATATCAGCCAATTCTCCGGATTTTACTGCATCCAGTATAAGCTTGGTAATTTCATTACCACGAGCGAAATAGCCTTTATTTTGTTTTTCTCTCAGGTCAATGTTTCTCCACAGCCTTACTTTAAAAAGCTGCTCGTACCTGGGAATTGGAATTAAAGAATTAGGGTTGATTTGCCCCTCGTATTCCTGTGCCATAGCAAAGGAACTCATTCCAACTAAAGCCAACACCAACGAAAATATCTTAAATCGCATTTTGATCATTTTTAATTAATAGCAATCTGGATTACCTCAGAACGAATAGGCACAGCTTCATCTTGTCCCTGAAATGTTCTCCTTGTTACTGTCTTGATATCGATAATAATTCTATCTCCAGGTCTGAATTGAGAACGCCAAGCGCCCATATCCAATATTTCAGAGTTGGCATTTAGGGTAGCCACCCGCTGTGTTCCTCTGGCAAGGATTACCTCCATACTTCTTATTCTATAGTTGGCATCCTGAGGTACTTCAGATTTGAAGTTCTCATCTGCCTCGGCTGAGATTCTCAACCCTGTCAAACTCGCTCCGCGAACTCCGTTCTTTAAGTCGATTGGCCTTCTGTTATTGTCCAAAGCGACATACTTAGGAGCAGGAATTGGCTTTACATCAAAATTCTCAGTACCCAAAGTAGCTCCACCATTTACAACGGTAACAGCCATTTTCCTTTCCTTAGGAACAAGAGTCACTCTGCCGGGCTTATCGCCCTTTATCACTGAACCGCCCCTTGCTGAGAAGGAAGGATTATAATTTGTTCCCAATGCTGGAACCTCAATATTAACAGTATTACCGCAGTTCATATAAAGCGTTGGTGCGTTACCAGTTGTTACACGGATAACGGGCTTGGCAACAAAATATTCTATGGTCTGCTTATAGATTTGATCTTCGCTATCTCCAATGCGTATCTCTGCTTCAAAGGTTTGCTTTGACATGCCGTTTGCGTCATAGTTACTCGCAGAAGCAGGGAAAGATACTTTACCCATCATCACGCCAAATTCGGGATCTAAGGCAACTTCTAGCTTTTGTCCGTTCCTATACATCTCAGGGGTTAAACCCTCAGCCGAGGCCGTAATAAACATATCTGCTTCGTATTTATCTCCTGCTGCCACAATTGAAGACTTTGGCTTCACCATGGGCACAATTTTGTCAAACTTTACCACACCGGCATCTGCATCCACAGCAAGCTTAGCCAACGCCAATGCTTCGGTAGCCAGTATGTCCGTTTGGAATTGATTAAGTGAAGCAATAGCCGCAATGGGAGGCGTATTCTCAAATGTGAAAGTCAAAAAGTCTTTCTTATTGTGGTCTGAATTGTTTTTAAAGAAGTCTATTTCCTTTGGTGGTTTTGCTATTTTATCATAATTCTCTCCTGTCAATTGATTCAATGTTACTACATAATCATTAAGCGATTTCTCAAAGGCTTTTCCTGTAGTACTTCTGGGATCAATCATTAAGGTAGCTACTTGCGAACCATGATTATTGATTAAGACTTCATCCACCTTGCCAGATGTAGTAGAAAGGTCGATCATTTTCTTCTTTACTTCAGCAATTTCAGTCATTAGATCCTGGGTCGCGGCCCTTACCTTATCAGCATTGGCCACAGCAGCGACAACTTTAGGGTTTGTCTTTCCCTGACCCGCTTCACGGATTGCAGCTAATACCGCCCCATTTCTCCTATTCTCTTCAGTTACAAGTTCTTCCAGAGTAACGTTAATGATGGCAAATTTCTGTAACACAGCACTACTTACCTGTAGTGCCAGCAATGCTGTAAGCACCAGGTACATCATACCAATCATCTTCTGTCTTGGGGTTTCCTTACCGCCTGCCATGGTCTATGTATTTAAAGGTGTATGATTTCAATTAGTTAATACTTAGTTTCCAGATCCCTTCATTGCACTCAGCATACTTCCGTATACCTTATTCAACGAAGTAAGATTGTCTGTCAACTTAGAAAGCTCGCCAGTAAACTTCGATGTGTTTTCTCCCACCTTCGTCATTCCTTGCATTGCTCCTGACAAGCTCTCATAGAACTTGTTCATGTTTTTCACATGAGAATCCGCATCCTTCAATTCCATTTCATAAACAGAATTAAGTGCTGCCAAATTTTTAGTTACCTTCTGAACCTGACTGTGATACTCGCTGGTATCTTTAGAAGCATCTGCCATTGCAGACACTGCTTTCATTGCCGTTCCGTATGATTTATTCATTTCAGTTAAAGCCGATGAAGCCGACTGAACATTTTTAGCATACTCATTAGTAGCAACTGCTGCATTTGACAAATTGCTCATCTGGGATGCAGAAGTAGCCAGGTTGGTTAAACCCTTGCCCAGGTTGTCCAATAGGTTTTGATCCACCTTTGCAGTTTTTAACATCTCATCAATTTTCAAAAGAGGTGAGTCTCCGGCAGCCGCAGGCTTGTTGCTGATGCGCGTTGCAGTTACTGCTCCTTCAAAATCCTCAGATAATTCCGGATATACCTTTGCCCAATCCGGCTCTGGATGCGGTGGCTCAAATGCACTAAGGAAGAAGATGGCTGCCTCCACAGAAAGACCAATCATTAGCATCTCATCGGCACCGGTTAAGTGAAGAATTTTGAACAAAGCACCTATGATAACGACTGCGGCTCCAATACCATATACTTTTGGCATAATGGTCTTGTAGAGTAGTTCCATGAATCCGCCTTTTTTCTTGCTCATTGTAGTATAGATTTAAGTTTTTGGCAATTAGTTTCTAAATATAACGAGAGTTTTTAATTATTAAAATTCTGTTCCCGATGACCTTCCAAGGTGAGTAACTGCACATCTGAATCCGATGTAAGCTCTCGTTGAATCTTTAAATTCATATGTCCTTGTTCCTGTTTCAAGAAAGTAAGCCACATCTTTCCATGAGCCACCACGAATCACTTTCTTGGGAGCTATGTTTGCGTTGTACTTCGAGCTTTCAGGGTTAGTTCTTTCATCAATAAATTGAGGGTTCAAATCCCATACAGTAGGCACTGATGCTGGGTTAAAGTCATCAAGGCACCACTCGGATACGTTCCCGGATGTATCGAAAATTCCGTAGTCGTTAGGAAAATAAGATTGAACAGGTGATGTGTAGGCAAATCCGTCATCGTAGAAATTACCACGGCCTGGCTTAAAGTTGGCCAACATACATCCTTTCGAGTTTCTTATATAAGGGTTACCCCATGGGTACTTGGCCATATCACGACCACCTCTTGCTGCATATTCCCACTCCGCCTCAGATGGCAAGCGGAACTCAGGCATCGGAAACTCTCCAATAGTTTTTCTATAATCATTGAGATAAGCTGTTCTCCATTTCCCGAAGAATACTGCTGCATCCCAGTTGATACCAACAACAGGATAATCATCATATCCTGGGTGCCAGTAATAATAGTCTTGAATTGGATCTCCCATGTGGTGAGCAAAGTCTTTTACCCAGGAGGTAGTATCAGGGTAATAGTTCTGACGGAACTCAGCTTCACTTACTGTTGGGAACCCTTCGATGGTACCATTGTCTACCAAAAAGAAATTGGTGAACTGGCGGTATTCATTATTAGTAATCTCAGAATCATCCATAAAGAATGGCCCGATGGTTACTTGCTTATTGAAATTGATTTGTGTGGAAGCAGGATCTTCATCCGCTTGTCCCATGTGGAAAGTACCTGCAGGAACAGGAACCATTCCGTAAGGAATAGTCATTACCCAGCCTTGTCGATTGGGTACGCCAACCAACTCACCTTGGTCACCACCACCACCACCACCGATTCCCAATAGTCCGCAGCTACCAAGTACTGCTGCCATCACTATCAAAGCCACGTAGCTCAAACCTTTTGGAGAAACCATCTTATTCATATTCTTAAGTGATATTAAAAATCAATTTTACAGGTCAAAGCCAACCTAAACCGATCCGAAAGTTATCTTTTTAGCTCTTATTATTAAAAAATGTATCGCCCAAATTCTATAAAATCCTAAAAAAAGCAAAATAAATCCATGATTAGTGTCTGTATCTCGGTGTGCGAACCACTTTTTTTCCGCTTCCCGGATTAACTGGTAATTCATAAGTAAGCATAAATTCATGTGAAGTTGGCTGCTTAGCAGCCTGATCCTTAATAATATAGTCCAATCCGTAACCCAACTTCAAAGATTTATCCTTCAATAAACTGTATCCTAACATCAAGATAGCTGCTTCTGATTGACGAAACGATAAACCTCCCCACATAGTATCTTTAAAATAGGCCAATCCACCAATATCGAAGGTGGTTTTGGTAAAATCGGACTTCACCAGGCCAGTAAACTGGAATCTGAGGTCAAAGTTAACATCATAAAAATATCCTCCCGTTACATAAACGTGACTTGCCAGTGCGTTTCTTTGGCTAACACCAAAATCAAATTCGGATTTGATAAGGTGATTAAAGCTTACTCCCGCATAATACTTCTCCTTTCTAAGGAATGCACCAACAGCAAGATCAGGTCTTACCTGCGACTGTTTACCTGTAGCCCCTAGCAGTGGATCATTAAAATCAGTAGGTCTGTATTGATCAAAATTGATGGTTTGGGAATAGATTCCTACCCTCATCCCCAAACTAAGTTTGGCGTCTTTTATTCCCAGGTGATAGGCATAGGATGCCTGAGCTTCAAGATTGTTTTGAGGGCCCAGTTTGTCATTAACAATGTAAGCACCAAATCCGCTGTTGAGCTTGTATATAGGTGTAGTCATGCTTACGATTTGAGTGGTGGGTGCACCTCCTCCTCCAAAACTGGGAGCATATCCCAGCCACTGGCTTCTGTGAATAGCCGTAAGTTTAGTTACGCCCTCTACCCCGGCATATCCTGGATTGTAATAAAGGGTGTTGAACATATAATGAGTGAATTGGGGATCCTGCTGGGCAGAAACTTTCCAAGTCCATAACAATAGTGCAACACCTATGATTAATCTTCTACTCACAATTACCGAAAAAACAGATTTAAATATACAGCATTTATAATTACACAATCAATCCAATGTAATTAAAGTGTAATAAAATCTAAGCCAGAGTAAAAACTTAACCCTTAATGAGTTACTTAACGCCATTTGCCTTCATAATGTAGAGCTCCAACGCCCCTGTCATTGAAGGGGCATTCGGTTGGGGTGCTTCAATATCAAGGATCAAACCGGCATCTTTCACAGCCTTTGATGTAGTGGGCCCAAAGGCAGCAATTCGTGTATTATTCTGCTTAAAATCGGGGAAATTTAGTAAAAGTGAGTTGATCCCTGCCGGAGTAAAAAATGCCAGAATATCATAGTAGACATCCGTAAGGTCACTCAGGTTTGCTGCCATCGTATGATAAATGACCGCCTCTGTGTGGTTGAAATTATTTTCAGTTAAAAAATCAGGTATGTCGCTGATGCGAATATCTGAACAAGGGAAAAGAAACTTTTCGTTTTTGTGTTTCTTTATTATTTCCAGCAAGTCTTTGGTGTCTCTTAGTCCAGAGAATATTTTCCTTTTCCGTATTACGATATACTTCTGTAGGTAGTAAGCGGTCTGCTCATTAATGCAGAAATACTTCATGTCCGCAGGCATTTCAATTTTCAACTCTTTACAGATTTGAAAGAAGTGATCTACCGCATTTCTACTTGTAAAGATAATAGCCGTATGAGCCAGAATATCTACTTTTTGTTTTCGAAAGTCCTTAATGTTTACCGGTTCTACCTGGATAAACTGCCTGAAGTCAATCTTCAAATTATACTTCTCGGCAAGTTTGAGGAAGGGAGAATTGGGGTCAGTTGGGGCTTCTTGTGATACCAGGATGCTCTTCACTTTATTCATCCTGTCATTCATAGTTTCAGTCATAACTACACTAAATCAGTTCTGCTTAAGAATTTAAGACCTTAACGAGGATAACAATCGGGATTAATTCCGAAGCGCAAAGGTAGGAAAATAAATGAAAAAATCTGAAGGTAGATCGTCTCATTAATTTTAACCCAATAACTACTACCCATACAATAAGCAATAAAACAATAGCGCCAATTAAAAAACTATAGGCTTCCGGGCTTTGAATTTTAAAAACAAAATAGCATATGCATACCAACCCCGATAGAATACTAATAAAAAACATGAGCCGGACGTAGTTGTAAAATTGTGGACTCGGTGCATCCCGAAAATCAAATAACCGTGCAAGACTTAATAGCAATATTAGCTTAGCCAAAAGCACAATGAATATCATGCCTGAAATTTTAAACCATTGCAAAAAGCTTTGTCCAAATGAATTTGCAGCAAATGACTCCGAGATGGGGATCAGGTTGGCTCCAAAATGGAAAATAGTTAGCAAGGAAAATCCCGCAACCAGACTACTGAATAAATAATAAAGTATATTAACACTTGCTGAAATACGACTATTCAGAAGGGTATCCTCCCGCTCCTGAATAGAGAATAGCCTTATAAAATTTAAGTAGTCAAGCGTCAGGCGCGGATTGGTTCTAAGTAAAACGGTAAAGTATATCAGTAAAAGAACTGAAACAATAATAGAAAAATCAAGATAGAATTCTGGCGCCCGAAGGGAGTTGCCTATGTCGGAGCGCAATACAGATGGAGAAACTACTTTAGTCTGCAGCCATGACAATCCTTTTGAGTGGTAAACACTCAATAGCCAAGGTTCAGGTATTTTGGTTCTGAGGCTATCCAGGTTCAGTGAAATAAATTTTCTCTCAAAAGCGATTTGTTGGTAATTGATATAAACCGAAAAAGGTCTTGCTCCATTGATCTCCAGATAACTTCCTCTACTGTACCTCCCCGGATCGACCTCAAAATATATTGTTCGATCTTTTGTATAAAAGTGAGGTTCATAGCTTTCAAATTGACCTTCAGAAAATACCTTCCAGTCCTTTTGTAAATCGGTAACTACCGGATGCTCGATCAAAGGCTGTGAAAAGCCCACAACGGTGCTAAAAAATATTATTACGATCAGAAGTCTTCTCACCCGATGAGCCCTAAAATTTTTTTGCAAAGATTATCAATATTAGTGAGTTAAGTAAACCAGTATGTTCTTTCTACCTTTACCTGCAACAAAACTGGTGGTCAATGCCTGGACTTTACTTTCATATTCCATTCTGTAAGCAGGCCTGTTATTACTGTGATTTCCATTTTTCTACCAACCTCAGCCGCACCGAAGAAATGGTAGATGCCATAGCTCAGGAATTGGCATTACAGAAGAACTACCTCGCCAATAAAAAGCTTACAAGCATTTATTTTGGAGGGGGCACGCCCTCTTTGTTAAAAGCCAATCATTTTGAGAAAATTTTCAACGCCATTGATAATTTTTTTCAACTTGATGCCGCCTGTGAGATTACGCTTGAGGCTAACCCTGATGATCTCTCTGCTGCTCAACTAAACATGTTTCTCGCAGCTGGCATCAATCGATTGAGCATTGGCATTCAGTCTTTTGATGATCAAGTCCTGAAATTTTTAAATAGATCTCACGATAGTAAAATAGCCATCACAGCGCTGGAAAATGTTCGAAAGGCCGGATTTGAGAATTTTAGTCTTGATCTAATCTATGCCATCCCAGGGCAGAATAACACTCAACTAAAACACAATATTAAAACAGCCATACAATTCTCCCCCGTGCACATCTCAGCATACAGCCTTACTATCGAACCTAAAACAGTTTTTGGAAATTGGGTCTCGAAAAAAAAATTAACTCCGGTTGAAGAGACTATCAATGCCGGTCAGTTTGAGCTAATAAGTAATGAACTTACTGAACAGGGTTACGAGCATTATGAAATCTCTAACTACAGCAAACCAGGATATTACTCCAGGCACAATAGCAGTTATTGGAAACAAACGCCTTATTTGGGAATTGGGCCAAGTGCCCACTCCTATAACAGGGTAAGTCGTCAATTCAACATCAGCAATAATGCAGTCTACATTAAATCCATACAGAACAGTGAAATTCCATTTCAGTTGGAGATGCTCACCAAGGAAAACAAAATAAATGAATATGTATTCACGACCTTAAGAACCATGTGGGGTTGCAATCTGGAATTGCTTATGGACGAATACCAATTTGATCTGATGGGTCAAAACAAAGCTTATCTGGACAAGCTGATTCAACAAGGTATGGTAACACTTCATAATAACAGTCTCAGTCTGACCAAAAAAGGGAAGTTACTGGCTGATCAGATTTCTCTAGATCTGATGGTATAACCATAAATTTCCTAATTGCTATTTTGCATTAAACCAACTAAAAATAGTTAATTTTCGGGGCGCAATTTCACTTATGACCAAAGAAGAAAAACAGGTATACATGCTTCTGAAGACCGTGATCTTTAGTTATCACGGCCTTGATGAGGATGAAAAGAAAAACCTGGAAAATACTGCGGAAAAATTAGAGGCCAGCAATGAGCTGAAATGGGCTTTAGATTTTATTGCCGAGGATTTTATAACTGCTTTTGATCGTGCTCGCGCCTATCTCAATGACATCATTGGAGACTACCCAAAAGCGGAGCGCATCAACCTTATTAATATGGTTTGGGAAGCCAATAACATCAAAGGCTATGTTACAGAAATGGAGGCCACCGCTATGCTTAAACTGGCCAAAGACTGGAACGTAGAAAAAGAATTGATCGCCCTCGTATTAAAGTAGCTTACAAAGACATCATGTCTTTGAACTTGGCAGCTTGCCTGCGGCTTACTTCAACTTTATCCCCACCTTTTAGCTTTACCATCAAACCACCATTGAACCATGGCTCTATACTCTCTACCCAGCTGAGGTTAATAATATGTTTACGGCTCGCTCTAAAAAAAGCCCGTTCATCTAATTTCTCATCAAGGGCATTCAGCGACTTATGAATCATAGGACGGTTGCTATCAAAGTACACTTTGATATAATTTCCATCGGACTCAAACAATCTAATATTGGTAAGGCTTACAAACCAGCAACGGTCTCCGTCTTTGACAAATACCTGATCATCCAATCCCAGTTTTTTATCCTTCGACCGGCCACCTTTACTCTTCTCTTTTTCGTGTATTTTTTGAACTGCTTCAGAAAGGCGCTCAGGATGGATGGGTTTGAGCACATAGTCCAGGGCATTTACCTCGAACGCTTTTAGAGCAAATTCATCATAGGCAGTAGTAAAAACTACCAAAGGCGCTGAGTCAAGTGATTCGAGCAATTGGAACCCTGTCCTTCCGGGCATTTGTATGTCTAAGAATAACAAATCGGGATTAAGCTCATTAACCATTTGCTCTGCTTCATCAGCATTCATCGCTTCACCTACTACTTCTATTGAAGGATGATCTTCCAATAATTTTATTAGCTCTTTCCTTGCTAATCTTTCGTCATCAACTATCAGTGCTCTCATATTGAATTTATCTGTGGAATTCTTATTTCTGTAAGTACAAAACTATCGTTTTCTGTTAATATTCTAAAAGAGGCAGAACCTCCATAGACAAGTTTTAATCGTTGCTTGGTGTTTTCAAGCCCCAAACCGCCTGTAGTCCTTTTTACACCATTTATATACTGTCCACTGTTACGAATTTGAATAATAAGGACATCGTTTTCAACAATAGTTTTAATTTGAATGAGGCCACCTTCGGTTAACCGTGAAATGCCATGTTTAATTCCATTTTCAACGAGGGTTTGAATCATTAGTGGGGGCACTAAAAAATCCTTGGAGTTTGGATCGATAATAAATTCAGTGCGAAGTCGCTCTTCAAATCGAATACTCTCCAATCCAAGGTAATCCTTTACCACTTTCAACTCGTCTTTGAATCTTGTAAGACTTCTTTTGTCGGCCACCAATGAATTGCGGAGGATGCTTGAAAGTTGATTGATGGCCAGTTTGGACTTTGCAGGATTCTCATCTACTAAAGCCCTCACGCTGTTCAATGCATTGAAAATAAAGTGGGGGTTGAGTTGTGATTTCAGGTTATTCAATTCAATCTCTCTGGCATATGCTTCCAATTTTAAGGACTTACTGTAGCGCTCAAAATAGTTATATATGAAATAAAGTGCTGACCAAATAAAGAAGATAATAGCATAGTAAAAGGAAAGGCCTAAAATATTCTGAAGATCAAAAACCACTTCTCGACTAAACAAACGCAATGGCAATGAAATCGGAATTCTAAGAAAGTACATGATTACCCCAAGCGCAAACACACTTACAATTACCTTGGGAATAAGGCGGGTCATACCCAGGTTTAACCATTTCCATTTATTAATAAAGTAGCGGAAACCATGTGATACAAGCAGACAAAATATCGCCTCGTAAACAAGGAAAAGAATTCGCTGGGTGCTGACGCCTAAACCTCCTGCTGCAATAATACTAGCGGCTATCTGCACCCCTGCATAAAGCGTCCATCCCCCCAGCTGTAAACTCCAATATAGTTTTTGTTTATTGAGCATGATAAAACCCTTTCCCTAAGTTACTGAATTGAAAAGTCACATGAATTGCTCTTTTATAAACGGTTTAACTCAGCTCCATTTTAAGGTATTTGCTCGTATACCCCGCTGGATTATTAGCAACTTCCTCCGGAGTACCCAACGCGATAATTTTACCTCCTTTTTCACCACCTTCTGGCCCGAGGTCTACAATGTAGTCTGACGATTTGATCACATCCATGTTGTGTTCAATAATCAATACCGTATTGCCTTTGTCCACTAACTTTTGAAGCACATCCAGCAAATGGCGAATGTCCTGAAAATGAAGACCTGTTGTAGGCTCATCTAGGATATAAAATGTTTTGCCTGTATCCTTTTTAGAAAGTTCAGTTGCCAATTTCACACGCTGAGCCTCTCCACCCGAAAGTGTTGTTGCATGCTGTCCTAAAGAAATATACCCCAACCCCACTTCACTTAACGTTTGAATCTTTCTGAGAATACGTGGTTGATTTTCAAAAAATGCTACGGCCTCTTCTACTGTCATGTTCAATACATCCGAAATGGATTTGCCTTTGAACCTGACTTCCAATGTTTCTCTATTGTACCTCCTTCCCTTACAGGTATCGCATGGCACATGGATGTCTGGTAGAAACTCCATCTCAATTAATCGCAAACCCGCTCCTTCACAAGTCTCGCATCTTCCTCCTTTTACATTAAACGAAAACCTTCCGGGTTTGTATCCTCGAATTTTGGCTTCCGGCAATTGGGCAAACAAATCCCTGATATCCGTAAACACACCGGTGTAGGTGGCGGGGTTTGATCTTGGCGTTCTTCCAATTGGAGATTGATCTACTTCAATCACTTTATCCAGGTGCTCCAAACCCTCCACTTTTTGATAAGGCAGCGGGGTTGTCCTTGATCGGTAAAAATGAGTATTTAAAATAGGAAAAAGCGTATCGTGTATAAGGGTCGATTTACCACTTCCGGAAACTCCGGTTATGCAGGTAAGGGTACCCAATGGAATTTTCAAATCCACATTTTTCAGATTATTGCCGCTTGCACCAAACAGAGAAAGTTTTTCTCCCGTTAATTCTCTTTTTTCATTACCATAATCAATTTTTAATTTTCCTTTTAAGTATTGAGCAGTCGTGCTATTGGTCTTTAAAAATGTTTTAGGATCCCCTTCTGCCACTACATTCCCTCCGTGGCGTCCTGCACCCGGACCTATATCGATAATATAATCGCACGCCAACATCATTTCCTTGTCGTGCTCTACCACAATTACTGAATTACCTAAATCACGAAGATCCTTTAACGCATTAATTAATTTAACATTATCACGGGCATGAAGTCCTATACTGGGCTCATCCAAAATGTATAACACACCTACCAGTTGGGTGCCAATCTGCGTTGCCAATCTGATGCGCTGCGCTTCGCCCCCACTCAACGTGCGCAAGGGTCGATTGAGGCTCAAATAATCCAAACCGACATCAAGTAAAAATCCAATGCGTTTGCGAATTTCTTTTAGTACTTCTGTTGCAATTACGTTTTGCTTGTCACTTAGTCTGCTCTCCAGGCCATCAAACCATCTTTTAAGGGCATTGATATCCATTCTTGCGAGCTGTGCAATATTTGTATTGTCAATCAAAAAATGCAGTGACTCTTTTTTAAGGCGTGCCCCTTCACACTCCGGACAAATTTTAACTACCGTAAAATCATCCACCCATTTTCGAATGGCTTCAGAGCCCTCCTCCTTTTGCTTTTGAAGAAAATTGATAATTCCCTCAAATTTCGTATTCCATTCTGTGCCAGGATACTTAACAGAAGCCACTGCCACTGGCACATCATCTCCATACATCAGCACCTTTAAAACATCTTTTGGAATATCTTTTATAGGGGTTGATAGTGTAAGCTTATTGCGTTTGAGCAATGCCTCCACCTTTTTAAAAATCCAGATGTCCCGATATTCACCAAGCGGAAGAATACCACCTCTGCTAATACTTAATTTATTATCTGGAATAATCGATTCTTCCGTAATCTCTTCAATTTGACCCAGCCCGTTGCATACTGCACAGGCGCCATAAGGTGAATTAAAAGAAAAATTATTGGGGGCCGGTTCGTCATAGGACAATCCGGTTTTGGGATCCATCAGGTATTTTGAATAGTGATGTGTTGTCCCATCCTCATCGATAGCAATCAAAACTCCTTTTCCCTCTTTCAAAGCAGTATTCACAGACTGTGCTATGCGATGACGGTCTTTGTCATCAACAATTATCCGGTCGATAACAATTTCAATATCATGGATCTTGAAGCGATCCACTTGCATTTTTGGCTTTATGTCCTGAATCTCACCATCAATACGCACTTTTGAATAGCCACTTTTTCTTATTTGAACATACAGTTCGCGGTAATGTCCTTTCCGGCCTTTAACTACAGGTGCCAACAAACTCAATTTTTTACCCTTGAAAGAGCTAATCAATGAGTCTAAAATTTGATCTTCCGACTGCCGGATCATTTTATCTCCAGAGAGATATGAGAAAGCTTCTCCAGCCCTCGCATACAACAAGCGCATGAAATCATAAATCTCTGTGACCGTTCCCACTGTTGATCGCGGGTTGCGAGAAGTAGTTTTCTGCTCGATGGAAATAACAGGGCTTAAACCATTGATTTTATCCACATCGGGTCGCTCCAGATTGCCAATAAAACTGCGGGCATAGGCGGAGAAACTTTCCATATACCTGCGTTGGCCTTCAGCATATATAGTATCAAAAGCCAAGGAAGACTTTCCGCTTCCGCTAATACCTGTAATCACGATAAGCTTATTTCGCGGAAAAGTGAGGCTTATGTTCTTTAAGTTATGTTCCCTGGCACCAATGATTTCAATGGTTTCAAGGTCAGTAACCTTAGAATTGTTTTTTTGCGCTGAAGATCGGGCCATTGGGGTGTTTCATAAATGAGGATGCAATTAACTTAAAAAAATCTAAAAGATTTTTTTACACTTCGTGCTGATGATTGAAAACGAAGCATGTACAGGTATTTCTTTGAAGTAAGTTTTCATTTTCAATATCTGGTCAATGACGCTTCGGTCATGATCCTGATCGTAGCATCAGGAGTTAATCCTGATATTCCTGACGATTCCGTCAGGAATCATCACCCGGAGGGCAAAATTGTCATTCCTAATGACAATTTTGGGATTAATACTACAATTATGAATAGGAAAAGGTTTATCAGAGATATGTAGTTATTTGTATACTACCAGAGGAAAGTCATTCCCAAATGAATACCCTGATGGATATTGAGCCGTTCCTTTCAGTTGCTCAGAAAGTTCAGGTACCTTGTTTTCAATATAGGTACTCAACTCCCGCACTGTGAGTTTTTTATCATTATTGGTGTCCGCTTTACCATTAATACCTTCAATTAACGCATAGGTGAAAATTCCATGTCCGAGTTTTTCAAATTCGGATGCAAACTGGTCGGAACCCGTTGACGTTATCCAAAAAGTACCCGTGCTTCTGGCCAGTTGGGCAATGGCTTTCTCTTCTGCTGCACCGCGTTCGGTAACTGTTTCCAGTGCTCCGGAAGACTGGCAGGCATCAAGAATAAAAACCTGTTTTTGTGCATTGATCGACTCTGCATATTCCTTCAGGGAAGAAGCCGCAATCGCTTTGGCTTTCAGCATTTCCTCCTTACCATACAATTGCGTTACATCAGTAGGCACTACATAAAACTCCTTATCAGCAGCCGACTCGCCTGCCATCACTCCATGCCCGGCATAATAAACAACCAGCATATCCTGCTCCAGCGACTTCTTTTTTATATCATCAAGAGCAGCAAGAATGTTGGACTTCAGGGCTTTTTCATTTCTAATGTTATACGGAACAATAGTTTTAAAAATTCCAGAGGAGGATTTTTTAATGCTGTTTTCAACTCCGTTGGCATCAGCCTCAGCATAATTCAAATTATATTTTGGGTTCTTGTATTTATTTATACCAATTGTTACCAGGTACAACGTTGGCTTCTCATCCGTTGCTCCTTTGTAGGTAATCGTAAACTTTGCTTTCTCTGCATCAATTCCATTTTTGCTTCCAGTGTTGATGTAGAAAAAATTTTCCTCCCCAAACGAAGTGGATAAGCTAAAATCAAATGTATAGGTTTTCGCGCCCGTCCCCGGTAACGACTTCATCAGCTTGGCATTTTGATACAGCCTCACTTCCGTCACTTCCTGAGCATTCTCAGTTATTTCAACAGTTACAGAAGAATTTTTTTGGCTTGCTGTAATAGCGGTAGTAGCAGAGTAAGGTTTATCATTTATACTTTTAATGGCCAGCACCGGAACTTTAGCAACTGCATCGTCTACATCAAAATTGGCCAGCGAAGCTGACTCTTCATTGAGTACAGCGTTAAAAAGACGTGGAGTAAAGCCCTTCTCCATGGAACTCTCCAGTGTTGTGCGTTGCAAGGTTAATCTGGTTGTCCAAAACACTTTTGATAAAGCGTTTGCGGTTCCATCCACGCGGCCATCCTTGGAAACAACAGCATAATCATCATTGCTGTCAGAATAAAAATAGGCAATAATGGAGTTTGATTTTAAATCATAAATCTGGTTGATGTTATTGCCGGAGGCATTTAGGAAAAACGTTTCATTCTCCTGATCCAATGGAAATATATTAAAAGAGCCAACCCCCATTCCCGGATAACCAGAAAATTTCCATTTATCCGATTTAGTCGTAAACACTGCACTCCCTGAGTTGGCATCGTATACGTTAAATGATCTGGATGCAGTAAGGGCGAGAAGTTTATTATTAGTGTAAATTCCACCATTGGCCGTAATAGTTGCAATAAAGAATTCTGACTCCAGGCTCTTCACCATTTTATAAGTTTTGGCATCCCATACCTCAACAATTGATTTCGTTCCCAAGAAATTTAACCCTGAAATAATAAGGTGATCACCCGTTTCGTCATAGGCCGCCATTGTAAAGGTGCCCCCGGGGGATTCACTTATTTCTTTTCCTGTGACCAGATCATATTGTTTCAAAGGATTATTGCTCTTAAGAAAGGACATTACTCCCACTAAAATCCTTTTTCCATCCGGGTGAAATGCAAGTGCACTCACATGGTGCTTTTTATATTGCGTAGAAAAGATTTGTTTTTGTGCTTTTAGGTCAATTACCGCCACATAACCCCCTTTTTGTCCTACGGCAATCAAATTATGTTTTCCTGAAAAGGCCGTTTTTGTCGCCTCTTCTTCCAATGGATATTGAGTTGTTTCACTCTCCATTTTCAGGTCTATCACATGCACTGTTTTGTTTTCAACAAGGATAAGCTGTTGGTTGGAGGCCAGTTGTACATCAAAAAGGTTTTCGTAGGAAGCCTTGAATTTTTTAGTGAATCGCCCGATGGAAACATCAAATACTTTTACCGTCTTATCCTCATACAGGAAGACAATAATTTTTCCGTCCGGTGACACTGCCATTCCTTTCTGGTGCGACTGTAAAGCGCCCACATCATAACCGAGTCGCAGTAAATCAACCTCTTGTGAATAGGAAGCAAAGCACCCTGAGGTCATTATGAATAGAAGAATAATTCGTCTCATAACTACAATTTCATTTTACTAAAACCCCAGGCTTCTTATATGGTTATAATGCTATTGCTCACCAAAAGGTAAAAGGCTGGCTCAATCAAAAGCTGATCGTTCTATGATTGTTATTGCAAATTAGCCACAGGTCATTAAATTTGCAGTCCTTTATGGATTTAAAGTTGAAAATTCAATATTCACTAATTTGGCTGAAATTGAATTTAAGTCTTTAACCCCGTGGTAGGCAGTAATTTAAGCGGGAGTAGCTCAGTTGGTAGAGCACGACCTTGCCAAGGTCGGGGTCGCGAGTTCGAGTCTCGTTTCCCGCTCAGAGTGTTAGAAACCTTGCGAAAGGTCGCGAGATTGTTTTCTGCTCAAAAAACAGAGGAAGCCCCACTCTTTTGAGAGAAGGGCTTTGTTTTTAGTACCCAATACCCGGGTGCCTGCTTCAGGCAGGGTGGAATTGGCAGACCTGCCTTTGTCCCGATTGGCATCGGGACTACGCCAGGCAAGCACGCAGGAAGTCCTGCTCCAATTCATAACCAGGGTAGCGTTCTTTAATAGGTTAGGTATTTCTACCCGGGTGGTGGAATTGGTAGACACGCAGGACTTAAAATCCTGTGGCTAGTAATAGCTGTACGGGTTCAACTCCCGTCCCGGGTACATGTATACAGTTTATGCAATAAGAAGCTTAACTAAAAATTACATTTATGTAGGCCTTTCGTCTGATGTGTCAAAAAGAGTAGAAAGGCACAACAAAGGATACGAACGAACTACAAAACCCTATCGTCCCTTTGAACTATTTTATACCGAAGACCATCCTGATAGGATTTCGGCCAGAAGAAGAGAGAAGTTCCTTAAATCCGGGAAGGGTAAAGCGTTTCTAAAGTCTTTGATCCCCATTAGCCAATAGCTGTACGGGCCTGCCTGCCGCAGGCAGGTTCAACTCCCGTCCCAGGTACATGTATACAGTTTATGCAATAAGAAGCATAAGCTAAGATCAGAATTATCGATTTGGGGCGCTGATCAAAGTTTACTTTACGGCCTATTTTTCGTTAACTTTGATTCGTGGAATTTATCTTCAACAAGGTTTTTAAATTGAAGGGCGTAATGCAACCCGTCCCCTTTAGTGCCATTCCAAAGCCCCTTATGAAAGATTTTTTGGCCTTTATCCAATATCGTGCAGTTTTAAAGCGGCATGGTGAATGGCTTGTCCAACCTGGTGACTTCAAAGAATGGTTGCGAAAGCTTAATGAAAAAGGTGTTGACTATCAAATAGACCTCAATGCTTATGAAGTCGATTCAGCAGAGGCAACTTGAACAACTCCTCAAAGAACTGGATAGTCTTCATTCTGGTACTTTAGCCAATTGGTCAGAACAGGAAAAAGAAGATATTAAAAATAAGCTGACCTATCATTCCAATAAGATTGAGGGGCTTCAACTGACTTATGGGGACACAATTAGTTTTTTAAAAGACAAATTAATCAAAGTTGGAGCTATGGCTAAGGATATTTCCGATCTAAAAAACTATAAGGCAATACTCAATAAGATTTTTTCCACTTATGACTCGGTGGCTTTAACAGAATCAACAATTAAAGACCTCCATGCAGAGCTTATGCAAGACCCCTCACAATGGGATGTAATTGATGCCTTACAAGCTGGCCCTGGTGAGTATAAAATCGAAAATAATTATGTCTTTCGCTCTGGAGGAGAACACGTCTACCTAGACCATTCCTTGGTCCCCAGTGCCATGAAAGACTTTATAATTGAATTAAATGCCGAAATGGCCAGTAAAGTCAAGCATCCGATAGTTATTATTGCCGAATCTCATTTTAATTTCCTACAGATTCATCCATTTACAGACGGCAATGGTAGAATGGCCAGGTTAATTTCTACCCTGTTGCTGCTTAAACTGAATTTTCCCCCCTTGGTGATAGAGGCAACGGAAAAGGAGAAATATTTTAAAGCACTTGTCGAATCAGAGTCTGAGGGCTGCAATCCGATTGCCATTTTCTTCGCTGAGAAAATGATACTTAGCTTGAAAGAAAGTCGAGGGCTCTGACAACCATGAAGATTAAGTCTTTCAAGTTGATAGGCAAAGCCACAAAATCGGGGCAGGAATACAATATTTAATAGCTAAATCATTGATAATCAATAGACACCCTTTAATAATAAATTACCAATCTACCGGAACTACGTGTCTCTCCTCCTTGAGAAAACTTTCTAAAACATTTTACGTTTCAGAGGCAGTAGTACGGCCCTACTATTAGTAATTAAATTTATCAAAAATGTGGAATGCCAACTTTCTGCATTTAAATTTACGCCCTCTTTAGAAACACGTTATGAAGACAATGGTCCAGTATGTTCTTTTGTTGGGCTTATTCCTTTCCCTTTCATGGCCCAGACTTTCATTCGGAGCCCGGCACGATTCGCCTATTAATAAATATTCCTTTCAAGAAACACGACATTGTCAGAACGATGCTTTTCTTCTTGGAGAAGATTCATTCGGGTTTGATGAAAGTGCTCCCATAAGAAAAGGTAAACTTTCTATTTATCCAACACCATTCGACAGCAAGCAAATTAGGTTGAAGTTAATAGGATACAATTTGCATAATAGTGATTGTTGTTATTCTCTTTCCTCTAGGCTTTCTCTTTCTAGCTATCTTTCTTTAAGGGTATTGAGGCTCTGATTGACCTTGCTTCTGCAATTTTGAAAACTGATCGATTCTACCGTGAATCGATTATCTAACAATTGTTCTACCTCTTATTTTAAAATGAATGAATAAAATAGCATTGCTAATCAGCCTATGCACTTTAGTGTGTTTAGCAAATTGCACTTCTAGTAAAGAAGCCAGTGATGATATTGGAAAATATGAAATTACAAGCCCAATAGTCATTGACACTTCTTTCACCAGGGAGTATGTCACACAAATCCAATCGCTGCAAAATATTGAGTTGAGAGCGATGACGAAAGGGTTTATACAAAGCATCAATGTTGACGAAGGTCAGTCAGTTAAATCTGGCCAGGTTCTTTTCACTATTATGCCTAAGGAGTACGAGGCCGAATTGGAAAAAGCGAAAGCAGAAGCAAATACAGCCGAACTGGAGTGGTTGAACACGAAAACACTGGCTGAAAAAAGCATTGTTTCACAAACGGAATTAGCCATCGCTCAGGCGAAACTTGACCAGGCAAAAGCGGAGGTGGCCCTTGCCGAATTATATCTTTCATTCACAAAAGTAAAGGCTCCATTCGATGGGGTGATTGACAGGATCCGATTTAAAATAGGAAGTTTAATAGATGAAGGAACCCTTTTGACCACACTCTCGAACAACAAAGAAATATACGCTTATTTCAATGTGTCCGAATCGGAGTATCTGGAATATAAAACCAAAAATGATGAGAACGCAAAGGTGAGCCTTTTGTTAGCAAATAACCAGCTGCATAAATACAAGGGTACGATTGAAACAATTGAAGGTGAATTTGACAATAGCACCGGAAATATTGCCTTTCGTGCCAAATTCCCGAACCCGGACTTGCTCCTGAAGCATGGAGAAACAGGAAAAATCCTAATGACAATCCCGATCAAAAATGCTTTGATAATCCCTCAAAAAGCAACCTTTGAAATTCAGGACAAAGTATACGTTTATGTTGTAGATGAGAACAATGTAGTCAGGTCCAAAAATATTTCTATAAAACAGAGTTTGCCTAACATATACATTGTAGAATCCGGACTTTCAGATAAAGACAAAATCCTTTTGGAGGGGATTCAATCTGTAAAAGATGATGACAAGGTTGTTACCTATTATGTGCCCCCCAGGGAGGTCATTGGAAAGTTACAACTGATTACACCCTAGAAGTTTTTTAATTCATCAAACGCTAACCGTATGTTTAATAAATTCATACACCGGCCTGTACTGTCCATTGTTATCTCACTCATCATTGTGCTGCTGGGTGTATTGGCAGTAATTCAATTACCTGTCACTCAGTTTCCGTCCATTTCACCACCCAAAGTAAATATCAATGCAGAATACCCGGGTGCCAATGGAGAACTGATGATCAAATCAGTCATCATTCCATTGGAGCGTGCTATCAATGGAGTTCCAGGAATGAAATATATGGCTTCTGATGCGGGCAACGATGGAGAAGCTGCCATACAAGTTGTCTTCAACTTGGGAACGGATCCAAACATTGCCTCCGTCAACGTTCAAAATCGTGTGGCTGCTGTGATTAATAAATTACCACCCATTGTCGTGAGGGAAGGTGTTAAGATCACCAGGCAAGAATCGAATATGCTCGTGTATATCAACTTATTCAGTAACGATCCTGGGCTAGACGATAAGTTCTTATACAATTTTGCTGATATCAATTTATTAGCAGAGCTAAAGCGAATAGATGGTGTGGGTTTTGCCGATATTCTGGGAGACAGGGACTATTCGATGAGGATATGGCTAAAGCCTGACCGCATGCTGGCCTACAAAATTTCAGCAGATGAGATTCTTAGTGCATTAGACGAACAAAGCCTGGAAGCCTCACCGGGCAGAACCGGAGAAAGCTCTGGGAAAAAATCACAAGCATTTGAATACATTTTAAAATACCCGGGAAGATATACGACTCCTGAAGGTTATGAAAACATCATACTGAGATCCAACCCCAATGGAGAAATACTTCGTATCAAAGATGTGGCCGATGTTGAATTTGGAAGTTCGTATTATGATTTATACTCCAAATTAAACGGAAAAACCTCAGCCGCTATTGTGATTAAGCAATCGTATGGCAGCAATGCAAGCGTAACCATAGCCAATATCAAAAAAGTAATGGAGGAAATAAAAGCAACCACATTTCCTAAAGGAATGGATTATGAAATAAGTTATGATGTGTCTACATTTTTAGATGCTTCCATTGATAAAGTAATCCATACACTTATTGAAGCATTTCTGCTTGTAGGGTTGGTTGTATTTATATTTTTAGGAGATTGGCGCTCTACGTTGATACCGACCATTGCAGTTCCCGTGTCCTTAGTAGGCGCATTCATTTTTATGCAAATTTTTGGAATCTCCCTTAATATGATAACGCTTTTTGCATTGGTCTTAGCCATTGGTATTGTGGTCGACAACGCCATAGTGGTAGTAGAAGCGGTTCATGCCAAAATGGAAGAAAGAAACCTTGATCCCATTGCAGCCACAGAGTTAGCAATGCAAGAAATCAGTGGAGCAATCATTGCTATTACTTTGGTAATGGCGGCTGTATTTATTCCAGTAGCATTTATGTCCGGACCTGTAGGAATCTTCTACAGGCAGTTTTCAATCACGATGGCCACGTCTATTATTTTATCAGGTATTATTGCATTGACGCTGACTCCCGCCTTATGTGCCCTCATGTTAAAAAACACACATGGAGTTGAAAAGAAAAAAACATGGATAAACTCCCTTTTACAAGGGTTTAATACGTGGTTCAATGGAATAAACAGGAAGTACAAAAAATTATTGGGGTTAATCGTCAACAGAAGGGTAGTAACTATCTTAACCTTACTGGCTTTCTGCCTAGGAACGTGGGGCTTAAATTCATTCCTTCCATCGGGGTTTATTCCTAACGAAGATCAGGGTGTTTTTTATGCAATCATCCTTACACCTCCCGGCTCCACTTTGGAAAGAACAGACGCGGTTAGCACTCAGATACAAAAGATTGCATCAGGTATAAAAGATATAAAATCCGTTTCATCCATAGCCGGTTATGAGATTCTATCTGAGGGCACAGGTGCTAATTCAGGAAGTTGTATCATTAATCTCAAAAGTTGGGACGAGAGGGAACATTCTCTCGTGGAAGTGATGAAGCAGTTGGAAGAAAAAACAAAAGATATTAAAGGTGCAACCATAGAATTCTTTCCGCCTCCTGCTGTTCCTGGTTATGGTGCCGCTGGCGGGTTTGAATTACGGCTCCTGGACAAGGCGGGTAGTGGCGATTATAAGAAAATGGAAACAGTAAGCAATGAGTTTGTGGCTGAACTAAATAAAAGACCGGAACTCACTTCTGTTTTTACTTTTTACAGCGCAAGCTTTCCACAGTACATGCTGAATATTGATAATGATAAAGCACAACAAAAAGGTGTCACTCTCGAGAATGCCACAAACACCCTATCTACCCTTGTTGGTAGTAACTATGAAACCAGTTTTATCAAGTATGACCGACAGTATAAAGTAATGGTGCAGGCGCTGCCTCAGTATCGGGCACTGCCGGAAGATATCTTAAAACTCTATGTCAAGAATGATCGTGATGAAATGGTGCCTTTCTCAGCATTTATGAAATTGGACAAAGTCTATGGCTTATCTGAAATTACCCGACACAACATGTACAATGCCTCCGAAGTGAGTGGTGGAGCAGCGCCAGGCTTCAGCAGTGGAGCCGCCATAGCGGCCATATCAGACGTGGCCAAAAATAAATTACCCAAGGGCTTCGGCATTGACTGGGCAGGTATTTCAAAAGATGAGGTGGCACAAGGGAATCAGGCCATTTATATATTTCTCATTTGTCTTGCTTTTGTATACTTGCTCTTATCGGCACAGTACGAAAGTTTTATTTTGCCACTTCCTGTCATTCTTTCCCTACCTGCCGGAATTTTCGGGGCATTCCTTTTTTTAACAGCATTTGGCTTAGAGAATAATATCTATGCACAGGTGGCAATGGTCATGTTGATAGGGCTGCTTGGAAAAAATGCAGTATTGATTGTAGAATTTGCAGTTCAGAAACATCGGGCAGGGAGTAGTATTATGCAAGCCGCTGTGGAAGGTGCAGCCGTTCGGCTCCGTCCGATTCTAATGACATCATTTGCTTTTATGGCTGGATTAATTCCGCTCGTGTTTGCTTCTGGGCCTGGGGCCATAGGAAACAGAACTATTGGGTCGGCTGCTGCGGGAGGTATGCTTTTTGGTACCGTATTTGGAGTTATCGTTGTTCCAGGCCTCTATTACATTTTTGCTCGCTTTTCCGCAGGGCATGAACTCATCAAAAATGAAGAAGAAAATCCCTTAACCGAAGAAATTAAATAGCATGATCTTACCAAATAAATATAAGTGCATTGGGATTCTAATAACATGTATAATGTATACAGGTTGTAAAACCTTTACGCCTCTTGAAGATGTGAATACAAATACTTTGCCTCAGTCGTACAACACTTCAAAAGATTCAACTAATTCAGCAAAAATAAAATGGAAAGATTTTTTTGCAGATAAGTACCTGGTCAACCTTATTGACACTGCCCTCAAAAACAATCTTGATCTCTTAATGACTTTACAAGATATTGAAATTGCGAGAAATGAAATAAAATATAGAAAAGGGCAGTTGTTTCCATATGTTACAGTTGGAGCAGGAGTGGCCCACGACAAGGTAGGACGATATACCAGCGAAGGCGCAGGGGATGCTGTCACTGAAATCACTCCGGGTGAATTAGTCCCCGATCCACTTAATGATTTTTTGCTTGGCCTGCACGCAAGCTGGGAAGTAGATATATGGAAAAAATTGCGCAATTCTAAAAAAGCTGCACTGACCAGGTACTTAGCCAGCATCGAGGGTAAAAATTTCGTGGTTACCAATCTGGTTGCCGAAATTGCCAACGCTTATTACGAATTGCTTTCATTGGATAATGAATTGGAGATTATTCAGGAAACAATTCGGTTACAGAAAAACGTTTTGGAGATTGTCAGGGTTCAAAAAGATGCTTCAGTAGTCACTGAACTGGCCGTAAAAAAATTCGAAGCAGAAGTGCTCAATTCTCAAAGCATGGAGTTTGAAGTGCTTCAAAAAATTAAAGAGAATGAGAATGAGATCAATTTTTTGCTGGGCAGGTTTCCTCAACCCATAGTAAGAGATCAGTCTACCTTCATCACTCAAATACCGCCTCAGGTAAAAGCGGGTATCCCCTCTCAATTATTAATAAATCGCCCTGACATTAAGCAAGCTGAATTGGAGTTGTTGGCCACCAAATGTGATGTAAAAGCAGCGCAAGCCGAATTTTATCCTTCTTTCAATATTTCAGGCTCGTTGGGCTTTCAGGCATTCAATTCTTCCTACCTTTTTTATTCTCCACAATCATTGGTTTACTCGTTAGTAGGGGATTTAACTGCACCCTTAATCAACCGTAACGCAATTAGAGCGGAGTTTAACAAAGCAAAGGCTTATCAGGTAGAGGCCATGTATGATTTTCAAAAGGCAGTTTTAACCGGATATATTGAAGTATCTAATGAGCTATCTAACATCAACAATCTGGAGCAGTTCTATGATCTAAAAAATAAGGAAGTAGAAACGAGATTAATGTCAATTGAAATTTCCAATGACCTGTTCAAATCGGGTAGGGCAGATTATCTGGAGGTATTAATAACACAGCGCGATGTACTTCAATCCAAGCTGGAATTAGTGGAAGCAAGAAAAAGGCAATTTAATGCAGTCACCAATATCTATCAGGCATTGGGTGGGGGGTGGAATTAAGTGATGAGAATAAGAGATTGAATAATGCAAGTGAGCAACTTTTATCGCAATACTTAAATATAAGCGCCTTCAAGGGAGTAATGTCGAGGGCCAATTCCCTTCTATACTATTCTTCATTTTTATATTGTTAGAAACGATCAGTTCCAACACAAGTCCTGACTACTTAACGACTATGAGTTTATGAAAAATCCTCTGTTAAGATATTTATTTGAAAGTTGAGCTGTATAAGTTTTGAACAATCCGCTTAATGAACAGGCGGATAAAGATCACTTAAAGCTTGATGTCTATAGACCCAAATAAATGGTTTTTCCGATCCCAAACGTCAATCGCGAAATCAGGCGACCTCTTTTTATAGAAATATTACTACTCAATTGTTTATTAATAAATTTCTAAATGTTAATTTCAAGGGATGCCTTTCAATATTGGATTAGTTTACGTTACGGTTAATTATTTTACAGCTAAATTAAGATGTCTCCATTCAAAATCCGGTTGATCTTTGTCATTCTTGCGATTGCCGGAGTGTTGGTGATTCCGCGTTTTACGGTTGACCTTAACCCTTCTTACCAACTTCCTAAGCTCACTGTTACCTTTCAATTGCCAGACTCTCCTCCCGAAATAGTAGAGCAGGAGGCAACAGCCCCGCTGGAGAACGCCCTGTCTCAGATTAGCGAAGTGAAAAACATTTATTCAATTTCCGGTGAAGGACAAGGAACTATTGAGATCACATTTGACCGCAGTACCGATTTGGATTTCAAGAGATTTGAGGTAGCCTCAACCATCCGTCAACTCTACCCAAAACTACATTCCCAACTTACTTACCCGATCATAGAACAACGTGGAAGAGAGTCCGAAAGCAGAAAGCCATTGCTCATTTATCGAATCAATGCGGCCCTCGCTCCATTTCAAATCCGCAATACCGTTAAAGACCTATTCGAAACTGACTTGTCACAACTTGATGGTGTAAAGGCGGTGGAGGTAAATGGAGCGCAGGGACTACAGATCACAATTGCCTATAATTATGACAAGTTAAAGCAATCCGGCATTGCCACCTCACAAATTCGTCAGGCAATCGATGAAGCCTTTTCCTCAAACTTTCCCGGTTTTATAAAAAAAGCCAGCGGTCAAAAAATTCTGGTGATGGTAAAACAAAACCTCAACTCGTTAACTCAAATTGAAAATTTGATGATACCCGCTGCAGGAAAGCACATTTTCCTTAAAGACATCGCAAAAGTGTATTTGGAAGAGCGTACACCGGAACACTATTTTCGAATCAATGGCTTAAGCTCGATTTCACTGGTTGTATATGCATCAGATGGAGTGAACCGTCTTGCACTGGCCCAAAATGTGAATCAATCCACAAAAGAGATTAGCGAAAGATTGCCTGCAGGGTATCAGTTCCAGCTCCAGTATGATGACACAAAATTCATTGCCACTGAATTGAACAAAAACTACCTGAGGTCGGGATTGGCCATTGCTGTGCTTACCCTGTTCATTTTATTTGCATACAGAAGTTGGAGTTATCTGGCTATCCTCCTCTCCGGCCTTCTAATCAATCTGGCCATCACAGGGCTGGTAGCATTTTTCCTGGGCATTAGTATTCATCTTTACACCCTTGCCGGGCTAACTATTTCATTTGGAATGATGATTGATAATCTCATCATCATGCTTGATCATCTGAACAGGAAAAAAAGCAGAAAAGTATTTCGCGCCATAATGGGTGCCACCCTCACCACAATGATGGCGCTATTGATGGTACTGCTTTTGCCTGAGGAAGAAAGAAATAATCTTTCGGAATTTGCCATAATAGTATCCGTAGCACTGGGGTCATCAATTTTAGTTGCTTCCTTGTTTGTTCCGGCAATGTATTCCGTCTTTACTCATTCAGAGGCTTTGGATGTGATGCCGGTCAAAACCCTTCGTAGAAGAGTAAAAATCCTCAAATCTTATTCAGGCATTCTGGCATTTATGGCAAGGCATCGCACAACATTTTTCATTGTCCTTGTGCTGGCGTTCGGCTTACCGGTTTTCATGCTGCCCACAAAATGGGAAGGACAGGAATGGTATAACCGTACAGTAGGCAGTGACCTTTATCAGGAAAACCTGCGTCCTTATATTGATCCTGCACTGGGAGGAGCACTGCGCCCATTTGTAAGAAATGTATACGAACGGGGGGGCTACCGGGAGCCAGAGCGCACCAAATTATATGTCATTGCCGAACTGCCCTATGGAAATACACTGGAAGAAATGGACCGCATTATTCGTGCAATGGAAAATTATTTGCAAACTGTTGACGGGGTGGAGGATTTTGTTACCACGATCCATTCGGGGCAAAATGCCAACATTGAGATAAGCTTCAAAAAAGAGTTTGAGAACGGATCATTGCCTTATTATCTCAAGAATCAATTGATTGCCCGGTCCCTGGATTGGAGTGGTGTGGGCTGGAATATCTACGGGGTAGGCCAGGGATTCAGCAACAACACAGGTGATAATCTTCCCTCCTACAGAGTGGAAATGAGAGGGTATAACTACACCGAACTTGAAAAGCAAGCCAACATTATGGCAACCAAGCTGCTTGCACATCCGCGTATCCAGCAGGTGAATACCAATGAAAAACTGGCATGGAACGAAAAATCAAGTCAACAGTGGACACTGGACTTCACCGGTAATACAATCAACCCGGGGGTTCTTGTTAAGGGGCTTAATGAAATGACGGGAAACCCCTACGTTGACACTTATGTGAACTGGAACGATGAACGATTTCCGGTATCAATCCGGTCCCGGCAGGGCAATCTGCAGGTATTTGAAATGATGAACCACTATTTGAATGTAGATAAGAATACCTGGAAACTTGCCTCCTCCACTTCAATGGAATTAAAGAAAACCTCTTCATCCATCCACAAGGAAAACAGGCAATACATACGGGTGGTAGGGTTCGATTATTACGGAAGTGGAAAATTCGGGAATGAATATCTCACCAAAGTGCTTGATGAAATGGGAAAGGAAATGCCAGCAGGATATACGGCTAAAAAAGCATACTGGGATTGGGGTTGGGAAAAAATAAAAAGGCAATACAGCTTGTTGTTACTGCTTGTAATTGGTGTTTATTTTATAGGGTCTATCCTATTTGAAAACCTGAGGCAGCCGCTATACGTGATCATGTCCATTCCGCTCTCGTTCATCGGATTGTTCCTTGCGTTTAGTTGGGGATCCTTCTATTTTGACCAGGGAGGCTATGCAGCCTTTATTTTGCTCGGAGGGATAGCGGTGAATGCCTCTATATTTATTATCAATGATCTTAACAATCTGCCCCAAGGCAATTACAACCGCACCATAGTAAAGGCAGTTGCAGGTAAAATGAAACCTATTTTGTTGACGGTTTTTTCCACCTGCCTCGGGCTTACACCGTTCCTGATAGGGGGGCAAAATGAAATATTCTGGTTTTCACTCGCCATTGGAACCATTGGTGGGCTGATTGTTTCCATTCCTGTTTTCATCCTGATTATTCCAACCCTATTATGGAAGCATAAATAAAAATTCTCGATATTGACTGACGACAAACGTCCTAGCTATCGAAAATTTTGTTTGATAATTAGCAATAATCAAAACCGTATCCTATTTGAAAACAGCCTGTAGTCTATAATACAGAATTGTAGCAGGGTTTAACATATTTCTTAGCTCACTTACAGAATGAACTCTAATGGCCAGATCCCTTCTCAGAGAGTTTGTTATAATTTGTTGAAATGGAATTGGGATATCGCTTAAACCCGTGACTTCCTCGTTCTTAGAGATCAAACGAATTTGCTCAGCAGAAATGCCTTGCTTTCTGGAACCGAATGGAAACTTTCCAGTAAACATTTCATACAACATTGCTCCAATCGCCCAAATCTCTGATTGTATCGTGTACAAATTATAATTCAATACTTCAGGTGCCAAAAATTCAGGTGTAGTCCTTAAAATACCTCTATCATCAGATGGCCAAAGCTCAATATCAGCTATCTTGACTATTTTTTTGTTGCGAATGATAGAAATCAAAATATTATTCAATTTAATGTCTCTATGGAGGATTCCATTCTTGTGCAAAAAGATAAATCCAGTAAAAACCTGTTTGAAGATTTCTATTACCTCTTCATATTCGAATTTCTTCAAATGGCTAAGTATGCTACCCGCATTGGCGTATTCAAGCACCTCCATAATAGAATATGGGTGTTGAAAATTACCAAGTCTATAGATATCTATATGTTTAACAATGTTCTTATGAGTCAGATTCTTGAGCTTGTTAAAATTTAGGATATACCCATCTATTTTTGTTCCCTCAATTTTAGATAGTTTTAAAACTATTGGCCCCCCATGTTGAGTAAAAGCTTTTACAAATCTTTCTCCAGAGATTAATTTTGTTAGTTCATCTTCATGTATGGAATACTTTAGAAGAATATCATCAACGCAATTTATTATCGGTTTTGCCACAACGTAAGTTTGCCTTTCAATCTTAGCAATTCCTCTTCAATATTGGTAGCATCCAAAGGATATTTTGTAATTAACTCATTATTCATAGTATAAATCAAAGGCATGGACTCTACTAAATACTTCATCCTTGTTGTCATTTCTATGTCAATTAATAATCGCGGATAGTTAACGCTTGATCCAAGACGTAACCTTGCTAATTTTTCGCTAGGGGTAACAACAATACAATACAAATTTTTGAATTTTGGCATATTCTCATTTACAAATTCAATTGATTTGTCAATACATCCTGAACAGCCATCAAGCGGAATAACAATGACAGCATTATTTACATTTTTTTCATAATGTATTGATTTGGACTCTAAAAAATCCCTGACAGTGTATTCGTGACTCTGCCTACATCCCAATAATATTTGACTTATAAAAATTATTAGCAACTTTGGACTATTCATAAATCAGCTACCTTAAAGCAAGTGAATACAAGGTTATCATCTTCCAGGTTTGGATTTTTAGGATTGGTGTTTGCAATACAAAGTCCCTCCTCACTAACAAAAAACATATATAACAAAAAGGTATTGTCCTGAAGTTTCTTTTCCCCAATAACATTCCAATTTTCGTCAAGTATAATGATAGATAGTGGCTTATTAAATATATTGTTTGCATCTCCCTTGTAATCCATTTTGTCGATTGAATGCCAGGCAAATCTATAATACAAATGTTGGTATGGGTCAATAATTATTCCGTAGTAGTAGAAAGAACCCAATGCATAATCACTTAAATCCCTACTTCTATCTCCATTCTCAAACGAGTTAACCTCGGTCCTTTTAAAAATACTTCCAGCCCAATATCTGTGATAAGTACCTTCTTTCACATTTATCACGACAAGGCTATCAGAAATTGAAAAAGAGTATATAAAGTCACCATTACCGTTTGAAGTTAGTGAATAGGATGGGCCTCGCACACCCCACGTCTTTCCCATAAATTCCGGTGGGTAATTATTAAAGTAACGATAATCACCAGTTGTCAAATTCAAAGAGGAGTTGATATACCCTTCATAAAAGGTTGGAGAATAAGCATTTCTATCAGGTGAAATGGCAAAAAATAATTTATTGTCCATTTTTATTACTGGAGAGGTAAAATCTATTAGTCCGGTGTTTTCATTATAGTCTTCACCTAAAAGCAGACGATAATCTTTTAAAAGTGTACCCTTCTCATTTACGATAGAGACACGATAGTTGTATGATGAAACAACAATTATGGAGTCCCATGATAGTGTTAAAATTCTGGAAGGTTTTCCAACGCCATTTGGGCCGTCTTGTTCCAATGGCACCTCTTTAAAGACTTCAGTTTTTTCTAAATCAAAATAAATTATGGACGGTTTGTGTAAGTTTAGGTATACTAATAACCTTTTGTTTGTTGTGGGATCTCTAAATGCCTCCACATTAAAGGATGTATTTGAAGTTGATTTATCAAGTGGGAACTTCAACGTTTTGGATTCAAGTAATTCTTTAGTAAACTTAAAATTACCATTCGAGTTTGACTGACAGGCATATCCTAGCACAATTAATAATAGTAAATAATTACATCTCATATAAAACACCTTAGATACAAATTATTTAAGTCTTCTCGAAGAGATGGAATAACCAAACTAAACGTATAGACTAAGTCTTTATTGGGGAGAGTAAAACGTGCTTGAAGTTCACAAGCACGTTTGAACTTTCTACTTTACTTTACATCACAACCTGGCCCAACACAAACTGTGTCCAGACAAATCTGTGCTTCGTAATCGCAAAATAGGCCATTAAAGTCTCTATTCGCATAGGACTTGATCGTAGTTCCAAAAATTGAAAGCGCGAATGTAAAAATCATGGCAACGAAAATTTTTAATTTTTTCATGTGGTTTAGTTTTTTACTTTCTGCTCAATATCAAGCATTGATCAAATCTAAAACACCTGAGTGCAATTTTATTGCACTCTGGAAATTTCTTTAAAATAATTTTCAATATCCCAATCCCGGCTGTAAAAATAGCTGTTTTGCTGTTTGCTGAATGCAATGGGGGCGCCAAGACCCTTTAATTCTCTAGATATTCGTAAACTAATTCTTTGGAAACACCTAATTTTTACCCTACCCCCCAGGTTTTCCTCTACCTACTGATGGGTCTCATTAATAAAAGAGTATATCCCATACATGGAACTCTTCAAGGCATACACCTTTAGCAAAACCCTATTCTTTATCTAATCAAATATTCCATCTTAAATTTGTCGTATCTTACCTTATCGAACAGGATCGTTCCTCTTTTTTGAGGCAAGTACAGTAAGAATTCACCTTCCAGGTTGGGTACGGTTCCAATGCTATGGCCATCCACTGATATATTCATATTGTACACCGGTGCATTGGTTTTTATTTCCTTCAAAAAGCCATGCATAAAGGTACTATCGTTTTTTACCAGGTAGGAGTAGGAAAGGACGCATTTCTTACTCTTAAATACATAATTGTCCTGTGCTTCAAGTCGTTCAAAACCGGTTGATACAGTTAAGGTAAAGAGGAATACTAAAATCAAAGAATTGTTGTTTATCAAAGTTGATCCCATGTTGATTTGGATAGATTATTCATATATTTCACCCTCACAATTTCGCCCCTTTTTAGTATAATAATCAATGGAAAAGGCGCGGAAAGGTTAAATCTTCTCCATGCATTATCTGTATCAATTATTAATCTTGGGTTATTGAAAAGTTCATTCCCAAGCCACTCCTGTAGTAATTTTTTGTCAGTTATTTCTGTGATAATGAATTGATAGTCCAACTCATTGATATGTGCTTTTAAGAATCTCAAGACAGGGGATATGCACGAATTACAACCAGTTGAAGGAATTGTAACTACCATCAGATGGTCTGGCCATTTTCCTTTTCCTTGTTCCAATTTTATATAATCATAATAATTATTGTAATCAGGATTATCTGTACAAGATAAAAAGCAAATGACCAGGATAATAATAAAGAATTTCATCAGGACTAATCCTTGACTTTTACATCGAAAACATCAAAATAAAGAAAATCTTCATCGGATGCATACTTCTTTTTATTAAAAAGATACAAGCCTTGAGGCGCAATGAACATGGCCAGATAAGAGTAGGTATCCGGCTCAAGATAGTATTCTCCTACCTTATTAAAACCAGTATCCAAAATAATAATGGACGTTTCCTTTTCCGTATCAAAAGGAGATTCATAATCACCACCTACGGGACTAAAAGCCAGGCGATAGTACAAATTTCTCCATCTATCAAAGAAAACAGATGAGTAGCTACCTTGCATTGCCTCATGCCTAAAGACAATATCATCTTTGTCAAAGTCGCTTCTTTTAGTTAATGGTCTTAGTTTTTTTATTTTATAAGCTCCTGCATAATATTTAGTTGTCTTGTCCCCGGCAATAACATACAAAAAATGATCATTTGGAAAGCTTAATATTACCTGACCTGTTTTATCATTGTACAAGTGACTTGTTCTTGAATAATGGTGCCTGCCCCAGGCGCCATTGTCATAATTACTGGATAAATGAAAAACGTTCCTGACCTCCAAACTAGACAGGTTTATTTGAAGACTTGAATAGCCGGCTGCGGATATATCAGTGCCCGGTGAAGGATAAGTGCATAAATACAAAGAACCACCTTTAAGGAATGCCGGAAAAATAGTTCCCAGTTGTGCGTAATAGTGGTCATCCCCTATATTCATCTTGCTCTTTAATTTGCCCGCACTATCTATCAGATATAACCTTTGCTCCATCAAGGACAATAGGAAAATAGAATCAAAATTGTGAAAATACATTCCCCTTATCCCATTTCCCACTCCATCTGGTCCTTCCTTCTTCAGGGTTATTTCCGATACCTGGCTGCCTGTTTGCATATCATATATGGCAATATTGCTTGAGTAGGTGTGATGAAAAATCATAAAGGCAGGTGAGTCTATTGGAAATACCTGAACGCTTGACGTGATGGAGTTACTTGTGCTATCCAAAAAATATTTCCTTTCATCCACTAACTGTAATGTCAGGGAGTCCTTTACAACCGTATCTTTAGCAAGATTAGCTTTATCGGATATATCTTTAGGAAGAGTACATCCTAAAATTACAATCGCAATAATTATTAAATTATGTGGTTGTAGGATCTTCATTTAGAAAAGTAATAAAGTCGTGTCATCTGGTTAAATTTAAAAACGCTAATTTTAATTTGTTCTAAAATCCCAGTCACTTACCCATATATAGGCACTTTTAGAATTCCTACAGACAAGTTGTGATAGTAGTAAAATAAAAGCTGCCAAAACAATTAACCTGGAAATCTTATTTGAGAAGATAGACCTCAAACCGTAAATGATCCTCATCAATTTCATCATTAAGGGGATTATTCAGACTTATGTACATTTTATCATTATTTTGGATCATGAATTTAATAAAATTGGAGAGACCTTTTTAGAACCACCAAATAGTTATAATACAAGAGATATGTTTATTGGAAAGGATGGGCTATATATATCAAGCCAAAACGTCTACAATCCATCTATAAATGAGGATTTCATGGAATTCAATCTTATGGTGCTTCGACAACTAAAGTAATGCGAATCTTCACTATATTTATTGCCCTACTCTTCCTCCAATGTTCAACTAGACAGAACAAAATTGATGAAGTATCAGACGATGGGCTCAAGAACTATCTAAATTCTCTTGATTCAGTCGCAATGATAGATCTTGATTATTACCTAATTATCCCGGCAGAAACTTGCCCTTTTTGCATAAAACAAATCTTATTATTTTTCGATTTTAATCAACTTATTCAATCAGAAAAAAAAATTCGCTATATTGTTCCTGCTTTAAGTAGAAAAAAAATAATTAATACTTTCCCTCAAAAATTCAGAACAAATAGCAATGTTACTATTGATACCACAAAATATTACTATCAAAATAGCATATTTAGCGATTCACCACAATTATTCTATTGCAAAAACGGAAAAGTGTTAAAAAAGAAAGTATTGCTTGCTTCAGATATTGAGAAAGAACTAGAGGCTTTATCCAGAAATTTTTCTAAAGACTAATAAGTTTCCACTTGTGTCAATAATAGGATTTTTCATTGGAGCAATAATTATATCCTTGCCGGCCTGCGGGGTTGGGCAAATAATACAACCAAAATCAGTTTGTGTAGAGCTTTTTAATCTTTATGAGAAACAACCAGGTGCCGAGATAAGCATCAAAATAACTCCACCATTCAATCTTTTTGATGTTCAGGCTGAAAATATCCATCTTCTATTGAACGAATGCAAGGCCTTTGATCTTCGGATTGAGACCATTGCAATTGGAAGATTGTACATAAATGGAAATATAAAATCCTTTCATGTTGTGCCTAATCAAAATCTTATTATAAAGATTTATTCTGAAGATAGTTTGTCTTTCTCAGGACGCCACTTTAATTATGCCGAATACTTAAAAATTTTACCTTGCTTTAGCATTGGTGACTTAGAAAAATATAAGCCCTACCTTACCAAAGAGATTTATGATTATGAAAAGCTAAAGATCACTTTCACTAATTTGGATATTAGGCTCCACGAGTCCGTCTCTGAGAAAACATGGGTGATTGACTCACTCCTGGAGAGTAATTTCAATTTCAATCAATTGGAATTGATGGAATTAACTTCCTACCATTCCTTCCTGAGTGAGTTTTTCTTTTGCCTTTACGAAAAAAACATAGAAACCTTAATCCCTACATATCAAAGCTTGTCATTCTTTTCAAAAGAAATTGCAAGGGAAGAATATTATAGGAGTTCACTCCAGCAATATGTTGGGCCACTGACCAAGGAAAATTATTTGGATAGTGCTAAATCAAGCTATTGGATTCAGCCCTCTTGAAGAATCGGCAAAATTTCTTAATACTCAGATGCTGGATCATTTCATATACTACTACACTATGCGAATGTTTCGCTTTAGGCCAAATATCTATCCTGATAAACTTTATAAATATGCCTTGCAAAAAATTAAAAATAGATATTTGTTAGATAGGCTTAAATCTTTTTACGAGATAAATAAATCTTCAAAGGACAGTTCCCTGATAGATATTTTCAAAAATAAATGATGGGCATATGTAACCTCCCCTAAAATAAGACAGTTTTGGATTAGGCAAAAGGCTAAACTTTAAAAACTGTCCGCTACAGGACAGGCCAACCCATCCCAATACTATTATACAATATGCCTTCATTGATATTTACAAAATAAGGAGCATGCCCCAAAGAAACCCATATCAGCGAAACGCAAATACCATTAGTTAATTGGTGCAAGTTTAAATACCTGAAACTGCAATTTGTTTTCATCGTTACCGGGGTTTTTTGGATGGCTCATCGGGATTAAAAGACCTCTTTTTGTAGGTAAAAAATTGTTGAAGTACGTATTCTTTTCCAAGAGAGTTTCCCCACAATATTCAAACTGTTCATTAAAAATAATTATTGAAATTGGTTTATCCATGAAGTCTTGTTTTTTCCCGTGTATGCTCAAAACGGGAATGCCCTGGCTGAAAATAGAGTAGTAGACATGATTATATCTATCGTAGTAAACGCCCAGATATTCACCTTGTTCAAGGCCTTCATGGTCTTTGTCCATTTCCCTAAATTCATTGGCTTTTTTGTCAGGCTGTATGGTGAGTACCTCCCACACACTTTTCATTTGAAAAACGGTAGTACTATCTGTTGATATATCGTAATTGTATATTTGGGAAAGGCTTCCAAACCGAACAACGAAATTGTTGTTGTGACCATAAGTGTAAAATGGAAGGAAATTATAAAAAAGGTATTTTTCGAAGACCTGAGGATACATAGGGCCGAATTCCCTCGTAATCCCGCGGACAAGGTCTTGTGCCCGCATGGTTTTATAACCTGTTTGTGCCCTATTGTCCCCGTAATTCATATACCCGAAAAACGCAACATTATCCTTGACCAAGAAGGGTTGCAGAAGGTTTGCCATCCAGGGTTGCTCCACTTTAATTCGATTTAACACGTCTCCCTTGTAGTTAACTAAAAGTATTCTCAAATCCTGGTCAGAGTAAATATAGATCGAGTCCAGTGACTTGATAAAAAATTTCCTGGTGGATAAAATCCCGTGTGGGCCAACCCGATCAAAAATGTTCCTCTTAACCAGGCGCTTTTTGTTCAAGTCGTAGAAGTCAAGGCCATTGATATTTTCATTGGCCGTAATGTATAATTCTATTGTATCATTTGCATAGTAGCCAGGATATAGGCTGTAGTTCAAACTTAATGTATCAATAGGAATTTCTATGATATCTTTTGGCGCCAGGGAAAATTTTATGCGCGATTCAATATTTCCAGTGTTAGTTGAGCTTTCTACAGTTGAATCTACAGGCTTTTTACAGGCCATGCAGAATAATACAAGATAAAGAAGAATAAGACGATGCATAAGTCGCAATATTAACTACAAATTACTTAATACATTATCTGCTTTGGGCCTGAGCCTGTTTTTGAGGTGCATAAATGGAAAAGGAAAGAATGTTTTCCTTCAAATTTGGGTTGAATAAATTCGAATTTGAAATGTATAAACCTTCCGGGCCAACACAGACACCCAGAGGATCATGTGTTTTTGATGGCAAAACGGTCTCTCCAATTTTTTCAAAATTTGAATTCAGGATAATTACGGATAAAGGCTTCTCATCATAAGTTTCCATGAATTTATCAGGTTGGTTGGGCTCCTCAACACCCCCTGTTACTATCCGATAGTATAACCTGCGATATTTATCATAAAAAATTCCTCCATACATGGTCGATGTAATGTTATTGGATCTCATGTCAGAGACATCATTGTAGGGAGTTGGGTCATTGAAGAATGAACTGCCTGCAAAGTATTCGGTGGTAGTAAGATAATCAGTAACCTGAATATTTTCATCGGCAGCAAAAGAATAAACTATCCGTTCATCGCCTGTCTTTGCTCTAAATATTTTTCCCCAAAAATTCCCAAAGTTTTTTATCTTATAAATACCCGGATAGCCAAAGTTTAGATAATAATCACCAGTATTGATATTAAAGACAAAATTTACCTTTCCTGATTCAAATGTTTCTTTTCTCGTTGGCCCCATGCCGGGCAGTGCGACCAAATGCAGCATTCCTTTATAGAATATGGCCGGACTGCCTGAAATGATCATAGGGGTTGACATACTGCTAAACGGAAATGATTCAGTGGGATTTAAAAAGGAAAAATATTCCTGAACCACCCCGTCCCGATTGATGCGAAAAAGCCTCATGTCAGAAATGTTTAAGAGGTAAATGGAATCCAGCGAGTGAATATAAAACCCATTGATCGTTCCCACTCCATTGGGTCCCGTTTGAATAAGATTTATTTCCTTAGCCAGTTTTTCTGTTTTGATATCATAAAACTGAATAGAGGATTTATAACTATTGTCGTAAACAATGAAGGTAGCGGTATCTGTTTCGTAAACATCCAAATACCATGTTTTGAAATTGGTAAGGGTGTCTATTTCAAAATTTTTCTCTGAAACCTTAACCAACCCCATGTGGTCATTGACCACCCCCCTCCTTGAACAACAGACAGTCAGAATTGAAATTAGGATAGCTGCTAAATTGATGGTGAGACGCATGATATGACCTGGTATGAATTTAACAACAAATTAAAACCATTGTTCTTAATGGATTTGGTCTGAACAATGATTTTAATTATTTTTTCCAAAGTTTATTTACCACAGCAATGATCCGATGCCGAGGGGCAGGAACCATTATACCAGTATTTATCCTTATCAAATGGATCCAACTCAAGCTCAATATGAACAATTCATGGAAGGATCATTCAAAAGATAACTCGGCTACCTGGCATGCATTTACCAATCTTAAGCCTTTAAAGGTAAAATTAATGTAAAGTAGTGAAGTAGTGGATTGCAACTAAGGAGTAATGTAACACATTAAAAATTTACAATGAACATGCTTCCAGTTGACTTTCAACATCTAACAGTAATGAGTCAATGTTCCCTGGCTTTAAAACCTCATAAGTACATATGCGTGAATCCTCAAATCGGATAAAAATTGGATTTTCCAAGCTAATCGATAGTCTGTGGAGAAGGTTATTGTCGTCAATGAGAATTATACTTTTCGAGAAGCCGTGATTTTTGATACAACTTTCAATATTCTTACCGCTTGATGACGACAACATAAAAGTGATAGACTTCTCTGATATGTTTTCCGTACAAAAACTCAACATCCGAGAAACGCAACCCTGACAACCATCCAGCGGAATTACTATAAGGTACTCTACCTTACAAAAGCCCCTTGGTTGAAATCGAATAAGTTCCAAAAATCTAATAACTCCCGCTAACTCACCTTTATTCTTGTAACAATTTGTCTTTGGCTGGCAAGAACAGGAAAAATAAAGCACCACTCCTAAAAGGAGGCTCCATGATCTAATTGTCCACCGCAGATAACTCAAAAACGTCAAACTTTAAAAATTTCTCTTCGAGTCTCTTATTCTTTTCATGATTGGCAGAAATATGCAATCCTCGGGAGGTAACAAAACTATCTCCAATAAAATAACTATCATCCCGTAAATCTGTCTCTCCTATTATCTTCAGCGCACTGTCTAATATGATTACAGATAATCCTTTATCTGTCCAGTCACGCCTCATTCCGCTTTCGTCCAGCAGATCTACGCCTCGCTCTGCAAATCTATAATAGACATGTCTCCATGGATCCCATAAAATACTCTTGTATGAGTTGGATGTGATATAAAACTCTTCATCTCCACTCATGAACGGATCTATAGACCCAGCTTGCCAGGGCTCAATCTGTCTAAAATGGCGACTCGCTGCTGGCACCACCATGAATTCCTTATCTTCAGTTAATCTTCTGACATAGAGATTCTCATCAAAAGTGAAATTGTGTATCACTTCCTTCTTGTTGTTCATGGCATATGTATGATGGTGATGGTAGACGCCCCATGACTTACCCTCGAAGTCAGCAGGTGGGGTAAACAGGTGCCTGACCTGACCTGACAGTACATCTAGTTCAATAAATAGCTTATGCGTCCAAAAATCTCCATCAGCCCGAACATTAGGATGAGCTGGCATGTACAAGAATTTACCGATCATAAACAGAGGAGCCCTGGTAAGTCCGGAAGGATTCGAAGTGGCCCCCGACTGACATATGTCATAAGTTCGTAACTTAATACCCTCCCTACTCACCAGAAAAACCCTGCATGCAAGGGTTGACATAAGGAATAAAGAGTCCTGGTTCAGCAGGTAAAATCCTCTTATCCTTTTTCCCACACCATTTTTTCCCACATCTTTAAATTGAATCTGATAGACTTGCTCCTTCGAAGACAAGTCAAATACTATCACCTTATTCACATTTGTATTCAGTATTGCCAGGTGTTCCCTATCAGCAATAGAATCAATTATCAACTGCTGGTAGTTGTTCCTATAATTGGTGGCATCATCGATCTTAATTTTAACTGAATCCACCCGAAACAATTTATGGGAGTCACTTCTGCCTACAGCTTGGTTGTCCTTGCCGGATTGTCTCTCGCATCCTCCTAAGCCGAAGATCAATAACAAACAAAAAAATATCCTGGTAAAACTTGTCATCTGGTAAAAAATTATTGAGAAATCCTTTTGTTAGTTTACGGCAAAGGATTTCTAAAATTTTTCACTCAATCTTCTTCTACAATGCTGCATTCTTCAATGCAATTTGCTGGGTTATTGAGATCGCAAAACTCACCATTGAATTTAGCATAACAGTATCCTGCCTTTGCCTTGAAAGAATTTGAAAGTAGCAAAATTCCAAAGATTGCTACTCCTAGAAAGAGCGTTACTTTATTCATAACAAAATAATTTACTTTCTGCTCAACATCAAGCATTGACCAAAAGTAAAACCCCAGAGTGCAATTTTATTGCACTCTAAAAATTTCTTTAAAATAATTTTCAATATCCCACTCCCGGCTATAAAAATAGCTGTTTTGTTGTTTGCTGAATGCAATGGTGTTGTTTTGAATAAAAAAGGTAACAGGATAAATTGAAACCAATCCTTGTCTGGTCATTTGGTTCAAACTGTCTTTAACATAATTAAGGTGATTCATAATATCAAATTCTTCGATCAATTCATCACACCTGATTCCGGAAAATATAACGCACACTGACTGGGCTGGTACGTTGCTTCTTGATTAATTCATTTAAAATGGCATTAACGCACCCACTGCATCCATCGGTTGGCAAAATTAGTATAACAGGTGCGCGTTCTGTATCAATACCAAAATCTTGTGATACATCAACAATACTGCTGGTTTTTTTATCACCATTATTTTTTTTGGGTACAAGTACCCAAAAGAGCGGCAACCAATACAATGGTAATTTTTCTCATTTTGAATAGAAAACCTCTCAAAAATAAAGCGATCTTCCGTAGCTGGAGCATGGGGGTTCAGTCTTGATATCAATACTCCTTCTTTCGAAATCAAAACGATATAGGGGTTATATCCCTTACCCTTAAAATCTGTATATCCTATTAAATTAAATGTTGTATCTATGATTTCAACCCTAAAAGGCCTCTCTCCAATTAAAATTAACTTCCCATCAATATCTTTTACATTGCCGGGAAGGAGGTAAATCCTATAGTAAACAGATCGATAGGGGTCAAAAAAAATATATGTATACAGGCCAAACTTTGCGATAACATCCATTTGAGATGACAAATCTTCCGGAGCTAATCCTTCAACAGCACTTACATTAAAATGCGTATTGGGAATAAAGTGTTTCGGGCTTTTTCCGTTTTCAACTACAATCAACCTGTTATCAAATGGGAAGGAATATACAAACTCACCTGACGGGCCAATGCATCTTGCTACCTTCCAACCATCGAGGGTGTTCTCAATACCTGAAGGGTATTCGGGATAATTCGGAAATTGATTGGTTAAAGATCCTGATTTTGTATCATAAATACATTCAGCCTTTGATTGTTTGTGAAAATCATTACTGTTGGGATTAATCGGGGACATCTGAAAAAAGTAGAGGTTGCCATTATCATATCTTGTGGGGTATCCAGGTTGTGGATAAATTGTTCCGGTGACAATATCCTTTAGGTCGAATTTCCTTAACACACGCCCTGTGCTATCTCCAATATAAAATCTATTTGAATTTGCCTCATATAACACTATTTCATTGAAGCTATTAAATGTGGCAAACGGGCTTAGCTTACCCATTCCATTCGGACCATTTCTGTTAAAACTAATTGTTTTATAATACTGCCTTGACTCTAAATCATAGAAATGGAAATTATTAATCTCATTTTTGTATTGGTAGCCGATCAGGTATTCTCTATCATCTAAGCTGGCCAACTGAACATAGCCCTGGACATTTGTGTTATTATTGACTTGGATTTGTATCGAGTCAATACCCTCTAGCCTAACCTTAGGTCGGAATGATTGTTTAATCTCCAGCTCCTTTTTCTTATCATTGAAGTCACAGGATGCCACCATTACAACTACTGCGAACGAAAAAAGCAATAAAACTTTTGTATTCATTTGCTGTTTCTATGATGTTATCATCGGTACAACCGCACTAAGTATGGTTGACTTTGAAAGTAAACTTGTGCAACTCAAGCACATCTTCCTTCAAGTTCTCGTACTTATTATTTGTTGCAGAAAGATACAATGAGCCGTCAAGATAAAACCAGGTATACTGGGCATATACGTTTTTTGGGAGTTCAATTTCAACAATATAGTTCATATTCTGATCGAGAACCGTGATATAGAAGTGAACATCCGTGATTGCATTGAACTCGTCTTCTGATATATTAAATGGCTTCCCTTCTCTGTGAATCCTGTAATGCAGGCCACTCATCTTGTCCTTCATAATGCCATAAAAGGCCGGACTTTCAATAAAATTAACCCTGCCCGCGTCCCTGTTTCCTAAATTCCCGAGCGGTTCAACTTCATTGGTAGTATATTGTGAGTCAGCCTGGTATTCCTGGACTTGACCTGAGGTAAAATCGTAAACGAACACATCGGATTGAACCGGAAAAGTGTAATACACCCTATCACCACTGGTACAATCAAAGTTAATTCCAAATTGATAACCAAAAATGCCATCATTGGCAATCATATAGTCAGAATACATGATTGGAAGTAATTCCAGTTTACCTGTTACAATATCCAAACTGGCTACCGCAGGATTTTTAATTGCCATGCCTCGGTTTCCCCTAAAACTATTATTGAGCAATACACATTTATGCAAAGGATTGTACCTGAGTTTAAATTTGTAATTGGTGTATAGAAATCCGAATCCATTGGGAACAGCGGCCACATCATACTTTGCAATGACCTTCAAGCCTCTGTTCAAAATTTTCACTTTACCATTTTCATACACGAAAATTGAGTCAGACTTATGTACATACAATCCTTCAATTGTTGAAACTCCATTTTCACCATTCAACTCTAGCTTATAAATATCTGTGACCTCAGTATTTGCCAAATCAATGTCAACTAAAGAATGATTATAGGCATCATAAACCATCATTTTAGGCTTGTGCTTATATTGGTACGCGCTAAAGATTTCGAAGTAATTGGCAAATTTTGAATCCGCGTGGATGCGAAGGGTGTCCACATTGTAACTTATTTGACCATTGGTTATGGTTGAGGGTTTGGGCTTACCGGTGTCACTCGTACAGGCGAGCACTTGTAACGAAAGCACCAAAATTATTATATTAAAGCAGTGTTTTGTCATAGTCAAACTCAAATGGACAAACTGTTTGCACAGTCGTCCATTTTAGTTTCTTCTTTTGGGTTTAATGCCTATAGATCGGCTCTGCAGTTCTTGTGATAGGAGCAAGAATAGCCTTCCCCCACCCCACAACCAGTTCCACCACGAGGGCAGTCATACTCTTGCCACGTTGTACAACATTGGGCATTGCTCACCGTAGGTTTAACCATAAAAACAGAAATTAGTGAAAAAACAACGACCGATAAGGATAAAGTACTATAAATTTTTTTCATGGTTTTTAGAGTTAATCTTTCTGCTCAATATCAAGCATTGACCAAATGTAAAAACCCAGAGTGCAATTTTAAATCTTCTTCCATTTTCGAAGAAATTAAAACTAAAGAAGTAAGATTTAAAAAAACATTTTATACGGGTTTTTAGAAAATATTTTTTCTCAACGAAATTATCAATCCTCGTGAACCTCATAATCGATTTCATCAATTGTACTAACATCAACAACAGAAGCATATGAAAGGCCCCCGCCTTTGAATTTTATCAAAAGTGTGCTGAAAGTCGCGAGTTGGAATTTTTCATATTGTCTCGAAAAATCAAAGAACACTTGATCACTCCTGGATTCTTGCAAGAACCAACGATGACGCTCAAAATCTTTCCCAAAGTCGGAAATTACGATAGTAAAAGGATCGAGTGAAGAAAATTTTAGTGCTGTTTTGAAGGTGAAATCAACACAATCGCAATCAGAAATCCGAACAATGATAAGAAGGCATGAATCCATTTTATAAGGATTAATGCCAAATGTTTGACTCGCATAATTTACAATATTATTGACTTCGGATTTGTTAAGAAATGATTTTTCATTTCTGAAACAGCTAGACAAAATAAAAGCTGCCAAAACAATTAACCTGGAAATCTTATTTGAGAAGATAGACCTCAAACCGTAAATGATCCTCATCAATTTCATCATTAAGGGGATTATTCAGACTTATGTACATTTTGTCACCATAAGCAAACGATTGTCTGTAATCATATTTTCCGGGCGGAAATTGTATTTCATCAATCAATTGAAAATCCGCATCAAATATCATAATTGAAAAAGGATAGTCATCTCTTCTTCCCCAGCTACCGTCAACAGATTTCATATCCGTTTGGTGTTTTACAATTCGAAAATGATAAGTATAATTTTCATTGGTAAACATATATTCGTAGAATCCAGTTGAGATATAGTATTTCTCTCTTTCGTTGACAGTTGGATAATTCTCGCCATTTTTCGTAGCCAATCCTGGGATTTTAGACGGCAAATATTTGCTTTTTGCATTTATTATCTTAACAAGATTTTTACTTAGCCTATCGTAAAGGTAGATATTTGCACTTGCTTCATAGTAAAGTAAATTATATTGATCAGTCAGATACCCATTTATAGGACACAATGCCATATATGAAATATCATTGAGTAAATAATTTTGAGGGTAATCTCCATAAGTTACATAATTACCAGTTCTGAGATTGTATTCGACCGCCTTAGCCTTCTCATAGAATTCCACTTTGTGGGGAGATACTGGAGGGGTAATCCAGAATCCAACACGATTTTCATTGAAGTAAGGTCTAAAATAATACTCCATTGTAGTAAGGATATATCCTTCGTGCTCTGGTTTCAGTGAAATATTCCAGACATGCTTCTTCTTCCCAGTAGAATCAAATAAGGAGACTTTATTTGGATGGGTTGAAAAAAAGAAAATTGAATCCCAAGTATGAAAGTAGAAGTTCTCATTTAAAACATTTTTGTCAGGCCCCTGCTTTTCATAAACTATTCGTTTAAAAAGATATTTCTTTCCAAACTGATATGCTTGCAACGCAAATGCGGCTTTATTAACCAGTAAATAATATGGAGTATCATTAATTACCTTAAACTGGAAAATCCAGGATTTGGGAGAAGTTAGACTGTCAAGATTAAATGATAAAGTGTCTATCAGAGTGATTGACCTCTTGGAAGGCGCTACCACTAGCTGCGACTCTGTCACCAAATTTTTTTTAGATGGTTTTGAGTAGCATCCAAAAAGGAACCAGACAAGTAAAAATAAACATCGCGATTTCCAATAGTATCTCGATCTCAAAAGGAAGAAATTTACGCTTAATAAAGGTTGTTGCTAAGCAACAACCTTTAAACTCTAATTAGGTAACTACACTATTATTATAGTTAATCACCCTCACCTTTCTTGCAATCCTGTCCATCTCCCCAGCAATTTCCAGTTGCCGTACTACGTATACCGTCTTTACCTTCATCTGCTCTTGATGGGAGAGCAAGCTGCAAAACACAAATCCCCAACACAGTCCCCACAAGAATTACTTTTGATAAGAAATTGAATTTCATAGGTTAATAAGTTAGGTTATTCCTCGGTAATTATTTACATTAAGGTAACGAAATTTCCCGTACATTTCCTAACAATCTAATTATTAAGATGTCTTTTCTTAGCTTGTTGGTTTTGGCCCAATTGCTTTTAAAACTGAAAAACCTGAAATCGGTTTGGAAGAGCATTATCTTGTTCATACAAAATAATTTACTTTCTGCTCAACATCAAGCATTGACCAAATGTAAAAACCCAGAGTGCAATTTTATTGCACTCTGGGCAACCCAATCCTCAAAAAAAAAATAGGTATCCTTTAGCATTCCTTGTTATATTATTTGTTAATACCTAAATTTATTTGCATAAAAAATAACTTCTTGGTAATGAAAAATAAATGGTTATTTATCGGAGCGGTTATAATTATCGTTTCTTTATTGGGATATGGAATTAATCAAAGATTCCAGGTTGGAAGACTAAATAGTATTGTTGAGTCCAACCTTCAAAAGGAACTTGATCAACAAGATCAAATCAATAAATTAAAAACCAATTTAGAAGAATGCTTTGCAATAAACTCGTCAATAATGAGTCAAAAGTCTAACTAAGAAAAGAATATCAACTCAATTTTTAAGCAATTTTGCAATTGCCTCCTGATCCACTCGCTCGTTTGTTTCTGGAAAATGTACCTTTCTGATAATATTTGCCGTGTCCAAAAATAATATTACTGGTGTCTTTAAGTATTTCAATTGCTTGCGAATAAGATCGTCCTTATCCGTGTATATGTAATTTGAATAGTCATACCTTAACTGGTCCTTCCCTTTGTTTGATTGGATTTCAGCAATTAGAAAGTATTCAGATTTTTTTAGTGAGTCGATATAATTTACGATTTTAAATCCGCTATCGATACAGCTTTGACAATCATAACCCGTATACATAAGAATGGCACGGCTTGAAGTGCTTAGTGTATCGCCAAATATTCCGTCAAGATTGATGCTTTTCCCTACAATTAAACTCTCTTGGAATGCTAAATTTTCTGCTTCTTTAATATTAGTTTCGGTTGAAAATTCATGGCCTCCTTTTTCTTTGCATCCACACACCAAAATAATTAGTATGCAAAAAGTCAAATTTATTTTCATAACTCAAATAATTGAAGCTCATCTTCAGTTGTTTCAAACGCGAGAATACCATTTCTGGAAACACAGAACGAGGAATACCATTTACCTGGCAATTGAAGCTCCTCAATAAATTCCATTTTATCACTGGCCAATTTAAATACAAGAATTGAATTGGCTTTAAGTGGTTTTTCAGTCCCGCTAATGCATAGCAAGTACAGCTTACCATCACAATAGTAGACATCCCGAAAATATGCATAAGTGGAATACTGTTCTTTAGGCTGATTATCGATGTACGATTTTCGTTCTCGAATAGTACCATATTCATTGGCATAGAAAGTATTAATTATATTCCCGGAGGGGTCAAAAACCCTAATAACGGGGTTGCCTTCCATTACGCTGATTATTTTCCCATCCGAGCTTTGAAAAATAAACTGAAGATTCCTTATAGAGTTAGCGAATTTTGGATTATCGGAAGCAACTTTAAACTCTTCAAGTCTTCCTATATTTCGACTAATAATTCCATTCATATTGAATGAAGTAATAGCTGAGCCAGATTCTGGAGCTGAAACAAATACTTCTGTATTAGTGACAAAAAAACGAAAGTCAACTCTGGTCCCTACTATTTCCTCGGGTATTGGAATGGTTTTTCTTGAAAGGGTGTCACCACTTAGGTAAACCTCAATTGTCCTTTCCCCGGGATTTATCGCAAAAATTGAATCGTTTCTTATAAAAAAACGCGTCAATCCTTTAAGTTCCCCAGGCCCTTCTCCCAAAGTTCCACTGTTTGAAACAACATTCAATTGTTCATCAAGTTCAATGATCTGCCCTCTTCTATTCTCTGAAACCATGTAACGGTTATTATAGAAGTCTATGTTTCTAACGTCAGATAAGAAGGTAGAGTCACTAAGATAGGACAATGATTTTACATATTTTAGATTCCTCTTTCTGTTAGGGCTTATGCAACCTGACATTAGGACCAGTAGCAATATCCAAACTTTTAAGATTATGCCTATGTCAGCTTTATAGAACACAATTGCTTTGCGTGGCCATTTTAGGTTTGGTAAATTCGAATTCATTATTTTATGAATTGGAAATGTCCTTTACGAAATACTGAGGTGATGCTAAGCACAATTTCATATTCGCCTCCACAAAAGTGAAATTGGCAAAATTAATACCATAACTTCTAGTGATTTTATGCAAAAAAACAACGCGGGAATGTTTATGTTATACCAGCCTTGTCTGATGAAATTTGCTAAAGCTGCGGACAACATTTGGCATTCCCATCGCATGTTACGCTATTACTATCTTGACTGCATTCACAGCTACCATTACATGTAATACTCGCACCGCCACCACAACTTGCACTTGCACTGCAAATGGCGTAGCTAGAAATGCAACAAGTACAGACTATCCCAAAAATCAAGACTAAAATTCTTACATTTTTCATAAATCAAAATTTAAGTTTTTTTTAAACATCTAATCATTTAACACCATCTTAAGTGCTACAGCTGTGGGCAACAGTGGGATTGTCCATCACAAGTAACCCCATCCTGATCGGCACAACATTCATTTCCAGCGCAACTAACAATAACTCCGCCTCCACAAGAAGTCGCAATTCCGCAACTTGGGTATGCTGCAAAACCCAGAAAAAAGATAAATACCAAAATCAAATTAATCTTTTTCATTTTTTTAAAATTTTATTGGTTAAAATATTATAACTACAATTGCGGAGCGCATCTTGATGTACAACCATCGCAAGTAACTGTTGATCCGTCAGAACAACACTCATTCCCACTACAACTTACGGAACCACCACCACCACAAAATGCTTGGACTGTGCAGGCAGAGACTAGGTAAGGCGCTAGGTTCAAGGCAAATAAAACTCCCATTAAAATCAGTGTCTTTTTCATTTCATTCTAAAATTAAGGTTCTGCTCAACATCAAGCATTGACCAAAAGTAAAACCCCAGAGTGCAATTTTATTGCACTCTAAAAATTTCTTTAAAATAATTTTCAATATCCCACTCCCGGCTATAAAAATAGCTGTTTTGTTGTTTGCTGAATGCAATGGTGTTGTTTTGAATAAAAAAGGTAACAGGATAAATTGAAACCAATCCTTGTCTGGTCATTTGGTTCAAACTGTCTTTAACATAATTAAGGTGATTCATAATATCAAATTCTTCGATCAATTCATCACACCTGATTCCGGAAAATATAACGCACACTGACTGGGCTGGTTCTTTAAAATAATTTTCAATATCCCACTCCCGGCTATAAAAATAGCTGTTTTGTTGTTTGCTGAATGCAATGGGGGCACCATGATCCTTCAATTCCTTAAGATATTCGTAAACCATTCTTTTGGAAATGCCCAGTTTCCTGCCCAATTCCTCCGGTTTTCCTGTAGCCCTTCTATGGATGAGCCGGTGTATGAATTTTATTCTTTCAATGTATCTTTCAAGCTGCATTTTGAAAATAGTCCAAATTAAGGGCCTTGGCTTCTCGTTTAAACCAGCTTAGGGAATTTACAATAAAAACAATCTTGTCCGATTTCGAACATCAGTATTCCCCTAATGTGGCACATACAGGAAAATGCAAATTGCAATTTCCATAGTTGATTTGAACCAATCAACAAAAAAAGTACACGGAGATACTTGGAAAAATCCTTCTATTCCAATCTAAAATTGCATGGGGGGGGTACGTTGCGTAATTAATTGAAGTTCATTACACAAATGCTTTATTTAATTTTTTTTGAAACATATTCCGGGCTGATGAATTCCCACCGCACGCAATTACCTCATTTTAAAATCAATTTTAAGGCTTTCGTCAGGAATTAAAGGAAAGAACTATTTTTGGGTTATGCTGAGATTCCTTATCCACAGGCCAATAGCAGTGCTCATGTCTCTTATGGCCCTGCTGGCATTAAGTGCATTGGCTTACTTTAAACTCCCTGTCTCCCTGCTTCCTGAGGCGGATGTGCCGGAGATCAGCATCATTATCAGCTATCCCAACGGAGCGCCTGAGGAAATTGAAAGCAATGCGCTTAAGCCCATTCGCGAAAGTATGCTAACCCTTAACGGCCTCAAAGAAGCCCTGAGCCTGGCCCAAAACCAGGCTGGCAAGGTAACACTGCGTTTTGAATATGAAACGTCCATGAGCCTGGCTTACATCGAAGTGAATGAAAAGATTGACCGGCTGGCACAACGATTTCCGGTTGGAATGGATCGCCCTGTCGTCATAAAGTCAACGACCTCGGATATTCCCATCATCCGTGTTCAAATCACCCCAAAAAGAGAAGAGGATTTATTGGCTGCATCACAACTGGCCTACAACGTGCTTAAGAGGAGGTTGGAGCAACTTGATGGAGTGGGCCTGGTAGATATGAATGGCCTCCTGAAGGAAGTGATCCGGATTGACCCTGACCAGGTGCTCATGAACAGGCTTGGACTGACCAACAATGACATTATCAAAACCATTGAAACTGCTAACCTGAGTCTTGGCGCCATCTCTGTCCATGATGGCAACTACCGGTATTTTGTAAAGCTCACATCGCGTGTAAACTCGCCTGCAGAACTTGGACTGTTGCCCGTCACGCTTCCAGATGGAACCGGACACCTCGCATTGCAACAAATTGCCAATATCAGCACGGGGGTTGAAAAGGCAACCGGGTATCATCTCGTTAACTCCAGCCCGGGAATAGTAATTGCAGTGCACAAGCAAGCGCGTACCAAACTTCCCGATTTGATTCCGGAGTTGACAAAGACCGTAGAGCAATTTAATGCCGATTATCCGCAATTTAATTTCAGTCTCACTCAGGACCAGTCGCTTCTTCTCCACCTCAGCATTCAAAACCTTTCTCAGGCTGTTGTCTGGGGCGGGGCTTTTGCCTTTGGTGTGCTTTTCCTGTTTATGCGGGGATGGCGGGAGCCGCTCATTATGGGCATCGTGCTTCCCCTTTCATTGATGCTGGCTTTTTCCCTTTTTTATCTGTTTGACCTTTCGTTAAACATTGTTTCATTAAGCGGTCTGGTGCTGGGCCTCGGGATGCTGGTAGACAATTCGATTGTTGTCATCGACAATATTATACTGAAAAGAAAAGAGGGATCGGACCTTACAGAAAGTTGTGTGACGGGTACCCGGGAGGTAATGGCTCCCCTGCTGAGTTCCGCCCTTACCAATATGGCCGTATTCCTTCCCCTTGTTTTTATGAGTGGCCTGACCGGCACTTTGTTTTATGACCAGGCCGTTTCAGTGGCTGCCATTCTCACGGTGTCGTTGCTTTGTACATTCATTGTTGTTCCATTGCTCTATTCCCTTTTCTTTAAAAACAGAAAAGAATCATTACAGGAGGACAGCCGGATATTCCATACGCTCAAAGACAAATATGAAAAGTCCTTTCTCACGGCCTGGAACCACAAGAAAACCACGCTGGTTGCATTCTGTCTTTTGGTTCCCATTGCGGTGTTCATTTTATTCAGGCTACCCATTCAGGGTTTTCCCGATATTGAAAGAACAGAGACGGTTCTTTCCATCAACTGGAATGCGCCCATTGATGCCGATCAATGCCGCCAGCAGGTAGTCAAACTTTTGGATGATCATGCAGAATACATCAAGGCCTCTGAGGCAGAAATCGGATTTCAACAATTCATGTTTAACTCACAAAGCACCATACCACAGCAAGCGTTGATTTACATTTTATATGGAAGCAAAAGGGAAAAAGAAATTGGGGATCAACTGATACGCAACTACTTGTCCAGGCTGTATCCGCAGGCCCGGTATAACCTGACTCCCGCCCCAAATGCGTTTGAACAATTGTTTTCATCGAACCAGCCCACACTTGATGTACGTTTTAGGGATATGCACACGAAGAAACCAATTGATATGGCGGTGGCTGACAGCCTGCTCAATGAAATAAAGCTGAAGTACCGGGTGGGCGAGGGCTTCGAGACCGAAACGATGATCAATATTCAGTTGAATAAAATCAAGCTGGTCACTTACGGGATTGATCCCTCCGAAATCATCCGGCAATTAAAAATCACATTTGGCGACTATCTGATCACTGACTTTAGAAATTTTGGAGAAACCATACCCGTAATTTTCAATCAGGCAAGCGGGGATTTTGAATCAATCTTACAACAAATGACCATAAGATCGTCAGATGGTACGACTTATCCACTGAAAGAATTTATAGGATTTTCTTATCATAAGGATTACAAAGCCATTACAGCCGATGAGTCAGGGATTTATCAATCCATTGAATTGGAGGATGTTGACAATTTCAGAAAACTGCAAAACGAACTTACACTTGTTGCAAAAGCAAAGTCGCTTGTTGTTGATTATGCCGGACAATGGTTTGAAGACAGGAAAATCTTAAAGCAACTAACGCTTATCCTGCTGGTTTCTTTGGTGCTGATGTACTTTATACTTACCACAGAATTTGAATCGCTTTCCCAGCCGTTGCTGGTCATGGCCAGTTTCCCTGTTGGTTTTGCGGGCAGTATCATTTTACTATGGATATCGGGTGGGTCGATCAACATCATGTCTGGAATAGGGTTGGTGGTTGTGCTGGGTATTTTGGACAACGATGCCATTCTAAAAGTGGATCGTATTAATCGACTCAGGAAGACATTGCCATTGACAGAAGCTATTGTTCAGGCTGGAAAGGATCGCTTCAAACCCATTGTGATGAACACTTGCACCAATGTACTGGCGCTTACACCCATCGTTTTTGCCAGCGGCCTGGGCGCTGACCTACAGCGCCCCGTGGCTATTACAACCATTGGCGGCTTAATTGTGGGGACACTTACCGCATTGTATTTTGTGCCGTTAGTGTATTGGTATATGTCGAGAAGGAACTAGGGCTTTTATTATTTGGAAAAAGCTGTTGCTACGGGGGCATCGTGCGCCAACTGCAAATTGTTGGTTATTATTACGCTGTCTCCCTCCTGGATACCTTCCAGTATTTCAACCTCCTTTCCGTTTTCATTTCCCGTAGTCACATAGTTCCATTTGGCCAGATTGCCCTTCATTGTGAATACCACTGTTTTTCCTGAACGTACCACAATTGCCTCTTTGGGCACAATGATGTGGCTTTTATAGGGCACTTTGATAGTTACCTGAACGTGCATCCCTGGAAAGAGGCCCTGGCTGTTATTTAATTTCAGCTTCACTCTTACTTGTTTTGTGTTTTCATCAACCCGGGGATTGATTTCATCAACAACCGCATCAAAAGTCGTTTCATTGTGGGCCAACAAATTGACATCCGCTTTGATTCCTTTCTTGATTTTAGAAGCATCTTCCTCCAGCACCAGGCACTCCACATTCATCCGGGTAGGATCATGGATTTTGCAGATCACCTGATCAGTCGCAACAGGGTTTCCAGGCTGAAGGGTTAAATCCGAAACAATACCACTAATTGGAGCTCTAATGAAAGTATTTTGGAATTCCAGTTTTGCTTCTTTGTAGGCAATCTCCGCTACCGCAAGGCCACTTGAAATTCTTATGTTATCCTTTGCGCCCTGCATGCGCACGCTATCCCCTCCTTGACTATACCCCATTATTTGATCTTCAAAGCTGATTTGCTTTTCTTTCAAATTAACGGTTGCCTTTTCCAATTGAAGTTGTTGAAATTCGTGATCCAGCTCAACTAACAATTGGCCTGCTTTAACATTGGTGTTATTTTTAACCCTAACATCTATGACAGTGCCTGCAGACTTACTTTGAGCGATGGCTTCTACTGATGCCCACACTATTCCGGATGTATTGATCAGGTATTCAAAAGGCCGAATCTCCGCCTTGACTGTTTTCACCTCAGTGGGTGGGATTTCTGTCTTTGGGTTATTGGAATCCCTATTCACATCTGACTTGGTGGTGCAACCCACAAGAACAACGAGAACCATCAGATTCATCAGGACTTTATTCATCAAAACACATTTATGCTTAAATAAAGAACGTAAAAAATAATCTCGAATCAAATCAGCCTTTTCAAGTAATGTCATCTCATCGTTGCGTTTTGCCATTTGTCACTCCGGGGTGTACAGCAGCCGTTGGTTAACAAAGTCATATAATGTCAATCGCCTAAGATCGTAGTATGCTGTCCAGAAAGCATGCAGCGCCTGGATGTAACTCCGTTTTGCAGCATCCTTTTCATTGAGGGCAATGTTGAGATTGGTGATGTCGATCTTGCCCATTAGATATCTGCTTTGTGCGACACTATATCTTTGTTGTGCCACCTCGTCCGATTTTTTTGTAATCTCAATTTGCAGCCGCAACATTTCAAACTGCCTCACCTGTGTAGTAACTTCCTGCTCCACGGCTACTTCATCTTGTGCAATGACGTAATCATTCAACCGCTTGTTGGCCAAAGCGGTTTGTATTGCCGCTTTATTTCTCCCCCAATCCATAATCGGGATATTGAAAGTAACATTAAGTTGTTGCTGTCGCTGAGGGTCCATATATATCCCATTGGCATTAAATGCTGAATTATTCAAACCGTACGAGGCCATTAGGGAAGTTTGAAACCGGTTCCCCCGCGCTTCAGCAACATCGCGTTCAGCCTCCAATCTCCTTCGTTCAAAAGCAATAAAGGCCGCCCGGTTTTGATGGGCCAGACGCAGTGCCTCATCTACAGAAATATCAAACGGTGGAATCACATCGGGAAGCATCAAATCAAATTGCACATCATCAAGCAAGCCAATGTAAGAACGCAAACGCAATGCGGCAGTTTCCAAATCCAAGGACGCCTGTGCTTCCGCCTGTCTCGAGCGCAACAATTGCAACTCTATTTGTAATAATTTGTCTTGTGATGTGGTGCCAATATTGTATCGCCCTTGCTCTATTTTATAGATCGTATCATTGTTGGCCAAATTGAAACGCGCAATCTGTATATCCACCTGGTATTGCAATACAGAAAAAAACAGGTCGACCGCCTGGCGGGAAATGAACTCGCGTTGTTCAACATATTCCCGTTTCGATTCCTCATATCGAAGTGGTTCGGTCATCTTATCCCACTTCAGGGGATTGTAGGCGAAGATAGGTTGGAACAGTTGGATGTTGAATACTGTTCCGTTCCATTGTTCACTTGATCGTTCTATGTCATTGAAGTAGTTAAGGGCAGAGTTGACTGAAATATTTCCCCCTGTCCATTGGATAGGTTGCTGTAACCCAAGATTAATGGTAGAGTTGGTCTGATTAATGGCCCTAAAAATAATGGTTCCGTCATTCTGCCGTACCGGAATGAAGCTTTTACTAAGGCTGGGAGCGCTGCCATTCAGCCTCAATTGAGGATTGTAATTCGTACGGTAGGATTGATATTGCCAAAATCTATTTTCCTTCCTGGTTTCAGCCTGCCTGGACACCGGTGATTGACTGATGGCCCGCTCCACCACTTCCTCCATTGTGAATACATTTTGGCTATTGGCGGATGGGGTTGTCAAAAGGCATATCAAAAGACAAACGGAAAGTTTGCGAAATGAGTTGGAATAATGCTGCATTTTAGAAATTCATGATTTTAATATAGCGGTTAATTAGTCTCAAAATATTAAGCCAGAAATTTATTTAATAAAGCTACAAGCCAAATTCGGGCTCCGAATGAATTTTGGTTTTCCATAGCGATCTAAATATAATAATATTTTATTCGGTATTTTGTATAGTCAGGACACAACGCAACTCCACAATAATAATAGAATTGCATTGTGGTAAACGGTTGAAGGGATTGTTAAATTACCCTTTGCCCGAAAAAAAGGATTGATGTCGAAGAATTTGTCAGTTTGTTGAGTAGACAGGACTTAAAAAGGGTATCAATAAAATAATTGGTGTTGCATCACATCAATTCACAATAATCTCAAACTCAATATCCAAATCAGTTTCTCCTGTGTCGACACTGGAAGTTGTGGTTTTTAGTTCTGGTTGGTGTTTCAACACAATCCTGAAAGTTCCCGAGGAAGCAGCCCCTGCAGTCCATTTTGTAGTAATGCCAATGGGTAAGCCGCCCGCATCTTCATCCTGATAATTGACAAGACCATCCCGATTATCAATATTCCCATCTCCTGTTGGGTCTGAAAATATTCCGTCCGTCCAGGCATAGAAAAACATATGCTCGCCTCCTTCTTCTTTTACTTCTTCAGTAATGTCATACTCGGGGGATGAAACCTCTGCCAATTCGTTAATTAAAGAAAGTTTCAGGGTATAGGTTACACCCGAAGCCAAATTGATTGCACCATCCACCGTAATGTCCTGAACTCCTTCTCCATCAGGGTCAGAGGCTGTAACCTTTACTATTGCCCCTCCACCTTCTGGTGTAAAAGTAAGTGTGGCTTTGGTAATTAGTTCAGGGGTGTCTTCTTTTTGAGGGTCATTCGATTCACAACCAAAAATGAAAAGGCCTAACATTAACGCAAAAAATTGAAACTTGATTTTATTTGTTCTCGAATACTTTGTCATTGTTTTCTAATTTAATTGGCACACACTGCGCCAATGGTTAATACTTAATTTAAAAATTACATTTCAGGGAAATCGAAAAATTTCTACCCAGATCATCTGCATAATAACGAAATCGATTGGTGTATTCCCTATACGAGGTGTTGAGCACATTCTCTGCCGCTAACCTTATATCGTATCGTACCTTCTCTCTATTGATGGAAAATCCTGTGCTCAGGTTCAAAAGCGCATAGCCTTCTGGCGCCTCCATAAAATCAAAGCTATCGTTATTCCCAGAAAATATTTTGATATTTTGCTCTGAAGCCTCTTTGATTTGACGTGGAGTGATTACCCTAGGAGCCCGCCCCTGATGGGCAACATACTTCAGTTTCGATTCCACATAGAATCTCTTTAGCTTGTATTGATCAGGTTCTTCAAACCTAACTGATAGCTCATACTTGTTGGATGGAATAAAAACAAGATGATCATTGTTAGTCACATCCGATGCCCGCAACAATGAAACCTGTGGTGTCACTTTAATTCGATTAGTCAAATTCCAAACAGCCATCAAATCACCACCTACAAAGAATGCATCCGTTTGGGTATATCGAAAATATGGATAAGTACCTCTGATGTTTCCAGTAATACCCGTTGGTCGTAAGTAGATATAATTGAATATATAATTAACAAATCCACTCAATTCTATTTGAATGTTGCGCCACTGCCGCTTGTAAGTACTCACAGCCTTTAGTGCTCTCTCAATTTTAAATGGTACGTCCTTAATATTCATTACCTCGTTGGTGGTATCATTGAGCAGCAATCCATATTCAATGGCTGCCGCACTTTGGTGGGTACCCAAACTATAAAGTTCCGCTACATGTGGAGGGCGCCAGGAACTGCTGATGTTAATGGCCACAGTTTGATTAGGGTCAATTTGTTTTGTTGCCCCGGTGGTTACACTTACATTCCCGAATGTTAACGTTTCATTATAACTGGCATTTTTAAAATCAAATCCTTTGGCGTTATAAAAACGATAATCATACCGTCCCCCTGCATCAAAAACCCAATCATTCCGAATGAACTTGGCCACTCCAAAAATTCCTCCGGAAAAATTGCTGTAGTTGGGAATAAATGGAATGCGTTGTGTGCCAAAAATATTGTTGTTGTTTTGATACATTCCGTTTACACCAATGCATAGGCTATTGATCCCTTCATGTGGAGTTTCCCACTCTGCTTCTATGGTATGTGTATTCAACTTCAGGTCTATACTTTGCACTCCTGCAAGGTTTCCCCTACGAATATCAAACTCTTTACGATTGTTATTCTGAAATCCATACTGCACGCGCCAATCTCCATTGTCAGTTTTCTTATGTGCGCTGAGCTTTAGCAAATTATGACTTACCTTCTGCCTTGGTTCACCAATATCGTAACCAAACGATTCGGTTGATTGTGGCGGTTCCCGTTCCATGGCCGCAATCAAATCATCAAGATTGCTAATGGCTGTTCCCTTGAGTACACCTAGTTCGGTTCTAAAGTGACTAATAAAAACTTCAAATCCTTTCAGCTCATCATGATAGCCTACAGCACCAGAAAAATTCAATTCTTTAATCCCCGTATTTGTCAATGAATAATCCGGAGCATGATAATCTCCAGATCGCTTGCCTGTACCTTGCATGCGCCACCCCCAGCCATCATGATTTTTTATTCCTCCCTCCAACAATCCTGACGCTGTACCGGACCGTCCATTACTTTGTCCAATGAAATTCAAAGTGCCTCCAATCCCTGCCTCCTCCGGCAGTTCTGCTGGGTTCACAATTACTACCCCACCCAATGCATCTGTTCCGTATTTAATAGAAGACGCATCTTTTACCACTACTATGTTGGACGCAATAAATGGATCAATCTCTGGGGCATGTTCAGCGCCCCACTGCTGGCCTTCTTGTCTTATCCCGTGATTCAGTATCAATACCCGTTGGCTATGCACGCCATGGATTACCGGTTTAAAAATTCCCGGGCCAGCCTGAATGGTATTTACTCCTGAAATTTCAGTCAACGATTCTCCCAATGTTTTTCCAGCAGTTTCGGCCAGCTTACTTCCACTCAATACCGCATAATTTTGTGTTGTTTCCAGGTGGGCTACTTTTTCTTCTACTAATATCTCATGGAGGGTTTGTACATCAGGTTGAAGTGAAATGATTTGTTCGGTTTTGCCTTTACCATTAATTAATAACTCAATTACTCGTTGGTTATAACCAAGAAATTGCACCGTTACAGTATAACGCCCTTCACAAATTTCATTTAGTTCAAAATTCCCATTAACATCCGAAACCATCCCTTTGCCAGTAGGACTCAGGACAACAGCAGCACCGATCAACGGATTTCCTCGCTCATCAAGTATTTGTCCGGAGAACACACCAGTGCACCTTTTTTGTCCGTAGCCAAACGTATGCAGCAGTGATAATATCACAGCAAGTGTTAGTATTTTTTTCACAATGGTAAAAATTGAGATGAATCAGCACCCAGAATAAAAATTCATAGATGTTGCAAATTTGTTTGAATAGAGGCTATCTAAACAATTGGTGGCGCCCTGGTGAGGAGGAGTGAAAAACTTCTTCCTATTATCGCTGCCTCTGCTTTAGCCTCTGGCAACTCCAATGAAATGGTGAAGTAGTCAGCAGGTTTTATACTGGCAAAGTGGAACGACTCCAAAGACAAGTGACACAGATCGCACTTTTTGTTAGCAATAATGTGAGTTTTGTGCTCGCAGCCCAGATCCTTTTTGTTATGATAAACACTTTGATGACAGCCATTTGCTTCATTATCTACAGAGTGTAATTCTGTTTGATTCTCGGCATTGTGGAGAAGGGCATGAAAAGAACTGATTTCTACCGTCCCCACTAAATATATAACCAACAAAAAGAGAACAATGCAGAGCGCAAAGCCATTTTTGTTCTTTTTGTTATGTGTGATTCTAAGAAAATGCACTGGTTATAATTTTACTAATATCATTTAAATGTAGAATCTTAGTGGATTACTTGCAACCGCATTCCATGTAAGGGGACTAATTTTGCTTATCAATGGCATTCAAACCGTTACTACAAGGTTCGATGGAAATAAAAGTTAGGGGCAAAATGATTGATCAGCAGACTCGATGCACCCATTATCACTCCGCAAGTGATGTGATTGCCATCAAGTTTAAATGCTGTAATCAATACTATCCGTGCTACCAATGCCACGAAGAGGATGCTGATCATGCCTCAGCGCTTTGGCCATTAAGTGATTTTAATAAGAAAGCCATTTTGTGTGGTGTTTGCAAAACTGAGCTCACTATCCATCAATATATGAACAGTCACAACACCTGCCCACATTGTGAAACCTCATTCAATCCCAACTGTGCAAGACACTACCACCTTTATTTTGATTCAAAAGGGTAGTGGAGTCTATTCCTGGCTCCGAGTTGGTTTTACTAAACTTATCAGGTTTAAAACTGCTACTCTAATTAGTAACAGCCAGGGCAGACCATGAAACAGTGTATCGAACCAATCCATGGGCTTCATCCCCGCAGCTCCGCCCATTATCCATTTTAGTTTCCCCCAAATGTGCGGCTCTGGAACAAATGGGGCAAGACCCAGTGTAAGGCAAAAAAGGATAACTGTTTTCCAGTCGTTAAAAATTTTCATTTTTTATTTTTTACAAATGGATAGGTAACCTGCTCAAAGAAATGTTTTGGGAAAATTTCATCTTTAGAAAAGCCCAATTCTATATCCCTCCCGTTTGAAGGAAGATACACTGTGCCAAACAAATAATCCCAGATGCTTAAACTCAACCCAAAGTTTACACCGGAGCTCCCATCTGGTAAATGTTTTGCATGATGCCAAATGTGCATGGCAGGGTTGTTAAGGAAATATTTTAATGGTCCATAGGTGATATAAAGATTAGCATGGTTAAGATGACCAATAGCTACTGTGAAAATATGAACCAGGAAAAAATCATCTATCCCAAAACCTATCATGGCCAAGGGAACATATTGAATCGATTTATAAATAATTGTTTCCATCCAGTGAAAACGAAGGTGTGCAGCAAAACCCATCTCTTTGACGGAATGATGAACTTTATGGAATTCCCATAAGGCAGGCACTTTGTGCAATAAACGATGGACATTCCACTGAATGAAGTCGGCTATAACAAACATCACTAGCAGTTGAAGCCAGTGAGGCCAGGTTGCCACATTCAATGCTACCAGATTGGTAATCCCAAACAGTCCAAGGAAATCGTTAAAGGCCTGAACTCCAATGTTGGACAAAGCATTATATCCAATAAGGGAAAAGAGGAAAAAGTTAAAAAACATGTAAAACCCATCCAACCAAAAATCCTTTCGAAAGATGGCCTGGTCTTTTCTCCACGGCAGGAAAATTTCTAACAACCAAACCGCCAGAGAAAGGCCCAATAGCCAATAAAAATAATTGTGCCAACTGGGTTCCAGAATTTCACTCTTGAGATAGCTCCAGTATCCTGTGAACGATCCTAAAAAAAGCTCATAGTAGCGTTGCACTTATTTCTGTAGGGTTGTAGGGCAAATGTAATCTGTCATAGGAATTCCTGCTTCACACAATGCCTTTACTCCTCCGGAGACTTCTACAAAGTTGTTCCATCCACGTGCTCTGAGAATTGAAGCGGCAACCATTGAACGATATCCACTTGCACAATGCATATAGAATCTTTCTTCTTTTGGAAATTCGGCCAAATACTCATTGATAAAGTCAAGTGGTAAATTAATAGCCCCATTAACGTGTTCTGCAGAAAATTCAGTAGGCTTGCGCACGTCTATCACCTTAACGTTTTCATTCTTTATACGTTTGGCATACTCATCAGCAGTAATTGACTCTATTGTATCCACTTCCTTTCCTGCATCTACCCAAGCTTGCAATCCTCCTTTTAGGAATCCAATGGAATTATCATAACCTACCCTGGCCAAACGGGCTATCACCTCTTGTTCTCGACCTTCTGCTGCAACAATCAACAAAGGCTGATCAACGCCAAGTATCAGTGCCCCTACCCATGGCGCAAAGCTTCCGTCAATTCCAATATTAATAGAGTTGGGTATAAATCCTTTAGCAAAAATCTGTGCTGACCTGGTGTCAAGTATCAAGGCTCCTGTTTCATTAGCAGCTACCTCAAATTCTTCAGGGGATAGCGCCTGAAGACCTTTGCTCATAACTTTATCTATACTTTCATAACCTTCCTTGTTCAACCTGACATTTTCAGGAAAATAGGCAGGTGGCGGCAGCAATCCATCCGTTACTTCTTTTACAAACTCCTCTTTAGTCATGTCGATACGCAACGCATAGTTCATTTTCTTTTGATTGCCCAGTGTATCCACCGTCTCTTTCATCATGTTTTTTCCACATGCTGATCCGGCACCATGCGCAGGATACACGATTACGTCATCTGCCAGCGGCATAATTTTATTGCGAAGCGAGTCAAATAGCATGCCTGCCAGTTCCTCCTGTGTCATGTGTGCAGCCTTTTGCGCAAGGTCAGGCCTTCCAACATCTCCAAGAAAAAGTGTATCACCAGAAAAAATAGCATGATCTTTCCCGTTCTCATCTTTTAACAAATAGGTAGTAGACTCTGTCGTATGCCCTGGTGTATGCAGTACTTTTATTGTCACCTTCCCTATTTTTACTTCCTCCCCATCTTTAACAATATGACAATCAAATTTTGGAGACGCAGTAGGTCCATACACAATGGTTGCTCCTGTTTTTTTTGCCAGGTCAACGTGACCAGAAACAAAATCTGCGTGAAAGTGAGTCTCCAAAATATACTTAATACTGGCATTGTCCTTTTTTGCACGATCAATGTAGGGAGCCGTTTCCCTTAAAGGATCAATAATGGCTACTTCTCCTTCTGACTCGATGTAGTACGCCCCCTGGGCCAGACAGCCCGTATATATTTGCTCAATTCGCATAACCAGGTTATTTATTCAATTACAAATAGTCAATTACAAAGTTCGGTGCGACCATCACTAAAAACAGTGATTTTAGTCACATTAAACCAATCTCATTTTAAAACAGATAGTCAACTTGCCTCAACTGGCTCCGCTTTTTATCTGCATTTGAGGTCTATTTTATTTCTTCTGTAAAATATCTCCTCTCCTGTGGTTTACTGAATTTCTCTGCGTTAAATTCTTTCGTTCCACCTTTTGAAACGGAGAGTGATATCCAGTCTTTCCCTTTAATTTGTTTTCCTATAAACATTATTTGACCAACATGTGAAGAATAATGTGCCAGTTGCCTCTGGATAGCCTCTACCACTGTCTGTCCTTCATTCCTTATGTATATTATTTTTTCAAGGTCTTCTGGCCTCAATCCTTCGAGTGCGGAAATCAGGCATGACCAGCCTTTATCCCAGGCTGCTATCATGCTCGGTTTATCATTATAACCCACCTCAAATTCAGCCTCTCTGTCACGCCATGGCTTTTCTCCATCCGCAGTAAGAAAATCTGTCCATCGTGACAACATGTTTCCCGAGAGATGATGCACAATAATTGCAATGCTGTTGCTTGCCTCGTTCGGTCTCCATTGCAAATCCTCAATCGAAAGTTGATCAAAGGTTTTATCACCCAGGCTTTTGTAATAAATAAAAAGTTTTACAGTGCTTTGTAGAAAATTCTGATTTATTGATGCAGCCATTTATGCTGATTTTAACACCTCTTCGTACTCTTTTTTTAAATCCCTGGCGTGCGCCTTGTTTTTCGACAGTTTGACATGCTTCGGCACTCCCTTTAAATCCCAAATCAAACCCAACCACGAAAGCACTTTAAGCACATACCATGTAATGTCAATCTCCCACCAAAAAAAACCTTGCCGAGAAGCTACCTCGTAATAATGGTGATTATTGTGCCATCCTTCGCCCAAAGTAAGCAATGCCAGCCATAGACTGTTTCTCGATTCGTCTCCTGTCTCGTATCGTTGATTCCCAAACTTGTGCATGATGGAGTTAATAGAAAAAGTGCCATGATATAAAATGACAGTACTTAGGAAGAATCCAATAAATAAAGTAGAGAGGCCTGCAGATGTAAACATGGTAAGAATACTTCCCCCATTTACAATCCCCCCCAACGCAGTAACCAAAACTGCTAAGGTTACAGGTGGCACCAGGTAATGTTTATTCAACCACACCAACTCAGGGTACTTGGCGAAATCACCAATTACTTTATAATCTGTTTTCTTAAAGTCCGGGCCTACAATCCAGCCTACATGGGAATACCAAAATCCATATATCTTCATGGAGTGTGGGTCTGCAGGTGTGTCACTATGGCGATGATGGTGACGGTGATGAGCTGCCCACCACAATGCTCCTTTTTGTGCAGAAGTCTGCGCCATGAACGCAATCACAAATTGAAACCATCGAGAAGTGTTATACGACTTGTGTGCAAAGTAACGATGATACCCTCCTGTAACCCAAAACATGCGGAAGATGTATAAAAAAATACACACCATCCAGTCAAATAAAGTGGCTCCCGTCCAGATTGCCGCCAGGGGCAGTAAGTGGATGATCAAAAAAGCAATTTCCTGCTTCAGAATTGGCTTTCTTCTTACTTCAGGAGTAACTGTAGTTTCCATTTTATGATAAACAAAAATGAGCGGTAATAATTCAAATACTGTGAACTACAAAGTTATTGCCTTTTGTGGTGGTATTCAAATTGACAGTGGCACTATCTTGATTGGAAAATTGACAATTTGAAATGAATCCCATCATCTTATTACTATCTTTAAAAAAAATATTTAGAAATCCATGGTGAGATGAAGGTGGGGCTGAATGAAATGGGGTTTCTTGATCATTTTGAAAATTTGCGATGGCATCTTGTGCGGTCACTTTTGGCCGTAGGCATTTTTACCATACTGGCATTTGTATTCATCCGTTGGATTTTTGCTCACATTGTATTTGCCCCGGCACAATTAGAATTTCCCACTTTCAGGTACATGTGCCAGATCAGTCAATGGACAGGGATAAAAGATTTGTGCATAACCGAGCTGCCTTTTAAAATTCAAAGTCGTAACATGACCGGACAATTTATGATGTCTGTCACGGCATCCTTTGTCATTGGTCTCATTGTTGCCTTTCCGTACATCGTCTGGGAGCTTTGGCGATTTATAAAACCAGGATTTGGTGAGAGGGGAATTAAACTGTCAAAAGGAACAATCTTTTTTGTTACAATGCTTTTTTTCCTTGGTATTTTTTTTGGTTACTACCTGCTTAGCCCTATGACGGTTTGGTTCTTATCAACCTATTCCATTAGCAGTACCATTGCAAATGAGTTTGATATCACCTCTTATGTATCAACTATTGCGAGCTTAGTGATTGGTTGCGGTCTATTGTTTGAGTTTCCTGTTGTCATCTTTTTTCTATCAAAGATTGGAATAGTCACACCTCAATTGATGCGAAAATACAGAAAGCACGCTGTCGTTGTCATCCTGATATTGGCGGCTGTCATTACCCCCACAGCAGATCCCTTTACGCTGTCACTCATTTCTTTACCCCTCTACCTGCTCTTTGAAATCAGTGTGCTTACTTCTTCAGCAGTAATGAAAAAGAATTTGCAGGAATCGGAGTCATTGGATACCTGAGGCTTCCAATCTAAACCAATGAAATAACTAAATCATCAGTACCCACCATTGTGGCTTCTTTTAAATGCACTGCCTTTACTTCACAAGCCTCATTTGCAGTAATGGTTGTCTCCATTTTCATGGCTTCTATCACAAATAATGGTTCATTCTTTTTCAACTTTTGCCCTTTCTTAACCAAAATCTTTGACAATAATCCCTGCAATGGAACACCGATTTGTTTGGCATTGCCTGGCTCAACTTTTACGTTTTCAATTTTTTCAATCTTTACTGACTTATCCTTTACATCAATATTTCTTGTTTGTCCATTCACTTTAAAGAATACAGTTCGTATTCCGTCATCATTAACAGTCCCTATTGAAAGTAATTCAATGATAACTTTTTTTCCTTCGCCAATCTCCACAATAGTTTCCTCATGTAGCTCCATGCCATAGAAGAAGTTTAGCGTAGGAATGTGCATCACATCGCCAAATTCAATTTGTTTTTTCAGAAAGTCTTCAAATACTTTCGGATACAATTTCCATGATAGAAAATCTACAAACTCAAGTTCCCGCCCAAAGTCAGGTTGAAATTTTTTCTTAAAGGATGCAAACTCCCCCTCCATATCTACAGGATCGAGGTGCGCATTCGGCCGGTCTTTGTAGGATTCCTTTCCCTTTAAAACAATCTTCTGAAGTTCCTTAGGGAATCCTCCGGTGGGTTGTCCTAAGTCTCCGCGAAAAAAAGATTGTACCGATTCCGGAAATGAAATGGATTCTCCTCTCTCCATAATATCTTCTTTCGTCAGCCCGTTGGAAACCATATACAGCGCCAGGTCTCCTACCACTTTCGAGCTTGGCGTCACCTTAACAATGTCGCCAAACAATTTATTGACCTCAGCATACCGTTGTTTGATCTCTTCAAACTTTTCAATAAGTCCAAGGCCACGGGCTTGTGGGCCCAGGTTGGAATATTGTCCTCCGGGAATTTCATGATGGTACACATCAGCAGTACCTGCTTTTAATCCAGACTCGAAGGGATAGTAGTACTCCCTCACAATTTCCCAATAGTTTGAAAATTGGTTGAGCGATTCAATGTTGTACTTATTTTCTCTTTTCTGTCCTTTCATCATCTCCACCACAGCGTTGAAGTTGGGCTGCGAAGTAAGGCCAGACACACCTCCTAAAGCCACATCCACAACATCTACACCGGCTTCAATGGCTTTTAAATAAGTAGCACTCTGCAACGAAGAGGTATCGTGCGTATGTAAATGAACTGGCAACTTGATGGCATTTTTTAATGCTGATACTAATTCCTTTGCAGCATAAGGTTTTAGTAAGCCTGTCATGTCCTTTATGGCAAGAATATGTGCTCCACTTTCTTCAATTTGTTTTGCAAGCTTTACATAATAATCAAGAGTATACTTGGTGCGGGAAGGATCAAGAATATCACCTGTGTAACAGATAGAAACTTCGGCTAACCCCTTTGTTCTTTTGTTTACAAACTTGATACATGGCTCCATGTTTTTCAGCCAGTTGAGCGAATCAAAGATGCGAAACACATCTACTCCTTCTTCCCACGATTTTTCAACAAAAGATTCAATGAGGTTATCCGGGTACGCGGTGTAACCCACTCCGTTGGATCCTCTGATCAACATCTGTAACAAAACGTTAGGAACAGCTTTTCTGATTTCCCTCAACCTTCTCCATGGGTTTTCCTGCAAAAACCGCATGCATACATCAAACGTAGCTCCACCCCATACCTCCATGCTGAACGTTTGCGGATGATGATGCGCAAAGCTTGCAGCGACATCCAACATATCGATGGTGCGCATGCGAGTGGCCAGCAACGATTGATGTGCATCTCGCAAGGTGGTATCCGTGTAATGTATTTTCTTTTCCTTGAGAAGCCACTCACTGAATTTCTGAGGGCCGAGTTTGGTAAGCAAGTCTTTGGTTCCCTTTGGCGGGGCTGTATCGATATCATACTCCGGCACGATCGCTGATCGGAATAACTTGTTCTTATCTGTAAACCTTACATCTGGATTTCCATTTACCGTGATGTCTGCCAGATATTTCACCACCTTGGTCGCCCTGTCCTGCTGATGAGCAAACGTAAAAAGCTCCTTATGTTTTTGAATAAAGTTTACGGTTGCTTTACCGGATCTAAAAACTTCATGGTTGATAATATTGCTGAGAAAGGCAACATTAGTTTTTACTCCTCGTGTTCTAAACTCCCGGAGCGCACGATGCATCTTTCTGCTTGCACCATCCAATGTGCGGGAGTGTGCCGATACTTTCACCAACATCGAATCAAAAAACGGGCTTATTTTCACCCCCTGATACAAACTACCCGCATCCAGGCGAATACCAAAACCGCCTACACTTCGATAGGTAAGAATGGTACCATAGTCTGGTTTGAAATCATTTTCAGGATCTTCTGTAGTGATCCGGCATTGTAGCGCATAGCCAATGGTTGACAAAGATTCCTGGGATGGAATTTTAATCTGCTCGTCAGATAGTTTGTACCCACCTGCTATAAAAATCTGAGCCTTGATTAAATCAATTCCTGTTACCATTTCAGTAACCGTATGTTCCACCTGGATTCGCGGATTAACTTCTATAAAAAAGATACTCCCCCGTTTATCTACCAAAAATTCAACCGTTCCTACATTGTCGTACTTTACTGCTCTTGTCACCTTCAGGGCGTAGTCATACAGTTTATCAAGTACGGCTTGCTTCAAACCGAATGATGGCGCTACCTCTACTACTTTTTGAAATCTTCTTTGAACAGAACAATCGCGCTCAAACAAGTGCACTGAATTACCATGCTTATCCGCTACAATTTGAACTTCAATGTGCTTTGGCTCCTCTACAAATTTCTCAAGAAAGACTGTTCCATCACCAAATGCATTGAGTGCCTCCCTGGTTCCTTCATTGTAAGCATTCTCCAACTCCTCCTCCGACCGCACCACACGCATACCTCTTCCTCCACCACCCGATGCCGCTTTTAGCATCAGGGGAAAGCCAATTCGTTTTCCCTCTTTTACGGCAATTTTTGCGGATGTCAGAGCGACCTTGCTGCTTTCAATAAGCGGCAAACCATTTTCTTCTGCGATTTTTTTTGCTGAGATTTTATCTCCGAGCAGGGTCATTGATTTAGGATTGGGGCCAACCCAAATGATGCCGTTCTCTTCACATTTTTTGGCAAATGCCGCATTCTCCGAAAGGAATCCGTAGCCAGGATGAATGGCGTCCACTTTTTTATTTACTGCTATCCGGATAATTTCATCGATATCAAGGTAGGGTTTCAGCGGATCTCCCTCTTTGCCAATCTGATAACTTTCATCTGCCTTATAGCGATGGAGTGAATATCGATCTTCATGGGTGTAAACGGCCACCGTTTTAAGCCCGATTTCTACACTGGCCCGAAAAACACGGATGGCAATTTCACCACGATTGGCAACTAAAATCTTTTTAATCTTCATCCTATTCATCCTAGTAAGATACTAAAAGGAAGATTCGAATGGTAGAAGAAGTCGAATATATTTCAATTAAATGGAAGATCAACTAAGTTTTATTGAAGGTTTTTCTCAATACAGATTCGTAAAGCTCAAGAAATGAGGCAGCATCCATATCTTGATAGAAATGTTCTTCCTCTTCCTCTACCCCAAAATCAATACAACATGAATCTTTCTTTTTATGATACCATACCCTCTTACCAGAAGATGAAAAGAGTGCCACTTTTAATCGCATCACGTGCCTTCGGCTCTTATTAATTATTCCTCCCAGCACAGGGTTGTATCTATGCTCAACCTCTATTTTCAATAACACTTCATCCAAATTTGTTGAAACATGCTGAAGCTCCTTTTTATTTAATTTTTTGAATTTATTAAATGGATTCTCACCTTTCCATTGAATGGACGTTCCCTCATTCATCGATACATCTGAGAAGTGAAACAATTGAGTAAGCTGCTGTGACAGTGGTAATAGCAACGTTCTGTCATCAATGCCCGGATTATTCGATTCTACCCTAAAGGAAATAATTATGGCTGCTTTATTGAAAGACTGTTTTTGAGCGAATCCAATCGAGCCAAAAATTATCAACAACCCTATCAGCCCTGGCTTTTTCATTCTTTCTTCAAATGAGACAGCACCTCATTCAATTTTAACAAAGCCTCCACCGGGCTAATGGCATTTATGTCAATTTTTCCCAACATCTCCTCCATCTGTTTCAACTTGGGATCTGTTTCAAATAAGCCCATTTGGGATACCTGCTTGGGAAGCTCTTCCATTCTTTTCTTAGATTGATTCTTTTGCTTATCCCTTTCCAGAAAACGCAAGATCTCATTGGCCCGGATCACAATGCGATTGGGCATACCCGCCAACTGTGCTACGTGTATACCAAAACTGTGTTCACTTCCACCCTCTTTCAGCTTGCGCATGAAAATAATTTTTTCTCCGGTTTCTTTAACCGAAACATTAAAATTTTTCACACGAACCAAATCCTCCGCCAATTGATTTAATTCATGATAATGCGTGGCGAAAAGGGTTTTGGGTTTAAATTCTTTATGGTTGTGCAAATATTCAACAATAGCCCAGGCAATTGAAACGCCATCATAGGTACTGGTGCCTCTGCCAATCTCGTCCATCAATATCAAGCTGCGGTTGCTCAGGTTATTGAGAATGCTTGCCGTCTCTGTCATCTCCACCATAAAAGTCGACTCCCCTCTTGATAAATTATCAGAAGCGCCCACTCGCGTAAATACCTTATCCACCATTCCGATCTTTGCAGCCTCAGCAGGAACAAAACTTCCAACCTGAGTCATCAAAACAATCAAAGCCGTTTGTCTTAGCAATGCAGACTTACCCGCCATGTTAGGTCCTGTGATGACTAAAATCTGTTGTGACTCATTATCGAGATAAATATCATTGGGCACATAATTTTCACCAATGGGCAATTGTTTTTCAATCACCGGATGGCGCCCTTCCTTTATATCGATGATAGTAGTATCATTCACTTCAGGCTTGTTGTACCTGTTGGATTTGGCAACAACTGCAAATGAAAGCAGGCAGTCCAGCACAGCAATTACTCTCGCATTTTGTTGTATCTGTGCAATAAAGTCAGAGGCATTCAACACTAAATCCTGAAAAAGTTTCTGCTCAATTACGGTCAACTTCTCTTCTGCATGCAGAATTTTCTCTTCGTATGTTTTTAGCTCCTCAGTAATGTAGCGCTCAGCATTTACCAGGGTTTGTTTTCTTATCCATTCAGCAGGCACCTTGTCTTTGTGGGCATTGCTCACTTCCAGGTAATAGCCGAACACCCTGTTATAGGAAATTTTTAATGAGCTGATTCCTGTCTTTTCAATCTCCCGCTTCTGAATTTTGACCAGATAATCTTTGCCGGAGAATGCAATGCTTCGGAGCTCATCCAATTCTTCATTGACTCCTTCTTTGATTATTCCTCCCTGATGTACCAGCATTGGTGCATCTTCTTTCAACTCCTTATCTATCTTATCCAATAAGAACTCACACCGCTCCAATTGATCCCCAAGCTTTTTGAGCGCCACGGAAGTTTGAGTTAAAAGCAATTCTTTGATGGGAAGTACAGCCCGCAACGATCTTTTCATCTGAATCATTTCCCGAGGGTTGATTCTTCCTACCGCTACCTTCGATATAAGTCGCTCTAAATCCGCAATGTGACTGAGTTGCTCAAGTGTTTTTTCTGAAAGCTCATCATCTTTAAGAAAAGTCTCCACTACATCAAGACGCTCTTGCACCGCAGACCTCTCTTTTAAAGGAAGGATCATCCATTTGCGCAATTGTCTTGAGCCCATGGCCGTAACGGTATGATCCAGAATTTGAATAAGCGGTACCCCTCCGTCCTGTTGAGGATTTACAATTTCTAAATTGCGAATCGTAAACTTATCCAGCCACACATACTTGTCTTCATCAATTCTTGAAATGGATGAAATGTGGTGTGTGTCCTTGTGCTCAGTAGCTTCCAGATAATGAAGAATGGCTCCACCAGCTACAATGGCTTCTCCCATTCCATCAATACCAAAACCCTTTAAATTTACTGTCTTAAATTGGCTGATAAGCTTCTCATAGGTATAGTCGGAGGCAAAAACCCATTCATCCAGGGCAAAGGTGGCATACTCTTCCCCAAACTGGTTCTCAAATTTTTCTCTGTGGGGCTTACTGAAAATAATTTCAGCCGGAGAAAAGCTTTGAATAAGTTTAAATACATACGTTTCACTTCCTTCAGCGGCATAAAATTCTCCTGTGCTAATGTCTAAAAAGGCGATGCCCAATAAATTTTTGCCAACATGAATGGAGGCCAAAAAATTATTCTGCTTCTTTTCGAGAACGCTGTCATTAAATGAAACGCCAGGCGTGACCAACTCCGTAACCCCACGCTTCACAATACCTTTTACAGATCGTGGGTCTTCCAGTTGATCGCAAATGGCTACACGGTGACCCGCTCTCACCAGTTTGGGCAAATAGTTATCCAACGCATGATGGGGGAATCCTGCCAACTCAATTTCTGACGCTGAGCCACTCCCTCGCTTGGTGAGCACAATGTCGAGTACTTTGCTTGCCTTGATGGCATCTTCGCCAAAAGTCTCATAAAAATCTCCCACTCGAAATAATAACAGCGCCCCAGGGTATTTCACCTTAATGGCATTGTACTGTTTCATTAGTGGGGTTTCTGAAGAACTTGAGGCCATGGAGGCAAAGATAAAATCCATGCGCAAGATGCAAGGGGGATGATGGAATTATATTATTTCTCAGCCACTATCAACCACATTTTATCACCCTTTATTTTTTCACGATCGATATAAGGATCTTTCTTGAATACGATCTTGAATCCCGCCTTTTGAAGGTCTTCCAAGGCATAGTTCATTCCTAACTCATGCCTCCTCTCCTGCTCTGCCCTTGACCAACTTCTGCGATCAGCAGCAATTGGCTCACAAATAATCAGCCTCCCTCCTGTCTTAAGCGCTGCTTTAATGTGCTTCAGCATATCATCGTGGTCATCCATTTCATGGTAGGTGTCGATAATCATGGCTCCGTCTAAGGTATTAAGTGGCAAATGAGGATTGTCGTAATCGCCTTTTACGGTAGTAACATTTGTAATTCCTCCTTCATTTAGGATTCGATTCAATTTATCCAATCGATTTTGCTGCACATCTACTGCGTAGACTTTCCCTGTTCTTCCTACCACTTTAGTCAGCTTCATGGTCATATAGCCTTCATGGCTACCGATATCTCCCACCTTGTCTCCCGGTTTCAAATTTAAATGGGCAATGATAGCATCCGCTTTTTGCCATTGGTCACGCTCCTCCCACGCATTTTGGGTGTAAATATTTTTCCATTGATCCTGAGCATAGGTACTGATCACCGAAAGAACCAAAAGTGCTAAAAGTGGAATTGTCTTCATCGTATTATGAAACGGCCTTTTCAAATTACAGTTACGAAAATCATGCTATTGAACCCAAAGTAACTTTTTCATTCTACTTTTGCGATGTGAAAAAGTTAAAACTAGAAGAGTTAGGAAGAATTTCTGCTAAAGAGTATAAATCCGCCACCAAACTTCCCGTTGTTATTGTTCTGGACAATGTGCGGAGCCTCCATAATGTTGGGTCTGCCTTTAGAACCGCAGATGCCTTTCGTGTAGATAAAATATTTCTAACCGGAATTACCGGACAACCTCCGCACCGAGAAATACAAAAAACTGCGCTGGGAGCCACCGAATCTGTAAACTGGGAATATTTTAAAAGTGTATCCGAATTGACGCAACAACTCAGCTCAGAAGGTTATACTATTATTGTTATTGAGCAAACTACAGAAAGTCTGGCATTGCACGATTTCAGTCCTATTGATGGTGCAAAATATTGCCTTGTCTTCGGGAACGAAGTAAATGGGGTAAGTGAAGAAGTAATAGAACATGCCGATTTAGCCATCGAAATTCCCCAATCGGGCACCAAGCATTCCATCAACGTGTCTGTTTGTGTGGGCATCGTGGTTTGGGAGATAGCAAAAAAATCTATTTAGTCCTCATTGTAATCATGTCTATAGGCCGGAGTCAAGTATTATTCGCATTTTTGTAAGCATCTAAAATATGTCAGACAGGTACAATCAAAGAGGAGTTTCCGCATCTAAAGAAGATGTACATAAAGCCATCAGCAAGCTGGATAAGGGCTTGTACCCAAATGCCTTTTGTAAGATTGTAGAAGACCATCTAGCCGGAGACCCAGAATACTGCACAATAATGCATGCCGATGGTGCCGGCACCAAATCATCTCTCGCTTATATCTATTGGAAAGAAACTGGGGATCTTTCAGTCTGGAAAGGAATAGCCCAAGATGCTATTATTATGAATGTGGACGACCTTTTATGTGTAGGTGCTACCGATAATATTTTACTCTCGTCTACCATTGGCCGCAACAAGAATTTAATCCCGGGTGAAATCATTTCAGAAATTATCAATGGCACTGAAGAGGTATTGGCCACTTTGCGAGAGCATGGAATGAACATAAGAAGTACTGGTGGGGAAACTGCGGATGTAGGAGATTTGGTTCGCACCATCATTGTTGATAGTACTGTAACCGCACGAATGAAGCGCAGTGAGGTGATCTCTAATGATAAGATAGAACCAGGGGATGTCATTGTTGGGTTGGCTTCCTATGGACAAGCCACTTATGAGAAAGAGTACAATGGTGGCATGGGTAGTAACGGACTTACCTCTGCCCGTCACGATGTGTTTTCAAAAATCTACCGCGATAAGTATCCCGAATCCTTTGATCCCAATGTCCCTTTGGATTTAATTTACAGTGGAAATTGTAAGCTTACGGACACAATCCCTGATACTCCTGTTAATGTAGGTAAGTTAGTTCTTTCTCCTACGCGCACTTACGCACCTGTAATAATTGAAATTTTAAAAAATCTTCGAAGTCAGATACATGGAATGGTGCATTGTAGTGGTGGCGCTCAAACAAAAGTGTTGCACTTTATTGAGAACCTTCACATCATAAAAGATAACCTCCTGCCCACGCCTCCACTTTTCAAACTGATCCAACAGCAATCTGGAACAGATTGGAAGGAGATGTACAAAGTATTTAACATGGGACACCGCATGGAAATTTACCTTAGCGAGAAATATGCGGATGAGATTATTGCTATTTCTAAATCATTTGGTGTGGACGCGCAGGTGATCGGACGTGTAGCAGCCTTTTCTCAAAAGAGAGTGACCATTAAGAGTGATAATGGAGAATTTCATTACTGAGCCAATCTAGAAGACTACCCCAGAAGACAAGCCTCTTGCAGGAGCGTTACCCTGCATCCACTTTCCTCTGCTACCCGAAGCAGGAATGGAAATATCAGAAATAGTAATATAGTCGGATTCTTGCTTTTCAAATGTCTGAACAATGTGAACCGGATTATTTTCTTCACCATTTATATTGGCCTGGGAATATACTCCTACATAAGAGGCCTCGGTTACCCCACCGGGCAGGGTGCCTTTCTGTGAAATAAATTTCGCTGTAAAAGTCACGTTATCAGACATTCCTTCATAATACCGGAATGCCAAACCGTACATGCCATTTGGAGCTGGTGTTCCAATGGTAATTTTTTCAAAACCTATCCCCACCGAAGCAGACGCAGCTAAAAAAATAGGGCCATCATCTGGATCAATAAAGAATAGGGCCAAATCCATATCCACATCTCCAGGTGTGCCATCTCCTGAATCCCATGACAAATCAATGCTTAGTGATTTTTCAACCTCTTCATTTTCTTTTATCACTAATAGATGTGAAATTTCATCCGTGTTTTCAGAAGGCAAAGCATTGCCTGTGATCCGCGCGAGGCTTATCTCTAATGTTTTACCCAGAATACCTGCTAAATCAATTAAATCACGATCAAACTCAAAATCAGAATCGTCAATAAGGGTAATTGACAAATCCCCTGTGGTTGCGCCCTCTCGAATCGTTGCACTTGCGGTAGTCTCGTAATCTACATCTAGCTGAGCCGATCCTGTGATGGTAAAGTCAACAACAATATCGCGGTATGCCGCCTTGTCAAGATTTAATGTTATTAAGACCAAACCATCATTCTCTGCTACTACAGTTGCCTTACTTGCAAAAGTCAAAGTGGCTGGTGGCGGCACTTCCTCTTCCTTACAAGAAGAAACCAGAAATAAAATAATTATCAGAACAAGAGAGAGTTTTTTCATAGACCAATTGGTTATGGGGGCAATGCATTTGGCAGATAATTCCCGTCCAATAACTAATTATTGACACGCCAATTGAAAATGATCCCTGATCACAATAAAAATACGATTATTGTTTGATACTCAACTCCCCCAAAAGGGGTATTCTTGATATAAGAAGAAAATTAAAAGAAGCTAATTTTCATTTTTAAAATACTTATCCTCATCAAACTCATCGAAATTCTTTTTCTGGGTCATTCCGATCTCAAGTATTTTAAATTCTGTTCTGCGATTGCGCTGACGTCCGGCCGGATTATCCGTACCATCAGGATTAGTGTTTCTTGCAATAGGTTTTTCTTCTCCATAGCCTTTGGCTACCAATCGATCCGGTGCGATTCCTTTAGTAATTAAATATGCCACTGTGGATTCAGCCCTTCGTTGCGAAAGCTGAATGTTATAAGAGTTTGATGCAATACTATCTGTGTGCGAGCTTAACTCAATTTTAATTTCAGGATTATCCGTAAGCAGATCAACTAATTTATCCAGTTCAGCTGCAGCATCTGAGCGGATATCCGATTTGTCTAGATCAAAATAGATGTTGTTAAGCACAAAAATCTTATTCTTCTCCAACTTATCAAGCACCATGAGTGTGTCCAATGTAACATTGGTCAATAACTCTTTTAATGATTCAAGCGGAATAGCCTTACCCTTGGTGGTGAAGGGCTGCCTCTTTACCAGGTAGCCATCTGTCTCTCCTACGAGTGTGTAATCTTCGTTCTCATACACACGAAATAAAAATTTGCCGTCATTTCCAGTCACAAAATCTTGCATTACCTCCCCCCGGCCATCGAGCAGCGTAACTTTTGTATTGGCCAGCACTTCCAGTGTACTGTCTTTTTTTGGTGTCATGGTAATTCCTTCCAGGTAGTAGTTGACCACCTTTAAATTGGGATCCTCATTGACGAAGGTGTAGATATCATCATCTCCTTTTCCTCCATCACGGTTGGAGGTAAAGAACCCTCGGTCTGGTTTGAATAAAAATATTCCAAAGTCATCACTGTTTGAATTCATGGGTTGCCCCAGATTCTCTACTACATTTCTTCCATTTACTCTTTTCACTTCAAACATGTCTAACATGCCATAGCCTGGATGCCCGTCTGAAGCAATGAAAAGTTTGTTGCTCTCACTCACATAAGGGAATGTTTCATTACCAGAAGTATTAATATCCGGTCCCATGTTTCTCACTCGGGAAAAACGGCCTCGGGAATCCATTCGTGCGGTGTAAATATCCAAGCCTCCAAAGCCTCCTTTTCTATTGGACGAAAAATACAACGTGCGTCCATCGGGACCAAAAGCAGGAGTGGATTCCCAGGAGTCAGGTTGGTTGATGTTGATCTGTCTTGGTTCTTCCCATTCACCATTTCTAAATCGTGACATATACAGATCCACGTCAGGATTACCTTTTCTCTTTCCCGTATTCCCTTTTGCAAAAATCATTATTCTTCCATCGGGTGAAAAAGTTACGCAACCATCGTTCACATTGGGTGTGTTAATTCTTTCAGGAAGGGGAGCCAGTGTACTTAAATCTACATTAGCGCCAGAGGTTTGGGCCTTGTATAGTTTTGTAAAGGGTGTGCCTGTAGCCAGGTATATCCGACTATCGTCACGACTTGCAGTAAAATACAATTCACCATTGAGATAAGCTGGGGAATATTCACTCAACGGAGTATTAATAGCATCAAGGTTTTTCACCTTGTAGTAGCTATGCTTTTTTGATAACTCATCTATATAATTCAGTCCATCGATCTCTCTTTGTACTCGTCCCTTAAAGTCCTCATCGTTGGTGCTCACCACAAGGTCTTCCAGTTGAGCTTTTGCCTCATCATATTTTCCGTTTGCCTTTAGCGCCTGAGAGTAGAATAGCGTAACTGAATCGCGATTTACTTCACGGCCTTTGGCCTTTGCATAAAATGGCTCTGACTCCTTAATCCGATTGGATAGTCTGTAAGACTCTGCTACATAAAAGTTGGCTTTACTATTGTTGGGATCTTTCTCCAGAACTGACTTATAGTAATTGATTACATTTTGGTATTTTCCAAAACGCAATGATTTCATTGCCTTCTTCTCGGGACCACAGCCCAGCAGCAAAATGATTGCAAAAAAACTTGATACTGCCCCTAACCTCATATTCTCATCAAAAAGCAAGTAAAATTACAAAAAAGAAAATGCCCTCAGGCTAACGTGCTTTTAGGTAGATATCTCGCCAGCCATGAATCTGCAGCTACCATCCTCCAACTTTGAAGGAATTCTGCTTTGGTTGCTACCAGGTTATTAAACGTAGTCATTGACGCGTTTAGCGTTCCTTCACCAAATAATTCTTTCAATTTCGACATGGGGTAAAGTGAGATCTTGTCATTTATCAAAAAGGCAACCTCCGTTCTGGAAAAAAAATCAAGCCCCATCTTAACTCCCAAATCTTTAAGAATACGAACTGAGCCATCAATGGAGCATCCACTTGCACCTCCTGCATTTTCATCAACCGCCAGAATCAAAAAATGGTTGTAAACAATGTCAAAAGAAGTCTTTAAGGGCGCACCATGCGCCTGCCACTGTGAACAAAAATTCTGCATGACTTCGGCCATTTTCTCTGACTCAGAAGCGGAGATCTCTCTGTTCATTTGGTAAACCCAAACTCTGGCCTGATCTGGCATTTCATTGAATGGAACAAACATATCTCTGTTACTTTGTTCTTATAAACCCTGTGATTCAGCTATTAGTTCAGCCAAATCTTTGACCTGTACCTTATTCTCCTTCTCTTTATTTTTTACTCCATCGCTCATCATTGTCATGCAGAAAGGACAGGCAACAGCCACCGTAGTAGCACCTGTTTGCAGCGCATCCTCTGTACGCTCCACGTTAATATCTTTATTTCCTTTTTCGGGCTCTTTCCACATTTGGGCTCCGCCCCCTCCGCAGCATAAACCCTTTGAGCGGCTCCGCTTCATTTCTACCAAATCAGCATCCAATGACTCCAATACCTTTCGGGGTGCCTCGTATACCCCATTGGCCCTACCCAAATAACAAGAATCGTGGTAGGTGATTTTCTTCCCCTTAAAAGTTCCTCCTTCTTTCATCTTAATCCGACCTTCGTTGATTAATTGTTGAAGAAAGGTGGAGTGGTGAATCATTTCATAGTTGCCTCCCAGTTCCGGATATTCATTTTTGATGGTGTTGAAACAGTGCGGGCATGCGGTAACAATCTTTTTAATGTTATAACCATTTAAAACAGTAATGTTGCTCATGGCCTGCATTTGAAACAAAAACTCATTACCCGCCCTTCTTGCCGGGTCACCCGTACAGCTTTCTTCCGGCCCCAGTACAGCAAACTTTATTCCTACTGTATTCAATATTTTAACAAAAGCTCTTGTTACTTTCTTGTATCTGTCATCAAACGAGCCGGCACAGCCTACCCAAAAAAGAATTTCGGGAGCTTCATTCTTTGCTGCCATTTCAGCCATCGTTGGAACTGTATAGTTTTCACTCATTGCTATGATTTTGATTTTAATTCATCTGCCCAGTTGAACCTGTCGCTCGAAGGAAATTTCCATGGCGCAAAATTTGTTTCAATATTTTGAAACATCACATTCCATTGTGCCGGTGATCCTGACTCTTCCATCGCCACATACCTTCTCATCTCCAAAATGATTTCCAAAGGATTGATCAACACCGGACAAGCCTCAACACAGGCATTGCAACTGGTACATGCATTGATCTCTTCTTTTGTAATGTAATCCCCCAGCAAAGATTTTCCGTCTTGTAATCCGGGCCCTCCGGAAGCAATACTTTTGCCTACTTCCTCCATCCTATCACGGGTGTCCATCATGATTTTGCGCGGTGAAAGTTTTTTCCCGGTAAGATTGGCCGGACACTCTGCCGTACATCTGCCGCATTCTGTACAAGCGTAGGCAGCCATCAAATTAACCCTGCTCAAATCATTGACATCTTTGGCGCCAAATCTTCCGGGTGCTTCTGTTGGCGTTTCTGATGTTGCTAAACCAAGCATCGACTTTACTTCGGTGGTCACTACGGGCATGTTATTGATGTGCCCCATTGGTTCCAGTTTAGAGAAGTAGGTATTTGGGAAAGCCAGAAAAATGTGCAAATGCTTTGAATAGGTTACATAAAGCGCAAAGCCTAAAATACCGATGATGTGAAACCACCATGTGAATCTTTCTAAAGCAATCAGAGCAGAGGTACTAAGGCCATCAAAAAGTGGCATCAAAAAAGAGCTAAAGAATAGTCTTCCCGTTTGCGCATAGTGCTCATCCCTGGATTGTAAAAGCTGATCGGAGGCATTCATCGTAAGAATGGCCAACATTAAAGTCACCTCTATTATCAAGATCAAATTGCCATCAAGGCGAGGCCACGATGTCATCTCGGCAGACCAGAATCGTTTAATTCTTAAAATATTTCTTCTGAACAAAAAAATCACACATGAAATAAGAACTGCCACAGCCAGAAACTCAAAGAAGTTCATAAGTATAGGGTATAAGCCTCCTAGTGGCGGAGCAAACAGGCGATGGGTTCCTAATAGCCCATCCAAAATAAATTCCAGTACCTCCAGGTTGATAATGAGGAATCCAGCATAAATCCAAAAATGCAGAAAGGCAGGAATTATTTTTTTAAACATTTTCTTCTGGCCAAATGCAATCAAAAGCACATTGCGCCACCTCTGAGAAGTCTCCCCTGTAAGAGGTGTCTGCTTCCCTAATTGAATGTTGGACTTGATCCTGGCAACTCTTTTCCAGATAAAAAAGAAAGCAACGACCAGGGTAATAAAAAACAAAATTTGCTGAACTACGGCCATAGGACGAAAATAGGTGACATAATTCTCTTAACCAGAAAAATATAGCCAATTTTTGCGGCAAAACTAAATTTGTCTAGTTTTGTGCCCCGCTCAAATCAGAGATGGGAATTTTCCGGTGACGTAGCTCAGTTGGTAGAGCAAAGGACTGAAAATCCTTGTGTCGGGGGTTCAATTCCCTCCGTCACCACAAATGCCTCCTTTTTTAAGGGAGGCATTTTTTATAAATACCGATATGGAATGCTTCGTCTATATCCTTCAAAGTCAGAAGAACGGTTCTTTCTATAAGGGTTCCACCGATAATCTTTTGAGAAGATTGGATCAACACAACAATGGAAAAGATTTTGCTACCCGAAGATTTCTACCCTGGAATTTGGTTTGGTATACCTTAAAGAAAGATCTATCTGAGGCTGTAACACTTGAGATGAAACTCAAAAACCTGTCTGTTAAGAGAACAGTTGAATTCACACTGAAGTATCCTGTTACCGAAAACATCAGTGGGCTAATCATATGCCCTATCGAAAATCTAGAAAAAAAATAGTTCAATCCTGACGAGGCGCACAGCGCCTGTCTGGATGCTGACCGAAGCGTCAGCATTCCCTCCGTCACCACAAATGCCTCCTTTTTTAAGGGAGGCATTTTTGTTTTAAAAACTTCCATTTCTTACACCTCACACCAGAGAGGTTCTCCTCTGTATATATTGCACTAGGTTACTTCTTACAGTAAATGGTTTCTAATATCCGATCATGCAATGCCAGAAATAACAGTTAGACTTCTGGCCACCTACTTGTCCCAGCTGCTTGTTGGTTTCATCCTTTATATAGTGTTTCGGCACTTTAGTAAGCAATATGGGCTTAAATTTCTCACAATATGGTCATGGAGCTGGCTAGCCTTTTGCTTTTACATGCTGGGGTTGTGTACACTGGTTCTTCAACTAACTCTTAGTCCTACAGAATTAAGTAGAACGGTTAGCAGTCTACTTTCACAAATAGGCTGCTTTCTGCAGTGCGTATTTCTGATAATTGGATCCCTTGAATTAACCAAGGGGAAACGCGTATCCCAGCGCAACAGACTATTAGCTGTAGTACTTGGAGTTTCTGTAGCAGTCATTTCTGTTCTTTTTTATAACAATTCTGTTTCTTCCGATGCGCCCACCTATCGATATGTTCTTAGGTTTGGGCTAAGGTGTTTGGCACTAGCTACTAGTTTTTTGATTTCAACCATAATCATTTACAACAGCTCTGTAATTCATAAAAGCTTAGGGAAACGCCTTCTATTGAGTTCATTTTTGCTTTTCTCCCTTACCCAACTCAGCTATTTTGGGGTTGTTTTGTCCAATGCCTTTGGGGCAAAGTTTGAGATTCCCAGTTTTTTTGGCTTTGTAGATTTAGCAACCATATCGATGATCGGATTTAGTATGGTAATGTGGTTGCTCGAAGATGAAAGAGCCCGTCTCTCTAAAGCCAATAAGGAATTGGATAGTTTTTTATACACGACTTCACACGACTTACGATCACCTATTGCTTCTATTTTGGGCTTAACCAATTTGGCCAAGTATGAAGTGAAAGATCAAAAGGCTACTGAGTACTTCACCAAGATAGAAAACAGGACCAAAAAGCTTGATAAGGTAATCTCAGATATTCTTTTACTCACCAAAACCGTTAAAAGTGAAATCGAGTTGACCCATGTCGACTTTAATGCATTGATAAAAAATAGCATTTTGGATGGAAAGTACCATCAGGGCTCAGAAAGCATATCCATCCAGTATCAACCTCACCCTAATAATACGTTACTTAGCGACTCTGGACAGTTAAAAATTGTTCTGGATAATCTTATTGCAAATGCCATCAAGTATCATAACGCTGACCAACTAAATCCTTTTGTAAAAATAACATTTACAAAAAATAGCAAGGAGGTAATAATAACCATCGAAGACAATGGCGAAGGAATAGCCAAGGAGGCTCAAGCTAAAATTTTCAATATGTTTTACAGGGCCTCCTTAAAAGCCGAAGGTACCGGGCTTGGGTTGTATCTTGTAAAGGAAGCGCTTTTAAAGTTGAATGGAGCAATCGAGTTGGTCTCAACTGAAAACATTGGCAGTGTATTTACCATCAAATTACCTCAAAAAGATTTTAACCCTCAGCACTTGCGATAGCATGGGCCGCAACCCACGCAGTAGTCCAGGCCGACTGGAAATTAAACCCTCCCGTTTCTCCATCAATATTTAGTACTTCACCAGCAAAGTAGATTCCAGGTACAATTTTACTTTCCATGGTATTGAAGTTGATTTCTTCAAGGTGCACTCCCCCACAGGTAACAAACTCATCCTTAAACGTGGTTTTGCCCTTAATTTTAAATTCACACCTTACAAGATTTTCAATCAGCCTATTCAGATGCTTCTTTGATACCTCGTCCCAAATTTTTGTGTCATCAATTTCTGATAGCAAACACAAGCGCACCCATAATCTGCTTGGCAAACTGTATAAAGCATGGTTCATAATTTTCTGCCTGGGATGTTCAATTCGGTATGAATTCAGAAAGCCTCTTACTCCATCTTCCGTTTTACTTGTCCAATTAACAAGTGCTGTGAATTCGTAATTCTTCTTATTCAGATACTCCGCTGCCCAGGAAGAAAGCCTAATAACAGCAGGGCCACTCAGCCCCCAATGGGTAATTAATACTGGCCCGGACTCTTTATAATTAGTTCCGGCAATTTGCACTGTTGCTTTCTCTACCGATACACCCATCAAATCCTTAAACCGCTTTGTGCTGTCATTAAAAGTAAAAAGGGAAGGAATGGGGTTAATCAGCGAATGCCCCAATCGTTCAACCCATTGATAAGACGAACGCTTTGGTGAGCCTCCACTGGCAATCAATATTTTTGTTGCTCTATATTTTTGTTGATTAGAGTCAACAACTAACCACTCCTCATTTTCCATTTCTACCCTTACGACCTCACAATTCTTTTCAATATCAATCTTAAGTTTATCTGCCTCAGAAAGAAAGCAGTTTATAATGGTTTCTGATTGGTTAGTCTCCGGAAACATTCTTCCATCTTCTTCTGTTTTGAGCTTCACTCCTCTTTGATCGAACCAGGCGACAACATCTTTGGCTTGGAAAAGCCTGAATAATTTCTTCAATTCCTTTTGTCCTCTTGGATAATGTCTGGACAACGGAGTGGCCTCAAAACAATGATGTGTCACATTGCACCGCCCTCCGCCAGATACTCTTACTTTAGATAAAAGTTTACTGGTCTTCTCAAGAATAAGTACCCTCAGATTGGGGTTATTTTCAACAACATTGATGGCACCAAAGAAACCAGCCGCTCCTCCACCAATCACAATTAAGTCATAAGTCTTCATGGAGAAGGACGCTCGTTTAGTCTACCTCAATTTGCCCCCGCAACAAATCTTCAAATGTATCGCGTTGGCGGATGAGATGTGCTTTTCCATTTTTGACCATCACCTCCGCAGGTCTGAATCTGGAATTGAATGTAGACGCCATTGAATAACCATAAGCACCTGAATTTTTAAGTGCCAACACATCTCCTTCACGTACTTCACTTATTCTTCGATCAGCCCCGAACGTATCTGTTTCACAAATATTTCCAACCACTGTGTACACTTTTTGACTGCCGGCAGGATTAGTAATGTTTATGATTTCGTGATAGGCATCATACATCATAGGGCGGATGAGATGATTAAGCCCTGAGTTAACTCCCACAAAAGTAACAGAAGGGGTAGGCTTAACAACATTGGTACTCACCAACAAAGATCCGGCCTCACTTACAATATATTTTCCAGGCTCAATCCAAAGTTCAAGTTTACGGCCATAGCTTTCATAAAATTCCCTAAAAGATTTCCCAAGCTTTAACCCGAGATCGTATACATTGGTTACCATATCTCCCTCCTTGTAAGCCACTTTAAATCCACTCCCAAAGTCGATAAATTTTAACGAAGGAAAATCTCTCGCCACCCCAAATAAAATTTCAGACATTTTCAGATACACATCTGTTTCCGAAATTTCGGAGCCTGTGTGTATATGCAATCCGTTAATATTAATATCATACTTGGCCACTAAATCCATCACTTGTGGCATTTGGAACACAGAAATACCGAACTTTGAATTGCCATGCCCAGTTGAAATTTTGTAATTGCCTCCAGCAAGTATATGCGGGTTGAGGCGAACACAGCACGGATACTCCCCCCTGTACTTCTTCCCAAATTTTTCAAGTACGGAGAGATTATCCAGGTTAATGTAAATACCCATCTCCACCCCAGCAACAATCTCATCAAAATCAACACAACTCGGTGTGAACATGATGTCATCTGGTTTAAAGCCCGCTTTCAAAGCAAGCCTGGCCTCATTAAGAGAAACTACGTCAATGCCACAGCCTTGCTGCTGAATGTGTTTCAGAATGGAAATGTTGGTAAGTGCTTTCGCTGCATATTTTATTTTTAAATCACTATCAGAGAAAGCTGTCTTAAGGTTTTGAATCTGCTTTGATATTTTCTCAGTGTCATAAACGTAAAGAGGGGTTCCAAATTCACGGCAAATGTCAAGTACATTGAGTCCCTGAATCTTATAAGTCCCATTAATCAATTCCATCATTGGCATGTATTATTATATTGCTCCACGTAATATTGTACGTGTTGCCAACAAATATATCATGAATGCCTCCGGCATTCGTATCTTCAAGCCTGAATTTTAATTTGAAATAGGTTATGGAATTATACTTTAGAGAATTGGGTCAAGGTTCACCACTTATTATTCTTCATGGGCTATTCGGGTCTTCCGACAATTGGTATAGTTTATCAAAAATCTTTGCAGAGAAGTACAAAGTATACGTTGTAGACCAAAGAAACCATGGACAATCCCCCCATGATTCTGAGCACAATTACAAAGTGTTGACCGATGATCTCAATTCATTCATTGAAGATCACAAAATCGAGAAACCGATTATTATAGGTCATTCGATGGGGGGAAAAACAGCCATGAATTTTGCCATTCGGTTTCCTGAGAAATTATCGAAATTAATTATTGTTGATATTGTACCGAAGGCATATCCCGTTCACCACGATTCAATTTTAGAAGGCCTCACCGCCATTGCTTTAAATCAACTTGAATCAAGAGGACAAGCGGATGAAATCCTAAGTCAGTATGTACCTGAACCTGCTGTCAGGCAGTTTTTGCTTAAGAACCTGGCAAGGGATAAGGATCAGAGCTTTGAGTGGAGGATAAATATACCCGCGTTGGAGGCGCACATTGATGACATGGGAGCCGCCCTTCAATATGAAGGTAAGTTTGAGGGTTCTGCTCTCTTTATCGTGGGGGCACAATCAAAATATTTTGAACCTGGTGATGATGTGGTGATAAAATCCTATTTCCCTAAAGCAGAAATTGCAACATTAAATACCGGACACTGGGTTCAGGCGGAAAACCCTAAAGAATTTATGGAGACAGTTTATAACTTCGTAAATAAATAACAATAAGGAATCATGAAGGCCAAAGGAAAACTATACCTGATCCCAACTGTTATCTCTGATAACACTGCCAATAAAGTAATTTCTCCCTATGTAAGGGAGGTCCTAAAGCCTATCCGTTTTTTCCTTGTTGAAGACATTCGCACAGCGAGAAGGTTCCTGAGTAGTCTATCCATTTTTGAAAGCATCGAACAGCTCTACTTTAACACCCTCGACAAAAACACAACAGAAGCTGAGTTACCACAACTGATGAGTCCTTTACTGGAAGGAAAGCCAATTGGTATCATTTCTGAATCGGGGTGCCCTGGCGTGGCCGATCCTGGTGCACAGGCTGTTCGTTATGCTCATCAAAAAGGAATTTCCGTTGAACCATTGGTTGGTCCTTCAAGCATTTTACTTGCCTTAATGGCATCTGGATTGAATGGCCAGCGGTTTGCTTTCAATGGATACCTGCCTGTGGAGGCGCAAGAAGCAACTCAGGCAATCAAAAAATTAGAAAGTGAGTCCAGGGCAAAGAATCAAACACAAATTTTTATTGAGACTCCATATCGCAACAATGCCTTGATTGGTCACCTGCTTAAATCATTACATGATGAAACTTTATTGTGCATTGCCGTAAATATAACGGGTGATTCAGAGATGATAAAGACGCAAACTGTTAGGGACTGGAAGTCTACAGAAATTACATTATCCAAAGAACCCGCCCTGTTCCTATTTCAGGCATTCTAAAGTTTTGTTTTAAGGCCATTCCACCTAAATTTGCCGCTTAAATTTCAACAATTTCATATGCCTTATTTATTCACCTCAGAGTCAGTTTCAGAAGGCCATCCTGACAAAGTCTCTGATCAAATTTCAGATGCACTTATTGATTACTTTTTGGCCTACGATGCTAATTCTAAGGTTGCCTGTGAAACATTGGTGACAACAGGTCAAGTTGTACTTGCGGGAGAGGTGAAGTCAGAAGCCTATTTGGATGTTCAGGATATTGCGAGAGAAGTAATTCGCAAAATTGGATATACCAAGAGCGAATATATGTTCGAGGCCAATTCCTGTGGAATCCTTTCTGCCATTCACGAACAATCACCAGATATCAATCAGGGCGTAGAAAGAAAAAGGAAAGAAGACCAGGGTGCTGGCGATCAGGGAATGATGTTTGGCTATGCAACCAATGAGACGGATAACTTTATGCCGCTACCGTTGGAGTTGGCTCATCTTATTCTCAGAGAACTTGCTGCTATCAGAAAAGCAGGAAAGATAATGACCTATCTTCGACCAGATGCAAAGTCACAGGTCACTATTGAATATGATGATGATAAGAAGCCGCAGCGAATTGATACCATTGTCATTTCTACGCAGCACGATGACTTTGGCAGCGATAGTGCGATGTTAAAGAAAATAAGACAGGATATGGTTTCAATCCTTATCCCCAGAATTAAGAAAAAATTACCGAAGAGAATTCAAAAACTTTTTACTGATAAGATTCAGTATCATATTAACCCTACTGGCAAGTTTGTTATCGGTGGTCCGCATGGCGACACTGGCCTTACGGGAAGAAAAATCATTGTAGATACCTACGGTGGTAAAGGAGCACATGGTGGTGGCGCATTCTCAGGAAAAGACCCTTCAAAAGTAGATCGTTCTGCTGCTTATGCTACACGACACATCGCTAAAAATATGGTTGCGGCAGGAATTTGTGATGAGGTGCTGGTGCAGGTCGCGTACGCAATTGGGGTAGCGAGGCCAGTAGGTTTATATGTGGATACTTATGGAACTGCCAAGGTGAATATGAGGGACGGAGCCATTGCGGAAAAGATTGGCAAAATTTTCGACATGCGTCCTTATTTTATTGAAAAGCGATTCAATCTTCGTTCACCTATCTATAGTGAGACAGCCGCTTATGGGCACATGGGTCGTGAGCCAAGAACAGTAGAAAAGGTGTTTAATAAAGGGAAGAAGAATCAGGTGAAAGTAAAGGTGGAGCTATTTCCCTGGGAAAAACTTGATTTTGTAGATACGCTGAAAAAATCTTTCAAGGTATAATGGTCAATGCCATAAAAGAGAAAGGCTCCATTGCTGGAGCCTTTTTTTATACGCGGCTGTTAATGACCTTCCCCTTGAATTTTTTCAACTGTTTTCTCAGGGATTCAGTTGCTAAGTCTATGGCTGCCTCAAATGAAGGAGCCTGCCCTTTTGCAAAGAGTTGACTTCCTGGCACTTTTATTTTAATCTCCACCGTTTTATTTTCTATTCCTTCATTATTTACTCTTAGAAAGACTTCCCCGTCTACCATTCGATCATAGAATGTCTCCAGCTTATCCACTTTCTTCTGAATAAAATCAATCAATTTCTGATCTGCATCAAAGTGGATAGAATGAACTTGCAACTTCATACGCAACAATTTTAAAGGTTAAACAATTTTTCACCCTGACTATTAAACCCATCAGGCGGGTTGTGCTCTATTGTATTTATAATAAAGGTCTCTCTTTTCCCTATAATTTACTAAAACTTAAGCTTTAGGGTGTGCCTGATCAAAAACTTTCTTCAGTTTCTCCATTGAGTTGTGTGTATAAACTTGTGTGGCTGCTAAACTGGTGTGACCGAGTAAATCTTTCACGGCATTTATCTCTGCTCCCTTATTTAATAAGTGGGTAGCAAACGAATGACGCAACACATGTGGGCTTCTTTTCTCCACTGAGGTAAATTTATCCAGGTATTTTCGCACCAGCCGATATACCATCATAGGATAAACGGGCTCGCCTGAATTGTTCACGAAGAGCAGACCATGACTCTTTTTTTCCACGTCTCTATTTTTAACCTTTCTGTACTCTTCTATTATTGAAACGATACTTTTTGTAAAAGGGATCACTCTTTCTTTATTTCTTTTTCCTAAAACTTTAATCGTTCGTTCATGCAGGTTAACATCCTGCTCTTTTAGGCCAATTAGTTCTGATAATCGAATCCCTGTTCCATAAAACAATTCTATGATCAATCGATCTCTCCAGCCTTCCAGGGTCGCCTCAAATTCTATATTGTCAAGAAGCTTTGTCATATCTTCTTCATGAACAAAATGAGGAAGTTTTTTAGAAGTCTTAAGTATTTTAATTTTTTGCATCGGATCTTTTTCAATTGCCTCTTGCTTAAGGCAAAATTTAAAGAAACTCCGAAGGCAGGCTATTTTTCTATTGATAGACCTCGGATCGAGTTTTATCTCCACCAGGCTTACAACCCAGGATCGGATAGCACCATATGTTGCCCGCTCGGGGTGCTTTTCCTCGTATGAGGTAACTAGAAAAAGAGAGAATTGACGAATGTCTGTCTGGTAGGACGCGATTGTTTTTGGACTATACCTTTTTTCGTATTGGAGATATTTAAAAAATGAGTCCACCATTGCTTCCATCCCTTCGTATTAAGCAATGTAAAAAAATATCCCCTAAAAAAATATCCCCTTGAGCGCTTCACTCAAGGGGATACATAAATTATTTAGAAACTATTTTAAATTAATAGTTGTCGTTGGCGTACATTTTTTGTCTGTAGGCAGCTCCCAACACCTCTTGTCTTCTCCTTACCGATGGTTTTTCGAAAGCTGTTCTTGCGCGCAATTCTTTTAAAACACCAGTTTTTTCAAACTTCTTCTTGAAGCGTTTCAGGGCCTTGTCAATTGATTCGTTCTCTTTTACGTTGATAATCAGCATAATGTAAAATTTCTATTCGGGCTGCAAATATAGCCAGATCTGTATGAATTTTGCAAATTTTACTTCAAAACCGCTCTTGAAATCACCAGTTTTTGAATTTCTGAGGTTCCTTCACCAATTGTGCAAAGTTTAGCATCGCGGTAAAATTTCTCCACCGGGAAATCTTTGGTATAGCCATACCCCCCAAATATCTGCACCGCATCATTCGCTACCTCAACGGCAATTTCCGAAGCATAAAGCTTAGCCATAGCAGATTCGAGGTTTACACTCCTTCCTCTATTTTTTAAATCCGCAGCTCTAAAAGTAAGCAGCTTTGCCGCCTCCACCTTAGTGGCCATATCGGCTAGCTTAAATGAAATCCCCTGAAAAGAAGAAATCGGCTTGTTAAACTGGTGGCGTTCCTTGGAATATTGTAACGCAGCTTCATACGCCCCTTGTGCAATACCTAAACTTAAGGCGGCTATAGAAATTCTTCCTCCATCCAATACTTTAAGCGACTGAACAAAACCATCTCCCACCTGACCCATTACCTGGCTTTCGTGCACACGACAGTCGGTAAAAATGAGCTCTGCTGTTTCTGATGCACGCATTCCGAGCTTGTTCTCCTTTTTTCCTGATTTAAACCCAGGCGTTCCTTTTTCAATAATAAAGGCGGTCATCCCATGAGAGTCCCCAACTTCTCCAGTACGTACGATTACAACGGCCACATCACCCGATATTCCATGAGTGATAAAATTCTTAGCTCCATTAATAACATAATGATCTCCGTCTTTCACCGCTACTGTGCGCATATTCCCAGCATCGGAGCCTGTATTTGGTTCCGTAAGACCCCAGGCGCCTATCCATTGGCCAGAAGCTAACTTGGGTAAATATTTCCTCTTCTGGTCTTCATTACCAAACTGCAAAATATGTCCAGTACAAAGTGAATTATGGGCAGCAACAGAAAGCCCAATCGAGCCGTCTATTTTGGCAATTTCAGAAACTGCGGTGACATATTCAGGGTATCCAAACCCAGAACCACCATATTCTTCAGGAACCAACACTCCCATTAAACCCAGTTCACCCATTTTGCGAAACAATGGAACAGGAAACTCCTGGCTTTCATCCCAATCCATTATGTTGGGTCTGATCTCCAATTCACCAAAATCCTGGATCATTTGAGCAATCATCATCTGGTTCTCCGATTCATCAAAGTTTATACCTACTGCAGGTTCTGTCATTGTCGCCATTCCTTGTATTATTTTTAAAGAACCTCAAAAGTATTTTGTAAAAGTGTAATAACCAAACGAATGTTAGTTTGGTTGTTTATGTAAGACAACTTTTGCCCTTAGAACTCAGAAAACACTATTTTTGCGCCTCTTTAAAGCTTTAGAATATGAAAATTGCAGTAGTTGGGACTGGGTATGTAGGATTGGTCACTGGTACCTGTTTGGCTGAAACCGGAAATACGGTAACCTGTATTGATATAGATGAAGAAAAAGTAAAAACCCTTCAAGGAGGAAAAGTTACTATTTATGAACCCGGGCTTACCCTTTTGTTTGAAAGGAATGTAAAACAAAATCGGCTTTCATTCACTACCGATTTAAGGGAAGGCATAAAAGATGCAAAGATTATTTTTCTTGCGTTACCAACACCTCCAGGCGAAGATGGGTCCGCAGATCTCAAGTACATTTTAAAAGTTGCCAATAACCTTGGTCCACTTTTAGATAGTTATACTGTTATTGTTGATAAGAGCACAGTACCGGTAGGAACCGCTGAAAAAGTAAGAAGTGCTATCGCTTCAACTGCCAAGGTAGAGTTCGATGTGGTTTCTAATCCTGAGTTTTTGAGAGAAGGTGTAGCTGTTGATGACTTTATGAAACCTGAGCGAGTGGTCGTGGGGACTAATTCTCCTAAGGCACAAAAACTGATGGAAGAATTGTATGCTCCCTTTGTGCGTCAGGGCAATCCTGTAATTTTTATGGATGAACGTTCTGCTGAGTTGACGAAGTATGCTGCTAATTCCTTTCTGGCTACAAAAATTAGTTTCATGAATGAAATCGCTAATCTGTGCGAACTGCTGGGTGCGGATGTTGATGCGGTGCGTAAAGGAATCGGCTCTGATAGTCGCATAGGAAAACGCTTCCTATTCCCTGGTATCGGATATGGTGGTAGTTGCTTCCCAAAAGATGTTCAGGCATTGGCAAAATCAGCTTCAGATGCCAATTACGATTTTAAGATTTTGAACTCTGTGATGGACGTCAACGAGAGCCAGCGAATTACGCTCATGGATCGTATTAAAAAACACTTCAACGGAGAGCTTAAGGGCAAAAAAATTGCGGTTTGGGGTTTGGCTTTTAAACCTCACACTGATGATATCAGGGAAGCACCGGCATTATATAATATTGAATACCTGCTTGAAGAAGGCGCCATAGTGACTACACATGACCCTGAAGCCATGGAGAATGTGAAAAAAGTTTTAGGTGAAAAAATTAGCTATTTCTCCAATCCTTATGATGCAGCAGAAGGAGCCGATGCTGTATTTATTGCTACAGAATGGCCAGAATTTAGATCTCCTGACTTTGAAAGATTGTCTGCCCTTATGAAAAATAAGGTGATCTTTGATGGAAGAAATTTATACGATGTGAACACCATGAAAGAACTTGGATTCACCTATACAAGCATTGGAAGAAAATCAGTATGAGTAAAAAAAGAATATTAATCACGGGAGGTGCAGGTTTCCTGGGGTCTCATCTGTGTGACCGGTATATCAAAGAAGGTTACCATGTAATTGCTATGGATAATCTGATCACTGGAGATCTTAAAAACATAGAGCATCTTTTCAAACATCCCAATTTTGAGTTTTCTCATAGTGATGTTTCAAAGTTTGTGCATGTTCCGGGAAAACTGGATTATATCCTGCACTTTGCATCACCAGCAAGCCCTATCGATTACCTGAAAATACCCATACAAACATTAAAAGTGGGTTCGTTAGGCACGCATAATCTTTTGGGGTTGGCTTTGGCTAAAAAGGCGAGAATTCTTGTAGCCTCCACTTCAGAAGTTTACGGTGATCCGCTTGTTCATCCACAGGTAGAAGAATATTACGGCAACGTTGATCCTGTTGGCCCACGAGGTGTGTACGATGAGGCCAAGCGTTTTCAGGAAGCCATGACCATGGCTTATCATACTTTCCATGGATTAGAAACCCGAATCATCAGAATATTCAATACGTATGGCCCGCGCATGCGGCTCAATGACGGCAGGGTGCTCCCAGCGTTTATCGGACAAGCGTTGAGGGGCGAAGACTTAACTGTGTTTGGAGATGGGTCTCAAACAAGATCGTTTTGTTATGTAGATGATTTGGTTGAAGGCATTTACCGCCTGCTTCTGTCCGACTATCATTTGCCCGTCAACATTGGCAACCCAGATGAAATTACGATTCTTCAATTTGCTGAAGAGATTGTAAAACTTACCGGGACAAAACAAAAGATCATCAGAAAGCCCTTGCCCGTAAACGATCCAAAGCAAAGGCAACCCGATATCACCAAAGCAAAATCTATTTTGAAGTGGGAGCCCAAAGTTAACCGTGCAGAAGGGTTGAAAATAACGTATGATTATTTTAAATCTCTTCCTAAAGAGGTCTTGTTTGATCGCGATCATAAAAATTTCGAACAATACATTAAATGAGTGCAAAAAAAATATTAATCACGGGAGGTGCTGGTTTCATTGGCTCACATGTGGTTCGTTTGTTTGTAAACAAATACCCAGACTACGAAATTGTAAATCTTGATAAGCTCACTTATGCAGGTAATCTGGAGAATCTTAGAGATATAGAGAACAAAGTTAACTACCGCTTTATCAAAGGTGATATTGTCGATGCCTCTGCAATGTTAAAATTATTCGCGGATGAACAGTTTGACGGGGTCATTCACCTTGCCGCTGAGTCACACGTAGATCGGTCGCTAGAAAATCCCAATGAATTTGTAATGACCAATATCATTGGCACCGTGAACCTGCTTCAGGCAGCCTTAAAAACCTGGAATAATGATTCATCAAAGCGGTTTTATCATATTTCTACAGATGAAGTATATGGCTCAGTTGAGGATGGCAGTTTGTTTACAGAGCACACCCCCATCGATCCTCAGTCGCCTTATTCATCATCAAAGGCAGGGAGCGATCATTTTGTAAAGGCTTTTCATAACAGTTACAAGTTGCCCGTATTGATCAGCCGTTGTTCGAATAATTATGGAGCTAATCATTTTCCGGAGAAACTCATTCCATTGATGATTAACAATATCCTTGAAAACAAACCACTTCCTGTTTATGGAAAGGGAGAAAACGTAAGGGATTGGTTGTATGTAGAAGATCACGCCAGTGCCATTGATGCCATTTTTCACAAAGGAAAAACCGGGGAAGTCTATAACATAGGCGGCAACAACGAATGGAAAAATATTGATCTGGTGAATTTTTTATGCAGCTTAATGGATAAAAAATTGGAAAGACCTGAGGGAACATCAGCCAAGCTCATCACTTATGTAAAAGACCGGCCTGGTCATGACTTGCGCTACGCAATTGATTCCTCAAAATTACAAAACGATTTAGGTTGGTCCCCTTCTCTTGTTTTTGAAGTTGGGTTAGAAAAAACGGTGGACTGGTATCTCAATAATAAAGAGTGGCTAAGTAACGTGACCTCTGGGCAGTATAAGGACTACTACACTCAAATGTACAGCAAGAGATGAAAGGAATAATTTTGGCCGGAGGATCTGGCACACGTTTGCATCCCTTAACGTTGGTGATCAGTAAACAACTCATGCCTTTGTATGACAAGCCGATGATCTATTATCCTTTGTCGGTACTCCTGATGTCGGGTATACGAGAGATTCTCATCATCTCCACCCCACAAGATTTACCATTATTTGAAAAACTATTGGGTGACGGATCAAAATTAGGATGTTCTTTTTCCTATGCCGAACAACCAAATCCTGAGGGCCTTGCGCAGGCATTCATTATTGGGGAAAATTTTATTGGCGATGACAAGGTTGCCCTCATATTGGGCGACAATATTTTTTATGGATCTGGTTTAGTCAATCTGCTTCAGGCGCACAAAGATCCACAAGGGGGAGTTGTCTTTGCCTACCATGTGAATGATCCGGAGCGATATGGTGTGGTGGAATTTGATAAAGATAACAAAGCAATCTCCATTGAGGAGAAGCCCGAAAGTCCAAAATCGAACTTTGCGGTTCCGGGATTATACTTTTACGATAATGAGGTAGTCGCTATTGCCAAAGCGCTTAAGCCCAGTAAGCGGGGAGAGTTGGAAATTACCGATGTAAATAATACTTACCTTAAAAAAGGCAAACTTAAGGTTGCGCAGATGAGTCGCGGAACAGCCTGGCTCGACACAGGCACCTTCGACTCCTTAATGCAAGCCTCCAATTTTGTACAAGTCATTGAGCAAAGGCAAAATTTAAAAGTGGGATGCATCGAAGAGATCGCTTACCGTATGAAATACATTAATAAAGAGCAATTGCTTAAGTTGGCGCAGCCTCTTGAAAAAAGTGGATATGGTGCTTATTTGAAAATGATTGCAAACTACTCTTCGTAGTAAATCACATTGAGTAATGTGACTCCCACCGCTTCAAGCGTTTCTTTACTAATTAAATCCATATTGTCTTTTTGTGTATGGTGATAATCACCAAAATACCCTATACCCTGCTGGTAATGCACAATATTGATCATAGGAATCTTAGCCCATTCGTTTACATAAATGTGATCATCTGTAATGGCGTGAGCATTTTGTTTTACAAAATAATCTGAGTAGCCCAACCGCGCTCCCATATCCCAAACCTTAGACACAATATTGGGAGCATATTGAAGACTGGCTCCTTCTCTTAAAAACTGGGATCTCCTGGCTCCAACCATATCAAGTAACACGCCATAATGAGCAGAGTAGTTTGGCTTATGTTTATTCCTCGACCAGTATTGAGAGCCCATGCACCACCAACTGTCCCAATCGCCAGGGGGCTTTCGCTGTCCCTGATCACTTTCTGGTTCTCCCCAATCTTCTCCATCAAATAATATCATATCCACACCAACCCGAATAGTGGTGTCTCCTTTAAGGTGTCTGGCTATTTCCAACAACACCCCTACTCCGCTGGCACCATCATTGGCGCCATCCATCGGGCCGGTAGGATTGTCCGAATCCTTGTCTGCAAATGGACGGGTGTCCCAGTGCGCTGCAAGAAGCACCCTCTTTTGTTTTTCTTCACCAAATGAGGCTATGATATTTCTAAGCTGAAGCTGTTGCCCATCATAGGATGGCGCTGTAAATTCCTGAACAGTTACAGCTGCTCCATATCCTTTCAATTTTTCAATAAAAAAATCTCCGGCCTTTCTGTGGGCACTGCTATTGGGAACCCTCGGACCAAAGTCTACCTGTTTTTTCACAAAAGCATAGGCAGAATCTGCATTGAACACAGGCACATTAACCATCCTGGTAGGTTTACTTTCTTTCACAGACTCACCTCCCCCTGAACAGCCCCACAAAAAGAGGATGAGCACCAACTGCCCGAACATTAAACCTAACCGACCTTTATCCATCATTATTCCCATCTTATCCGACAACCTAGCAATATTTTGCAATAAATTAAAAATCAATTACCTTTGCGTCAACTTATGTAAGAAAACAATAAGAGGGGACTAAAAAGTCCCCTCTTTGTTTATAATAACTTATGGATTTGAATACAAGTATCACCGAAATGGCAGCTTCCTTATTAAAGGAACCACACCTTTTTTTGGTGGAGGTAGTCATTTCCGGAAACAGGGTTCAAAAAAAAGTGGTTGTAATCATTGACGGTGACAAAGGCGCTAACATTGAGGATTGCTCCAAATTGAGCCGGGCTTTGTCAGCAAAACTGGATGAGGAAGAAATTATTCCCGAAATGTATACCCTTGAGGTAACTACTCCGGGTGTTGACTTCCCTCTTAAACTGAAAAGGCAATATAAAAAACACATTGGCAGGGGATTTAAAATCACCTTAACTGACAAATCTCAGATAAAAGGGAAATTAACCGGCACTGGCGATGAGTTCATCGAAATAGAATTTGAAGAAAAAACAGATAAAAAAAGTAAGAAGAAGGAAATGAAAACAATGGAATTACCATTTGATATGATAGACAAGGCGTTTGTACAAATTTCTTTTAAATAAGTAGTAACATGGATGCTTCAACCTTAGTAGAATCTTTTGCCGACTTTGCGAAGCAAAAGAACATAGACAGACCGACCATGATTCGTATTCTGGAGGATGTTTTCAGGAATATGATTCGTAAAAAGTACGAACATGATGACAATTTTGACATCATTGTAAACTCAGACAAGGGTGACCTTGAAATCTGGCGCTTCCGCGAAATTGTGGAAGATGACTCAGAAGACATTTGGGATCACGACAAAATCAGCCTTTCAGAAGCCCGGAAAGTTGAGCCTGATTTTGAAGTAGGTGAAGAGGTGGCTGAAGAAATTCACCTTGAAGATTTTGGTAGAAGGGCCGTGAGTACTGCCCGCCAGACGCTGATGCAGAAGGTAAAAGACCTTGAAAAGGACATCCTTTTCGAAAAATACAAAGAGATTGTTGGCGAAATCATTACCGGTGAGGTGTATCAGGTATTAAGCCGCGAAGTTTTGTTAATCGATGGCGAGGGCAATGAAATCTCATTGCCACGTACTGAACAAATTCCAAAAGACCGATATAGAAAAGGGGAGAGCATCAGGGCAATTGTTCATAAAGTGGAAATGATCAATGGCAATCCAAAAATTATTCTTTCCAGAACATCTCCTGTTTTTCTTGAGCGATTGTTTGAACAGGAGGTACCAGAGGTCTATGATGGATTGATTACCATTAAAAAGGTAATTCGCGAGCCAGGTGAGCGCGCGAAGGTTTCCGTAGAATCTTATGATGATCGAATTGATCCGGTTGGAGCTTGTGTTGGGATGAAAGGCTCAAGAATTCATGCCATCGTAAGAGAATTGCAAAATGAAAATATAGATGTCATCAACTATACTGAAAACCTTGAACTCTATATAACGCGGGCGTTAAGTCCTGCAAAAATTACCAGCATTAAAATAGATAAAGACAACAACCGTGTGTCTGTTTATTTGAAACCAGATCAAGTATCACTTGCCATTGGTAAGGGTGGTTTAAACATTAAACTGGCAAGCCGTTTGGTAGATATGGAGATTGATGTATTCAGAGAAGATATGGAGTTGCAGGATGAGGACGTTGACTTGCAGGAATTCTCTGATGAAATTGAAGCATGGGTAATTGAAGAACTGAAGCGGATTGGATTGGATACAGCAAAGAGTGTGTTGGCATTGGATGTAGAGGAGTTAGTAAGAAGAACCGATTTAGAAGAAGAAACAGTAGAGCTGGTTCTAAAAGCACTTAAGAAAGAGTTCGAATAAGAATAGAAACAGATAAAAACCAAAAAATACCGATATTTGGGCATCATGGCAGAAAACAAAATGATACGGTTGGGGCAGGCGTCTAGAAAACTCAATGTGGGGCACAATACCATATTGGATTATCTTTCAGAAAAGGGGTTTGAAGTAGAAAACAATCCCAACGCCAAATTAACCGGAGAGCAGTTTGCCATGCTTTCAAAAGAGTTTGCTACTTCCGCATCCGAAAAACGTGAAGCTTCTGGCTTAACCATTGGTGTTAAGCACATTGAAAATGTGACCATTGAAACCGAAAATGAAGCTGCCAGAAAGAAAACGGATGATGATGAGCAAATTATAATCAAAAATCTCGGCTCCAGTGAAATCAAACCTAAAGAAGAGCCCAAACAACCTGAAAAAGTTGAACTGGAGAAAACTAAACTTGAAGGAATAAAAGTTGTAGGGAAGATAGACCTTGAAAAGAAAAAAGGAAAACAGGAGCCCAAGAAAGAAGAGCCAGTTGCCGAAGTAAAGGAGAAAAAGGAAACAAAGGAAGAGGTCAAAGAAGAGAAAAAAGAAGTTGTTCCTGAAAAAGAAGAGCCTAAAAAGGAGCAAGAGCTCATAAAGGCTACGGCCAATAGATTGCAAGGCCTTAAGGTAGTGGACAAGATTGAGCTTCCTGCCGAAAAGAAAAAGGAGCAGCCGGTTGCCTCTTCGGACAAGAGAGACGAGGCCAGAAAAAGAAGACCCCGAAAAAGAATTATTCCTCCAAGAGATGACCGCAGTGGAGGCGCTAAAGGTAAAAAACCATTTGCCCCACGCACTCCGAAGGCTGAGCCAACCGAAAAGGAAATTCAAGAACAGGTAAGGGCTACACTAGCAAAGCTGAGTGGAAGTCAGAAGAAAACTGGCGGAGCTAAATACAGAAAAGAAAAACGTCAGGCTGTATCCGATGCAGAGGACGAAAGACTACAACAGGAGCAAGAGGATTCAAAAACACTTAAAGTAACGGAGTTTATCTCCGCCAACGACCTGGCTTCTTTGATGAACGTATCGGTTAATGATGTCATCTCCACCTGTCTGAACCTGGGGATGTTCGTTTCGATCAACCAGCGCCTGGACGCAGAAGCCATCACCGTAATTACGGATGAATTTGGTTTTGACGTACAGTTTTCTTCCTCTGAAGAAGAGGATGATATTGTTGAAGAAGAGGAGGCAGAAGAGAATTTGGTGCCACGCGCCCCCATCGTAACGATTATGGGTCACGTTGACCACGGTAAAACATCCCTTCTTGACTATATTAGGCATACAAAAGTGACCGACCAGGAGGCCGGGGGAATTACTCAGCATATTGGTGCGTACAACGTAACTACCAAGAGTAATCAAAAGATAGCATTCCTTGATACCCCTGGCCACGAAGCCTTTACGGCCATGCGTGCGCGTGGAGCTAAAATCACTGATGTGGCCATCATTGTGGTGGCAGCTGATGATGATGTGATGCCACAAACCAAAGAAGCGATAAACCACGCTCAGGTGGCAGGCGTTCCTATTGTAATCGCCATCAATAAAATTGATAAGCCCGGTGCCAACCCAGAAAAGGTTAAGGAATCGTTATCAAAAATTAATATCCTGGTTGAGGACTGGGGTGGAAAATATCAATGTCAGGAAATATCGGCTAAAACCGGACAAGGAATTGATGATCTTTTGGAGAAAGTACTTCTTGAATCAGAGTTGCTTAATCTGAGAGCCAATCCAAATAAACCAGGCGTAGGATCTGTAGTGGAAGCTGCCCTTGATAAGGGTCGCGGCTATGTAACCACAGTAATGGTGCAGGCAGGAACGCTTAAGATTGGAGATATAATACTTGCAGGCTCGAACTTTGGTCGCGTAAAAGCGATGTTTGATGACACTGGAAGCAAAGTAACCTCCGTTGGCCCCTCGACCCCGGTATTGGTATTGGGATTGGATGGAGCAACTCAGGCGGGTGAGAAGTTTACCGTAATGGAAACTGACCGTGAAGCACGTGAAATCGCTGCCAAACGCAGTCAAATCCAGAGAGAGCAAAGCATCAGGACGAAGAAACATATTACGCTGGATGAAATCGGAAGGCGTTTGGCCATTGGTTCATTTAAGGAACTTCGAATTATTGTAAAAGGTGACTTTGATGGTTCTGTAGAAGCTCTGGCTGACTCCTTGTTGAAACTTTCAACTCCAAAAATTCAGGTCAGCATTATTCATAAAGGTGTTGGACAAATATCTGAATCGGATGTGCTACTGGCTTCCGCTTCTGATGCAGTAATCGTTGGTTTCCAGGTGAGACCATCAGGTTCTGCAAGAAAAGTAGCTGAAAACGAAGAAATCGAAATTCGATTGTATTCTATTATCTATGATGCCATCAATGACGTGAAAGCGGCCATGGAGGGTATGTTGGAGAAAGAGTTTGAAGAAGTGATCGTTGGTAATGTTGATGTCAGAGAAGTATTTAAGATTTCTAAAATAGGAACTGTGGCCGGTTGTATGGTAACCGATGGTTATATCAAGCGGGCCAACCCAATTCGCCTCATTCGTGATGGTATCGTTATCTATTCTGGTGAAATGACAGCACTGAAGCGCTTCAAGGATGATGTAGCCGAAGTGAAGGCTGGATTTGATTGCGGTATCAGTATCAAAAACTTCAACGACATTCAGGTGGGTGATGTGATCGAGAGTTACGAGAATCGTGAGGTAAAGAAACAATAGAAATTTCGTTCATGAAAAGAGGCTGTCACTTTTGTGACAGCCTCTTTTTTCTAATAAATTTCTCCAGGAATTTCTAAAACTGAACCACCGGTGCAGTATCTGCCCCTTCTTGTGCCTCAAATCCTTTGCGTACGCTAAAATCCTCTCCGCCTCCAAAAATGCTTAAGGCTATTCTTCTAAAAAATCCTCGCACAAATGTATTGTATTCTTGAACTGACGCATTGTAACGCTGTCGCGCCACATTGATTCTGTTTTCTGTTCCTTCCAATTGAGACTGAAGGTCCAGAAAATTTTGGTTTGCTTTCAAATCTGGATAGCGCTCCACCACTACCATCAATCTTGAAAGCGCAGAACTCAAACCATCTTGCGCCTGTTGGAATTGCGCCAATTGATCGGGTGTTATGTTGGATGGGTCAATATTTACAGAAGTTGCTTTCGCTCTCGCTTCAATCACCCCGGTAAGGGTTTCCTGTTCAAAATCGGCATAGCCCTTTACCGTGCTCACCAAATTTGGAATTAAATCCATTCTCCGCTGATAAGTAGCCTGAACATCGGCCCACTGAGCGTTTACATTTTCTTGCTGCGCTACCGCCTTGTCAAAAATACCTGCACCCCACATAAAGAATCCTCCAACAAACAAGACAATGACACCAACAATTACCAATCCTGTTATTAATCCTTTGCTCATAATTTATATTTTAAGTAAAGCTATTTCTTTATTGCTTAAAAAACATGATTAAACCACCAGGCTTTTTTCCATTAAAAATTCAGCGATCTGCACCGCATTGGTAGCGGCTCCCTTCCTAAGGTTATCAGCCACAATCCACATATTCAGACTGTTTGGCTGAGATTCGTCCCTTCTAAGCCTGCCCACAAACACGTCATCTTTGCCCTGCGCATTGATCGGCATTGGGTAAATATTGTTTTGCACATCGTCTTCTACAATAATCCCGGGAGTGGCCTCCAGCAAACTCCTTACTTCCTCCAAATCATAGTCCTTATGGAACTCAACATTGACAGCCTCAGAATGTCCGCCCACAGCAGGCACGCGCACGGTGGTGGCTGTTAACGCAATGGATGGATCCCCAAAAATCTTTTTTGTTTCGTTTACCATTTTCATTTCCTCCTTGGTATATCCACTTTCCAAAAAGGAATCAATGTGTGGAAGAATATTCATGTCTATAGGATGTGGATAAACATTGAGTGTCTTATCTCCTTTCCGTTCATTCATCATTTGATCCACCGCATTTTTACCGGTTCCGGTCACAGACTGATACGTAGAAACTACAACCCTTTTGATCTTGTACTTTACATGAAGGGGTGCCAATGCCAATACCATTTGAATAGTAGAGCAATTCGGATTAGCAATAATCCTGTCGTCAATGCGAAGTACGTGTCCATTCACTTCGGGTACTATTAATTTTTTGCCGGGATCCATGCGCCAGGCGGAGGAATTATCAATAACAACACACCCCTTTGCCGCAAACCGGGGAGCCCATTCCAGAGAAATACCCCCTCCTGCTGAGAAAATCGCTACTTCAGGCGCAAGATTACAGGCCTCTTCTATGCTTTTAATTGTATATTCCTTATTTTTAAATAATAGGGTTTGTCCCACTGATTTAGCGGAAGCTACCAGGTATAAATCTGAAAATTCAACATGCCTTTCTTCCATCACTTTCAACACCTCCTGCCCCACCAGTCCGGTGGCTCCTACTATCGCCAGTTTCATCGTTTATTTTATTTAATTCGTTTAAAGGCAAAATTACCCATTTTGGCCTTACCGATAAAAGTATTTGCCCCGTTACTGATTCTAATTTTTACTCATACCAGTTATTCACAGGTAGTCGATCATTTTTCTGACAATGATTTTACTCTTGACCCTATCTGGGCAGGAGATGAATCGAAATTCGCCATCGACAACTTCCGGTTGAGGTTACAGGCACCCGCGGTCTCAAGCACGGCCTACCTGTCAACAACCAGCAGTGCCATTAACAATGCCATTTGGGAATTTACCGTGCGGCTCGAGTTCAATCCATCGAGCGGTAATTACGTCCGTGTTTATCTTGTCTCCAATCAGGCTGACCTCTCCGGATCATTGAATGGTTATTTTGTGATTGTCGGAGACACCCCGGATGAGGTAAGTCTCTATCGGCAATCAGGATCTTCCATTACAAAAATTATAGATGGCTCTGATGGAAGCGTTAACTTATCCCTTGTGGATGTGGCTGTAAAAGTGACGCGTGATAATCTTGGCAATTGGGAATTATTTTCTGATGTTGGGATAACGGGTACCTATACTTCGGAGGGAACAGCTGCTGACAATACTTTTAAAGCCTCATCTTATTTTGGTGTTCTGTGTACCTATACCTCCACCCGATCAGATAAGTTTTATTTTGATAATTTTGTCGTAACGGGTAATCCCTATGTGGATACAGACCCGCCTTTACTAGCCGAAATTGAGGTGCTTTCGTCACAGGAAATACTTCTTCACTTCAATGAACCTATTGATCCCGTAAGCACAGTTCATCTCCTTTTATACGCCTTAGGTTCAGGCATGATCAATCCGGCAGAAGTGGTGATTCAGTCTGATGGGCAATCCGTTAAGCTCACATTTAATCAGCATTTTCAAAATGGGGTTGCCCAATCATTGAGTGTCAACGGTGTAAAAGACATGGCTGGCAATGCACTTACTACAACTGGTTCCTTTCTTTACTTCCAACCTATGCCTGTTAAAAGAAAGGACATCATTTTCACGGAAATATTTGCAGACCCTAGCCCACAAGTAAATTTACCGGATGTGGAATATGTGGAAGTTTACAACAGGAGTACCAACCCCATTAACATTTTGGGGTGGCAGTTGAGTGATGGCCATTCTATTGCCCTGCTGCCAGACAAAATAGTTTTACCGGATGAGTATTGGGTGATTACCTCCGCATCCAATGTTTTCCAATTTGGCTTGGGTATTCCGGTGCTGGGAGTGTCCAATTTTCCTACATTGAACAATTCCAGCGACACGCTCACCATAAAGACGCCCACAGGCATCACTGTTGATTCATTGAATTACAACTTATCATGGTATAGGAACATTGACAAGCAGGAAGGTGGTTGGTCAATGGAGCTTATCGACACACACCTTCCATGCGGGGAGGAAGAAAATTGGACTGCATCAGAAAGTGAACGAGGTGGTACGCCCGGAGAAGTTAATTCCGTTTTCGGCAACAAGCCTGATCTTACAGGGCCAAAGCTTACCAGCGCAAGTGTACTTTCAAATACCCAACTCCTTCTTTCCTTTGATGAAAAACTAGAAGAACCCATTTCAAAAAACGCAATCTTTACTGTTTCTCCGGGCATAGAAGTTGTCAATTATTATTTTAAATCTAAATCACTGCGATCTATCGTACTTGAACTGGCTCCTTCAATTGTAGCAAAGCAACTTTATACAGTTACTGTTAAAAATCTTTTCGACTGTAGCGGAAACAACATCAGTTCCGACTTCAATCTTGCCACTTTTGCGGTTCATGAAAATGCTGAGGCAGGAGACCTGCTCATCAATGAAATCCTTTTTAACCCAAGACCAAACGGTGTAGATTTTGTTGAACTGTATAATAACTCGGATAAATACATAAGCCTAAAGGATTTAAGAATTGGGAATATCAACGAAGAGTTGATTGAAAACACTAAAGCCATATCTGCTTCCGATCTCATCATTGCCCCATCGGATTATCTCGTATTGACAGCAGATCCAGTCGTTTTAAAAAGTAATTATCCACAAGGAAAAGAAGAGAAATTTCTCCCTACCTCACTCCCCTCCTTCCCGGATGACGAAGGCTCCGTTGCATTGGTTGACAGTAGTGATTCTCTGATTGATCATTTGTACTATCATAAAGATTTTCACGCTGCCTTTATTAAAGATGAAGAGGGTGTCTCATTAGAACGCATTTCGTTTACGTCAATCACAAATACACGGGAAAACTGGACATCCGCAAATTCTAATGCGGGCTTCGCTACTCCTGGTTATCTGAATTCCAACTCAAGACCTGATCATTTGGTGGATATTGGAGAGGTCGAGGTCAATCCTCCCATTTTCGCTCCTTCGGACGGGAGTTCAGAATTTTCTCAAATTAACTTTCAATTTGATCAGCCGGGCTTTATCGCCAATGTGAAAATCCTTGATCACCAGGGCAGGTTGATTAAGACGATAGCTAATAATGAGGCGTTGGGTCAAGTCGGCTCATTTCGGTGGGACGGTGATGCGGAAGATGGCAGCAAGGCCAGATCAGGCTACTATGTCGTCTGGTTTGAGGTATTCAACACCTCAGGAAGCGTCCAAACTTATCGCAAACGGGTGATCGTGGCCACCCGGTAGCTCCCAAATTCCATCTTTTAGTTGCCATAATTTAGAAACAATAAAAATTAGATAAATCCAGTGATTTTCAATGATTTGGAATTAATCCCAATACATTTTTTGTTTAGAGGGCGAGCGGTTATTTTTGCGCAACTTTTTCGAGTACCATAAACGAGAGTAACTATGGCTAAATCAGTAAAAAAGGCTAAAAAAGTAAAGAAAGCTCCTAAAAAGGCTAAGAAAACTGTTAAAACAAAGAAAGTGGTGAAGGCAAAAAAAGCAGTAAAGAAAAAAGTGGCGAAAGCCAAAAAGGTAACTAAAGCCAAGAAAGTGGCTAAGCCCAAGAAAAGTGTGAAAAAAACTGTAACCAGGAAAGCTGCCCCCAAAAAGGCCGCCCCTAAGGTGAAGAAGAAAGCAGCGGAAAAAGCAATCGCTACCAAAAAAGCTACGCCTAAAAAGGCCATAAAAAAGGCTACCCCTAAAAAGGAAATTGTACCGGCAAAGCCAATGCGAAGAGCAGCCACCCCTACGGTACCTATGGTGGGCAAGAAAAAGGATAATCCTATATCTCCGCTGCCAAAAACACCACCCCAGTTAAATATTTTTCCTGCATTGACTCAAAGGCCCATTGCACATAAGCCGGCAAAAGCAGCTGCCCCTTCTGGTAAATCGCGGTATAATGAGGAAGAATTAAAGGAGTTCGAAGCCCTTATTAATGGAAAGCTTGAGAAAGCACGCAGTGAATTCAAAATTTTGAAAGAAACCCTTAATCGCAATAATGATGAGGGTACAGACAGCACATCCGGAGGAAATACCAAAGTTTTGGAAGATGGCGCTGAAACTGCAGAAAAGGAAAACTTGAGCCAGTTGGCTGCTCGTCAATTAAAATACATTACTAACCTGGAGAATGCTTTGATTCGTATCAAAAATGGTACCTATGGAATCTGCTCCGTTACAGGCAAATTGATACCTAAAGAAAGGCTGATTGCAGTGCCTCATACCACGCAATCGATTGAAGCCAAAATGATGCAAACTGACTAAAGTGAATTTCTTACAAAACCATATTGAAGCGCTGATTTTCTGCTCACCAGGCCCAGCCAAGTTAGTAGACATAAAGGCTTGTCTTACAGAAATGTTTAATGCAGATGTACCTGAAGAGGATATTCAGGGAGCCATTCTTGCGCTTGACGAAAAATATCAGTCTGAGGAGTACGCTTTCCAATTGACCAAGGCCGGAGGAGGTTATCAGTTTTTAACCAAACCTGCCTACCAGGCAAGTATTGGAATTATGTTGAAGCAGCAATCTAAAAAAAGATTGTCCACCTCTGCGTTGGAGACGCTTTCAATCATCGCTTACAAACAGCCTATTTCTAAAGGAGAGATTGAGAACATCCGTGGTGTGAACTGTGACTACGCAGTTCAAAAATTACTCGACAAAGGTTTGGTTGAAATTAGAGGAAAAGCCGACACTGTTGGTCGACCTATGTTGTATGGCACTAGTCAGAAGTTTATGGAATATTTTGGCATCAATGACCTGACCGAGCTTCCTACACCCAAAGATTTTACGCAAGAAGTGAACACCATTGGTGAATCCTCTGACGAAAATCAATAAGCTCTCAACAGGCAGCAGTGCCTAATTAATTACCTATGGCACACAAACGCTCAGATAAAAAAACACCCTTCGGGAAAAGGACAGCTCCGCACAAAGCCTTTTTGAAAAAAGGACGCAATACACGCAAAGACGAGGATGAAAAGCCAAAACGCTCTTTTGGCCGTCCATCTGGTCCTGGTAACCGCAGGGTGAAGCCAGAAGATGACCGTTTTTCAAAGCGCGATACACCAAGATCATCCTCTCCGAATGAGAGACCCAAAAAAAGTTTTATTAAGCGATCAAGGCCTGCGGAAGGTGAGGAAAAACCATTCAAAAGATCTGAATTCACCAAAAGAAGCACGGACAAGCGAAGTGCGGACAAACCTTTTTCGAGAGAGAAAAGGGAATCAGACAGGGGTGATTTCAAGCCCAAATCAGGGCGTGCATTAGGGTTTGTTAAGAAGGGCAAGGCTGTCTCTAAAAGTGCCCCTTCCTATGAAAATATAAGAAAAGAGAAGCCGGGCAGTGACGGGCTTACCCGGCTCAATAAATACATTGCCAACAGCGGAATGGGGTCCAGGAGAGAAGCTGATGAAATGATAAAGAAAGGTCTTATCAGCGTTAATGGTGTTACCATTACCGAGATGGGACATAAGGTGAAGCAAGGAGATGTCGTTCGCTACGAAGACAGGGTACTCAAAGCCGAAAAACTGGTGTACGTATTGCTCAACAAACCCAAAGGTTTTATCACCACAACATCCGATCCTAAAGAAAGGAAAACAATAATGAACCTCGTTGCAAATGCCTGTAAAGAGCGCCTATATCCTGTAGGAAGACTAGACCGCAATACAACAGGCCTGCTTTTGCTGACCAACGATGGAGAATTGGCAGATAAATTGACACACCCTTCCTACAACACCAAAAAGATCTACAAAGTAGAATTGGATCGTCCTCTTACAAAAAATGATTTTCAAAAAATTCAGGAGGGAGTAAGATTGGAAGAGGGAAAAGCAATAGTAGACGACCTGGCCATTGTAAGCGATGATAAAAAATCGATCGGAATTGAATTACATATTGGCTGGAACCGTATTGTGCGAAGAATTTTTGAGTCGCTGGAATATGAAGTGGTAAAACTCGATCGGGTTATATTCGCTGGATTAGATAAAAAAGATCTTCCCCGGGGAGAATGGAGATTTCTCAAGCCCGAAGAAGTGGTAAAACTGAAGCACTTTAAATAAGCTTACTCTCCTTTCAGGTTGTCAACCGGGTTGACATAGGTAGCTCTCAAAGTCTGAGATCCAATCGTAAGCATTCCAAACAGTAAGAGAATAAACACCCCGAGTAGTATGACTGGCAGGTCAAATGAGGTATGGTAAGCAATGAGCTCCAGCCAGAGGTTATTAAGAAAATAGGCTGATGGCACTGCAATCACAACCGACAGCAAAAGCAACTTCAAAAAGCCTTTGGACAACATCAGTATTAATGTGTTGTTGCTCGCTCCCAACACCTTCCTGATGGATATCTCCTTTATTCTTGTCTCTGTGGTATAGGTAGCCATTCCCAATAACCCAAGGCATGAAATAATTATTGCAATGGCTGATATAAGCCCTACCACATTTACAATATCTCCAAAGATCAACTGATAGAACCCTCTTATTTCATCTTCAAATACTTTGTGCTCTACTTTTAGTGCAGGATTCACTTTGCTCCAAGCTGTTTCAATGGTTGCTATTGCTGTCTGATAATCTCCTGAATATTTTACCTGTAACATGCTAATTTCATCAGGAATATACATCAATGCCTCCGGCCCAATTTCCGCCATCAACACCTGATGGTTATAATTTTTAATAACACCAATGATTTCTTTTTTAGAAGAATCTGTCTGAGCAATAATTTGCTGCCCGATGGCTTCGAGCGGTGTACCAAAGTGGAAGGCATCTACAGCTGCTTCATTGATCACTACAAAGTTCGTGTTTGACTCCCCTGCACTTTCATCAAAATATCTTCCTTCTACAAGTGTTAAACCAATGTTCTCCAGATAATCTTCATCTACGGCATAGTAGCTTAACTCCTTCCATTCCACTTCATCCAGAGATTGTTTGAATCCTTCACCATAGGTACTCCCTGCAGCCGGTACGTGTGAGGCTGCGGATACATTAACAATGTTCGAATGCTGAAGCAATTCCGTTTTCAATTCCTGAGGCTTTGTTTCGCCTAAGGGTACCACTATATTATTCTTCATATCAAATCCATGATCCGCTTTGATGAAAAGTGAAAGCTGATTGTAAATCACGATCACACTGAGTATAAAAATCAAAGACAAAGAGAATTGTGTCACCAAAAGTGCTTTTCTTAAACCTATCTTCGAAAACACTTTCATGGTACCCAATTGCTTCAACACTTTTACCGGCTGGAAGCCGGACAACACAACCGCAGGGAACAACCCAGCCAGGATTCCCACTACGATGGCAAATACCACAAAGATTCCATACACAAATAGGTTGGCTTCCAGGTCCCATTTAAGGAGGCGGGCAAAATTGAGGTTCAACATCAATGGTTTAAGTGCCAGCAACAAAATCAATGACAGCACTAATGCAACGAGCGCTGTGACAATCGCTTCAGTGATAAATTGAGTAAAAATTTGCCATCGGGCCGCACCCGAAACTTTTCTTATTCCAATTTCTTTGGCCCGTGTCAAAGACCTGGCAATAGAAAGATTGGTAAAATTAAAACATGACGTAAGCATCACTACTGCTGCAAGGCCACCCAAAAAATAAATGAACATCCACGGTAAAAATGGGCCGATTGGATTACTCAACATTCTCCCGGGTGTGATGTCATTTAGGCGTTGTACATCGAATTTTGCCTTTCTCACATCAGGATTTGGGTCTGGCGCTATGTGGTTTTCATAAATTTTCGAGAGGTAAGGCTGTAGGTCTTCTACTTCTTTTCCCTCTTCCAAAAGCAAATAAGTCCACGCATTATAGTGGTTATGCCAGTTGTCTAAATCTTTCCGTGAGGCCCCAGCCGCTTCAAGGCTGCTCACCGTAGCCATACTCGCCAAGGCCTCAAAAACTATATGCGATTTTCGATTGGTCTCTTTGAGTACACCTGTAATCGTAAAGAGTCCGAGTTCACCCACTTTTACAGTTTCACCTACAGGGTTTTCCATCTCGAACAATTTTTCAGCAGCGCGTTTTGTTAGCACCACGGTAAATGGTTCAATCAGAGCCGTCTTAGGATCACCATGCTCAAATTCATATTCAAACACATCAATTACTTCAGGATCGGCATAGAATCCAGCCAACGGAATATTGATGTCTCTGTCGAAATCTACCCATGAATTTCCAAATCCTCTTTTAAGGCGCGCCACTTTTTCAATCCCAGAGTAGTTGTTTTTCAATTCAGAGCCAATGGGTAAGGGGGAAGTAGCAAATTCCATATCAATAAATTTGCCATTACTATTTACAGGTTGGCTCGTAACCCTATAAATGCGATCTCTCTTTGAGTTGTAAAGATCATAAGTCATTTGATCAGCAACCAGCATGATAATACCCATGCAGATCGTCATACTTACGGACAGCCCAAAAATATTGATAAACGAAAAAAAACGATGGCGCAGTAAGTTTCTAACCGCGGTACGGAAATAATTCTTGATCATGAGAAAAGAATAAAAAGTGAAAAATTATTTATCGGATTCCTTCTTCACTATGAAATAGTAAATCAAGAAGCCAAGCGAAATAAAGAAAGCCAGTAATCCATAGGGCAATGGAGATTCTGGGCTGGTAGGAATAAACTCCATAATAATAAGTGCCAATCCTGCGAAGAAAATAATCAGTCCCCATTTCAGCGCTCCATATTTATTTTCATCGGCATGTCTTTTGAAGATTGCTTGAGTATCTTCATTGACATACCCCTTTTCAATCATCTTCTTTTTCAAAATGTATTCTGTAAGCACTTTCACAAAAAAATAAAGTGACGTGCCGAAGCCACCAAAAATTGCCAAGGGCATAAGTACTTCTGTCAAATTCTCATTCATGATTATTCTTTTTAATTATCGTTATTCAGTGTCAGGGGATAAGACACAGGTAGCCTTGCCAAATGTTGCAGTGAATGCGATTATTTTCTAAAAAAGTACGTATACGCATTGAATGAGGATCTACTGCAACCCTACATTGGAATCCCGTGTCTAACAGTCCAATGGTAGAAGATGAGGCCCTTATCTCTAGAATAATAGAGGGAGATATGGAGTCTTTCAGGCGGCTTATCAAGCAGCATGAGAGACTTGTGGCCCATATGGTGGGTAGGATCGTAAAAAACACAGAAGACAGGGAGGAGCTTTGTCAGGATGTTTTTTTGAAGGTTTATGATAAATTGAAAGGATTTAATTTTCAATCCAAATTATCCACATGGATAGCCACGATTGCCTATCGCCACGCTATTAATCACATAAGGAAAAAGAAAATACCGATTGATGAACCGGGAGAATGGGAAGACTTTAAAGAGCAATTTATTGCGGATGACAATCTGGAAGAAGAATTGGCAGACAAAGACCTCGAAGAACATGTATTGGTATACATTAATCAACTTCCCGTTCATTACCGTTCAGTTTTAACGATGTATCATGTAGACGGAATGAGTTATCAGGAAATTGGGAAAATTACCGACATGCCTGAGGGAACAGTAAAAAATTATCTGTTCAGGGCGCGGAATCTATTAAAGGAAAAAGTAAAGAAGTACCTTGGTACGGAAGAATTGAGATGAAAAATACGGACGAAAAACTTCAGGAATCAATTGAGCAAGGGAAATTTGATCCAGCGAATTTGGACAATCAAGCCTACCGCATTGTATTTGATGCGATCAAGAAGGAACCTGAAACTCAGCTACACCCTCACTTCTCCGACAGAATTATAAATAGCATTATTAAAACTGCTGAGCAGCGTGCTTATAAAAGAGACTTCATCTGGTTAGGAGCTGGTATTTTTGTTCTGATGTCCGTTGCCATTTTCACCATGTTACTAACAGGATTCAAACTCAACTCTGGCGCATTTAAATTCATTGGCAACTATGGAGGCCTTTTGGTTTTTGCGATCTTTCTGATTGGCCTCTTTCAATGGATTGAAAGAAAAGTATTGCCACATAAAAGCACTGTTTAAAAGTTCCAGCTGATTCCATTCGTTAGCGTGTATACCATTTTCTTAATCGGGATAATGGGCTTGTCCTCATATTGGCTGGTGAAGTTGGTTACAAACGACAGCTTATCCGTCACCTTTATGGAAAATTGAAAGTCTCCACTAATTCTGTTTCGAAAAACACTGGCGTCACTGTCCCATCCTCCCTGATAGTAAGCGATGAGATAAAAACTTACGATATCGTTGAATTCCGTATTGATACCAATGTAATCAGAAGTTTTCCACATGCCCTTCTCTATGATTGACCTCTCTTCATTGGTCATTTTCCAGTTTTCTCTCTCCCGCATTCCGCCCACCCCTAAATTGACGCTGGTCTTTTTTGTTTCAATTAAGTTAATTCGGAATCCGCCTCCACCCAAAAGACGAAAAGGCATATTTCGACCGTCATCGTATTGCACTTGTACAAATCCTTCATAACTCAATTTTTTTTTCCTCAACAGATTTACCCTGAAATGAGAGTACCCGTTACTGCTCAATGGCCCACCTGTAGATTTGAAATAGTGAATATTATTAATGGAGATATATGCGTGTTGATCACTTAGGTATACGATATCAGTAGTGCCGTTCAGGCCTACAAAAACAATTTCCTCTTCAGATGTTGCACTTCTGTTATGAATATTAAAGTTCAACCCCATTTTCCCAATCAACACACTGGAGGAATCCAACAATAGACTTCCCTTGTCTACCTTTAGAATTTGTGCGCTGGCGGTCACCTGTATGCAGATAAGAAAGAAAAGTCCGACAATTTGTTTCATTCCGAATAAAAAATAAGAGTTTACAATCCATCAAAGGTATTTACTTTAGCAACGAACCCCTATATTCGATACCCCAAAACATTTTAAATATGATTAAAAGAATAGTTCTACATGCATGCTTTTGCATTGCTCTTCTAGCGACAACTTTTGTAAGTGCTCAGGACACTGAAAAGTCGAAATCCGATAGCCTTAAAAAGAAATCGAAAAAGGATTTACCTCTCGAGGCAGGAAGAAAAATTCCCATTAAAACCAATGAAGGCACCTGGATGTCTTTGGATGTAAGTCCGGACGGAAAGACCATCGCATTTGATTTCCTGGGGGACATCTTTACAATGCCCATGGCGGGAGGAAAGGCCACTCAATTTACATCAGGGATGGCTTTTGATTCTCATCCCAAATTCAGTCCCGATGGAAAGAAAATTTTGTTCATCTCCGACAGAAGTGGTGGAGAAAACATCTGGTGGTTCTCACTGGACAAAAAAGATTCCTTGCAAGTAACCACAGGCAATACGGATCATTATCAGTCCGCAGAATGGACACCAGACGGAAACTATGTAGTCGGTTCCCGAGGCACACGAAATCTAAAACTCTGGTTGTTCCATAAAGATGGCGGAAGTGGGGCACAACTTGTTGACAAGCCCGACAACTTAAAAATGGTAGAGCCTGCATTCGGGCCTGATGGCCGTTACATCTGGTTTGCCCGAAGAACGAATGCATGGAATTACAATGCACAATTTCCACAATATCAGTTGGCTGTTTATGACCGCGATAATGGTGAGTTTGAAACCAAAACGCAACAATACGGATCAGCTTTCAGTCCAACACTTTCCCCTGACGGAAAATGGCTGGTGTATGGCTCTCGCTACAACGATCAAACGGGTTTGATGTTGAGAAATTTAGAATCGGGTGCGGAGAAGTGGCTTGCATACCCTGTTCAGCACGATGAGCAAGAATCAATTGCTGCCCTGGGTGTTCTGCCTGCCATGTCTTTTACTCCCGACAGTAAAAGCGTCATTGCTTCCTATGGTGGTAAGTTTTATAGTATCCCTGTGGCAGGAGGTAATGCCACCAACATCCCTTTCGAGGTTGAGACTGAGTTTTTACTAGGCCCGGCAGTTGAATTTAAATATCCGATAAGTGACGAAAAAGAAATGATTGTCACACAAATAAGGGATGCTGCAATCTCTCCGGATGGAAAGCAAATTGCCTTTACTGCACTCAATCGTTTGTACACAATGGCTTTACCCGATGGAACACCCAAGCGGGTTTCTAATTTTAATTTTACTGAAGCACAACCGGCATGGAATGCAGATGGATCACAACTTGCCTGGGTAACCTGGGAAAACAACGAAGCCGGACATATTTATAAACTCAACTACAAATCGAAAGCTGCAAGACCCGTTCGGCTTACAACAGAAGCTGGCCTATATACAGAACCCACCTGGTCATTGAATTCAAACAGGATTGTTTTTATGAGAGGTTCTGCACAGGTACTTATAGATAATTCCGATCCGTTTTTCATCAATGGTCAGGATAAAATCATGTGGATTTCTGGTGATGGTGGAGCCGCTAATTTTATTGATCATGCACGCAATAGAAGCACGCCTCACTTTGCAAAAAATAATGACAGAATATATCTCTACAGTGGTAAAGAAGGTTTGGTCTCCATTCGTTGGGATGGATCTGATCAAAAAGAACACGTTAAGATAACAGGTATCACTACCTACGGTTCGATGTTGGAAGAAAACAGCTGTATGCTAAAAGAGACAGCACAGGAACCCAAGAAAGAACCTTCCAATGCAGCACTGATTAGAATGGCTCCAATGGGAGACAAGGCACTCGCGCAAATCAATAATGAAATATACGTGGTGGAAATACCTAAAACAGGAGGTGAGACTCCTAAAATTTCAGTTGCTGATGCTGACAAAGCGCAATTCCCTTCCCGTAAACTAACCAGCCTTGGTGGTGAGTTTGCAAGCTGGAATCCCAACGGTAAAGTAGTTTACTTCACACTCGGAAATGCTTTGTTCACTTACGATATCGATTCAGCTGAAGCCAAAGAATTGGAAATAAAGAAAAAGAAAGCAGAAGAGGAAAAGAAAAAGAAAGAAGAAGAGGGTAAGAAAGAGGACGAAAAAACAGATGGGGATAAAGAAAAGGGCAAAGATGAAAGTTATAAACCGGCTGAGCTTCGCATCAAAGTAAAAGCACAAAGAGATATTCCCTCGGGCAAAGTGCTTCTTCAGAATGCCCGAATTGTAACAATGAAAGGGAATGAGATAATAGAAAAAGGTGATGTGTTAATTGAAAATGCCCGGATCAGGCAAGTAGGTACTGCTGGATCCATTTCCGTTGACGGATCAACAAAAAAAATAGACCTGAATGGAAAAACAGTTGTCCCCGGTTTTGTAGATACCCATGCTCACATGTGGCCTACATGGGGAATTCACAAGTCGCAGGTATGGATGTATGCCGCCAATCTTGCATATGGTGTTACTACCACTCGTGATCCACAGACAGCTTCTTCCGATGTAATCACCTATGGAGATATGGTAGAAGCCGGTGAAATGGTGGGACCCCGTATCTACAGCACAGGTCCTGGTGTTGGTTTCTGGGCGTATAACTTAAAGAGCTACGAACAGGCCAGAGATATTTTGAAGCAATATTCAGAATATTACAACACTAAAACCATCAAGATGTACCTCACTGGCAACCGCCAGCACCGCCAGTGGATTATACAAGCGGCTAAAGAGGAAAAACTGATGCCGACAACAGAAGGAGGATTAGATTTTAAACTAAATATGACCAATCTCATCGATGGTTATCCAGGACATGAACACTCCTTCCCTATTTATCCACTGTATAACGATTTTGCACAGGCAGTGGCCAAATCAAAAATGGCCTACACCCCCACACTACTGGTGTCTTATGGAGGCCCCTGGGCAGAAAACTATTATTACTCAACTGAAAAAGTGAATAGTGATCCCAAGCTTAACCACTTCACTGCCAAAAGTGAGTTGGATCAAAAATCAAGAAGAAGACCAGGATGGTTTATGGATGAAGAGCATGTGTTTGAAGACCACGCAAAGTTTGTGAATGATGTTGTAAAGGCAGGCGGACTGGTGGGGGTAGGTTCACACGGCCAGTTGCAGGGTCTTGGTTATCACTGGGAAGTTTGGAGTATCGCTTCAGGGGGGATGAACAACCATGACGCACTAAAAGTAGCCACTGTCTTAGGCGCCACTGCGCTGGGGTTAGATGGCGATTTGGGAAGCATTGAGTCTGGCAAACTTGCGGATTTGGTCATACTCGATAAAAACCCCCTGGAGAACATCCGCAATACCAATACCATCTATCAGGTGATGAAAAATGGCAGGTTGTACGATGGCAATACTTTGGACGAAGTATACCCCAACGTACGCAAGGCACCTTCTTTTGGCAATGAACAAGCCAAACCAGAGGGTATTCCAGGATTAAAGCGTTAAGCTCAATAAGCAGCCAGTCGTCCGGTTATTCCACAACCGGACGACTTTATCCATTCTTGTAATTTTTGCCCAGCGCCTTGTCCCTTTTCCGTAATTTTAGACCTCGTGAAAAAGGCCGTTTCCATTGTAGTCCTCACCGTACTCCTGACCCACCTCATTGGGTTCTATGTCTACTTTGTAATAAGGCAAGCGCAAATTCGACAGGAGATGCGGGAATCTATTGGATATTTGCCAAATGAAGAATTTGAAACCTTTGTTTTTACTCTTGAAGAGTATCAAAAAATAAAAGTGAATGACTTTGAGGTGAAAATTGATGGCAAGATGTATGATCACAGCGCGCCAAAATTTGAAGACGGAAAAGTCATACTATTCGCGCGGCATGATAAGGACGAAGATGATCTCATCAGTTTCATAACTAATATTGTCAACTCTTCTAACGAAGATAAAAAACCCGTTCCCTCTCAGTTGTTAAGTTTTTTTAATCTGACTTATTTATCCCCACTTCAATTGACGCTGCCGGTTTTATCGAACAAGATCCAATCATTTGATCGCTATCAATCAAGCCTATTGACTCTGTATTTATCGGTCGAGTCTCCCCCACCCCGATTCTAAGTTTCTCTTCCCGTCCTGAATCAATCTTCAGGAATTGTACGCTATACATAACAGAAAGTATTTAAGATTTATTAAAAGAAAATTGTGTGTTTTTAGGCGTTTCTCTACGCTGTGGCATGGATGATAACAGACAAAGCATTTGTTCTTAGTTGATTTCATAGGGTTTCGCTTACACTCATTTTCGCGTTCAAAACTTTCATTTACATGAAACACATTATACTACTGTGGTTAGTGATAGGAGTTGCACTTGTCTCCTATTCGCAAACAATAACCATAAAAGAGCAGGGAACAGATAAACCTTTGGGACTGGTTACATTTTCCTCTCAAAATCCCAAAGCCTTTGCTATTACGAATAGTAATGGTCAGTTGGATATTTCAACTTTTAAAGGAGCAGAAAAAATTGAAATACGAATGTTAGGCTTTCATACGCTGGTGAAGAGCTATAACGAGCTTTCTTCTGAGGGGTTTGAATTATGGATGGAACCATCCAATCTCAATCTAGAGGAAGTTATTGTTTCCGCAACCCGATGGAGACAAACATCAACTAACATCCCCTCAAAGATTATTTCCATCTCGGCCAATGAGATCGCCTTGCTGAACCCACAAACTGCCGCAGACCTATTGAGTATCTCCGGAAAGGTATATGTTCAAAAAAGCCAGCAAGGTGGAGGAAGCCCGATGATAAGAGGATTTGCCACTAACCGATTGCTCTACACTGTGGACGGTGTACGTATGAATACCGCCATATTCAGAGGTGGGAACATACAAAACGTAATCAATCTGGATCCTTTTGCAATCGAAAACACCGAAGTCTTCTTTGGCCCCGGATCTGTAATTTATGGAAGTGATGCCATTGGCGGTGTGATGAGTTTTCAAACCCTTACCCCACAGTTTTCCTTAGACGAAAATCCGCTTATTACCGGAAAGGCCGTTATCCGCTATTCATCTGCCAACAAAGAAAAGACCGGGCACTTTGACATCAATGTGGGATGGAAAAAGTGGGCAATGATTACCAGTCTTAGCTCAATGGATTACGATCACCTGCGTCAGGGAAATCATGGGCCAGAAGATTATTTAAAACCCTACTATGTACAGCGTCAAGACAGTATAGACAGGGTAATTACTCAAGACGATCCGCTACTTCAAATTCCTTCAGCCTATTCGCAAATAAATATGATGCAAAAAGTCCGGTTTACACCAAATGATAAGTGGGACTTTCAATATGGATTTCATTATTCTGAAACATCTCCGTATGGAAGATATGATCGCCACAACCGTGTGAGAAATGGAACGGCTCGTTATGCGGAATGGAATTATGGCCCGCAAAGCTGGTTGATGAATAATTTAAACATTACGCACAGTGGCAATAATAGCGTATACGACAAAGTGACTTTACGTTTAGCACAGCAGTCCTTTGAGGAAAGTCGGATAGACAGGTCTTTGAACAAGAATGACCGAAGCACTGCCGTTGAGCAGGTAGAAGCCTATTCAGTCAATCTTGATTTTATTAAACCAACTAACCATAGAAATACGCTATTTTATGGAATCGAGTATGTATTCAACGACATAACCTCCACCGGTATGTTGACAGATATTTCTACTGGGATAAAAACAATTGGGCCAGCCCGATACCCTCAATCCACATGGAGTTCTGCCGCGGTATATCTCAATGATGAGTATGCGCTAACCAATCAAATTACATTACAGGCTGGCGCTCGCTACAATCAATTCAAATTAGATGCCCAATTTGATAACACTTTTTATCCCTTTCCCTTTAGTGCAGCCCACATCAATAATGGCTCGGTTACCGGAAGCATCGGAGCTGTCTACCGCCCTACTGACACCTGGGTAGTCAGCACTAATTTTGGCACTGCATTCCGCTCTCCAAATGTGGATGATATAGGAAAGGTATTTGACTCTGAGCCCGGTGCCGTAACTGTGCCCAATCCAAATCTAAAAGCTGAGAATGCCTATAGCCTCGATTTGAGTTTTTTAAAAGTATTGGGTGAGGCTGTGAAGCTGGACATCTCAGGGTATTATACCGTTTTACACAATGCGATGGTTCGAAGAAATTTTCTGCTCAATGGACAAGACAGTGTCATGTATGATGGCTCCCTAAGCCAAGTGCAGGCAATTCAAAATGCTGCGGTGGCCAACGTATATGGCATACAAGCTGGTCTCGAAGTAAAACTTCCTGCTGGGTTCAGCTTTTCATCTGATCTCAATACGCAACGGGGCGAAGAAGAATTAGATGACGAAACGACAAGTCCTTCCAGACATGCCGCACCTCTTTTTGGGGTTTCACGACTCTCTTACAAAGCCAGCAACTTAAACTTGCAAGTCTATGTTGCCTATCAGGGTGAGCGAAAATTTGAAGACTTGGCTATGGAGGAGCGGGGTAAGGACGAAATCTATGCGAAAGATGCTGCTGGAAATAATTATGCACCATCCTGGTATACCTTGAATATAAAAGCGATGTATGAAGTGACGGCACATATAAACTTAAGTGCTGGATTAGAAAACATAACTGACCAAAGGTATCGGCCGTACAGCTCCGGTATTTCAGCTCCAGGAAGAAATTTTGTTTTGTCTTTGATTGCCAAGTTATAAACCATTTACACAGGGTGTCTAACCAACACGCTACATTTTTTTGAGTATGAATTACAAGAAATTAATTAACTCCCTGCGTCAATTCAGAACATGGCATCGTTTCATTGGAACCGGACTTGGGGTCTTTGTAATTCTCATATCCTTAACGGGGATTCTTTTGAGTTGGAAAAAAAATTTTGACATACTTCAACCTCCCGAACAAAAGGGAATATCTTCAGATCTTACAAAATGGGTAAGCGTGGAATCTATTGTTCAATCGGCATCACACGCAGTAGACTCTGTTGTGGGGAGAACGATAGAAGTAGATAAATTGGACGTAAGGCCAAGCAAAGGAATTATTAAAGTTCTTTTCAAGGAAGGATATTGGGAAGTACAGGTAGATGGCACTACCGGGAAATCTCTCTCTGTGATGCAACGCCATACGGATTGGATTGAACAGCTACACGATGGTTCTATTATAAACGATTTCGTAAAACTCACCTACAGTAATATTATTGGTTGGGGCGTATTAATTCTCACAATAAGCGGTTTCTGGCTCTGGTATGGCCCTAAGATGGTGAAGAAAATGAAAACACGTTGATTGTTTACTTTCTCTTTGATCCTATGTTAGATATTGAGTCAAGTGAAACAGGAAGGTAGTATATAATTGTTCCCACAATCATCGACACAACAAAACCATAGGGAAGGCCAAAGGCTATCACCCCAACCAGCAATGCAATAATAAAACCTTTCCGGTCACTCACAACATCTTTAATGAGCGAGCTCAGAGAAATTCCTTCTACCATTAATATAACTCCTAAAACAGGAAGAGGAAAGGCCTGTACCAGGTTGTGAAAACCATTGGCAAAAAACAATCCTAACACTAAGTAAAGTGAACCGTAAATAATTACAGACCCGCCCGTTCTGCCCCCGAAAGCATAATGTCCCACCATTCCCCCTGAGCCATGACAGGTTGGTATTCCACCAAAAAAAGGATTGACCAGATTCATTATAGAGTACGTGATTCCAATTTTTTTAATACTCATCTCAGGTCTTTCCGGGAATAAATCTTTGGCCACCTGCTTAGTAGCAATAATGGAGTTCCCCAACGAAAGTGGAATTTGAGGCAAAGCCAACAATAAAAATCCTTTGGAGATGTCTTCAAAAGTAGGAATGCCAAAAATTGGAAGATTAACACCAAAAGATTCGGGGATGTCCGAAGGCTGAATTTTGAAAATAAATGCATAAATAATTCCCAATCCAATCACCAGAAGCGAAGCGGGGTATTTTTTGTTGTCGATAAACAAGAGTATGAGCACAAAAGAAACGGCTGCTAAAATGTATCCATATAAAGAATCTGATGATATATAATTCTTAAATGCCAATGAACACAAACTGATGCCCAGACCTAATTGAAGTCCCCTAACAACAACTTTTGGAACCCATTTGGCTATTTTGTCCAGCAACCCAGTGACTGACAAAATGAACATGACCACCCCTATAGCCAGTCCTGCTCCCAGCAGAATATTCCCCCCAATTTGTTGGGCAATCACCAAAGTAGCCATTGCTTTTAAAGGTTGCGCAGGCATAGGCATTCGGTAAACCATTCCCGTAAAAATCTGCATTATCCCAAACATGATAAGTGCACCTGCTACATAAAGATCAGCTGCTAATATCATGGCAATGATCAATGGCAAATCGGTGCCGATGTCCCCAAAAGCACCTGAAAGCTCCCGCCTGTTGAATTGTATGGAATCTCTGCTCATCGATAGTCTTGATCTGGTTTTATCAATCTTTTGCCTCTACACAAAAGAAGTCAACTAAATTAAGGTTTAGAAATCTTCATAATTGATAAAAGTGGACAAACTTCAATTTTTATTTTTAAAACCAGTTCGATTAATACCATAGAACCTGTGAAAATAATTACTGATATGTAACCTTTTAGAGAACCTCCACTCTATTTGGTTACAAATCAAAATTTATAAAAATGAAAAATACAAAACAGGCGACCCTATTGGGCGCCATCATTTGCCTTTTTATCTCCTACTCTGTTATCGCTCAAGATAATCCAAAGTTATCTGATGCTGAAGTAGCTTCCGTAGCCGTTGTTGCCAATCAAATTGACATTGCGTACGCAGAAATCGCACAAAAGAAATCGAAGAATACCGAGGTACTCAAGTTTGCTGAAACAATGATCAGTGATCACAATGCAGTTATTGGGCAGGCTGCTGCATTGGTTAAAAAGCTGGGTGTAACGCCCAAAGACAATGCAGTAAGCCAATCGTTATTGTCAGATGCAGAAAAAACTAAAAAAATGCTCAATTCAAAAACAATCAAAAGTTTTGACAAAGCCTATGTGGACAACGAGGTCGCCTACCATAAGGCGGTAATCGCTGCCATTGAAGATTTGCTTATACCCGAAACAGATAATGCAGAACTAAAAGAATTATTAACCAACGTAGTGCCTGCATTAAAACCCCATTTGGGTCATGCTGAGATGGTGCAAAAACAAATGAGCAAATAACAGTGAAAAAGATTCTTTCACTCGTCCTGGGATTCATCATCTTAAGTTGCTCATCTGGAAGTGAATCTACCAATCAAGAAGAATATGCTGCTTTTGAAGATCAGTCCGTAACCGATCAAAAATCAAGTGAAAATATTATCGAGCCCATCGCGGTGAAAAATACTGCTCATTTTCACACGGTAGAAATTAAACGAATGAAATTTGTACCTGCGGAGTTGACTATTCAAAAAGGTGATACCGTCATGTGGATCAATAAAGACTTTGTACTACATGATGTCACAGAAGAAAACAATAAAAGCTGGACCTCATCACCCATCGCCATTGGGAGATCGTGGAGTAAAGTGGTAACAGAGAGTACAGATTATTTCTGCTCTCTTCATCTAATCATGAAAGGAAAGTTATTGGTAAAGTGAGGTTGGTTGGTAAAAGCCGCTTGTGACAGAGCGGCTTTTAAATTTTAATGTGCCTCCAGCCAATTTTTCCCAACACCCACTTCTACTTCCATAGGCACATCAATGATTACCGCTGTTTTCATTAGCTCCACCACTTTTGGTTTTACAATCTCTTCTTCGTCTTTATGCAAATCGAAAATCAATTCATCATGCACCTGAAGTATCATTTTGGTTTTTAGCTTTTCTTTTTCCAGCCAGCTTTGAATGTGCACCATAGCAATTTTTATAATGTCAGCCGCACTTCCCTGAATGGGAGCATTAATGGCATTGCGTTCGGCAAACCCACGGGTAGAGACGTTCCGTGAATTGATATCTCTTAAATACCGTCTTCTGCCAAGAATCGTTTCCACGTATTCTTTCTCCCTCGCCCTATTAATGGTATCATCCATATACCGTTTAATGGCAAAAAATTCCTTGAAGTAAGATTCTATAATTTCAACCGCTTCGGTACGGGATATATTCAGATTCTGAGCTAATCCAAAAGCCGTGCTTCCGTAGAGAATACCAAAGTTCACTTCTTTGGCCTTTCTGCGCATATCTGGTGTTACTTCTTTCAAAGGCACGTCAAATACTTTTGCAGCTGTAGTGGCGTGAATGTCTCTACCCTCTCTAAAGGCTTCAATCATAATTTCGTCCTTAGCAAAAGTTGCTGCTATGCGTAGCTCTATTTGAGAATAATCCGCTGACATGAAAAGGTAATCTTTGTTGCGTGGCACAAATGCACTTCGTATTAGTCTTCCCTTTTCTGTCCGTATCGGAATATTCTGAAGGTTAGGATTCATTGAGCTCAACCGGCCAGTTGCCGCCACAGTCTGCCTATAGTCTGTGTGAATCCTACCATCTGTTTTGCTTATCATTTTCGGAAGGGCATCCACATAGGTGGAGCGCAGTTTTTCATATTCACGAAACTCAAGCATTTTTCTAACGATCTCATGCTCACCTGCCAACTTTATCAATACGTCTTCTCCTGTTGCATACTGGCCTGTTTTTGTTTTCTTTGGTTTATCTACCAGTTTCAATTTATCAAAAAGTATTTCTCCCACTTGTTTTGGTGAGGCAATATTAAACTCAGTGTCAGCGAGTTTGTAAATTTCCTTTTGTACTTTTTCACTATCCTTCTTTAATGTTTTCGACATCTGCAGCAGGACTTCCGTATCCACCAGTACCCCTTGCGACTCCATAGATGCCAATACTCCAACCAGTGGCATTTCAATATCACTCATCAACTTACTGTGACCTTTCTCCTCTAAGATGGACTTCAGCCTTTGCTTCAATGGTAAAATAATCTCTACCCGCTCACACACATTGTTTATTTCATTTTCACTTGAGATCAACTGATAATCCAGAAACTGATTGGCCAGAATGTCCAATTCATGAGAAGATTCGGCCTCAATCAGGTAATGCGCCAACATGGTATCGAAAAGAATCCCCCGCAGTTCCACATCATGCTTTTTAAGCGCCAGCATGGACTGCTTAACGTTGTGTCCGCACTTCGCTATCTGATCATCCTCAAGCAAAGCACTAAATTCGTCTACAACAGATTTAGCTATCTTCTCACTTTCTATGGGAATATAATAGGTCTCTCCGGGTATGGAAAACACCAGTGCTTTTAACTCAAAATCAAAATGAGGCTCATTGGAGATAACTGCTTCAAAGGCAAACTCAGGCTGCTTTCCTAGTTTTACAATTAGAGCCCTGCGTTCTTTACCACCTTTGGCTTCATGATATTTTCCTTTACCTACTTCTTCTGCCTTTTGTGGTGTGCCTCCACCAAACATCGACAACTGGGCATTTCCTTTGGACTTATCCTCAGGTGGAGGAATGGCACCCCCTGAAGTAGCAAAAGCCCGAGTCATGATCGCCCTGAACTCCAACTCTTCAAAAATTGGCCGAAGGGCATCTTCATTAAGTGGAGTATATTTTAATTTTTCTTCATTAAACTCTATTGGTACATCAGTAACAATGGTTGCCAGTTTTTTAGAAAGAATCGCTTGCTCTCCAAATTCCTCCACACGCTCACGCTGCTTTCCTTTTAATTCGTGTGCATGTTTTACAATATTCTCGACACTTCCATATTTTTTTAATAAAGTTGCTGCTGTCTTTGGGCCGATTCCCGGGATTCCCGGAATATTGTCTGATGTGTCTCCTTGAAGACCGAGCATATCAATGACTTGGGAAACATTATCAATGTCCCATTTCTCGCGAACTTCAGCGACACCCATTACATCCACCGCATTGCCCATGTATGCCGGCTTATAGAGGAAGACATTTTCTTGCACCAACTGCCCAAAGTCTTTGTCGGAGGTCATCATATAAACCTCAAAACCTTCTTTAGCGGCACGAGTCGCCAGGGTTCCAATTACATCATCCGCTTCATATCCATCCATTTCCAAAATGGGGATATTAAAGCCTTCAATGATTTCTTTTACAATGGGTATACCATATCGGATATCTTCAGGAGTTTCCTGCCGGGTTGCCTTATATTCTTCAAAAATTTCATCGCGAAATGTTGGAGCTGCGGTGTCAAAACAAACAGCAATGTGCGTGGGCTTTTGCTTTTGAAGTACTTCCAACAACGTGTTGGTAAACCCAAAAGGAACTGAAGTATTTCTACCCTTCGAATTGATCCGTGGATTTTTTGTAAAAGCAAAATGAGCCCTGTAAATGAGGGCATAAGCGTCCAAAAGAAATAGTTTTTTAATGTTTTTTGACATACCAGCAACTTAATCAACGAATAGAAACATTTATATAAAAATTGTATTTTTATCAGACTCCAAAACGGATACAAATTACACCGCTAAACTCGGACCTCATGAATGGACCATTGGAATATTTTTTACACTGGGAAAAGACAGTTCCTAAGGACATCTTCCTTCGTCAGCCTTATGGTGATAAATGGAAAACCAGAACGTGGAGTGAAGCGGGTGTGGAGATTCGAAAAATAGCCGGATACCTGGAGTCGCTTCAGTTTCCGCCACACAGTCACATTGCCCTACTTTCAAAAAACTGTTCGGAGTGGATCATGGCGGATTTAGCAATAATGATGGCAGGGCATGTTACCGTTCCGGTCTACCCAACACTTTCTGCAGATGGTGTGCGACAGATCATTGAGCATAGTGATTCAAAAGCAGTCATCATTGGAAAGCTCGACAATTATTCTTCACAAAGTTCCGCGATACCCGACTCTGTAAACAAGATAAGCATTTCAACATATGGAATAAAAGATGGCGCAGTCTGGGAAGAATTGATTGAAAGTCAATCCCCAATTGTAAATCCCGTTACCCTGGCTCCTGATGATATTCTTACCATCATATATACCTCTGGCACTACAGGTACACCAAAAGGTGTAGTACACACAATGGGCAATTTCGACACCACGGTAAAGATGGCACAAAAACATGTTGGGTTTCCCGATCGCCCCCGTGTTATGTCTTATTTGCCATTGAGCCATATAGCAGAAAGATTAGGAGGAGAATTTGAAGGGCTTTACAAAGGCGCACAATTCAGTTTCCCTGAAACACTTGAGTCATTTGCTAAAAATCTGGTGGACACAAAACCAAATTATTTCATTGCCGTGCCACGAATATGGACGAAGTTTCAGGAGAAGATTCTGGAAAAAATGCCTCAAAAAAAATTAGACAGGCTGTTACCTATACCCATTATCGGATCAATTGTAAAGGGCGCTATCAAGAAAAAATTAGGCCTCAATAAAGCATCACTTTTCATTTCAGGAGCTGCCCCCTTGAGCAAAAGCACTTTTGAGTGGTTTGATCGACTGGGCATTACCATTTATCAGGTATTGGGGATGACTGAAGATTGTGTTTACGCGCACTTCAATCGTCCCGGGGCCAATAAATTTGGAACAGTAGGATTGCCTATGGAAGGGCTACAGGTAAAACTGGCAGATAATGGAGAGCTCAGAGTAAAGAGTTCTTGCCTTATGAAAGGCTATTACAAAAATCCTGAGTTGACCGCTACCATGTTTGATGAAGAAGGTTATTTAAAAACAGGTGACACAGGTGAAATTGATAGCGAGGGGTTTCTCACCATAATTGGACGTGTGAAAGATCAATTCAAAACGGATAAAGGCAAGTACATTTCACCTGCTCCTATTGAACTCAAGCTCATGCAGAATACCGACATCGAGCAGGTATGCATCGTGGGCATGGGTGTACCTCAGCCCATTGCGCTCACCGTCCTATCGACACATGGGAAAGGAAAGACCAAAGAGGAACTTTCGAAAAGTTTAACCTCCATTATAGATAGCGTCAATACAACTTTAGAATCGCACGAGCAGATTGAAAAAGCTGTTATCATGAAATCAGACTGGACGGTAGAAAACGAGATGATTACACCCTCAATGAAATTGAAAAGAAATGCTATTGAAAAAATCCATCTTCCAAATTACCCTAAATGGTATGCCGAAGACGGAAAAATAGTGTGGGAATAACTCCTGATAAATGTCCTCTGTTGACTTGAGCAATATCATACACTGGAGCTGATCAAAAGCCTATCTTACCTGAAAACAGCGTAAGATGAAAAAGAGAGAACCAGTAAGTAATATCATGACAGAGAATGTATTCACTGTCGATATTGGCACTAATTTAAAAGAGGTAAAAGGCCTGATCAATCATCAAAAGATCAGACACGTGCCCGTAGTAAAAGGGAAACAGCTAGTGGGCATCATCAGTAAAACGGATATTAACAGGCTGTCATTCAGCGGACTGTTTGAAGATCAGAATGATGCCGATGAGGCCATCTTCGAAATGCTCAATCTCAGTCAGGTAATGACGCACAAACCAACAGTAGTAAAAAGCACCGACTCAATTAAAGAAGTAGCTGAGATTTTCTCTACTTCAGAATTTCATGCTCTCCCTGTGGTCAATAAAGATGACCCTACAAAATTAGAAGGTATTGTAACCACTACCGATGTAATTCGATATATGCTGAGTCAGTACTAATTCAAACTTTTAAATACTAAAGCTAGTTCAGCCTTGCCTTAAAGTATTCAATGGTTTTAGCCCTGGAATCCTTGTATGCCTCTTCATCATATACAGGATTACTTGGGTTAGCAAATGCATGGTCGGCATCATAAGAATATACAGTCAGCTTTTTGCCCGCTGCTTTCATATTCGCCTCGAACTTATCCATCACCTCTTTACTAATCCACTGATCTTGAGTAGGCCAAATATTAAGCACATCTGAATTTAAATTTTTTAGGCGCTCCACATTGTCTTCAGGCATGCCATAAAACATTACACAAGCCTCTGCCTGTTTTCCAGCCAAGAGCGCTGCCTGCAAAGAAAGTCCTCCACCAAAACACCAACCTACCGTTCCTACTTTAGCATCTCTACCAACATATTTTAATGCGCCATTTATAATTGCATCTCCCCTCTGTTGATTAAAAGCCTGCATATATTTTCCGGCATTCTCGCGATCGGTTGCCAGCTTGCCATCGTACATATCCAACGCGATGACGTTTACATTTCCAAGCTCCTTATACAAATCCTCCGACCATGCTTTGATGTTATCATTCAAACCCCACCATTCCTGAAAAACAAAAATCCAATTGCTCGTTTTCTTATCCGACATAATAAGATACGCATTGGCCTTCTTACCATCTGCACAATCAAACGTAATCATCTTGCCTCCTTCCTTACTAACGTGCCTATACACCCGAGGCATTTGGTGTTGACTACTAAAATCCTTGTTAGAAGCCATCAATGCAAATTTTTCAACTACTGGGGTATGACATATTGTAATGTCATCCTGTGCATAGCTTAGAGTAGCAATCGCAATCAGCATAAAACTTAGATATGTAGTTTTCATGGGTTTTAATTTTGGTGAGCTATGGGTAAATGATATGTGATTTCAAATAGTTTTCAATCTTTCCACTGCCCCGTAATTACCCGGTCATAGGTAATGAAATCGGTATTTATAGGTTCAAAACCATTTTGGCGCAACAATAACGCTACTTGACCCCTGTGATAAGTAGAATGATTAACCAAATGAATCATGATTTGTTCCACATTATTTTTGTACGGATCCCCAACGTAATTATTATACACCAGTTCACGATCAAAGCTTTCATTATCATTAACAAATTTTAACCATCGCTTTGTGATCTCGTCATTCATTTTTAACAACTCTGTGCGAGAGTATTGTTTCCAAAGTGGATAGGCGTCAGGCGATTTTCCTTCAATTCTATTTAACCAAATGAACAAGGCCGAAACAACATGACTCATGATGGTCAGTATTGCTTCATCATCCACTTCCTGATTTTCAAGTGCACCCAGCACGCGCTCGTTTGCCCATTGATTATACTGATACAGTTTAACAAAGTAATTTTTCATGCCGTAAACACTTCATTTTTAAAATCCACTTGCAATTTAGGCAGTTAAAACAAAAGTTGCTCACTTTTTGTAAGAGTGTCAAAACGCATTCTACTCATTATTCAAATCCTGCCTCAACCGGATTTTAATTCTTTAAATTCGTGTAAACATCTCCAACATGAAAATCATTCAAAATTTATCAGTTATTGCCTTCATTGCAGTTTTAACTGGAGCTTGCTCATCCAGCTCAGATCAAATACCAGATCAATACATAGATCCTGTTGCCTCTCTATATGACCCATCATTAAAGCCCTTCTACCATGGGGTAGCCTCTGGAGATCCGTTACCCGACCGTATTATCATATGGACGAGAGTAACTCCCGAAGAAATGAATACCCGAATTGCTGTTGCGTGGGAAATTGCTGAAGATCCCATTTTTTCTTCCATCTATAAATCGGATACACTCAGCACCACTGCCCATCGGGATTATACTGTAAAGGTAGACGTAGATGGATTGCAACCTGACCATGTCTATTACTATCGCTTCAATGCTTTAGGAAAAACTTCCATCACGGGAAGAACGAAAACTGCACCTGTAGAAACAAAAGATGAACTTCAATTTGCAGTAGTAAGTTGCAGCAATTGGGAATGGGGATATTTTAATGCCTATGCAAAAATCGCGGATCGTCCAGTGTTGGATGCGGTAGTTCATCTGGGTGACTATATCTATGAATACGGTGTTGGTAAATATGGTGATACAACAATTGGTCGGTTCAATCTTCCATCACATGAAATTGTCACTTTACAAGATTACAGAACCCGGTACTCACAATACCGAACTGATCTGGGAGCAAGAAGAATACATCAGCAACATCCGTTTATTACTATTTGGGATGATCATGAAGTGGCCAATAATTCGTACACAGCAGGCGCACAAAATCACCAACAGGAAGAGGGGGATTATGAGGCCAGAAAAAAGGCGGCACGACAAGCATATTATGAATGGCTTCCGATCAGAGAGAACAGAATATTGTATCGTTCAATCTCCTTTGGCCCATTAGCCGATTTATTTATGTTGGATGAGCGCCTGGAGGGAAGAACAAAACCTGTAGATAGTTTAAGCGACCCTCAATACTATGATGAATCACGTACGATGTTGGGCGCTGACCAACTGCAATGGTTTGAAAATCAACTTTCAAGTTCAAAAGCCATATGGAAACTAATCGGCAATCAAGTGATCTTTTCAGATATTGACTTGAGCCAGGTGCTGCCAAGTATGCCACGCAACCTGGATTCATGGGATGGCTATCCTGCTGAAAAAAAACAAATCAAGGAACACATTGTCAACAACAGGATTCGTGATGTCGTGTTCCTGACTGGCGACACTCATGCTTCATGGGCAATAGAAGTAGCTACCGATGTAGCCAACACCTACGATCCCATCACTTCACGGGGAGCGTTTGCCATCGAATTTGGAGCTCCAAGTATATCCGCTGCCAACAGCAACGAGAGGACCGCCACGGAGGAAGTAAAAAAATCTGAGCTTACATTATTAAATACCAATCCGCACATTAAATATACCAACAACAGAGACCACGGATATATACTCCTCACCTTGACACCGCAATCTGCCACAAGTGAATGGTATTATGTGGAAACGTTAAGGCAAGAAGGCAGCACAGAATTTAAAGGAGAAACGTTAACCGTTCAAAGAGGAACAACATCTATTAGAAAGCTTCAAGATTAATCTACCTTTTTCTTAATCAGTATATTTTCGATGTTGCCATTCTCTGTAAGCAATATGGCAATGTTGCGTGTGGCTGGAAATTGAGCAAGGGTAATCATCATGATAGATGTGATAGGCACAGAAAGAAACATACCTAACAAACCCCAAACAGAACCCCAAAATGAAAGAGCCAGCACGACTACCAGTGGACTTAAGTTCAATGACTTTCCCATGATTTTTGGTTCGATATAATTGCCAACTACTAATTGAATAGCCTGAACGCTAATAAACACCCACAAAAACGACCACAATGAGCCAAACTGAACGATAGCAAACAAGGAGGGTAGCAATGTGGCAATTAAAGAACCCATATAGGGAATATAATTGAAAACAAAGATTAAGAATGCCCAGAGAAACGCATAGTCCATATCGAATAATCTGAGCACTCCATAGCTTAAACCAGCAGTCAGAATGCTAATCCCGGTTTTAAGTGTTATGTACTTATTGGTGGACAAATAAATTTCGTCCAACACTTCCTGGATTCTTGAACGCTTGCGCTGGTCTGGAAAAATAGCATCTATTTTTTTTGAAAAAGCAACCTCCTCAAGCAATAAGAATACGATATAAATGATCACAACAACAATAGTACCTACAGTAGCAGACAAAGAAGAAACAGTACTGGTAAGGAATCCCTGTAGATCAAGTTTATTAATTTGCTCCTGTACCTGATCGGTTATGTTCTCAACGCCCATCGATGCTCCAAGGTCTATTAACAAAATATCCAACGCTGACTTATAGGTTGAAAAGTTATCAACTATCTCACTCAAATTGGTGATGATAAGGTTAATCGTGATTTGAACAGCGCCAAATAATATTGCCAGAGAAAGCGTCCCTTTCAACCACTTCGGAAGCTGCCTCCCCCTTATCTTTATCTTACTTATGTAATTGTATAAAGTCTTTATCAGGTACCAAATCATTACTGCCATTACAAATGGCTTCAATAGATCTTTAAAATATATAATAAAAAATATGGCCAATCCGCCCAGTATGGCGACTAGAATAACCCTAAAAATTAAAGTTTCTGAGAAAGACTTTTGTTCCACTATTTAGACGACATTAAAATATCTGTACCGAGAAACCTACCGTCAGGTGTAGTTACCCATTTTCTGGTTTTTGGGATTCGCGTATCTCCTACGCGTACCTCACCCTCAAGGTAGATAACTTCTCCTTTTTTAGTAGGCTCATCCTTATAAAACATATAACCTTCCATTTTATAGGTAGCCCTATTGATATAAAAATACCAAATGTCGGCTGCATAAGGGACACGCAACACATAGCAATCCTTACCTTCAAACTCTTCCTCCATCACTTTCTCATCCAGTACTGTCCCCTTATCCTTTAATTTCATCGGTAATCCCCACAAATACACATAATAATTCCGGGTTCGTTTCACATCATCACATGTCTTCCCTTCAGGAATATCCGTACAATCATCCATGGTTATTGTCATCTGGTTTCCATTTTCCTCAAGATGAAAATACCCCTTACTATTATCAATCAACGCTATTGATTTCCTATCAGGCCCGTTGGGGCGCTCAGACACAAATTGCATTTCATGGTTAAAGCTGCTCCATTGCCCTTTAGGATCATGATATTGTATCGACTTTTCCAAAATTGCAGCAGCGCTCATTTCTTGTGCGACTGCATAAACGCCAGACGAAACAATGACCAACAGAAGGGTAAGTTTTTTATAGTTCATAACCTATTATAATAAACAAATATACTCAATACAGATGGCACTAATGTTGCCGTTATATAGTCTTAAGTAAACGTGAAATATTATTACCTTAGAATTAAATTTAAAAATATGCGCTTAATCTCATTATTCATCGTCTTGTTGGTCTTTTCGTTCTCTTCTTTTGCACAAGTGATTGGCATAACCTTTCCCGAGATGGATGCAGAAACTGTGGAGGACAAGGTGGTTTCCTTACCCCAAGACACAAAGGGGAAATACACATTGTTGGGGCTGGCTTACTCTAAAAAATCAGAAGATGAACTGAACGGATGGTTCTCACCCGTCTTCAACAAATTCATACAGAAGACCACGGGCCTGATGGCCAGCTTTGGCTATGATGTTAATGTGTACTTCATCCCTATGTTTACTGGAGTAAATGCAGCCGCCACAGGAACCGCAAAAAGAAAGGCCCTTAAAAAAGTTGACCCCCAACTGCTCCCTTACATTTTATTTTACAAAGGAGAACTTAAGCGCTTTAAGGATGAGTTGGACTTTGAGAAAAAAGATATTCCTTACTTTTTTGTATTAGATCCGGAGGGAAAAATAGTTTTTGCTACATCTGGATCTTATTCTGAATCAAAACTAGATCAAATAGAGGAAGTGATTGAATAATATTTTCACCCACAAAATCATCCAATGAGTTTACTGGCTCTTCTCGCCATAGCTATGGCACCTGGTGTAGCGATCGGTGTCTATATCTACTTAAAGGATCAGCATGAGAAAGAGCCCATCAGCTTGCTGGTTAAGAGTTTCTTTTATGGTGTGTTCAGCACTTTTGTAACGCTGTTCATCAGTGGTATTATCAGTCAATTTGTTGCCATCAATGACCGTGATGTATCTGAACAAGCAGTTCATGCCTTCCTCATTGTGGCACTGGTAGAAGAGTCTAGCAAATTTATATTTGTACGAGGCATACTCTATAGAAATAAAAACTTCAATGAACCTTTTGATGGAATTGTATATGCCGTAATGGTAAGTATGGGTTTTGCCACTTTTGAAAATATATTTTACGTGGCCGATGGCGGTCTCAGCGTTGCACTTACACGTATGTTCACCGCAGTGCCTGCACATGCTACTTTTGGCGTATTGATGGGATACTTTTTGGGCAAGGCCAAGTTTGAACATAAAAAGTCTTATTACGCATTCCATGCGTTGGGGATAGCCACACTTTTCCACGGAGCCTACGACTATTTTCTGTTCATCTCATTCGTGCCTGGTATTTGGCTGGGAGCAATGGCCTCGTTGATTTTGGGGATTTACCTATCCAGAAAGGCCATTAGAATTCATCAATTGGCCTCTCCGTTTATCCCCCAATCTAAGCCATAGGTCAATAGACTTTGAGCTGGTTACTTGGCAGTAATTATCAAAATGAGTAGGTTAAAGTACTTAATTCTTTTGGTATGATCCGAGATGGACTAAAAAGACATTACATTGGGATGAATAAGGAGTTCCGGTATCGAGGCGAAGATGGCGGCCGCCTCGAAGCTATTAGTGACTCAGTATTTGCACTTGCTATTGCCCTGCTGCTAATCAGCACCTCTGCTCCCGAGAAATTTGAGGATATTGTAAAGTTCACCTACGAATTACTCCCGTTTGCATTCTGTATCTCGCTTATCATTCTCATCTGGCACGAGCATGTAATTTATTTTCTCCGATACGGGCTGCGCAATCCAAAGATTATTTTTTTTAATACCATTTTCCTTTTTATTGTTCTCTACTACGTCTATCCGCTCAAGTTCCTCACCAAGATGCTGTCACTTCCCATCATGTATTTCTTCTCTGGAAATAAAAAATTCATCGCTGACCTTACAACAATGATCAATGGCGATCAAGTGGGCGACCTGATGATTATATACGGGATTGGTGCAGCAATGATTTTTCTTACTCTGGCCTGGATGTATCAGTATGCGGGGAAAAAACATGAAGAGCTTGGCCTGGATGAAATAGAACGTTTCGACACCAACACTAGCATGAAATCAAACCTGTTGATGGCGTCCATTCCAATTCTTTCGGTTCTTATCACCTTACTGTTTAAAAACAATATGTTTGTTGGAGCTTATGCCGGGTTCGCTTATTTTCTTTATACCCCGGTAATGTTTTGGTTTTTTGGGAGATCTTCAAAGAAAAGAAAAAAGCTGATCGAGCAACTGCTTCCGGAGAAACAGTAAGCTGATCAGCTTATTCAGTTTTTTAAAAGTTAGATTTTAATGCGCTCCATTATCTCCCCTTGGAGTGCTGATGTGTGAGCCAAAAAATAATGCATTAAAGAAAAGTTTATTGGTACCGTACCAGTAGCCCCGGAAAGAAGGATCGTCTACAAAAAGAACAGCTCTTCCTCTGCCTACACCACTCACTTCTACAGAAACCGAATTCTTTATTTTTTCCAAATTGGCGGATTGTATATAGCCACTTAGATGAGGATTGGCAGTGTATTTTGCTACCGTACTAAATGGGCTCTTGCTCTCCTCTAAAAACACCGTGTGATTTCTATATACGGGCAAACTTCTGCTGGTATACCCAAACCCTATAGGGTGCGTGATGTCCAGGTCTGTCATATAAATCGACCCTCCAATTTCTTTCGCTCCCAAATAGTCCTGAGCCGTTACATAATCCATTCTTTTTGTATCGCCATCTTCTTTGGCTTTAACCAATTTTTCATCTATAAGCTTATTGTTTATTGCCCAATTCACTGCATAGCGTTGAAGGATCAATGTACCCCCATCTTGTGTCCAGGATTTTAATCGTTCCACCCCTTTGTCTCCAAGCATACTGTAATTACCCGAAACGATAATTATGGTGTTGTAATCTGAAAGCTTCAAACGACTAAACTGATCGGTATCCACCTTGGTAATAGGCATTCCCACTTTAGTATCCAGCATATGCCAAATTGCACCTGCTTCTGTTGGTGAAGCACCATCGCCAATCAACATCGCTACTTTTGGCGTTTCAATCGTTCGCATGTTTCCACTTCCCAAATAAATTCCTTCACTGGTGATTCCGGTCTCTACGGTATAGACATCAAGACCACTTAGCTTGGAGGCTTCTTTGATATAAGTATACACGTCATCAGCAGACAAATCCTGATCGGCTGCAGAAACGACTATTGTGCCATACCCAAAATTCTTTTTCACACCATTTACGGTTGTCGTAAAGGGTTTGAAAGCAGCCTTTACAAATACCTTATTCTTAAGCAAATGGTACAACGCCTTAGGAGCATAATATTCATTCCACTCAAAAATGTAGGCGTAGTTGGATTTTGCAACGGGCGCAGGTTTTGCTGCGATGTCTTCAAATGTCACTTTTTCTCCTTTCGTATATTTTACAGAAGAAGAAAGCGCATCATTGGGCAGCCCATATCCCAATGACATGGTCCAGGCAGAAGCATCATAAAAAACACTGTCATAGAATTTTGTTACCTTCTCAAACATGGATCGAACCATACGGTATTGACGCTGATCAGTAGGAACAACAAATGCTTTTCCTTTTTCATATCGGTTGCCGCCCACTGTAAGATCACTTGTTAAGGGATAAGTGTCTATCCTGTGTTTTAACAATAGATCAGCAAATGCATTAGTCCTTCCCTTGTCATTGTTATCACCAAATACATACGCTTTGATGGAAGACTTCTTGCCTTCCTCTAACGCAGACTTAAAATAATCTTGCTGGTGCTTCAACAGTAGTTCGCGGTTCTCCACAGAAGCTCTGACCGTAGCAAGACTGGTGCGCACATGATTGCGAATGGTGAATGGGAAGGTGACTATCCTGGTATCACTTTGCTGTATGTGTCCGCGCGAACTGGCTTGTTCGAATACAAGACCCAATCCTCCATGAATATCCGGATAGGTAGAGCCATATCCAGGATAAGAATTATCAAACGCTTCCTTGGCCCAATAGAATGAGCCGATCTCATCCAGTGAGCTGGCAAAGTATTTTTCAAATAGAGGATTCAGTTTATCATAGTTATCTCTTGGTACTACCGGGTTTTCAGATCCGTATGGTTTTGTTGGCTCAAAGAAATAAGTGCTGTTGGTGCCCATTTCATGATAGTCGGTGCAGACGTTGGGTAACCACTTATGAAAAAATTCAATTCTATTTTGACTTTCTACGTGAGCCAAAGGCAACCAGTCACGGTTCAGGTCAAACCAATAATGATTAAAGCGTCCTCTTGGCCATCCTTCATTGTGTTCGCGATCCATCGGATCCGCTACTGGAGGGAAACCCTTGTGCATATTGGCCCAGGTGCTGTGGCGGTCACGACCATCAGGATTGTAGTTGGGGTCAACATGAATTACACTTTCACTTAAAGTTTTGTCTGCCTCTGCTCCCTGACGGGCGATCATGTAATAGGCCGTAAGCATGGCCGCTTCACTGCTGGAGGGTTCGTTACCATGAACATTGTAGCCCAGAGTAACTACCACAGGCATATTTGAAATCGCAACAGACTGTGATGGATCCGCTAGTTTAAGGTGCTCTTTTTGTATGGCATCAATTTTCGCATAGTTCTCAGGGCTGGTGATCGTGAGTACTACCTGAGGCCTTCTTTCATTGGTATATCCAATGATTTGAAAATGTGCCTTCGGAGAAACCCTTGCGAGTTCTTCAAAATAAGATACTATCCTGTCATGACGTGTGTGCCAGTCTCCCACAGGATAGCCCAGAAACTGCTCTGGTGTAGGGATGGCAGGGTCAAATGAGGTGCCTGGTGGAAAAAAGTAATTATTCTGTGCCTGGCTTTCGATTTGAATCAAAAAGGACATCAACAATACAAACAAGAGGTTTTTCATATAAATTTTTTGACTGAAATTGAGTTGAAAGTTAGCCACATGAACCCGCTTGAAAAATACAGATGTGATGAATGGTGCCAGGGGTTCGCAGATCAACTAAAACCCGTCATCATCTACCTTTTTTTCTTTTTTCTTGGCACCACCCGTTCCTCCTCCGAGGCTATAAGGAGCCTCAAGACCATAATATTTGCTTCTGAACTTATTAATAAACGAAAGGGTTTCTTCGTCACTGCCCGGGATAAAGACCATTTCTCCAATCTTGGCCTTGGCTGCATTGGTTCTCTTGGCTATTACACTGTTAAAATCGGGGTTGGATGAGTGCACCATCATGCGGTTATCCTCCATACCAAAGTAATACCATGAATCCGGAGAAGCTTTAAAGAACACATGAAATACACTACCTCCATCCTCGTTCTTTCGCAGCTCCATAAAACCTTCAAATGATCCGTTGATGTCGTTGCGCAAAATATTACTCAAACCAAGATTGCCTTCACTATAAAATGCCTTATGCGCTTGTGAGCGTTTGAGGTTGACGTTTGAAAAAACCAATGGCCTGCCCAACACAGGAATCGAAGTAAGTGGAGTATAGGCTTGTAATGATTTGCCTTCATAATCCTTGACCGCTTGCTCTCCCACTATATCTGCAATTTTGTATAACAATTCTGTCTGATCACCCAACCCCTCCTCTGCACCCTCGTTCTTAATGACCTCTTGCAAATCCAGCGCCATTAACTGCAAGGCCTGAGCCGGCACATTGATATCTGCCATCAAAAAAGTATTCATTCGAATGTCGTTGGTCTCCAGGTTTCCTGAGCCCAATGCACTTGCCGTTATCTGAAAATCTTTACTCCCGCCCGTGAAGAAATTTACCTTTCCTTCAAATCTCACTTCCTGCTTGTCCTCATTGTAAGCAAATACTTTTCCGGTAAGTTTTTCTCCAGTAGCCTTCAGCCGATCTTCAATTTTAAATTCCTGACTTTTCTGATCAAAAAACAACGAGCCGCTCGGCAAGAAGAAATCATCATCGTCTGGATTTTTTTTATCAAAAACAAAAGTGATATACAAACTGTTATCGTCAGCAAAATGCAGCCCTGCCTCTACCTTTCTCCCCCCCTCCGTGATGGCATTGTCAAAATCCAAAAACACATCTTTCTCATCTCCACTTTGTTCATACACAATCCACGTATCGTAATTTTTAATTTTTTTAATGTCCAGCTTCACACTCCCTCTTAGTTGAAGTGCAGGCCGTGTGGCATACATCACCATATCCCCTTTATAATAAATTCTTGGAGCCAGAACAAGGTGATCTTCTTCAATTACAGTTCCATTGGCAACTGTTTGCTCGGTGGCGATCAGTTCTGTTTGTCCCCTTCTTCCCCTGGCTACATCTTCAATGGGCTCCAGATGGAAGTCTGTCATTTTGATGGCAAAGGTGTCGTTGACTGCATTGACATATTGATAGGTGGCTGATCCTGAAAATTCTTTTCTCGAAATAACATCTACAATTCCCTCCGTGAGTCTGTGATAACCATTGAGGGTATCCATTACAATAGTGGTATTGGTCAGTCTGCCTATTTTCGCATTCTCCAAAATCAAAATTTCATTGTTCTCCGGAGTGATCTTTGCATCGGCAACTACTATGAATGGTATTCCACTCACTTTAAGTTGCTGCGTCTGGATGTCGTACTCCGCCCGTTCTGCCAGGAAGTTCAGTGAGTCCAGTTCCTCTCTTGTGGTGTAGAAATATGAATTTTCCAATGGCACATCAGGATCTTTGTTCATCACAATCTTTTGTGTGTTCAAATCCCATCGGGCTTCCGGGATGGAGGTTTTAAATTGTGCATACGGAAATTCCAACGCTGCCTCTCCTGCAATCTCCGGACTTATATCCGCATAGTTTTCTTCCAGGTTAAATTTCAATCTTACATCATCGCCTGATAGTGCGGGCTTATCCGGGTTGGTAGTCTTTACCTGAAAATCGGCATGCCTCGCGCCAAAGTCTTTGGCAGAAAAAGAAAGTTCTTCTGAAATCGCTTCCGATCCCCGTGTTATCAGCTTCCCTCCTCCGCTGGTTCCTGTTTTTGAAACGGTCAGCCTTCCATCGAGTTGAGCGCTGGCATCGTACAACTCGAAAGGATCGCGTAAATTTTCAATATTGAATTTGTCTTGCTTGGGCAACCAGTTCAATTTGAATTCTGTAAGGGTAACCTGAGGAAACCACGCTGCCCCAAACTGTTTTTCTTTCAGCTCCCCAACATTTCCTCTACCCACCACGGAGTCTGGATAGAACACAAAGTCCTTGGATTCAACACTCGCTGCCAGATAATCAATGCGGCCCGTAGCACGGATACCCGCATTGTCGAGGTTCATAGCACCCACCATTTTACCGTCTCCCTGAAACAATTGATACCCTTCACTTGGAATGGCATGGGTAAATCCCAGCGATTTATCTGCCATGGTATGAAGTTTCTCTTTGAAATTGGGAAACATCCCACTGGACACAAACGTACCGTCAAAATTGATCGACCCTGGATCAGCGTCATTCAAACTATCTAATTTGAATGGAGGAACTACAAAAAATACTGATCGGTCATAAGCACCATTTAAAACTTCCCTGCGGTCAAAATAAATCACCCCTCCGGCAGTGGCATCCAGGCGGGGATAGTTAGGGCTTTTTTCCTTTCCTGATTTATTATCCGGCCGACTGATAAAAAGTGTACCTGATGATTTGGATGTATTGGCCATGCCCGCAGCAGCGGCAGCCGTAGAGTCCGCGCCCACCATAGCGTTGTTCACACGCCTTCTTATGCTTTGTCCTCGCGCATTGGTTTCTGTTACATAAAAACGAATGGAGTCAATATGATTTAAGTTGATAAAGAAACTGTCGTACTTCAGTGTAAAATCCTTTCCATTGATCTCAAAGTTTCCTGCTGTGATCTTACCATCAAATTTTATATCGCGATTTTGCAAAAGCGTAATGACACTGCTGTCCGGTTTGATCACCACGTTGAGTGAATCACTCACATTGAATTCTTCCACACCTCTTACGTTCATGCGACCATCCGCAAAATTTACGGTGGCATTGGCCGGTCCGTCCACGATAGAATGGATCTTCAGGTTGTCATAGTCGGCATCGCCTTTTACTGCATCATAATAATGCAATGCTTTTTCTTTCACTTTCACATACCCTGTACTGGCATTGTATTCTATCATTCCTTTCTGCGCAAGAAAGGTCATCGCCATGCGCATGCCATCGGATCGCTGCCCGGTACCTGTGGCAAGGTCATCCACATAAAATTCTCTCATCCCCATCCTTAGCGAATAACTGGCTACTAATGCCAATGGATGAAATTGAAATCCGTAACCTGCCAGCAATCTGAAATCTTCCGGATCGTAATAATCGACAGACTCGATTACCATCGGTGACTGACTTCTTCCCCCAAAGCTGTAAATATTTAAACTGTCAGAATTTAGGTCCCATTGAATTTTATCGGCTCCAAAGTCGATATTGAAATAAGAGGCGGAGTAAGGTGCATTTTTCAAATAACCATTTTCCTTCTGCAACACCAGTTCATTTTTGCCAAAGTTGTAATAGAACTGTGTAGCCGGATGATAAATAGAATCATTTTGTTGAAATATTTTCACCATGGCACGCCTGGAGAAAATGGTAGAATCCTGAAACTCAAAAAGCCGAGATCGCGCCTCAAACTTTCTATCCACTTCACCTAACACCAATAACCTGGCAGGCTCACCATTGACGGACGAGCTATAAATTTTGCTGCCGTTAAGCGCAAAACCTCCCGTGTACTTTAGTTTGTCATTGCCTAGCCCAAGCATTTCCACATCACTATTGAAAGACATAAATCGCGGATGCGTGGACGACTCAGGTGTTTTATGGTTCACACTCTTGAATTCAAAAATACCATCCACCTTTCCCGAGGCTCTTCCCACATAAGTCAGTTTTCCCTGAGATGCCTTTAACTCCGGGCTAGAAACTTTGAAATTGTAGGCCGTGAAATCAAAATAAACAGAGTCTTTATTCAGTCCTGCTGTAGTCCAGTCAAACCTTCCGCCTTCTCCCACAAAAGTATCATCCAGCAAAGACACGGCTCCTTTTGTATCGCGAAGAAAAGCTGAATCATAAGTGGTGGAGAAATTTAACGTAAGCTTATCAAATCGAATAAGTGGTCCGGTAAGTTCAGGTTGTGGCTCCGGCTGCATCCAAATAGGAATGGCCGGAGGCATTTCTACTTCCTCCTGGTCATCCCAGTTCACTTCTTCCTGATCATCCCAATTAAAATCCTCTTGAACAGTATTGTTATCCCATTGATCAAATTGGTTTTGATCTTCAGGCTGACTGTCAAAATCATTAAAGTTATCCTGATCGTTACTATTAAAATCAAGCAGAGAAGGAAGCACCTCTACTTTCACATAATCAAAGTGGTATTCATCATCTCTTGCGAAGAGCCTGTAGGAACGATCGTAGTGAAGCGTATGGTATTCAAAAAACTGTCTTACCTTTTTAAAGAATATCCCCGCATGGGTAAGGCTTTCGTTTTCTATCACCTGGCCCGCTACGCTCAAAAAACCTGAAATGGTGGCAGCATCTGCCTTCTCACGATCAACTGCACTTGAGATGGCTCCGTAATAATTGACAAATTGGGGGCTTAATCGGTATCCTTTCCCCTTCATTAATTTGACCTGCTGCCTGATTACTTCTTGCTGATCCCGGCCCAACTTGCTCCATGCCGCAGCAAAATCTACCCCCACAACCCCAGCATCTGCATTTCTTGAGTTTTCCAGCACTACACGGATACTGTCCGGAAAGTTGAGCCTAACGGGTTCGGCAGCCTTTTGCGCCCTGAGTGCAAAAGGTACTGACCATGCAATCCATATGTATATTAAAACCCGCTTCACAATAGCCTAATCAGTGAAATTCGTAAATAATGGGCAATTTAGCTAAAAGCGCCCCGTGCTTAAACGACCTTGGACCTGGCAATAGTTTGAATGGAGATTAAATTTCCTCTATTTCTTCAATTGAAGCAGTAATGAAGCCCAGTTTTCACGGACATCCCTACTTACTTGTTTTAGCTGGTATACGTGTGCCCGGGTCATCAGGTCTGGAATATCCCTTTCGTAAAAACCACTTAATAAAAGATACCCACCTGGATTGAGGTAAGCCACATATTGGGGAAGCTCCTGAAGCAAAATATTTTTATTGATGTTGGCCAAAATAATATCGTAGTTATCCTCAAATGTCAACTCACTGATCATCCCCTGCCTGATATTTATATTTTCACAATTGTTCACTTCAATGTTTTCTTTCCCGTTGATCACACTCCATTCATCAATATCAAATGCCTCAACACTTTTCGCGCCAAGCTTTGATGCCATGATAGATAATATCGCGGTGCCACAGCCCGCATCCATCACCATTTTATTCTTGTGATCCATGTCCATCTGCGCTTTTATCATCAGATAGGTAGTCTGATGATGTCCGGTACCAAACGACATTTTAGGTGTGATGGTAATGGTATACGGGTATTCCTTTTTTATTTGATGAAATTCTGCCCGTATCACGCATCTGTCATCTACGATAATGGGTTCATAGCTTTTTTCCCACTCCTCATTCCAGTTTTTTTTCTCAATACGATCCCATGAAAACAAAAGCGGCTTTACCTGATCATATTTATTTTTAATTTCCGCTACAAGGCTTTCATCAAATCGATCTACTTCCGCATATGCCTCAAACCCATTTTCGTTTTCCAAAAAAGAATCAAAACCCGCTTGTGAGATTTCAGCAATTAGTATTTCTGAAAAAAGAGGATCGCAGGTAACACTAAGGCGTGTGTGGTACATGCTAGGCCGACTTGATGATTTCCACAAAATCCCGGGACTTCAATGAAGCACCACCTACCAATCCACCATCCACATCTGCGCACGAGAAGAGTTCTTTTGCATTATCGGGCTTCACACTGCCTCCGTAAAGGATGGGAACCAGGTCAGCCGTTTCTGCACCAAACTTAGTTGCAAGGTGTTTCCTAATCACCATGTGCATTTCCTGAGCCTGCGATGTACTTGCTGTTTTGCCTGTACCTATTGCCCACACGGGCTCATAAGCCAGTACAATTTTTTTCATCGCCTCCGCATTCAGGTGAAAAAGCCCTTCTTCGATTTGCGTTTTCACCAGTGTTTCATGAATGCCAGCTTCCCTTACTTCCAGGGGTTCTCCGCAACAAAATATAGGCTTTAGTCCATTGGCCAATGCTCCATCTACTTTTTGAGCCAACTGCTTTCCTGACTCCAGAAAATATTGTCTGCGTTCACTGTGCCCGATAATTACATATGGAATTTCCATCGATTTCAACATACCGGCAGCAACTTCTCCTGTATAGGCACCTGATGCATGCTCACTGCAATTTTGTGCCCCTACTTCAATTCTTGCAGCCTTTCCCAATTGCGATTTCAATACTGGCAAATACGGGAAGGGAGGGCAAATAATAATTTTCACATCACCCTTCACTTCATCCTCCACCATTCCCATCAGCTCCGCGGTAAGCGATTGTGCTTCGAGAAGCGTTGTATTCATTTTCCAATTTCCGGCCACTATCTTTTGACGCATAATCAAATTATCTCATTAAAATTAAAATGTAAACTTATCAGAAGGCTTGTCCTTCATCAGTCGCATGCTTTTGATAGGTCCTTTATAGGTAACATGAACCAGGTTCGACTGATCATCATAAGTCTCTGTGATGACCGTGTTCTCAACCTCTATCACTTTGAAGCTTTTTATCTTCTCAATTTCGATATAGCAGATGAAGGCAAAGTTCTCCTCTTCGTACCCTAAAAAATTAAGCTGTTGCTCCTTCCCATCCAATCTTATTTTTAAATGATCTTTTAAGTAGTCCGCAATGAGACCCTTGGTAGTTAGTCCATTTTTGGGGTTAAGAATATCCAGTTCTGGCGATCCGATTTTGGCACGGATGGCTACTTCCAGATCATCTACGAAAATACGAGATATGATCTGCAAGGCTTCTGCTTTTTCATTGTACTCAATCTCTGTCACGGAGATATGAAGGGGATGAAAAAGAAGTAAAAATGAATATAAGATGCTTAACATATCCAATTAAATATCAAAAATAGCGCCATCTCGAACCCGAAACAAGTGACATTCAGCACTTATTCCTTTGGTGTAATTGAGCTACTCAAATTGAGATATAAATCCTATTATTGTCTCCCAAAAAATAAGCGCATGAGCGAATTTCAACTTTACTTTATATTGGGTAAGGATCATATACTGGATTATATCAATGGCTATGACCACATCTTATTTGTAGTGGCACTGTGCGCCATTTACCTCACAAGGGATTGGAAAAAAATTCTGATCTTAATCACTGCATTTACAATTGGACACTCCATTACCTTAGCGCTTGCCACACTGAATGTGATTTCTATTAATTCTGATTTAGTGGAGTTCCTTATCCCTCTCACTATCTTTATTACTGCTTTCGGTAATTTATTCAGAAGAGAGGAGAGTTATTCTACTAAACCGGTTCAAACCAATTATTTACTGGCATTGGGTTTTGGGCTCATTCATGGCATGGGATTCTCCAATTACCTTAGGGCGATCCTGGGCAAGGATCACTCTGTCATTACCCAACTTCTTGCATTTAATTTAGGCTTAGAGTTTGGGCAAATAGTAATAGTTGGCATCTTTATGGCAATAAGTTTTCTGCTAGTGGATCTGATCAATGTTTCACGAAGAGACTGGAAGATGGTAATTTCGTCTGGTATTGCCGGAATAGCTCTTATTTTAATGAAGGATGCGATTTTCTGGTAAACCATCAGAAGCACCCAACGTATAACAACTGAAAAATTAAAAGTATGATTAAATACATCACCACGCTTTTCATTGGTATGAGCTTGATTGCCCATGCACAAACAACACCCTGGCAAGGTAAATTTGAACAGTTAGGTCAAATACTTCCCACACCTAATGAATTTCGTACCGGTTCGGGATCACCCGGACCTGAATACTGGCAGCAGCAAGCCGATTATGTGATTACCGCAGAGCTTAATGACGAGAACCAAAGCATAACTGGCGCTGAAACCATTACCTACCACAACAATTCTCCCGATGTGCTTACTTACCTGTGGCTTCAATTGGATCAAAATCTTTTTGATGCCGAAAGCAATACAGGAAAAACCAATAACACTTCCATCCAGGACAGCATGACCACCAAACAGATAGCTGGAGACCTTGACCTATATGATTTTGATGGAGGGTATAAAATAAAATCCGTGAAAGATGTCAACGGCAATGACCTAAAGCATTTTGTGAATGCCACAATGATGCGAGTCGATTTGCCAAAGCCACTCAAAAGAGGAGAAACATATTCTTTTAAAATTGAATGGTCTTATAATATTAATGATCGAATGAAAGTAGGGGGCAGAAGTGGCCTGGAATACTTCCCTGAGGATAAAAATTATGTTTACACCATCGCCCAATGGTTTCCACGCATGTGCGTGTACGATGACCTGGAAGGATGGCAGCACAAACAATTTCTAGGAAGAAGTGAGTTCGCTACCGTTTTCGGAAACTACAAAGTGAAGATTACCACACCCGCAGATCATATCATGGCAGCAACAGGTGTACTTCAAAACCCAAAAGATGTTTTAACAGCAGAACAAATCGCTCGCTATGAAAAAGCCAAAACCTCTTTTGATGCTCCCGTGATCATCGCCACACAACAGGAAGCCATTCAAAGAGAAAAAAGTAAATCAAAAGAAAAGAAAACATGGGAGTTTCACGCTGAGGACGTTCGCGACTTTGCCTTTGCCACCTCCCGCAAATTCATCTGGGATGCACAGGCTGTGAAAATTGGCAACAACACCCCGCTGGCCATGTCCTTTTATCCAAAAGAAGGAAACCCATTATGGGAAAGAGAATCGACCAAAGCGGTAAAAAATACACTCGTTACTTATTCAAAATTCACCATTGATTATCCCTATCCTGTTGCCATATCTGTTCACGCTGCCAGCATTGGCATGGAATACCCGATGATTTGTTTCAATTTTGGAAGACCCAACAAGGACGGAAGCTACAGCGACAACACAAAGTGGAGAATGATTGGTGTGATTGTACACGAAGTAGGTCACAACTTTTTCCCGATGATCATCAATAATGATGAAAGAGAAACTACCTGGATGGATGAAGGCGTAAACTCCTTTGTGCAATACCTGACGCAGGTAGAAAACTATAAGGACATGCCAGCGCGAAGAGGTCATGCACAGGGCATTGTGCCCTACATGAAAGGTGATAAAAGTACGATGCGTCCCTTAATGACAAGCGGTGAGCAAGTAGTACAAATTGGTAATGAACAATACAATAAAGCCGCTACAGCACTTAACATCCTCCGCGAGGCGGTTATGGGGCCTGAGCTTTTTGATCACGCATTTAAGGAATACGCACAGCGGTGGGCCTTCAAGCATCCAAAACCCTCCGACTTTTTCAGGACGATGGAAGATGCCTCTGCCTTTGACCTGGATTGGTTTTGGAGAGGATGGTTTTATACGACTGACCATGTAGACGTATCTGTTGATCAGGTTCGCTGGCTCAAGCTAAGAGAAGACAATCAAAACTTAGAAAGCAAATCCAAAAGAGTAACAACAGGAGACCTTGCTTCAGGCAACAGTGGAAATGCGAGTAAAGATTTTAGCAACGGGCCCGAACCTTTCAGCCTCATTGAAACGGATGGTCGTCTTTATGGCGAATTCCTTAGCCGCATTGACGATAAAGCCGTGATCAATAAAATGAAGGGTAAAAACTTTTATGAAGTAACACTGAGCAATAAAGGTGGTCTGGTAATGCCTGTGATCATCCAATGGTCTTATAAAGATGGAACAAAAGAAATAGAACATTTACCTGCTGAAATCTGGAGAACCAATGAACAACGCATCACCAAAGTATTTGTAAAAGACAAAGAGGTAGCAAGTATAGTTATTGACCCACTGGAAGAAACTGCAGACATCGATACCCATAACAACATGTTTCCTAAGGTTGAACAACCCTCCAGGTTTGATCAGTTCAGGAAAAATTAAAACAACATGACAACCCTAAAAAATATTAATATGAAGAACCTGTTAGGTTTGATTTTAATTGCCATTGCAATACCCTCTTTTGCTCAAGAGGGATGGAACAGTAAATTTGAACAGTTGGGGCAACAGTTACCTACCCCTAACCAATACCGATCTGCCTCCGGTGCTCCCGGTTACAAATACTGGCAACAGCAGGCAGATTATGTGATCGATGTAGAATTGAATGACGAAACACATATGATCATTGGTAAAGAAACCATTACCTACACCAATAACTCTCCCGATCAACTTAAATATTTGTGGCTTCAACTCGATCAAAATATCTTGGCTGAGGGAAATACAACAGATAAAATCAAAACCAATAGCCTGGGTGAAAATGTTTCCATAGATCAATTGCAGCGCGATCTGGATCTGTATGGTGATTACAAGGGTGGTTACACCATCAAGTCAGTAAAAGATCTAGTAGGAAAAGATCTGCCTAATTTTATCAACGCCACCATGATGCGTGTAGATTTGCCAAAGCCATTAAAAACCGGAGAAAAATATTCTTTCAACATCGAGTGGTCGTATCCGGTAAGTGACAGGCTGAACGAGCGCGAAGTGGGTCGCAGAGGTGGAATGGAGTATTTCCCAGCGGATGACAATTATGTGTATGGCATCACCCATTGGTTTCCACGCATGTGTGTGTATGACGATTATGAAGGCTGGCAAAACAAACAATTCCTTGGTCAAGGTGAGTTCACACTTTCCTTCGGAAATTACAAAGTAAGTATTACTGTCCCTGCAGACCATATTGTGGGTTCAACAGGAGAATTGCAAAACCCTCAGGATGTGCTTTCCAAAAAGGAAATAGAGCGATTTGAGCTCGCTAAAAAATCATATGATAAGCCTGTAATTATTGCTACACAGGATGAAGCCATCCAACGCGAAAAATCAAAATCAAAACAAAAGAAAACCTGGGTATACAAAGCCGATAACGTTAGGGATTTTGCCTTTACCAGTTCACGAAGATTTATTTGGGATGCCCAGGCGGTAAAGCTTGGCGGCAAAACTGTGATGGCGATGTCTTATTATCCCAAAGAAGGGAATCCACTTTGGGAGCGGGAATCTACAAAAGCTGTTAAAAATACAATTACAACCTTTTCAAAGTATACAATTGATTATCCCTATCCCGTTGCTATCTCTGTTCACATGGCCAACATTGGTATGGAGTACCCGATGATTTGCTTCAATGGAGGAAGGCCACAACCTGATGGAACAATTCCCGATCGCACCAAGTGGGCAATGATTGGTGTAATCGTTCACGAAGTCGGCCACAATTTTTTCCCTATGATTATCAACTCAGACGAACGTCAATGGGCCTGGTTGGATGAAGGCTTCGATACTTTTGTGCAGTACCTTACACAAGTAGAGCATTACCCTGACATGCCTCAACGCAGAGGCCCCGCGGAAGCAATTGTTCCCTACATGATGGGGGATAAGGAGACGCAACGCCCGCTTATGACAAGTGCTGAAAATGTGATCCAGTATGGTTCAGAGCAATATGGAAAAGCAGCCACTGCGCTTAACATTTTAAGAGAAACCGTTATGGGACCCGAACTATTCGACAAGGCATTTAAAGAATACGCTGAACGCTGGGCGTTTAAGCATCCAAAACCTGCGGACTTTTTCCGCACCATGGAAGATGCTTCCGGAGTAGACCTGGATTGGTTCTGGAGGGGATGGTTTTACTCTACTGACAACACGGATGTATCGGTTGATGCGGTGAAGTGGTATCAGGTGAAAAAAGATGAGACCACCCTTGAAAACAAGGGCACAAAGGTTAAAAAAGGGGATTTAGCCACTGCTGGCGCTGGTGAGGGACATAATTCAGATAATTTTAATGACGGTCCTCAACCCTTCAGTGTGATTCCTGCGGATGCCAGTTTTTATGGTGAATTCCAAAACCGCATTGATGATAAAGCGGTAATCAGTAAGCTGGAGAACAAAAATTTATATGAAATTACCTTGAGTAACAAAGGAGGCCTGGTGATGCCTGTAATCATTGAATGGACTTACAAAGACGGCACTAAGGAAATTGAACGTATCCCGGCTGAAATCTGGAGGCTGAATGAAAATCAAATAAAGAAAGTTTTTGTAAAAGATAAGGAGGTGGTGAACATCGTTATTGATCCGCTCAAAGAAACTGCAGACGTGAATACCGATGACAATGTGTTTCCTAGGGTAAAACAAGCTTCTAAATTTGACGAGCTTAGGAAAAAAGGGGGAAAATAGTCTTACATTTATTTATCAATTTTGAAGTCATTTCGTTTTAACGAAATGACTTCTTCGTTTATACATGATTTAATTAATACCATATGCGCTCATTTTCATTATACCTGATTCTGTTTTTTGGTTCATTGTCCGCTTTCGCACAACAAAACTGGCAAGGCAAATTCGAGCAGTTAGGCCCTGAACTTCCTACTCCCAATAGCTATCGCAGCAGTTCTGGAGCTCCCGGCCCCAGCTATTGGCAACAACGTGCTGATTATGAAATCGATGTGGAGTTGAATGACGAAACGCAAATGATAACCGGTAAGGAAACGGTTACTTACTTCAACAACTCCCCTGAGACATTGCGTTTCCTCTGGATGCAACTGGATCAAAACAAACTGTCTGAAGGCAACATGACAGACAAAACCAGTAATAATATTATCCGCGATTCAGTGCCCGCAAAATTCTTAGCCGAATCCCTGGGCGGGTATGGATACGATTATGAAGGCGGGTATACCATTAAATCCGTAAAAGATGCTGCCACAGGTAAAGCACTTCCCTATACCATCAACTTCACCATGATGAGGATTGATTTGCCCACAGCATTAAAAACTGGCGACACCTACAAATTTATAGTAGAATGGAGCTACCGCGAATACGATCGCATGAAATTTAGCGAGCGGGGTGGTTATGAATATTTCCCTGAAGATGATAACCGATTGTATACCTGCGCACAGTGGTTTCCCCGCATGTGTGTATTCGATGATTATGAAGGATGGCAGAACAAACAATTTTTAGGCCGTGGTGAGTACGCGCTTACTTTCGGTAACTACAAAGTAAGAATCACTGTGCCCAGCGACTTCATCGTTGGGGCAACCGGATGGCTACAAAATCCACAGGAAGTGTTGAGCAAGGATCAGTTGGAGAGGTTCAACCGGGCACAGCAAACATTTGACAAACCTGTTTTCATCGTAACTGAGGCAGAGGCAAAAAAGAATGAGAAATCCAGGTCAAAGAAAAAAAGTACCTGGGTATTTCAAGCTGAAAACGTTCGCGATGTTGCCTTCGCCACTTCGAGAAAATTCATTTGGGATGCGATGGCCGTTAAGGTGGGTGATAAAACACCATTGGCACAATCCCTATATCCGAAAGAAGGCAATCCGCTTTGGGAGAAAGAATCTACCAAAGCCATTAAAAACACTTTAGAGGTTTATTCTGCAAGAACATTTGATTATCCTTATCCAACGGCTTACTCTGTTCACACCGCTGATCAGGGCATGGAGTACCCGATGATATGTTTCAACTATGGAAGACCCGACAAAAATGGCAAGTATTCTCAACGTGTTTTAGAAGGAATGGTCGGGGTGATTGTGCATGAGGTGGGACATAATTTCTTTCCCATGATTGTAAATTCAGATGAAAGACAATGGACCTGGATGGATGAGGGATTGAATACTTTTCTTGAGCATGAAACTGTGCGCACACGGTACGATGGCTTCGATATCACCAGCGGCACCCCCAAAGGTATAGTTCCGTTTATGAAAGGGGACAAAAGCATCATGCGGCCTATCATGGCGCAATCTGACAATCAAGCCACCAGCTTTGGCCCGAACGGTTATACCAAACCCTCCGCTGCGTTGGTGCTTTTGCGTGAAACCATTATGGGGCCTGAAAATTTTGACAGGGCCTTTAAAGAATACGCAGAGCGTTGGGCTTTCAAACATCCTGCCCCGGCAGACTTCTTTAGAAGCATGGAGGACGCCTCTGGTGTAGACCTGGATTGGTTCTGGAGAGGATGGTTCTACACTACAGACCATGTAGACCTGACGCTGGAAGATGTAAAGTGGTTTCAAGTGAAGGAAGAACAAATGGATCCTGAAAAGAAAACTGTAACTGTAAAACAAGGAGACCTTGCTGCCAACACCACCGCCAACAAGGCCTATGACTTCAGTGCGGGTCCTCAACCATTGACTGTAGAAAATACTTCTGAAGATACTTATCGCGATTTCAGAAGTAGAATCAATGACGATGCCGTACGTCAGAAATTGCAGGGAAAAAATCTTTACGAGCTTACGCTGCGCAACACGGGAGGTTTGCTAAGTCCTATCATTATTGAATGGACTTACAAAGATGGGTCTACTGAAATTGAAATGATTCCTGCGGAAATCTGGCGATTGAATGAAAAGGAGGTGACCAAGGTTTTTGTAAAAGATAAAGAGGTCACCCATATTGTTATCGATCCTAATCGCGCAACAGCAGACGTGAACGTTTCTGACAATGTGTTCCCGAAGAGGACAGATTCTAAGTTCGATCAGTTTAAGAGAGGGAATTAAATGATTTCAATTGCTGAGACGGAGAGGACTTTGTGCCTTTGCGTCTCAGCGGTTAACTAATTGATTCAAATAATTTAAAGGCCCTCTCCAAATCTACATTGCCCCCAGAAAGTATAATCCCTACTCTCTTACCAGAGAACTTCTCTTTTTCTTTCAACACGGCCGCAAAGGGAACCGCGCATGATGGCTCCACAATAATTTTTACGCGCTCCCATATCAACCTCATGGCCTCAATGATCTCTTTGTCACTAACGGTAATTACCTCATTTACCATTTCCTTAATAAGTGGAAATGTTTTGTCTCCCAGAGAGGTGAGCAGTCCGTCCGCCACTGAATTGGCCTGAGATTTTTCAATCTTACCACTTTGGATTGACCGGTATGTGTCATCTGCGCCTTCCGGTTCACCTGCAATCACCTTGGTTTTAGGTGAAAAGTATTTTGCAGCCAATAATGTTCCGCTTAACAAACCGCCTCCGCCAACCGGAACCAGTAAAAAGTCTAAATCTTCCGTTTCATCAAACAACTCAATGGCAGCCGTTGCCTGGCCAGCCATCACATCATAATTATTAAATGGATGAATTTCTGTTGCCCCCGTTTCTGCAATCACTTTTGCTAATGTGGACTCCCTTGCTTCGAGTGTTGGTTCGCATTCCGTGATCTCGCCACCAAAAGCACGAACCCCTTTCTTTTTAATATCAGGCGCTGTGCGGGGCATCACGATGTAAGCTTTCACTCCCATGATCCTGGCAGCTCGTGCCAATGCCTGCGCATGGTTACCCGATGAGTGAGTTGCCACTCCCTTTTTCCTTTCCTCTTCCGACAAATTCAAAACAGCGTTCATGGCACCTCGCGCTTTGAAAGCCCCTATTTTTTGAAAATTTTCACATTTAAAAAATATTTGGCATCCCGCAATGGTATCAATACTTCCCGAAGTCATCACGGAAGTTTGATGAACATATGTTTTAATTCGTTCATGTGCCAGTAATAAGTCATCCTGAGTAGGAACCTGATTCATATTTTTCTGTCTAGTTTATCCATTGTACTTTATCACCAATAGGTTTTCTCCTCCCGGGTTTCAATTCACAGTCAATTACACCCAGGTTAAAGAATCCAATCAATTTGTCGTGTTCACCCCATCCAAAAAAAGACTTCGCCTCATCAAAATAAGTAATCCCTCCCGTACTGAGGTAACACCCTACTCCATAAGCTGTAGCCGTGAGGTACATATTTTGAATCGCACAAAAAACCGCCCCAATCTCCTCCACTTCCCTTATTCTGTTTTCTTTATCCCGTTTCATTCCCACTGCTATAATATGAGAGGACTCCATAGGTTTGGTAAGCAAATTTTGATACCGCTCTTCTTTAAATCCACCCTCTTTGGCAGTCACCTCTTTGTAACATGCTGCCTGAAAAGCCGCCAGTTTTTTTAACCCTTCTCCACTGAACACAACAAAACGCCAAGGCTCTGTTAGCCTATGCGTTGGCGCCCAATTGGCATTTTCCAAAATCTGGTTTACAATTCGATCGTCAACTGTCTTTCCTTGAATATAATCTTTAGGGAAAACGGATCTCCGTCCGGATATCAGGTTATTGATTTGTTCAACATCAAACTTCATCTGTAAAATTTAAAAATGACTGGTTAGACTATACCTATTCTTTCACAATTCTGGGTAATTTACATAACAAAGTTTTATACCGCTATGCCAATCACACGAATAATCACCCTCATCCTCTTGTTTGCCACTTGTATTACCAATGCACAAACCAACAAGCCCCGGGCAAGAGATTTAAAAATCCCCTTTGATGGGACTCCAGGAAAATTGAATGCCATTACTGATGTTCCGGGAGTAGAAGTAGGGCATAAAACCATTATCAAAGGAGACGGAAAACTGGAAATAGGAAAAGGGCCCGCGCGAACAGGGGTCACTGCTATTTTCCCGCTTGGTAAAAATTCCATCGAACGCGTATTTGCCTCCTGGTTTACTTTGAATGGCAATGGTGAAATGACTGGAACCACGTGGATCGATGAATCGGGTTGTTTGGGGTCGCCCATTTTAATTACTAACACACACAGTGTAGGGACAGTACGTGATGCAGTGATTCAATGGTATGTGAATAAAAAGTTAAGTGACGGTGGCTATTCAGGCGATTATAGTTTGCCCGTAGTGGCTGAAACATGGGACGGTTTTCTCAACGATATCAACGGCTTCCACGTAAAACAAGCCGATGTTTTTGAGGCCATGCAAGGGGCTACATCTGGTCCTGTTGCGGAAGGAAATGTGGGGGGCGGCACCGGCATGATCGTTCACAGCTTCAAGGGGGGCATTGGCACTTCTTCCCGAATAGTAGAAACTAAAATTGGAACTTATACCGTTGGTGTTTTAGTACAAGCCAACTATGGCGCACGCAGTCAACTGACTGTTGCGGGTGTGCCTGTAGGGAAAGAGATTACAGATCTTATGCCCACATCAGGAAAACCCGATGAAGACCAGGGCTCCATCATTGTGGTGGCCGCAACAGACGCACCCTTCTTACCCCATCAACTTGATCGTTTTGTAAAACGAGTGGCGCTTGGTGTAGGTGTCGTTGGTGGCCGGGGAGGTAATTCATCAGGAGATATTTTTATAGCATTCTCCACTGCCAACCCTGAAGTAGGCGCTATGGATAAGCTGGCTAATCTTAAAATGTTTCCCAATGAAATGATTAATCCGTTCTTTGATGCGGTAGCACAGGCCACAGAAGAGTCAATTATAAATGCCATGATTGCTGCTGAAACCATGGTGGGCAGAGACGGAAATAAGGTTTATGCCATCCCCCATGATCGATTAATTGAGGTAATGAAGAAATACAACCGATTGAAATAGTATATTTCATCCCTCAAAACTGTCTGTCATGCGCTTTAGCTCTTTTATTGTCATTATTGCTCTTCTATCCTCGTGTGCACCCATGTACGTACCCAACATGAGGAACACACCTTTATTCAGTGAGCAGGGCGAATTTCAAGGATCAGCATTTATCGGAACAGGATTTGATTTACAAGGTGCCGTTGCCCTTACCGACCATATTGGGGTAATAGGAAACTACTCCTTTCTGAACGAGACTCGTAACGATCCCGATGATCAAAGTCAAACCTTTAAACGTAAGAACAATTTTTTTGAAGGGGGTATAGGATACTATCAGGCCACTCGAGCACGAAAGATAGAATTGTACGTAGGCTATGGACAAGGTAAAGGCACCACAACTGGGCAATACGGTTTTCTCGGCCTGGGGCAGCAAGAGGTAATCGTTACTGGAAAATACAATCGCATCTTTATACAACCCTCTATAGGCACCAATTACAGAAGCTTCAACCTTGCCTTTACACCCAGATTTTCTCTTGTGAATTATAATGAGTTTCAATCTGGAGTTATTGTAGAGATGCCAGAGGAAGGAGCACATCTGTTTATTGAGCCAGCCGCCACTGCCCGATTTAGATTAGGGGAAAATCTCAATGGCATGTTTCAATTGGGATTGAATGTGGCTATGCCTAATGATGCATTCTTTGACCACGTTCCGGTTCAGGCTGCCTTTGGCATTCAGTTGCATTTAGGCCGTAGCCTGAGAACGAGGGTGTACTAAACGCTACGTCCTCAGGTGCTTCGGTATCAAAGCCTTCTCCAATAACTCAAATAAAAATTCAACTACAACAGCCAGGACTGCAGCAGGTATAGCGCCTTGTAAAATCAACTGTGTGTTGTTCAGCGCCAAACCCGTAACAATAAACTCTCCCAGTCCCCCGGCTCCAATAAAGGCAGCCAATGTAGCCGTTCCTATTGTAATCACTGCCGCTGTGCGAATACCCGCCAAAATCGCTGGCATGGCCAACGGCAACTCTACAAAACGAAGTTGTTGAATGGTGGTCATCCCCATGCCCTTAGCCACTTTTCTTAGTATGGGATCAACAGAGGTAAGCCCAGTGGTCGTATTTCTTAAAATCGGCAACAACGCATAGAGAAACAACGCAGTAATGGCCGGCACTCTCCCTATCCCAAGCAAAGGAATCATTAATGCGAGCAACGCAATGGAGGGTATCGTTTGTAACAGCCCCACAAAATATAATACTGGGCGACTGATCCCCGAAAAAATAAAAAGCAGAATACCTAACGGCACCGCTACCAGAATTGCCAACCCCAGCGAAATAGCAGTTATCCCCAAATGCGCCCAGGTCTTGCCTGCAATCTCCTTCCACATACTCGGGTCTGTTCTCAATGTATTTTCCTGCACCAGATTCTTTCTCATTAAAAATGAATGTGCTACTTCGCTGAAAGACTTTTTTTCGAAAAGCACTTCCGAATTCATCTCCTGCATCTCGTCCTCAGAGATCATCCCTTCCAATTTATTGGCAATCGCTTTTATTTTTGGGTCAAGGGTCTGGTTATACACTGCCACGGCATAATAAGAGGGGAAGAACCTCAAATCATCTACTAATAAAAATAAATTGTATTTTTCTATCTCCCCATCGGTCGAATACACATCTGTAAGTTCAATTTTGTTACTGTTAAGTGCCTGGTACGCCAATCCATGTTCAATACCCGAAGGGTTCAATTTCAATTGATACGCACGCTTCAAGTTTTCCCATCCATCCTTTCGTTTTAAAAACTCATAACTCACTGCCGCAACTATGTTATCTGCTTTCTGCAAATCTGAAATCGTTATCAACCCTCTGGATTCTGCAATTTTTGGTGTGGTGGCGAGTGCGTACGTGTTATTAAATCCAAACGAAGGGGATATCTCTAACCCCAGTTGAGATTGTAACTCTTCATTAAGTGTCTGGTGGTCGAGTTTCTTATCACTTTTCAATATTTCTTCTGCCAGCGAGCCCGTGTATTCCGGGTAAAGGTCTATTCCCCCTCCACGCAAAGCCGCATAACAAACAGCTGTTCCCCCCAAATTGAATTTTCTTTCAACCCTATATCCTTCATTTTCAATGAGCTGTGCCAGCATTTCACCCAAAATATACCCTTCGTTAAAATGCTTTGCCCCTACGCGTATGGTCTGGCCTTGTGCGCTCGCACAGAAAATCAACAGGACCATTATGGTAAGGAAGTGCCTCATCTTTGAAGTGGAATTAATTTTCCGTCTTCAAACTTGAGTTGTGTGTCCCCTAATTTTATCGCTTCCTCAGGGTCATGGGTCACCATTACGATACATCTAGGCTCTTTGCGTTGAAGTTTAATCACCTCTGCATGAATATCTTGCTTCGTTTCCGGATCCAATGAAGAAAATGACTCGTCTAATAACATGAAAGGAGGGTTAAGTAATATCGCCCGGCAAAGTCCTACTCTTTGCTGCTCTCCTCCTGATAATTGATAGGGGTATTTTTTTTTATGACTTTCAGACAAGTTGACCAACTCCATCAATTCTTTTGACCTCTTTGACTTTTGTTCTTTGTTCCAGCCCGCCAGCACTCCAGGCATTGTTATGTTTTCATAAACAGTCAGGTGAGGAAATAAACCCGCTGATTGCACCGCATAACCTATAGTCAGTCGAACCTGATGAATATTGTCGTAGTCAATAGGCTTGCCCAATAAACTTACGGTGCCTTCATAGGGGCGGATAAGTCCGTTTATAATTTGGAGTAACGTAGATTTGCCACTCCCGCTTTTTCCAAGGATGGCAGTTATTTTTTCTGCTTCAATTTCAAGGGAAAGTTTTTCGAAGATGATATGATCACCATACCGATGAGAAACCCGATCCAATTGTATGGCGCTACCCATCACCTCTCAGTGTTTCGCTTACAATCCGCAATCCATTTAAAGTAAGGTTGGGTTCTACCCAATCAAAAAAATCATGAAGCGGAGTGATTACGGAAGAGAGTCCTCCTGTAGCTACCACAGGACAATCCTCTTTCAACTCTCTGCGTATTTCATCCACCATCGACTTCACCAAGCCGTTGTAACCAACCAATATACCCGATTGGATGGCGGTAATGGTACTTGTGCCCAGGGCAGAATGTGGCATTTGTAATGGCACATCAAAAAGCTTCGCTGTATTTTGTGTAAGGGATTTGATAGCAGTTTTTAATCCAGGTGCGATAGACACTCCCAATATTTTTCCTGTTGAGGACAAAGCAGTGAACGTCAGTGCAGTACCAAAATCTACAACAATGCAGGTATTCTTATAGTGATCATAAGCTGCAATGGCATTGGAGACAAGATCTGAGCCTATCTCGTATGGATTTAATACTTCAATCGCTAATTGATTATAGATCGATGGCCCAAGTAGGATCGGTTTCTTACCCAACAAAACTTCAATTACTCCTGTAATTTTGTCAGTAAGCGCGGGGACTACGCTACTCAACACAATGGTTTCAATTTTAGCAACGTCTACATTGGCCTCAAAAAAATAGTCTCTGAGCTTTATTCCATAAAACAACTCCGGTTGATCCGGCTTTGTGGGAATACGCCAGATGTGCAGCCATGTTTTTCCGTCCCAAAGTCCGATGGTGATGTCACTGTTACCTGTATCAATCGCAAGAAGCATCGTGTATCGAACTTTAGAAGAAAATTAATTTACAACTTCTACTCCCTTCCAAAAAGCTATTCGGTCTTTAATTACTTTGGCTGCTTCTTTTGGTTCCGGATAATACCATGCCGCATCAGGGTTTTCTTTACCATCTACTGTTACGTTGTAGTAAGATGCAATTCCTTTCCAGGGACAAACCGTATTAGAAATTGATTCAGAAAAAAATTCTTTTTTAATAGCATCTTCCGGGAAATAGTGATTGCCCTCTATCACCACGGTGTCATCACTCTCTGCTATTACTTGTCCATTCCAAATTGCTTTCATAATATTTATATTTATGTACAATTCATCAACCCCAACCCAACCCTTATTGTTCCTAAACTCTATTGAATACGAGCAATTGTTGCTGAACTGACAATTAGTAATCTGTTTTAATGGTCTTATTCAAAGGAAGTCCCAACTGATAGCGAATGTCTTCATCCCGGGTTTCATCCGCCACATCCAATCCGTACTTTATTTTCTTAGGATCATCATAAACCATCGTTCCGAATATCCGATCCCAGAATGAAAAGATATTACCAAAATTGGTGTCGGTCCATGGCCGTTCAAAGTGATGATGGAACTTATGCATATTGGGTGTAATGAAAACCAGACTTAGTGTTTTATCCAGCCACCTGGGCACATTAATATTGGCGTGACTGGTGTATGTAAAAAAAATAGTACTAAATCTATAAAATAAGTAAAATGCAATTGGCGCACCCAAAATAACAATAGCGATAAGGGCAAAAACTTCTCGAAGAAAATAATCACCCGGATGATGGCGGGTGCCTGTGGTGGCATCCACCTTGGTGTCACTGTGATGAACCATGTGAAACTTCCACATCCACTTTACCCGATGAAGCAGATAATGCGCTACATATTGAGCCACAAAATCCAAAAACATCACCGCTAAAAGCAGCTCGAGCCAGATGGGCCAATCCACGAAGTATAACAACCCAATCTTATGGGCGTCCATCCAGGCAAAAATGCCTACTGTAAGAACTCCAAACAGAAGATTGATGACGAATGTAAAAAGAAGAAATACCAGGTTGGCTCCATCGTGCTTTAACTTGCTGTACGAATGTCTGGCGAGCGGGTAATTTCCTTCCAGCACCCAGCATACCACAAGGCAGGTGACCACCCATGCTAATCTTTGCCAGGTGGGCATGGTCTCAAAAAACAATAGAAATGATTCCATCGTGATTAGTGCTCACTAAAATACAATTTTTTAAAGAAATAATGAGAAGAGAAAGAATGCTGACATAAGGTTGTCATGTGAGTTAGCGATTTTAGCATTTCAATTAACAAAGACGATTCAAACTGATGGCGGAACCTCTAAAATATTTATACAATCCAGAGTTTTTTGAATACCTGTGCGTGGTGTTGAAAAAGACAATCCCCAATTTTGATCGCAATCGATTTATCCATGCTGTCTTTGACACCGAGTGGCCGGATCTGGAACTCAAACAACGGACACGGAAAGTAACATTGGCGTTGCACCTAATTTTACCAAAGGAGTTCGATAAGGCGGCTGAATATTTAGTTGACACATCAAAGCGCTATCTGGAAGAAAAGTATGATAAACCGATCTACCCCCTCATATTCCTTCCTGACTATATTGAGGTATATGGACTGGATCACTTTGAGCAATCTATGGATGCGCTGGAACAAATCACACAACTGATCAGCGCTGAATTTGCTATTCGTCCATTCATTATACACTACCCTAAAAAGGCCATACAAAGAATGCAGCAGTGGTCTAAACACAATAATCATCATGTCCGCAGGCTCGCCTCAGAAGGTTGTCGCCCCAGATTACCGTGGGTGATGGGGCTACCGGCTTTCAAAAAAGACCCTTCTCCTATTCTTCCTATTCTGGAAAATTTGAAAAAAGACAAATCAGAATACGTAAGAAGAAGTGTGGCCAACAATCTCAATGACATTGCTAAAGATCACCCGGATATAGTGCTTAAGATTGCCAGGCAGTGGAAAGACATCAGCCCCGAAACCAATTGGATACTCAAACACGGAAGCCGAACTCTTTTAAAACAAGGCCAAACCGAAGCATTGAATTTTCATGGGTTCAATCCCAATATGAAAACACAGGTGACTGATCTCAAAATGGATAACAAAAAAATCAAAATTGGACAGACCGGAGAGTTTGCGTTCAATGTAGCCAATCAGGAGAAAAAGAAATCCAACCTAAGAATAGAATACGCCATTACATTTCTAACCTCCACGGGCAAGTATTCAAAAAAAGTATTTAAAGTAAGTGAGAAAGAATTTCTACCGGACGAAAAAATAAATTTTGTGCGCAAACAGAGATTCACTGATTTTACCACAAGAAAGCATTTTCCTGGCAAGCACAAACTGGAGGTGATAGTAAACGGAAAAACGAAAAATAGTTTAGATTTTCATCTCATAAAAACCTGATTCCGACTTTTCCACCCCACCACATTTTTAATTCATTGCCATTGGTAAAACTGTGGGTTTTGATAATTGAGGGGGTAAAGTCAGTAAATAAAGTAGGGTTTTCAGTATAAGACGGATCAGAAAGGTAGCCATTGAGTGTAGCACCAGCAGTTATCGAAAACTTCCTGGCTACCTGAAAATCAAATCCCAGGTACAATTTATTAAGCAGACTTACTGAATTAGTGAAGCTGCCCTTGTTCACCTGATTAACAGTAAGGTCAACATTCAAATACAACCACTTTGTAAGTTGTGGAGCTGTTCCTACTCCATATCCAAACGTCCAAATATTTTGCTGGTCAGGGTTTAAAGAACCTGGGTTGACAGAACCATCAAAACTTTCAGGCTTCATACCCGCTTGTAGGATATTATAAAATTGCCTTACTCCCGTTCTGAAAGCGGCATTGACATAAAATATCTCATCTGCCGAAAATTCAATCTTGTGATAGCCCTTACTTACAATGCTCATCAGTCCAAGCGGAACGCCTCTTATACTATCTGCATAATTAATAAGCCCGATTTGCCCACCATGAATATTGTGTGCGTAATTCACAAGGCCTGCTACTTGGGTGCCATACATCTGATGTGTGGCCACGTTAAACAAACCTGCAATTTGTGCCCCTTTATAATAACTGGGCTGAACATTAAAAAGTCCGGCTATCTGTGCGCCTTCGGAAGCCCGGCCATTCACATTGAACAAGCCGGCAAACTGACCTGCTTTTACGGAGTCAAGATTGGCATTGAACAAGCCGGCAAATTGCCCTCCCTCAACTTTTTTCCGTGTCAGGTTTCCCAGGCCCGCAAACTGTCCTCCACTCGTTCGTCCGCCTACCGTATTGAACAACCCGGCAAACTGAGCATAGGATACATCTCCTCTATCGATATTAAATAGTCCTCCAAATTCTGCCTTGGTAGTACCCATCGAAAAACCTCCTAATATGTTCAATGAGTATCCATTAATTACGTTTCCGCTGAGTTTGTGGTTCGTTCCAACAAAGGGAACAAAGGATACCTGAAAGTCGCGGTAAATAGGATCTTTAATATTTTTGACGTTCACATCCCCCCGCTTTTTGGAGAATATATTTTTAGAAAAAATTTCTTCTTGTAAAAATTCACGGAAGGTTCTTTTACTAGCAGTTACGGGTTCTGGTCGTACCACAGGAGGCCGTACAGCTATCGGACCTGTTACCACCGTTACAGTATCTTCCGCTGGTTGGGTTTGAGCAATAACATAGTTTTCTGGCAACATCACCATATTGATAAACTGTATTCCTGGCCCCAGCACGATTAAGGTATCTAAAAATGCCCGCTTACTAAAATGCAATTCTGCCGATTGATCGGGATTGTCCAATACAATTTGGAAAAAGCCAAACTGATCTGTGATCGTAGCGGTCAATGATTTTTTATTATAAACACTTACTTCATCAATTTTTTCGCCAGTAGCTCCATTGGTCACGTATCCCGTTATTGTGACCGTATTGTTTACAATTTCTTTTTTAGTAGGGGCGGGAGCCTTCGTGAGAATAATATAATTTCCTTTCCCTTTGGTTAAAATTGATTCTCCAAAAAATCCATTGAGTATCTCTCTTACCGATTTGTTTGTATAGTCGCTGCTCACTACATGATTGGAGTTGAGAATGGAAGGACTGTAAGAAAAAGTAAAGTTTCCTGCCTGTGAAAGTTGACTCAGCGCTGACTCTATTGGCACACCTCGAAATGTGACTGAAACTTTTCTCTCTAATGGGGGAATGTTTTGGCTCCAACCAATTGAGTAAGAAACGAAAGACAAGAAGGACAGGGTGAGTAGAATTTTTTTCATACTATCAGTTTCCACAACCATTGCCATTTAATACATAGTCTTCACCTTCTCTGGTTACTGTTAACTTCAGGGTCTCCGCAATAATTTCAACTATATCTTCCAGCCTTTCATTTTTGAAAGCCACATTCAATCGGCAGCCTTTAATTGCCTCGCTTGAGAGTCGTATCTGAGCTTCATAAACAGAGTTCAAGTCTTTTACAATAGTCTCCAAATCAGCATTCCTAAAACTGAATATTCCGGTTTTGTAGGCCAGACGATTTGTGTCGGTCTTTAACAGTCTTGCAAAAGATTGATTGGCCTTATGATATACTCCCGTTTCTCCCGCCACCAAATTGAGTCCTGTATCTTTTAAAGTGTAGAAGGCCACCTCTCCTGTTTCCACATATACTTCTATTGTTGGGCTATCAGGAAAAGCGCTGACATTAAAAGTGGTTCCTATATCTTCAATAATTACTCCATTGGCTTCAATGATAAAGGGTTTATCCTCCTGATGCTTGACTTCAAAAAATGCCTCTCCTACCAGCGCTATTTTTCGTTGATTGCTCCTTGTGTTGTAAACATACTTAAGGGAACTGCTCTTGTTGAGCACCGCCAAACTTCCATCCGGTAAAGTGTCTCGCACTATTTCCTTTTGAGCAACAATGGTAATAACCTGATCGGGAACATTCATCCACTGATAAGCAATGTAACCCACCCCTGCAGTCACAAGTAATACAGCGGCAATACGTAGCGCATTCCAATACTGTTGGAGTCGAATTATTTTGGGTTTGGCCATTTTAGACTTCACCCTAAGCCATGCCTTATCCGCATCGTATGCCTGGGTGGTTTTTACCAATTTTGCTCTCTCAAAAATCAATTTGAAATGGTTGAATTGATTTTTGTTGGAATCGCTAATAGCCACCCACTCCTCTACCTGAGTGCGCTCTTGCTCTGAAGCTTCCCCGGAAAGGTACTTTCCAATTAAATCATCAATATGGTCAAACTCTTCTCTCAACCCATTCAATTAATAAACCCGTTCATTAGTATAATGAGTATAGGCAAATACTCTTTCAGTTCTTCCCTCATTATTTTTAACGCCTTTCCAATTTGATTCTCCACAGTCTTTATCGAGATATTCAATTGTTCCGCAATCTCTGCATACTTCAATTCTTCAAAACGACTCATTTTAAACACCAGCCGACATTGCTCCGGAAGTACCATCAACGCATCGCCTATTTTTTGATCCAATTCCGAGGAAATTACTGACTGAGATACAGACTCATGGCTGGAATCTGAAATATAAAGAGATTCCTCTTCGTGCTTCTTTTTTACTTTCGCATGCTTTATTGCATTGAGGCAACTGTTGCGAACAGCTCTGTAGAGATAAGATTTTAGCGAAGTCTCAATAGTAATATCCTCTTTCTTTTCCCACACGGTAAGAAAGGTCGCTTGAACTACCTCTTCCGCTTCATCACGATCGAGGAGAAAAGTATAGGCATAGTTACACAGTGGTTGATAGTGCGACTTGAAAATCATCTCAAAAGCGGTTTCGTTCCCCTCTTTAAATGCCTTAAAACGGTCGATTTCCGCTATTTCCACTGGATGAATTTGGTTTTCCAGCGTAATTTACGTTTTTGAGGCATTTAGGTTTAAGACAACTCAAAAAGATAATACCCCTATACCGATTTGATTTCTAAGACCAGAAATAGAAATCCGATGGCCAAAGGAGGGCAAAACACCTAATCCCCTTGTCATCGGATTAAATCAAAAGTGAAAACTTAATTCAGTGCATCAAACTGATAAATTTTCAAGAGGCCGTTATTTTCATTTACCGTCACTTCCAGGTCGTTGATCAATCCATTCCGGATGTCATATACCCAGCCATGAATAAATGGGCTTTTAGATTTGTTCCATGAGTTTTGAATGATAGAGGTTTTTCCCAAATTATAAACCTGCTCTATTATATTAAGCTCTATGAACCTGGCTTCTTTCTTTCCTTTATCTGGAATTGCATCCAGCTCTTTTTGATGAAATCGATAAACATCTTTGATGTGCCTGATCCAATTGTCTATTAGTCCAAATTGCTGATTGCTCATGGCTGCCCTTACACCCCCACATCCATAATGACCACACACAATCACATGTTGTACATCCAAAACATTTACTGCATAGTCCAATACACTTAGCATGTTCATATCCGTGTTCACGACCATGTTTGCAATATTGCGGTGCACAAATACCTCCCCGGGAGGCGCTCCAATAATTTCGTTTGCCGGTACCCGGCTATCTGCACATCCAATCCACAACACAGGTGGTTTTTGTCCTCCTGCCAATTTGCTAAAGTATTCCGGATCGCTCGAGATCATCTTCTCAACCCATGCCTTATTATTTTGTAATAACTTATTATACAGTTCCATTTAGTTTAGTTTGTTTGTTTTGTTGCCAATAATTCATTCACTTCTTTTGAGCCTTTATTTTCAAGATTTTCAGTCAACCAGAGGGTCGCTTTTTCGAAATTCTCGAAGCATTGGGATTCAGGCACGAGTGCTGGAATGATTCCTATTTTTTTGAATTGTTCCTTTACATTTTCACGAAGCCCACTGAACAATACCCAGGTGTTTTTACTATTCAATTCACGAATAACATCCATCAATGCATACATGCCCGATTGGTCTGCAAATGAAAGGTGTTTGAATCGAAATACCACTGCTTTCATATTTGGATTCTTATTGTATTGTTCCTGGAATTTTGAGGAAAATCCAAAGAAAAGTGGTCCATGAAACTCCTGAATAAATACCTGATCTCCATGATGCCCTTCATTTACTTCTTTCAGTTCTTCATCACTGTCTGGATGGCCGTTGGCTGGGTCTATCGTACTCGATTCCTGTCCTTGTTCGGCTGAACGCTTCACAAAGAATAGGGCAGACAAAACCAGGCCTACTCCCACAGCCCACAACAAATCAACAAATACCGTCATTAGTACCACGGCAATTTTAACAATTGCATCAGCCTTTGGCACTTTCAATATATCGCCCAGCCCTTTGTAATCAATAATGCCAATACCTACTGTTATTAAAATACCTGCTAACACTGCCAATGGTATCTCAGCTGCATACTTTCCTAAGCCCAATAAAACGATTAATAAAAATAATCCATGAACAACTCCAGAAATTCTTGTTTTTCCTCCCGACCTTACATTTACTACAGTCCTCATTGTTGCTCCTGCCCCTGGTATACCACCCACCAAAGCAGACATCATATTACCAAGTCCCTGCCCAATCAATTCTCGGTTACTATTGTGTTTTGTCTTTGTAATATTATCCGCCACCACTGATGTAAGCAGGGAATCGATCGAGCCTAAAGCGGCAAGGGTAATTGCCGGAATAATAACCAAGCCCAGATTTGACATATTCAAACCACTGAATATTCCAAAATTAATATGTGGTAATCCCGCGGGTATATCTCCTATTTTGGGAATGTCCATAACAACAAATTGCGGAATCAATGATACAGCAATTAAAGCCACCAATGTACTGGGCACTGCTTTAGTGATGCGTGGAAAAATATATATGATCGCAATGGTAAGCAATCCTAACATAAATGCAGCCCGATTCATATTTTGAAGTGGCGTCATTATGTTTACAAATACATCCACAATTTTATTTGGAGAAGAGTGGCCAACCAGAGGGAAAAGTTGTAAAAAAATAATAATCAATCCAATACCACTCATAAATCCGGAAACAACCGGATAGGGAATGAATTGCACCATTTTACCAACTTGAGTGAGGCCAAAAACTATTTGTAGTACTCCAGCCATAAAAAAGGTGAGCAATACTAAAGCCAGGCCAATCTCGGGGTTGGGTGCCTGGGCCATGGCGGTAGCAGCAATCAAAGAGGACACAACTGTCATTGGGCCCGTTGGTCCACTTATCTGTGTTTTTGTTCCTCCAAAAATTGCCGCCACAATTCCAATAGCAATGGCGCCATACAAACCTGCTTCGGCACCCAAACCAGATTGAACTCCAAAAGCCATTGCGAGAGGGAGCGCAACTATACCAGCGGTAACACCGCCAAATAAATCACCCTTTATTGTTCTTGTATCAAGTAACTTCATGAAATTAAATTTTTTGACGCACCTATCTCCAGCGAGATTTTCTAAACTGGAGATTGTGCATCGGAAATAAATCCAGATACTGCTGTATCCTTTATTTTTAAAGTAGAAATAAGCTAAGGATGGTATTCCATCCAGATGACTTATCTTTTAGGAGGGGGTGAGCTAATTTCTTTTTGATAGGGTGCGTAGGTTTCAATATGAAATACCAATGGGACAATGTACACATCAGGACTAAAATTCATTTCATTCAATAAATCTTTAGCACTGTCATCATCATCCTCAATCAGCATTCTTGAATTGACACTCCTGGTTTTTTTGTTATCACTCGAATTGTCCGTGTTGTTATCATCTGACAGAAGCATGACTATTTGTTCCTGAGATGCTTCAATCGGGGTAGTTTGCGTAGCCACAAAATAAAAGCCAAAAACCAGCATAAGGGCATAAATAAACAGCCCAACTGTTAAAACTTTATGGATTTTCAATTTCATGAACGCCAAATATAACAATTTACTTTCGAACTGGGTATTTTTTGACCACTTCTTCAGTAACGATATAAATCACCATTTGTTCAAAAAAACAATTATAACACTACTTAAGTTGCCACTAAAAGAGTCATATAGCTTTTAGGCACAGTCGTCTGGTTAGTAGTAACCCGTTTAAATTGTTGCTTGTGCTGAGGCCCTGGGAGACCCAAATAGGGCCAGAAGAGAGCAAACAATTTTCATTGAAATGATATCCTTTGGCCCCAACCAATGTGTTTATTAAGGAATGAATCCCTATTCACAGCATAGGGGAAAGGAAAGAGCGGAAAGGTTGTTTCAAGATGCGCATAGTTAAAACAAGAGCATCACAAAATAAATAATTTCATGAATTCAAATCAATAGGACTTATTTAAAAATTCGGCATGTAATAAAAGTGCTATCCAAAAAACTTAGCGGGATATATAACTTCGGATATTGAGTCTGTTCAATTTAGGGTAACAAAACATTTAATGAATTTATGTTCCTAGGGAAATTGTTAAGCGTCCTGAACAAAAATCGAGTACAGGTTGCGTGATCCACGGCTCCAAGCATAAGCACTATTTTGGAATTACTGGTAAAATAAGTTTGGAGGGATATTTTTTAGAGTGATGAATTATATTTACAGCAGATATTAAATTTTTCTCTGTGGCAATTTCTGTCCCCGTGTTGGGGTTGGGGTCATAATGTGGCGCTTTACTGCTCGTAATCTGCACTCTGATGCGATGGCCTTTTTTGAAAAGATTGGCCGTATAAAGCTGTCCTATCTTTATTTTATAAACCTCACCTGGCTTCATCAGTTCCTGTTTGTCAAAACCATTTCTATATCGCATTCTTAAGTATCCGGCATCCATTCCGGAAAGGTTGATGGACTTACCATCCGGATAAACATCCGTAAGTGTTATTGAAAAGTCTGTGTCTTTGGCGGAGGAACTTACAAAAAGCTCAGCCACTACTTCCCCCACCACCGTTAAGTCATCTTTCAATGGTGCCGAAGTGTATACAAGCACGTCTTTTCTGATTTCATTATCTCTTTGATCATAAGGGTATGATTTCTCAAAAGAAATATCCCATAAGGGGTTAGCAGGATCAAAAACATAACTGTCACTTTGTTCCTGTCCCGGCACTTCATTGCTCAATATGCCATCGGCTTTACTCACCGTAGCATTACCTGTGCTGTGCAAATAAAAATCAGTGGATATGGCTCTGCTTAAAGGCCATTCTTTTCCAGCCAGCCATTTATTCTCACCCATCACAAAAATGCTTACTGGCGGCAATTTACTTTGATTAGGAATTTCCTTTAAATGTTCATCAAACCAGTTGAGCAGTTCACTATCATAATCCAACCCGGCAGATTCATAAAACTCCATTTCTCCAAAATGAGTCTTTCGTGTATTCAAAGAAGTATGATTCCAGGGGCCTAAAACGAGCTTGGTGTTTTTCTTCGCAGTTTCACTGGCCGCCTCTTCCTGTATTTTTTGGTAAGCAAGTGAAGCCCCTCGTGGCCCATATCCGGCATCGTACCAGCCACTTAAAAGAAAAACAGGAATTGTAAATTTTGTAAAATCATCTTCCACATTCACAAAATCCCACCATTCGGTTTGATCCGGGTGCTGAAGCCACTCATAATATTCTGGAGCATATTTTTTAAGTATAGGTAAATCGATCAACGGTCTATAGGAATACCATTTTCTTCTGTTGCTGTTAACCCAATCTTCCTCTGCTTTTACATCATCCCATGTGCCCGAGGTATCGTTTGCTTTCTTTCGTTTGTCAGCGACAATATAAGGCATGAACCAATCTAACCAGGGCATAGAAAAAGCTCCTCCATAATAAAAAAAGTGATGACTGCTGATGGGTGTCATCTCTGGTGCAGCAGCCACAAGATGTAGAGGCATTTGCGACATGGCCAGCCACTGTACTATCCCTGGATAAGATCCCCCATAAGTCCCCACCTTCCCATTGCAATAAGTGGAGGTTCCCACCCATTCAATTACATCGTATCCGTCATTCTTTTCATTCTTGTACGCCACAAATTCACCTTCGCTTCTGTATCTCCCTCTTACGTCAACTAAAAAAACCATATAGCCCTGCTTGGCTGCCTTAAGCGGAAACTCGGCATAGGCATCATAGTCATCAATCCCATAAGGGGTACGATAAACAATAGCCGGAAATTTTCCCGGTTGATCGGGTCGGTAAACGATTGCTCCCAACTTCACACCATCTCGCATGGGAATCATTAGTTCTTCGCGAACTATATTCTGAGGGTGTTGCGCTTGCAATCTCATGGAAATCAATAGCAGGATGGGGAAAATTTTTCTCATAAGGCATGGATTTGTGTGTAATTTAATTCATAATGGAATACGTTCCACATTCTTCTTTAATTCCTGTTTGTCTACAGATTCAGCTGGTTATCGATTGTTTTGAGGTTTTTTTTAAAATGCTTGTCATTGGCGAGGGAATTGTAATCCCAATCAAAGAAAATCTAAAACCTTACAATTATGATTAAGAAAGTAATTATCGTTTTGTCTATGGCTGGAATTTTAGGCGCCTGTGATTTTAATCCCGGGGAAAAAGAAAAATTAAGAAGTGAATTGGATTCGCTAAAGATTGAGCTATCCACCAATCAGGAAATGGCCAGCACATTAGAACAAGTAGGAGTATTGATGGACTCCATTGATGTGAGCCGTAATGTGCTTCGTACCAGTATGCTTGAGGGCACCTCCTATGACGAGTATGCCAGAAGAATGGAAGACCTTCACGAACATGCTAAAAAAACGCAGGCCAAAATTGATGAATTGGAAAACGCTGTGAAGTCTTCCAGGTCAGCAGCCAACAATTACGCCTCTGCATTAAAGAAACTAAAAGCAGAGCTTAAATCGACCAACGAAGAAATGATTGCCCTTCAGACACAGGTGGATCGTTACAGAAATGAAAATGAAAACCTGGTACACACAATAGACTTACAAAAGGCTGAGTTAGCAGACAAGCTTCAACAACTCAGTTCATCTCAAGACGAGATTGCCAATCTTGAATTGAACATCAACCAGATGCTGGCCCAATCCAAAATTGATGAAGCCGAAGCTTACTACCTTCGTGCGGAAGCCATGGAAATGGCAGCCAACCGCACACACTTTGCCCCTCGCAAAAAGAAAGAAACGAGAAAAGAAGCATTGGAACTCTATCGATTGGCCTCCTTCTACGGAAAAGAAGAAGCGAAGTCTAAAATAGAGGAGTTGGAAGAGAAGATTTAGACTTTGAAAAGGTCCAAAAGTAAACCCAGGGTTGTTTCCAATCCTGGGTTTAGTTTTTTACTGCGCGATCTGAGCGATCTTACTCAACGGAATGGTATTGGCCAATGATTGAATCTCGTTCTCATTGGTATCCTCCATTTCAATAGTAAACAATGTATTGTTCAATGGAATCTGAAGTGTGTATCCTGTTTTACCTGTCGTTTCGTTTTCATTTTTATTCAACACCGATTTGTATCCCTGTATCTTCACCACCTTTTGCGTTCCGTCTCCGGAATTCCCAATGAAAGGAATGGCCAGTATTGCATTGATAGAATTGATAAGAGGTGAGTTGTTAATCACATCAATACTGCTGCCCCCTTGCTCTCCATAAGAACGATGAACGAACAACCCTGTCGCCATCCCCGCACCACCTGTCACATTATCATCCTTCTCGTTGTAGGTGGCCGTGCCCAACTTTGTAGGAAGTTCTTTTAAAATTTCCTTTCCGATTACTATGTCCAATTCGTGTAAAGCCTGCTGAAGAGCAAACCTCGTATTTTCTAAATCGCCTGAGTTATAAGAAGATTTTGCTGAAGCAATATTTTTATCAAAGTCCTGCGCCACAACAGCTATTGAACAAGAGATAAGAATTATAAAAGTTGATATTTTTTTCATCGTTAGCATCATTTAAAATTTATTGTTCACCAAGTGTTGCTTTAATCCCATCCACATCTACAGCTTCTGCGGCTTTCATCATGTCCGGTTCACTGGCAAAATTTACACCCTCAAACACAATCAAAGAAGACTGTCCTAATGGCACGCTCAGTTTATATCCACTACCTTCATTGTACTCTATTATAGCCCGATGTCCTTTTAGCTTTGTTTGCTTCCAATTTTGTTCTCCCCCCGTAGTTTGTGAATATCCTCCGCTAGACAAATACATATTCACTGCCGACATCATCATGGAGTTGTTGGCTACCATGATCCTGAACTCTTTATCATCATTATCATTATACTCTCGCTGAATAGTCAACCCTACCCAACCAAACCCGGTACTTGTTACCTGATCCGCAGAGGCATCCTTCTTGAGTCCACTTATTGATTCTGGCAGTGAGTTCAGTATTTTATTTCCTATTTCCATTTCCACACCCAGCATGGCCTGCTGTACAGCATAACGCGCCTCTCCATATTTACTGGATTTGTATGAGCTCTGTGCATCGGCAATGTTCTGCATTACATCTGGAGGGGTAGTGATTAAACCACCACCTGTTTTGTTACCTGGATTATTTCCAGGCGCACCCGGATCCCCTGGGTTATTGGTGTTTTTGTCATCCCCCAATCCAAGCTTTTTTTCCAGTGCATTTTCTGCTTTTTGTGATGCCTTCTGCTTGATCTTATTCAGGATTTGCGCGGAGGCAGGCACCAACCCAAGTGTAAAGGCCACCCCAATTATTAAAAGATGCTTTATCATAATAAGTGATTTTATTATATCAAAGTTAATAAAATAGTACAATCCTATTTATAGCAATTGTATTGTCGAATAAGACATTAATTTGCAGGATTAACCGCTACCACAATAGTTTTGGCCATATGAAAAACTATAAAAAATACTTTATCATCTCCGCACCTCCGGAAGACATTTTTCTTGCTCTTACCAACCCTGCCACCATTCAGTTGTGGTCAGGGGAAGAGGCGGAAATGTCAACAGAAGCAGGCTCAGAATTCGCTCTTTGGGAAGGCAGTATTACTGGTAAAAACCTGGAATTTGTGGACGGAAAAAAGATAGTCCAGCAATGGTACTTTGGAGATCAAAAAGAGGATTCCATTGTTACTATTATTTTACACGAACACGAGAATGGAACATCTGTGGAATTACGGCACATCAACATACCAGACGAAGCCTTTGAGGACATTGTAGGTGGATGGAATGAAGTATACTTTGGCTCTCTTAGTGATTTTTATGATGAATAGAAAGCCATTTGGTCAGCCATTTTAAGAACAACTTCTTGTCTGTTACTCCTTGCCAAATGTAGTCAAGGAGACTCTTACGAGGATTGTTGAGTATTATCATTTTAAAAATAAATACCTCAAAATAAGATCTTCTCTTTGATTTCTAGGCAAATCCTCTGTAATTAAAATATAAAGCATACATTGTTCTTACAGACAGTACAATTTATTAAAAGCAATTCCCTACATTCATATTGTGGCTGTTTTCCAACCACATTTTTCGCTTCACTGTTTCAATAATGATGATACATAAAATTACAAATACCATGAGAACCAAAATAATCCGTATCGCCACGTTCGTTCTATTTATTGTTTTCTTAGGTTGTGCTCAAAATGAAAATGATTCAAATGCTTCGGAACATTTGTTAAATAACTTATCCGAAAGATTTAAGCAAAATGATTATGTTAAAGTTGCAGACATGGGCTTTGTAAACCCACACGAACAAATTGGTAAAAATGTAGAGGATCTCTTTCAAAAAATGATTAAGCATCCCTTATACGAAGAAATAAGTGAATTGCCTTATAATGAAACAGCCCCAACTTTAGGAATTAAGGATCCTAAAAAATTACTTCTGGCTAAGGCAATGTGTACTGAAGTTCTGAATAGTGAGGGGTATTCAATTCTTGAGAAGCAACTTGATGATATGAATTCTTGGCTTAGTAAATACGCATTAAATTCCGAAGGAGTAATTACTTTGTTTAACGATGCGGAAAAGGATAAAGCATTAACGTTCCTGGAACATGAACTAATTAAATTGCAACTTCAAGAAGTGACAACAGCAAAGACTTACTCTCAGATTCAAGATATAAGCTCAACTACAGAGTTTGAGATATACAATTCCCAATTACCCGATAACGATAAGTCTAAACTGTTAGTCCTTAATAGCGTGATAAGGAATGTTTTCAATAGACTAACTCCTCAAATAGGTAAACTTAACGTCCCACCTATTCTTTTTTCCGAGGATCCAATTTTTTTGCAAACTGCAGGGACAGAATATGTCGTTGTAGGGGTCGTTTTACTTATTGCTGCTGTAAATGGTTGGATAACGGCTTATAATAATCCTAATTGTACTGCCCCTTGCATAACAGCCGCTGCCGCTATTGCGTGGGGTTACATAGGTGTTGACTATCTTAGTGAAAGAAGACCAGATGAGCTATAATTAATAAAAGTTTGAGACTATTTTTCAGTTATGTCATTTTCATCCTTGCTTGCTCATCCGCTTGTGGGCAGGCTACGAAAAGGGAGCTCCCTTTTGGGATATTCACCATGGCTGGCAACAGTGCGGGAAGAGATAGAAATATAAACTCCCTTGTAAATAATCAGGTCGAAGAGTTTAGGCATGGCTATGTAGCCACTGGATTTTACAAGTTCATCAAGTTAAAGAACGACTCTATTCAAGGCTATATTCGATATCTAAAAGTTGATCTTGCATATTTCGCATTTAGATCTGGCACCTTTGACATCGGCAATGGAAATCTTGCAAGACTTGGCTCTGGAACAACAGACCTTTCGGTAATTTTGCCATTGTCGTTCAAAGTAACATCTGAAATTGAAGGTTATATTGCTGCTGGTCCTTATCTAAGCTACAGGTATGAAAGAATCGTCACTCCTACCCAGACAGCATCTGCCATAGGGCGGGGAACTGCATTCCGGCTGGGATATGCGGTTGAATTTGGTTTCAAGACCCTTAGTGGTTCCGCAATTGGAACCCGTTTAATGGTTGAATTAAACAACAACGATTACCCGTTATCCTCTGCTGGCATCTTCTTTGCTTTCTTACCAACAAGCAAAACAAGAATTAAATAGTGTGTAATTGCCACCCGATCTAATCAGCCTACATGAGAAAACAAGGTCAGTGATCTACTAATCTTAACTCGTGGCGATGTTTAGTCTCGATTCAAAACTTGAATTATGGTTCCTTGTGTTTATTCAACTTTTTATTGCGATTATTTGTCCACTTGCGCTTTACATAGGCTGGGGTGGGGACACACCATGGGTCTTTACAGTATTCATCTTCCTATTCCCACTGTTCACCACTGAGCATTACTTGTGTCGGTCTAAAAAGTGTAAATATTTCATAGGGTTTTTCTCAATCTCTTTTTTCCACTTTCTTTCGGGATTTGGGTTATTCACTGACATTGAATATAAAACCATTGTAGTCATACTACTCATTAATTCAATAATTCTATCAATCCCATGGGTTTTGTACGTTACAATTAAAGATACATTCAAGCTACATTTTGCCCTTCTCTTTTTATCAACGACTTGGTTGGCGCTGGAATACTTAAATGCACAGATCAATATTTTAACTCCTTGGTATAATTTAGGAAACTCTTTGGCTGGCTCCATCCAATTAATTCAGTGGTATGAATTTACTGGGGTTTCAGGTGGAACTTTTTGGATTTTATTGACAAACATTCTCTTATTCTATTCGTTTCAAATGTTGTTAAAAAACAATCTCAAATATTTTTTTTCAGGGCTTGCCCTCTTGCTAATTTGCTTCATAGTTCCTCCTGTAATTTCCAGTAAGATTGAGTTTTTTTATAATGGAGAAGAGCGCGAGGTATTGGTAATTGATACTAATAACCATAAAGACACCTCACTCATGAGAATAACTTTCAATGAACTTTTACTAGCTAGCAAAAAATATATTTCTGATCAAACTTCGTATATCGTTTGGCCAGAAGGTGCACTTGGAATTGAAATTGATGAGGATCGTATTGAAACGAGTTCCATTGTAAGAAGGATAAAACAAATATTGGTCTCTGATAAAACATCCTTTATTGGTGGATTAACTTTAGCTAATGATGAAAGGCTCTTTAACGCAGCCATTATAATTAGTCTTAATGAAAATTATTTATATATAAAACAGAAGCTAGTTCCATTTTCGGAATTTAATCCTCTACCAATTTTTCATCAGCTAAAAATTCTCAGACTGGAAGGTTTGAAATATAGCACTCGCTACAACAATATTAAACCAAACCAACCCGTAAGTATTGCCATTTGTTATGATGCGCTTTTTGGAGAATTACTTTCAGAAAACTGCTTGAAATCTGAAGGTCAGATTATCGCAATTCTTTCCAATGAAGAATGGACACAAGGGGCTTCTAGAGGTCTTTTGCAAATTGCTTCACTGCGCGCTATTGAAACCAGAAAATACATCATTCGATCCACAAATAGTGGCTTCACCTCAATGATAGATCCGTACGGATCTATCATTGGGTTACCTAAATCAAATGAACGTATTATGGCATCCAAATTTAAGGTAATCCCAAATGGCCATGTGACTTTCTATATGCTCCATGGAGACATTATTGGTCAGATCTCAACTATTTTGTTTATAATTCTGATATTATTTTTTGTTCTTAGAAAATTGAGTTTGTAAGTCACTCGTTAATGCTCCTTCTTGACACAAGAATACATATCCAAATACTATCATGGAGTCCAAAAAAAAGAGTCTATTGTTTCAATTATTCTTCATCAAAAAGGAACATCGGTGGAATTACGTCACACCAATATCCCTGACGAAGCGTATGAAGATATCGTAGAGGGCTGGAATGAAGTATGGCTCTCTTAGTGATTTCTATGATGAGTAATCAAATAAAAAAGCCTGACTCAATTAATTGAGCCAGGCCTCCTTTTTAAGAAAAATTGAAATTATTTCTTTAGCGTTGGGTAAGTAATTCCCAACTGCTCCATGTAGCTCCCATACTTGGTTTCATCATAATAAAACTTCTCTAATTCAGGCCTGAATTCTTTCATGATCTTTTCATTCAAGTGAATAGCCGGCTTGTCTTCTTTGCTGATCATAGGCTGATATTTTATTTTACTTGACTGCTCCTCTCTAAAATACTTCCAGGCACTTTCTACAAGTTCTGGCTTGGTCAACAAATCAAGTATCGTCATAGCCTGTACCTTGGCGCCCGCTACTACTCCTTTGTGAGCAATAGGTGTGGCCATTGCTATTGCATTAGACCAATGATGACCCTGTAACCCCGGGATATTAGACGGATAACCTAATGTGATCGTAGGCACCTTCCATGAAATGTCTCCAATATCATCTGAGCCACCACTTTGAGGAGTTGTTACCGGTCCTCCAAGTTCACCTATCTTCATCGGCATTCCATCCGTATCTCTCTTGGAATTCACCTCCTTTTGTACCGCTTTCGCCAGCATTTGATCTTCATTCGTCCAGGTAGGCAATCCAACAGTTTTAATATTTTCATACATCGTTGTTGCCACCGTTTTATTATAATGACGAGGCCATGCCGAACCCAAGATCCTTTTTTCCACAGTAGTGTTGGTCATCATGGCAGCACCTTCTGCCATCTTATTTCCTTTCTCATATAGCTCCATAATTTCAGGATAAGTAATCTGACGGAAGTAGAACCAAATGGAGGCTTGAGAAGGAACAACGTTGGGTTGATCCCCTCCATTGGAAATAATATGATGCGACCGTTGCAATGGATCCAGGTGCTCGCGCTGATATTGCCATCCTGCACTCATCAATTCTACCGCATCAGCAGCACTGCGACCTCTCCATGGCGCTCCTGCAGAGTGAGCCGATTCTCCGTTAAAGGTATACTCTACAGATATCAATCCTGTTCCGGATGCTTCGCCCCACGACACTCCCAAATTTGAACTTACGTGTGTAAACAGACACACATCTACATTATCAAAATAACCATCACGTGTAAAATATGCTTTTGTACCTAGCTGCTCTTCCGCAACTCCTGGCCACAATACTAATGTGCCCGGTATTTTGTCGCGCTCCATAATTTCTTTCACGGTGATGGCTGCCAGCACATTCAAAGGCACACCAGAATTGTGCCCTTCTCCATGGCCTGGCGCTCCTTCAATAATAGGATCATGATACGCCACTCCTGGTTTCTGAGAAGCCTTCGGTATGCAATCCACATCACTTCCTAATGCAATCACGGGCTTACCATTTCCCCACTTCGCCATCCACGCTGTGGGAATTCCTGCAATTCCCGTTTCAATGGTAAATCCATTCTCCTTCAAAATTTCGGTGATGTATTTGGCGGTTTCGTATTCCTGAAATCCAAGTTCAGAAAAGCTGAAAACCTTATCGACCATTACTTGTGCCATTTTAGTACGGCTGTCAATTTTTGTTGCCGCTTCAGTCTTGATAGCTGCAATTTTTTTTGATGACATCTTTGGGGCTTGCGCAAAGCCCATCGTGAGTGTAGCACAGAAGAGCGCAGTGTAGAAAATCTTCATGGTTTAAATTTTTGGTTTATTCCTAATGTAAGCATTATTATCAAATCGGGATACCATAATTTTATCTGTGGAGCCAAATCGTTTACGTTGTTTTCTAAAATTGCTATTTCTCCCTGCCCTGATGAATATTTTACATAAAATTTACCTGACCCTCATTGTTTTTTGTCTTGGTTTAATAGCCCCATTCGTGGGCATTGCACACCAACCGGAATTACAGAAATACTTTGAATGAACAAATCTCTCGTTTTCTAAAACTGTTGCTTCGGTCTTTACTGAAGGTGAGGTGTTAATAACGGCTAATGGTGTTGAGGAGCTCACAAAAGCACTCCCAAGAACGCTCAAAGAACTGGAGGAACTTATAAAAATGAGGGCTTCATAACCTTAGGTAATTACAGATAACTAATTATTGTTTGAATTACCCAATAACAATACAATATTTGCCGGTGCCAATTTTAAATCACTCATTCCATGTATTCAACTAAGAAAATAGCAACCGTAGCTGTTTTCTTCGCTCTTATTGCTTTTTGCTTTACCCCTTTCTTCAACCCTCCTGTAGCATTGCTTTCAGGGATTCTGTTTTCAATAATGTTGACTCACCCCTTTCCCGTTATTGGTCGAAAGGCCATTACAATTCTATTGCAATTGTCCATCATAGGGTTGGGCTTTGGCATCAACCTTTTTGATGCTGCGAAAGTAGGAATGGATGGGCTCTGGCTGACCATATTAAGTATTAGCGTCACTATAGTTGCAGGGCTAGCCGCTGGCAAATGGCTAGGTCTCCAAAAGAATATTACCCTCCTCATTTCCATGGGCACCGCTATTTGTGGTGGAAGTGCCATTGCTGCCCTTTCTCCAATTTTAGAGGCAAAGGAAGAAGATATGTCCATCTCTCTGGGTACAATTTTTATTTTAAATGCAGTGGCCCTGTTTATATTCCCGTTGATAGGTCATTGGATCAACCTGGATCAGCATCAATTTGGAATATGGTCGGCCATTGCTATCCATGATACCAGTTCTGTAGTGGGTGCCGCTCAAACGTATGGGAATGAAGCATTGCAAGTAGCCACAACAGTGAAGTTAAGTCGCGCATTGTGGATTGTTCCCATCGCGCTGATAACGGCCATCGTGTTTAAGAAGAACAAGAGCGTAAAGTTTCCCTATTTCATTCTTCTGTTTGTGATCGCCATGGTGGCGAGCACGTTTGTTTCACAGATTCAAAGCATTGGAGAATGGATTGTTCCGATTTCAAAAAAAGGAATGACGGTAACATTGTTTCTCATCGGTGCAGGGCTTAATTTTTCTTCTGTAAAAAAAGTAGGGGTAAAGCCATTACTGTTGGGCATTGGTTTATGGATATTAATTGCTGCAGGATCTCTTGCTTTTATTCTCAGTCCCTTTTTCTAATTAGAGTCTTCCATCACAGTTGTTTCTTGTTTCTGAATCCCGGTCAAACTTGTATCTTATCCTCTTAACCGATACAGTATGGCCACTCTGACGCAATCAAAATCCCGCTTTGCCAAAATCATGCTTCCTGGCATTATCCTTCAATCTGTACTGATAGGGGGAGGATTTGCTACCGGAAGAGAAATTGTAGAGTATGGAGGGCAGTATGGCGCGAGCGGGTGGATAAGCGGCCTTGCTATTTTTGTAGGCTTTTCATTATTGGCAGCACTTACTTTTGAAGCGTGCAGACAATGGGAAGTGTATGATTACAAATCTTTATTGAAGAAATTAATTGGAAAAGGGTGGGTCGCCTATGAAATATCTTACTTGATGCTTGGAGTATTAATTATTGCTGTAATGGCTTCCGCGGCCGGAGAAATACTGAACAATACACTGGGCTTCAATGTGTGGGTAGGCATTGTTCTCATTATTTTATTGGTTGGTTTTCTTAACTACATGGGAGAAAACTTTATTGCCCGTATGAAAACCATTGGAACGGTTGCGCTCTTTGGCGCCTACACAATATTTGGTGTCACAGTTTTCACGAGTAGAGCCGATCAAATTTTTGAAGTGTTCAGGGGATGGAACACAAGCTTCACGCCTGAACCCGCAAGCGTGTTACTTTTGATTTGGACAGGAATCACCTATGTAGGATACAATCTTGCTGTATATCCATCCACATTTTTTACCATTAAAAACATTCAAACAAAAAAAGAAAGTATTCTTGCTGGCTTCATTGCTGGATTACTAATGACCATACCCTGGTTTTTAACATATGTTGCTATTATGGCGTATTATCCCAGTGAAGAAGTGCTCGGGGCGTCTGTTCCATGGCTAAAAATGCTGGAGCCTTTTGGCCCATCTTTCGTTGTGATTTTTGGAATTGTTGTCGGCTGGACTTTAGTTGAAACAGCAACAGGGATTATCCACGCCTTCATTGGTAGAATAGACACCGAAGTTTTTCAAAAAAGCAAACAACATCTTTCGGGCACCCGAAAGGCGCTCATTTCATTAGTGGCCTTAGTCGCGGCCATGGTGCTGGCGCAAGTAGGTATTATCGACCTGATTGCAAAAGGATACTCTTATATGGCCTACGCCATGATTTTATTCTATGGAATACCGCTGCTCTTCGTGGCTCCCAGATTATTATTTAATAAAATTCCGTAGCCTAATTATTACTTTGCCATTCCAGCTTCAGCTACAGTTAATAGCAAGGCAAACTTGATGGCCTCAGCTCCATCTTTATTCATCCACCATTCATGCAAAGAGTGTGCTCCTCCTCCTATTCCACCACGACCAATGGTGACAGAAGGAATACCTAAGGAAATAGGAATGTTTGAATTGGTAGACCCTGGAGAGGTTGAAATTTCGGCATTAAAGTATTTTGCTGCAGCCATTGATCGCTGTATCACTGCCAGTTCATCTTTTTGAAAGCCCGATGGTCTCAATCCTATTACCTCCAAATCCAACGTCAGAGGATCTCCTTTTTTTACTCCCTTATTGTATTCCTCTAATCCCTTGTTCATAGAGGCCTTAAAAATTTCGTCTATCGTTTTTAACCGTTCAGGGTCAACCGAGCGCATATCCACCTCCATCCACGACTCAAAAGGAATAGAATTCACAGAAGTCCCACCCCCAATTCGTCCTACATTGAAACTCACCTTGGAGCCTGTAGCCGTGAACTTAGAGGCTTCTTCTGAAAATATATATATGGCTTTACCTAAGGCATGATGTGGGTTGGCCAATCCAAAAGCTCCCCACGAGTGTCCTCCAGGTCCTTTAAAAGTTGCTTTGTATCGAATTGATCCAAGTCCTCCCGTAGCCATTCTCCCTATCTCACCACCATCAATCGATATCCAGGAGTCTATCTTCAGATCGCCCTTTTCAAAAAGGTGTTTCACTCCTCTTAAATCACCCAATCCCTCTTCTCCTACTGATCCTATTAGCAGTACATCCGCTGTTGTTTCTACGCTTGCTTTTTCCAATGCGCGCAATACGGCAATCACCACTGCCAAACCCCTTGTATCGTCACCGATGCCAGGCGCCTTCAAAGTATCTCCACTTATTTTAACAGTTACATCCGTTCCCTCAGGAAAAACCGTGTCCAAATGTGCATCAAGTGCTACCACTCCGCCTCCAGTCTTTCCCTTCCGTAATGCAATCACATTGCCTACTTCATCAATCCATACTTTATCAGCTCCGGCCTCTTCCAACATTTTCTTAAACTGTAATCCGCGCTTTTCCTCCATAAAGGGAGGCGCTGGAATTTCGGTTAGTAAAATCAAATCCTTCATTGTTTGAGGCTCCAACTCATCTATGACGTTGAAAGCTTGTTGAATCGACTTGTTTTTGGCGATCTTTTCAATCTCTTTATCATAGTCAACCTTAAAATCGACCTTGTCTTTTTGCTTTTGCGCATTGCCTGCTATGGCTAAAAATACAACTAGTGAAAGGGTGAATAAAGTCCTCATATTCATTTATGGATTTGAAATTAAGCCCTTAATGTACTCATTAATTCTAAATTGAGAATACAGCACTGGGCAGGGCGGTCTAAATTAAATGTAAAACCCTAGTATTACAGTTTAACGTTAAACAACTAACTTCGTAAATATCTGATTTGAATGAGAACAACATTGCTGATATTATTTTGGGCTGCCCTGCTGATCTCGTGCAAGGAGGTTTCATTTAAAACACCACAACCTGCCGGGATAAAAGCCTTGCGTGAAATTCCACCATCGCTCCAGGGACATTATCTGTCCTACGATGAAGTAAACGGAGAGGAATCAGATACCCTTATTATTGAATCCTGGGGATATCACTTTAAAGATAAAAAAGATGTGGACTGGTTGGGAAGGGGTCATTTGAGTGATTCACTGGTGGTGAAATTCTATAAAAATTATTATTTCGTCAATTTCAAATCGGGAGATCAATGGGTATTGCGACTTATCCGTCAAAAAGCCTACGGAGGTATCGAGTTTCTATCTATCGATATTCAGGATGACACCAAACGAAGAGAAATCTTAAAAAAGATTTCCAAAGAAACAGCAGTCAGGGAAATTCATCGTGGTGAAGATACATTTTATCAGATTACTCCCACCCCGGATCAATTGATGAAATTCATAGATAAAGGCTTTTTTTCAGGTAGTGAGCTCAGTAAAATACAATAATTATACATTTCGCATAATGCATTTTGTATAATCAAGATTCAAGTTGAGTGCAAACAGGAAACTCCTTAATTATTCTTTTTCTTTTTCAGTAAGCTGTTCAATTTATTCTGTAACAACTGCTCCACGGGTGCTGCCTTGGTTGTGTCCTTTGCGGCCTGTGTTTGTTGTGCTGAGTCAGGCTTGTTCCCTTTCAAAAGATTATTCACAATATCTTTAGGGTCGGTTCCTTTCAACGCCTCAGAAACAACCTCTTTGGATTTCTCCTGAACCACTGTAGTTACAGCTTCCTTCACTTGTTGCTTTTGTTCTTGCATCACTAATCGGGCTTTAGGATCATTGTAACTTCCTCCCACTCCAATAGTAACCGGAATTTCACTGGTAGAATTACTACTGCCCGTATACTGATTCACAAACCCTTGCAGTTGGCCTCCCAGTTTTCCTGCCGGCACATTCATCTTTAAGGAGTAATCAATACTTCCATCAAGTCCTGTACTGCCTGCTACAGTCGTCTTATAACTTCCGAATTGCACATCAAAAGGTTTTACGCTCAGCCTTCCATTATCGATAGAGGCTGACATAAGCACATCTCTTAAAGTAACATTATCACTGTCTTCCAGTTTTGTCAACGAGGTAATTCCCGAAACCAATTTTGATTGGGTAAGTGCTGCTTGCGCTACTTTGATTAATCCTGCGCCATTTACAGTTGCGAGGTTAGGCATCATGGTTGGCAAAAGCTCACCACTTATCTTAAAATCCGTACTAAAATCTCCATTCACAAGCCCGGCAATAGGTGCGTATGTTTTTACCACAGAAAACGAGCTGGCTGCCTGCTGAATTGCAAGGCCTTCTATTTTCAGGTCCATATCATATTTCGGATGGGCTATGTCTCTTGTATTGTATGTGCCTGTCATCTGAAATTTACCACCCAGCATACTGAATTTTAATCCGTTAAGATTGGCAATACCATTTTTAACTATGATGTCTCCCGAAGCATTCGTAATCGTATAATCCATCATCTTAACAGTATTGATGGACGAGTGAAGAGTGAAATCAATATTTTCTGGCACAGGAATTACACCATAAGGTTCTTCTTCTGTGGTCGCAGGTGTCTCTTCCGTTTCTTCCATAAACTCATTCAAGTCCAAAAGATTGGATCTAAAGGTCATATTTCCTTTGATTGTTTCCTTTTCTGAAAACACATAGGCGATATAATTGCTGACCGATCCCTCCAGAGCAAAATCACTTTTCCCAATTGTTCCTGCTGTGTTCTTCAATTCAATCTTACTCGGATCAAAAACGGCTTGTGCCTTGCTTACAGTGACAGCATAGGGTAAATCTTTCGAGGAAAACTTAAAGTTTTCAAGGGATGCGGTACCACTCGTAGGCAAGCGATCATACCTGCCTGCATCTACGTCAGACATTTTTCCTTTGGTCTCAATGTCTGCTTTGACTTTACCAGCTAATGTCATCCCTTCAATTGGAAATATCTTTGTCATTTTTTCAAGGTCAATACCTCCGTTGGCTTTTATATCCCAGTTATAGTCATCCAGGTTCTGGATAATCATGTTGGCAATGAATTTTTCTCCATCCATTAGCAATGAAAGGTCTTTTACATTGATGGTTGTCTCCGCCATTTTACCTGAAGTATTTTTTACCGTTGAGGTGAATTGCATGTTTTCAATGGGTAATGGAAATTCGCTGGATTTTACATAACCGTCTTTCAATGACATGGCTATATCAATAGCAGGTATTATTTTCCTTATACTATCATAAACTCCCTTTGCCGTTGCATCAACAGAAAATGCTCCTTTCACCTCCAGTCCTTCCATTGGAAACATCTTGTTGAGTTCTGCCAGGTTAAGACTTGCCTTTACATTTCCATCCAATTTATAATTCTTCAGGTTTTCAATCAGCATTCTTGCATCCACTGGATTGTTCCCCAACTCAAGGTGTAATTTTTTCAAATCCACTACCGTGTTGTCAATTATACCGTCCTTGTTGTCTACAAATAAATCAAGGTTGATGTTCTTAATGGCAGTTGGTAGATCCGGATACTTAAACATTCCATCCTCTACTTTTACTGCCAGATTAAATGCTGGCATCTGGATTTCACTGAAGACACCTTTTACCATCCCGGTAAAGGCAATGTTCCCATTGGTTTCAATATTGCCAAAATCCTGGGTATACATACCGGGCACCAATGACAGCAAACTTTTGAAAGTGCTTTCCTCAGTTTGGTAGTTGATGTCCATATCATAACTATCGTCATTCATTTTAAACCAGCCGTCAAACGCCAATCCAAAATCATTGATATAGGCCACATTTTCTTTAAATGTAAATTTGGAATATTCCTCACTGATGGCCAGAACCATATCTGCCGTTAATTTCTTATGGGTAATGTATTCTACACCATCATAAGTAACAGAAAGTGTATCTGCATTTGTTTTGGTTCTAAGGTCAAATTCTTTCTCATTGAAGTCTCCGTTACCAGTGTGGTTAAGCCCGATCATATTCATAGCATACGGAATAGATTGATCGTCATAGGAAAGATCCCCATCCACAATTTTCCAGTTGTCAATTCCAAATGAAAACTCTCCCCCTTCCTCCTCTTCAACCGTTACTGTATCCGTTGAAGGATAGGTGATGTCCCAATTGGCTCTTCCATCGGCCAATACTTTAATGTTGATTTGAGGCCGCACCAAAGTAATTCCCTTCAGTCTCAGCTCATCACCAAATAACATCTCCTTCAGGTTTACTTCAACCTCAAGCTTTTCGACTACAAAAAGAGGAACCCCCTCAAAAGGCTCCCTGTTAAACACTCCTAACTCACTGATCACTGCAGTAGCGTTAGGGAAATTTTTGAAAAGGGTAAGGTCAAAATTATCTGCCTCAAAAATCACGTCTGCATTAACAGATTTTGCAATCTCCTTATCGATAGCTGCCTTAATATCATCCTTAAATAAGATGGGAATAAGAATGGCTGCGGCTACAAAAAGGATTAAAACTATCCCAAACCCAATCAATACCTTCTTCATGATTTTCATCTTACAAATTGTTTTTTGGTTGCCTTTCCCCTGATCTACACAAGATTTAGAAATGCAAAATTACTAAATCTCTTGTTGACCCCTATACCACAAAAAGTGTGCAGTAATGTTTTAACGAAAGTTTAATTTAAAACGTGCTTAAAACCACCTTAGGATTGGTTCAAGCAGCATTTTCATCCTTTTAGAAAACGGAGGATAAAACAGGTAAGATAGGGCCAATCCTCTCTTCTGTTTTAGAACTGGCTTTTTATTGGAAAAAGAAAGGAAACCATAAAAGCCATGAGCTTTTCCGATACCACTATTATTGACCCCTCCAAAGGGTAGATTGGGATGGGTAAACTGCAAAACACAATCATTTATACATACCGAGCCAGCAGATGTTTGGCGCAATACTGCCTCCCTGAATTTTTTATTTGTGCCAAATACATAAAGCGCAAGGGGCTTGGGTTTTGAATTGACCATTTCTATTACCTCCTCCAGATTCTGGAATGTAATTATTGGTAAAATAGGCCCAAAAATTTCTTCTTCCATTATCCTGGCATGCAAAGGGGCACTTGAAATTATAGTTGGATGAAAGAACCTTGTTGTTGGATTTAGGTCGCCTGACAACTCTACCTTTCCGCCTTTGTCAACGGCATCTTCCATCATTTCCCCCAGGCGGCTAAAGTGGCGGTCGTTAACAATACGCCCATAAGAAGTGCTTTGTTCTGAAATGCCAACACCATCACCAAATAACTTAATGATCTGGGTTTTTAATTCCTCAATGAATTCCGCTTTAACATCTTCATGGATCAGAAGGTAATCAGGCGCAATACAGGTTTGCCCGTTGTTCAAAAACTTTCCAAAGGTGATGCGCTTTGCGGCTTCCTTGATTCTTGCTGAAGAGTGAATAATTGCTGGCGACTTTCCGCCAAGTTCCAACGTAACAGATGCTAGATTGGCCGCGGCCGCTTTCATAACTATCTTCCCAACGCCAGGGCTTCCGGTAAAAAATATATGGTCAAATGGCTTTTTCAGCAGTTCCGTGGCCAGTTCCTTATCTCCCTGAAGGACGATTACATCTCCATCAAACACTTCTTCCACCATATCGGCAATGAGTTGAGAAGTATTCGGTGTCTCTTCTGAAGGTTTTAACAATGCCACATTGCCAGCCGCAAGACAAGAAACCAATGGTCCCACACTCAAATTGAATGGGAAATTCCAGGGCGAAAGAATCAGGCACACTCCTTTCGGTTCGTACCTTATCTCCGAACGGGTGCCCAGGTAATTGATGGTTGCATCCACTTTTGTAGGGCGTGTCCATTGATCAAGATTGCTCAGCGCATGTTTGATCTCACCGATTACAGGGTACACTTCTGAAACATCTACCTCTGCAGATGGTTTTTGAAAATCCTTATGAACTGCTTCTTTCAACCTGGTGCGGTTGTTCATGATCCAATGCAATAGTTTTTTCAGTTTTTCCTTCCTGCTGGCAATAGAGGGGTTTCTCTGAAGGGATTGCCTTTGCTTTAAAGCATTAAAAGCAACATTGACAGTCTGAGTAATTGCTCCTTCTTTGCTTTCCACCTCCATTTTTTAAAAATTAAATTCTCGGTCTTGATCCTAACAATAATATTGAATAATAAAATCGGATTGGTAGTTCCTTAAAATATTAATCCGCTCATACTGAACTACTGCATGCAATTTTCAAAGCTTCAAAAAGACGCCCCGCAATTGTAAAGCTTCAAAAATATAAGTGTTAGTTTTTAATAATTCGAAGCTCTACTCTTCTGTTCAGCTGATGTGCTTCTTCTGTATTCTCCCTTGAAATTGGGGCTGTTCCTCCAAAGGCTTTGGTTTTCACTTTACTTTTAGGAATATTCTTTGAAGTCAGATAGTCCTTTACTGCATCTACCCGGGATTGGGATAATTTAAGATTGGCTTTGGGGTTTCCGCGTGTGTCTGTATGTCCCTCCAGCTGGATAACCATATTTGGATTTTGGCTCATCATTATCACCACCTTGTCGAGTTCAGCATAGGAGTTAGCTCCAATCTTAGCGCGGCCTTGCTCAAACATCAATTCCTTCAGCACCAAAACTGTCCCTTCTGTGTGTGTTTCATGTGCCACATCCAACGCACTGTTGGGAAGTCCCAATTCAATATCTTTGACGAGGATACGATCCTCACCGGCTTCTGCAGGATCCAGCATGTATTTTGAAGGAGCATAACCAGCTGCCTCCACCGTAATAGAATATTTTTCGTTAAACAAAGGAAACCTGAAACTGCTTCCACTCAGTGTACCCACTACACTTCCATAGGGCAAACTCTGATAAGAAATGCGTGCTTCAATAGGCTCCTGGGTTTCAGCGCTAGTAATTTTTCCTGTGACATAAATTAAGGTATCGGCATTTTGTGCAAACCCATAACTTATTGCCCCAGTAACAAACCAAAATAACAGAAATACTCTTTTCATTTATGATTCGTACAGCGTTTAAACTGAATTATAGTTTTAAAATTTTAAATTCTACTCTTCTGTTCTTTCTACGACCTTCTTTCGTCTCATTTGATTCCACAGGTCGGGTCTCTCCAAAGAAGGTAACTTTTACGCGTTCTTTTGCCACACCCTTGTCAGTCAAATAACGTACCACGGATTTGGCTCTTCTTTCTGATAGTCCCAAGTTATAATCTTCTGGCCCTGTGGCATCGGCATGTCCAGAAATTTCAACCTCAAGGGTTGGTTTCTCTCCCAAAAGAGTAACAATTCTGTTCAACTCAGGGAAAGACTCAGCCTTTAGCGTAGCCTGATCAAAGTCGAAGAATATGTTGTTCAAATTGATGGTTGCATCCGGCTCAATCTTTGCAACACCAATAGGCTCAAGGCGCATGTCCTGATTTTTTGTTACACCATCTTGTTTTACATCCCTTAAGTCCAAATTCTGATTTTCCGAAATGTGGCCATCCGCTTCTGCCCTTACTCCATACAGTTGACCTCCGGGTAAATGAATTTCGTACTCCCCCGTCTCAGGATCGGAATGCGCAACTCCTACCTCGGTACCATCAGGCAATTTTTCATAAATAATTTTCGCTGAAATCGGTTCTCCTGTTTTTGCATCTATCAATTTACCCCTCACAATTACAATGGGCTCAGGGCTCATGAACACTGGCAACTTAACGCGGTATACATCCGCATTATCAACAGCTACCTCCCTGGAGTAATAGGCATAATCACTGGTAGATGGGATGTTAAAAAATAAGTCGTTCAATTCTGAATTGATGTCTGGCCCCATATTCTCTGGCTCCGACCAGTTGGTCCAGGTATCATCCAGTCGTTTGGTCATGTATACATCACTTCCACCATAACCGCTAAATCCATTGGATGAAAAATATAATGTCTTATTGTCAGAGGCAAGAAACGGTGCGGACTCTTCACCAGCGGTGTTAAGTGCGTCTCCCAGATTTAAAGGAGTTGACCATAAGCTATCATTTTTCTGAAAGCTCACATACAAATCCCTGTCTCCCCTTGAATCTTCACGTTCTACAGACATTAGCAAGGCGGTGCGTGTATTGGCCATAAAGTAATTGGCCTTTTCATTGAAATTATAATCGTTTTCAATTTCTAATGGCTTCGGAGTTGACCACGTTCCGCTAAGGTTGTCACTTACGGAAACTCCAGCCGTCATCTTTCCATCTTTTTGATATTTATTACCAAGTAAAATAATAACCGATTTGCCATCCGGGGTAGCCGAAACGGCATTGATAAAGTTCGGATTCTCGTTATTGAACTTTGTCCCCATGTTTTTTGCCAAACTCCAGGTGCCATCTTCCGAAAGTTCACTGTACCAGATATCTTCTTTGTCCTTTACCCCTCCAATATTTTCCGGGTGGTTCCTTCTGCTGAAGTACAATGTCTTTCCATCAGGTGATAGTAAGGGATTAAGTTCACTATAATCACTATTTACTGACTCATCCAGCCGCTCAACAATGAGTCCTTTACTTAACAATTCAGGTATTGAAATGTTAGCAATTATTGGATATTGAGAGTCTGAAATAGCAACAGCATCAATAGAAAAGTAATCTGACAATACAGCTCCGTCAAATTCTAGTTTAATCGCTGCTACTTTATAAGGAGTTTTCTCAACGAATACATTCAGCATCCTTCCTTTTAGGGGTATGGGCATAGGGTTAAAAGTATGCACCAGGTACTCATTGTCCTGTTCGTCATACAGATACACATTAAATAACCCACTTGGGTTATGTGATTCTGCAATGGCAATTTGCTGAATTTGGATAGGGTTCTCGTACCCAACTTTAATAAACTCCTTTCTTTTAGGTTTATCCGGTGTCCATGCATTTGGATTTTGTCCCCCTGCTGGCAACACGTTAGGTTTACCTAATATTTGTTTAGCTGCGTATTGAACGGGCGTTAGTTCCGATGAAAAATCAATCACTTTCACCCCCCATTGAACAACCTGGCTATTTGCAATTCCGTGTGCTGAAAGGACAAAAGTAGCAATCAATAATATTCTATTCATGTATATGCTCGGACTATCCCGAATTAAGGATTAAACATACTTAAAAATTTAAAAACGGGAAAAAATAATACACCATTACAAATAATGTAAGCTTACCCAATTTGACTTAAAAAGGCTGTTTGCCCTCTTCTACTCCATAGAAGTCTTATTGAATAGAAGAAAACCTACATGAAGTAAAACACCAAATTGGTTTTCCGGATCGTCATAATAATTAAAGCTCAGGCTAATTGGCCCCACCGTACTGTGATAAACCATTCCGGCCGTCCCTGCGAAAAACATCTTCTCAAACGAATCATCCAGTATTCCTTCCTGGTTTTGTCCTTCTACGATAGCTTCAAAAGGTTTAAAAGCGTATGCCTCAAGCCTAATGTCCAGTTTGTTGCGTATCGTAAAAACATTTCGCCAACCTCCTGCCACGTAATTATATGCTCTAAAGTTTTGCAGAAGCAACGTTTTACTATCCTGTAGGGGATAAAAGCCAGGCGCGGTTATCAATGATCCCTGATAGTTGGTAAAAAGAGGCTGATTAGAGAGCACTCCATCAAAATAGTAACCTGAGCTATAGAAACCAGACTTAAAATATTGCTGAAGTGTGATTCTGGCCCTGAGCCAGGAATGATTTTCTTCAACATTCTGACTGATATTCGAAGTGGATCCGGGAGTATACCTCTCTTTAACAGTGAACCAATCTGCGTTTAAGGAAAAAGACTTACCCTGTGAAGGATATTGTTTTCTGTTCATGCTACCTGAAGTTAAACTAATACCGGTTCTAAAACCATTTAGTTGCATATTGTCCAGGGTGTCGATGGATGTCAGGACATCAGTATTAATATATTTATCATCATTATTCAGGTAAAAGCCATGTAAAGAAGCCTTATACTGTCTTCCTAAAGGGAAACCTATACTTGCGCCTATTTTGCGATCAATACGATCCAAAACCGTAGGTGAGAACTTGTCAATTACCACATCCCGACCTTCCAGGTAATCCCAAGCGTTGAAAGTAACTTGTGGTTCAATATAGAACTGTCCAAAGTTGGGCAAGTCCATTCTATATTTCACCTCTGCTGATTTCATAAAACTCCCTGCATAGAAGTTGGCACTTGCATGGATGAGGGTGCGGTTAAAATAATAATAATGAAGCCCCAGAAAAATAGTACTAAAGCTTCTGGTTGCAATCACCCCTCCAAAATCGACCTGAAAATTGTTTTGAGGCCTGCGTGACAACACAAAATTGAACGCATCAGCAGCGGTGTCATACACAATACTGGGATACACACTTTTGAAATAGTCTTCTGAAACAAGTTTGAAGTAACCCTTTTTTACATCGCTAAAGTACATAGGCTGCTTCTTGTTTTGGAAAATCCTATTGAAATACCTCCTTTGCTTTGAATTGAATTGATCAAAGTTGACATCTTTGATTACCCAGGGTCGTGCATTGCTATTAAAAATATTTCGTTCCACTGCTACCGATTCACAGGTGCGTCTTTCTGCAATCTTTTCTTTTATATCATCCATCTGCCTTAACGTTTGTCGATATCCGCTATCAATCATGTTTTTGGCATACTTAAAATCAAAGGCTGTATAATTTCTTAGATTGGGTTGAATATAGACACCACTCTCAGGCACTTTTGCCGGATCCGATTTATCCAGCAACATATAAAGAAGAGATTTTGAAATCAGTTTATCATCCTCCCCATAAGGGTATTCCTCAAACACTTTTGTGGAGACGTTTGACCCAATAACAATTTCGGGGTTAAAGTCTTTCTGCATGACGTCAATGGGAAAGTTATTATAAACACCTCCATCAAAAAGGTATTTACCATCTACCTTTATAGGGTGATAAAAAAAGGGAACAGTTTGAGTGGCCCGCAAGGCGTCACTCAACACACCCTTCTTTAGCACCACGTCTGTTTGTGTAAAAATATCTGCAGCAACTACCCGCAATGGAACAAAGAGGCTGTCAAAATTATTTTTAGAAATGTATGAGGCCTGGGCAAACATTTCTGCCAGTGCAAAGTTAAGAGACAGGTCACTTGCAATACTGCTGTTGAGCAGAAAACCATATGCAGAGTCGAGAGAAACATTAAACCGAACAAAAGAAGGATAATCTTCCTTTTTGTTGTACTGATAATTATATCCTTCTTCCAGGCTTCCTGTAATCCAGCCCATGAACTCTTTTGATAAGGCAATATCCTCAATCTGATTGGGACTCATTCCAGCAGCATAGGCACCTGCAATGATCCCTCCCATAGAGGTTCCTACTACATAGTCAATTGGAATTTCGTTTTCTTCTAATGCTTTTAATACACCAATGTGTGCAAGCCCTTTGGCGCCCCCTCCACTCAATACCACACCCACCCTCTGAGCTTTGGCGCTCAGTGTTAAAAAGATAAGAACAAAAAATAATGGGGTTGTTTTATTCATTCATCACGTACATCATACGATGCTCTCTTTAGCAATCAATTGTGATGAAAATTACGACTTTAGAAAGTAAAAAGGAAAATTAGCGGCCGGAAGCAAGGACTTCTTCCTCCTGAACTTCTTCGGGGAAGGATATTCTGTCTAAACGATCCGCAATACCTCGTGCAGTTACAAAGAATGCGTCTTTACTCTCCTCTTTGATGGGTTGAGAGGGGGGTAGGTCAACCCTTAACGCATCAACCTGAACTCCATTCTTCCAAAAGCGATAACATAAGTGTGGCCCTGTGGCAAGCCCCGTACTTCCAACGAATCCTATCGTTTGTCCCTGTCGCACTCTTGTGCCAGGCTTTATGCCAGAGGCAATCTTAGACATATGCAAGTACTGAGTAGTGTAAGTAGCGTTGTGCCTTACTTTTACATAATTTCCATTATTGGATGAGTATTGCGCTTCTAATATAATGCCATCACCAACAGACCGGATGGGCGTACCTGTACTGGCTGCAAAGTCCGTTCCCAGATGAGCCCTGTACACTTTTCTTACCGGGTGAAAACGACTATGTGAATACCTAGAGCTGATTCTGGTAAACTCTATAGGATACTTCAGCAACGCCTTACGTAAACTATTACCCTTTTCATCGAAGTAATCCAAACCCTCCCCCTGGTCATATGGGAAAGCATAATACCCATTGCCAAAATGTTCAAAATAAACTCCATTGATCTTTTCTATTCCAATGGTAACTCCGTCTACAAGATTCTCTTCATAAATCAATTTGAATTTATCCCCCTTTTGCAATCGCTGAAAATCAACTTGCCAGGCGAAAATGTCTACAAATCGATTGGTTAGCTCATGTGTAATCCCCAGATTTTCGATTGTTTCAGATAAGCTGGATTGTATAACACCCGTAATGATTTTCTCCTGAGTAACAACCTCTCGCTGGCACACCTCCACTAAAAGAGTATCCTGTAAATGAAAAATCACGTAATCAATTGCATTCGGTTCATAAATAATCGCCTTGGCGGATTTCAGTGAATCCCGCCCTGACAAAAGTGTGTACTTTTTATTGGCAGCAATTTTCCTGAAATCAAAAATGTTTCTTGGCACAAAATGAAGTTGCTGATAGATCTCTGGAGAAACGTAATAATCTGACAATAGATCAGTAAAGCGTTGATTCCGTTTCACAATGCCTTCCGTCAAATGGAGGCTGTCGACCACCATGCCATACAGCAATGTCGGCTCGGTAATATCCATGTTAAGAGGTGTGCTGATTTCTGATTCGTAATCGGCCTCTGATAATAGCTGCTTTGAACTAAACAGTGAATAGACAACTCCCAGAGTAACGATTACCCCAACAAAAAGAATAGAAATGCCTTTTATAGACTTTAAAAACTGCATCCTTGCTAAAAAAAATTTTGCGACAAGCTCGCAAAGCTCAAAAAAATGACCCTTAGAACCCAGTAATGCTTTGGAAATATAGCCAGTATATCCCTAAAAACCACTCATTTTATCAATTCCCGTACAGTTCCCGGTATTTTTTGGTTCCTAAATCAAGAAAGTCGGCAAATTTCTCAGGATTCTTATTGTATCCATAGGGCCATACCAATACCTTTTCGTCCGCGCCAACCAATACATAAAAAGGTTGCGCATTGTTCTCAAGGTTAGCAATCTGCAAATCGGCATTTTGTTTACCTAAGGTTTTTTTAACCTTATTATCATAAGAAGAAGTAAACCACTCTGATTCCGGCAAAACGGTTTTGTCATCAACATATAACGCTACGATAACATAATCTTCACGCAAACGATGAAGTACCTGGGGATCGGACCATACAACAGCCTCCATCTCCCTGCAATTGGTACAGCCATGACCGGTGAAGTCAACAAACAATGGCTTCTTCAGTTTTCTTGCACACGCCAACGCCTGGTCGTAGTCAAAATATCCCTTTAGACCATGAGGCAAGTGAAGGAAGTCTGCATACTTTGGTTCTTCACACGATTCGTTTCCACCGCCTAAACTGTTGTCGCTAACCAAGTCAAAATCCAATGTGTATTTAGGAGGCAGGTAACCTGCCAGTGCTTTAAGTGGAGCCCCCCATAACCCTGGCACCAGGTAAACCACAAATGAAAAAGTGAAAATGGCAAGAAACAGGCGAGGCACTGTTACCTTTTCCACCGGATTATCATGAGGCAATCGAATCTTACCAAGGAAATAAAGTCCTAACAAACCAAAGATGACAATCCATAAAGTAATGTTTGTGTCTCTATCCAGTATCCCCCAATGGTATGCCTGATCCGCTATACTGAAAAATTTCAAACACAACGCCAACTCCAGAAAGCCTAAAGTTACTTTAACAGAATTGAGCCATCCTCCAGACTTAGGCAGACCTTTTATCCATTCGGGAAATACGGCAAACAATGTGAATGGAATGGCAAACGCCAAGGCATAAGAGAACATGGCCAGTATGGGCTTCAACACATCTCCTCCGGCTGCCAGCACAACTACATTGCCCACAATTGGGAGCGTACACGAAAAAGAAACCAACACCAAAGTGGCAGCCATAAAGAATATCCCTATCAATCCCCCCTTTTCTGCTTGCTGATCTACCTTGTTAACCAATTGATGGGGAGCATTTATTTCAAACAATCCCAGAAACGAAAGTGCAAAGACAATGAAAATCGCAAAGACAAAAAGATTTGGTGCCCAATGTGTGGCCAATGCGTTTAGCCCTTCTGCGCCAAGTGCAAAGGCAAATACTGTACCTGCTAATGTATAGATGAGAATTATTGAAACTCCAAAAATAAGTGCATAACGAATGCCCTTGCTTTTTGACTGGCCCTCCTTCAAAAAGAAGGTTACCGTCATCGGTATCATAGGAAAAACACAAGGAGTAATCAAAGAGGTGAGCCCAAGAACAAAAGCAAAAATCAAGTAGCCCAGAAAAGAATCATTATTTAAACTGTTTTCACCATCCAAAACAGATTCGTCAATGTAAGGCCCTTTGTTTTCTCCATATTCAACTGTTTCTTTCTTAGAATTATCAGTAACAGTAATCGGATTGGTCGCTTCAGTGGTTTCCTCAATCTTTGGAACTACGCTACCCCCTTTTACTTCAATCTTGTCAAACAGAAATTCACCATCGCCTGGAACACAACGTCCATCCACTTCGGTGCACACCTGATATTCATACTCCCCTTTTATTACCACTCCCTTGCCCAGCAGTTTTACTTTTTGCCTGAACTGAGCTGTTTTCTTAAAGACTTTTACATCACACTCGAAAATATCATCAAACTTGTCTACGGGGTTTATAGGAATAATGCCGCCCACCAACTCATAGCCTGCATTGGGCACAAAAGTAAAACTCGTTGGAATGGGTCCATCTTCACAAGGAAATTCGCTTGAATACAGGTACCAATTGTCATCAATCTTTACATCAAAAATTAACTCAATTACATCACCAGCATTGGCACTGGTCACAGAAGGCTTTGATGCCCATTTGGTTGGTTCAAGAATTTGAGCCTGTAATGCCGTGACAGCGCTAACAAACAATAAAAGAATAAGGACTCGTTTCATGTTAATTGCAGAAAATTGATCGCTAAGTTAATGAATGTGGCGACTGATTAATTGTTACCGAACGTAACAACACCATTACTAGTAAAATTCATGACCTCTGTTTTAATTCCAGCTATTTTTTTGAATAGTGTTTATAAAATGAAACGATGGTTTCAATACCCAACAAAAAATTTTTAATCCCATAATGCTCATTCGGGGAGTGAATAGCATCACTATCCAGACCAAAACCCATTAATACAGTATTTAAACCCAGTTCCTTTTTGAATAGGGCAACAATAGGAATACTACCTCCATCGCGTGATGGAATGGGCGTTTTCCCCCAAACTTCTTCAAAGGCACTACTGGCAGCCTTATAGGCCGGAGAATCTGTAGGAGTTACAGCGGGTTCCCCACCGTGGTGCGCCATCACCTTCACCTTTACATAAGCAGGCGCTATGGCCTTGATATGCTTTGTAAATAATTCTGTGATCTCATGACTGGACTGATCCGGAACCAGCCGCATAGAAATCTTTGCATTGGCTTTTGATGGTAAAACAGTTTTTGCTCCTTCTCCTGTGTACCCTCCCCAGATTCCATTTACATCCAGCGTGGGCCTCACCCCGGTTCTTTCCAAAGTAGTGTAGCCATTTTCTCCTTTTACCTCATTGATCCCTAAATCTTTTTTGTACTCTTCCAAATTAAAAGGTGCCCGATTAAGCGCTTCTCTTTCTTTATTACTAAGGTCGACTACCTTATCATAAAATCCTGGAATAGTAATGTGTCCATTTTCATCAATTAAAGAATGGATCATATCACACAAGGTATTTATCGGATTGGCTACGGCTCCACCGTAAACACCTGAATGCAAATCTCTGTTTGGTCCGGTCACCTCCACCTCCATGTAGCTCAATCCCCGAAGGCCCACTGTGATCGATGGGTGATCCAGGGAGATAATTGATGTGTCTGAGATAAGGATAACATCTGCTTTCAGAAGCTCCTTATTGGATACTACAAATTTACCGAGGTTGTCGGATCCTACTTCCTCCTCCCCTTCAATCATAAACTTGATGTTACAAGGCAATGGTCCCTGCTTCATCATTACTTCCAGTGCTTTTATATGCATGTACACCTGGCCTTTGTCATCGCAGGCTCCTCTGGCATAAATCTTCTCATTCTTAATCACAGGCTCGAAGGGAGGCGAATCCCAAAGTTCCAGGGGATCAGGTGGTTGCACATCGTAATGGCCATAAACCAATACGGTTGGCAAATCTTTTCCGCTCTTTTTCTCTCCATATACAATAGGATGACCCTCCGTCTCATGCACTTCTACCGTATCTGCTCCTGCGGCTTTTAGTTTATCCGCTATAAACTCAGCGGCTTTTCGTACATCTCCTTTGTGACGGCTGTCAGCACTCACTGACGGAATTCGAAGTAGGTCAAATAACTCTGCGAGAAAACGATCTTTGTTATCTTCTATATATTGCTTTACCATGAATATCGGGTTATGACGCAAATTAGTTTTAGAAATGGGTGACTACAATTATTTGATAAAAATTATAGAAGGAGCACCCTAACTCCCCTTAATGGGATTGACATATGCATAAAAGCAGGCACTTTTCTTAAGTTCCATAGAAATACGTGTTTTCAAGTAAATCGATTTCTATTTTTACGAACCAAATTCTTTATAACCATGGACTACCGCATCGAGAAAGACACAATGGGCGAAGTAAAAGTGCCCGCAGATAAATATTGGGGAGCACAAACAGAGCGTTCTCGAAACAATTTTAAGATTGGCCCCGAGGCCTCAATGCCCAAAGAAATCATTTATGCTTTCGCCTATCTGAAAAAAGCTGCCGCCATGGCCAATAGTGAGCTGGGCGTTTTGCCTAAGGAGAAATCCGACCTCATTGGCAAAGTGTGCGATGAGATTTTAGCAGGCAAACTGGATGATCAGTTTCCTCTTGTGATCTGGCAAACCGGTTCGGGCACACAAAGCAACATGAATAGCAACGAGGTAATTGCGTACCGGGGACACGTACTCAACGGTGGAAATCTTACTGATGAAAAGAAAGTATTGCATCCCAACGATGATGTTAACAAATCTCAATCATCCAACGACACCTTCCCTACAGCGATGCACATCGCGGCATACAAACTTACTACTGAAGTTACGCTGGCAGGAATTAAAAAATTGAGAGACACCCTTGCTGCCAAGAGTGAAGAATTTAAGAGCATTGTAAAGACAGGGCGCACCCATTTTATGGATGCTACCCCGTTAACCCTGGGTCAGGAGTTTTCAGGGTATGTGCAGCAGCTTGACAACAGCCAGCGGGCCATTAAGAATGCCCTTGAAATGGTGTGTGAGCTGGCCTTAGGAGGTACAGCCGTGGGCACAGGACTAAATACACCCAATGGATATGATGTGTTGGTGGCTAAAAAAATTGCGGAACTCACTGGCTATCCGTTTGTAACGGCCCCCAACAAATTTGAGGCATTGGCTGCGCATGATGCCATGGTGGATTTATCCGGAGCGTTGAAACGCACAGCTGTTTCTCTGATGAAAATTGCCAATGACATAAGAATGCTAAGTTCAGGGCCACGATGTGGAATCGGAGAAATTATTATTCCCGATAACGAACCCGGATCATCTATCATGCCTGGTAAGGTAAATCCAACACAACCGGAAGCACTTACTATGGTGTGTGCTCAGGTGATGGGCAATGATGTCGCTGTTTCAATTGGAGGGTCAACAGGTCATTTTGAATTGAATGTTTTTAAGCCTGTTATCGCAGCCAACGTTTTACAATCAGCGCTGCTTATTGGAGATGCCTGTGTCTCGTTCACAGAAAAATGTGCCGTTGGCATTAAGCCCAATATTCCAGTACTCAAGCAACACCTTGAAAACTCACTGATGTTGGTGACAGCCCTGAACACCCACATTGGGTACGAAAATGCCGCTAAGATTGCCAAGAAGGCCCATAAAGAAAATAAGACCTTAAGAGAGGCTGCGGTTGAATTGGGATTGCTTACTTCAGAGCAGTTTGATGAATGGGTAAGACCCGAAAAGATGACAGGAGCAGGGCTTTAAGGTGTTGAAAATACCGTTGATTCAACCTCAATCAAGGTGAGCAAACGTTGTAAAGGGCCTTAAATCAAGTTTTTTTATTACTTTTAGTTCATATTTTAACCCAATTGTGAATAAATAAGACTTGCTCTATCGACCTTTGGGCTGAAGTAGAAACAAGACGAATTTTAAAAATTAAAACAACCAAATATTTAAATATGAAAACTAGAGTATTATTCCTCTGCCTGGCTTTGATTTTTTCCGGCACGCAAGTTTTCGCGCAGCTCTCCAAAAAGGAAAAAAAAGAGTGGAAAAAGAAAGCCAAAGAATACGCAAAAAATCCTGCCAACTTCAAAACTTTTGTTGAAGCAAAACAAACGGCTGACAGCCAGGTTAATTCCCTCACCACTCAGGTTAACCAGTTAAAATCATCGGTGAGCGATAAGGATGCAAAAATTGCTGAGTTGGAAGATCAAATCTCAAGAATGAGAAGCGACTTGTCATCCAGTAAGGCGGAACTCGCAAAATTGAAAGAGGCTCCTCCGGCAAATTCAATGGACTTTTCCAAGGGTGTGGTTTTTAAAGTTCAGATTGGTGCTTTCAAAAACAAAGACCTTTCCAAGTACTTTGAGAACAATCCCAACTTTGGCGGAGAAGTTGCTGATAGCGGTGAGCAAAAACTGACCATTGGTATCTTTCGCGATTACTGGGAGGCTGATACATTTAAAAAATACATGAGGGAAATGGGTGTCAATGATGCCTGGATCGTTCCTTACAGAGATGGACAGCGCGTAGAAATTAAAGATGTGCTAGAAGGAGTTGTCGATGGCAAAGTCCCTGCCAAGAAGGCCTCAGAGTAAGAATTATAAATATTAAAATTACAAAGAGCAGTGCCTTGCACTGCTCTTTGTATTTATAGAGTTCGCCAGATCACGTACTTTTGCAAAATGAGATTTCTCACCTTTTCGTTACTCCTGTTTTTAGTTTCCAACTTATGCTATTCACAAATCCGAATGGAAAAATTGGTGATCCCCTCAGGAGAATCTTTTGAGCTAAAGCAATCAGACATCCTTGTTGTCGATACACTTATAATGGAAGATTCTTCTAAAATAATCCTAAACAGAAATAAAGCAGATAATTTCATCCATGCCAAAGTGATCAAAACAGGTAATAATTGTATGATTATTGGAAACGGAAAGGTTGGGCTTGATGGAGAAAAAGGACTTGGGGGATATACCGCTGTTGGCCCCTGCAAAGATGGCATTCCGGGCGGGCGAGGAACTCCCGGAACCTCTGCTACTCATGGAGTAAATCTCTTTCTCTACTTTGACCAAATTGATATTGAGGGTAAACTTCTTTTCGAACTCAGCGGAGGAAATGGTGGTGACGGGGGCAGAGGAGGAAACGGAGGGGGTGGCAGCCCTGGCACCCGGCTTTGCGCTGGCGGAAACGGGGGCGCAGGTGGTGACGGGTCCAGAGGTGGAGATGGCGGAAATGGTGGAAACCTCACCTTTACAACCAAAGGGGCAGGGAATTTAAGATCATTATTGGGAAACAAAATACAGATAAGGGTTTATGGAGGTAGTGGCGGGCTCGGAGGAGATGGGGGGTTAGGCGGACTGGCAGGGCTGGTAAGTGCTGGGAGGACATCACAAGATGGGGACCTGGGCCCTAATGGAAAAACCGGAGAAAGTGGTAAATCCGGAAAAAACGGAGCCATTTATTTTGAAGAAAATTAAAACATGGAAAAGCGCTGGATTCAAAAGCCCACGGCTGACCAACAAGTTGTTGAATCGCTAAGTAAAAGCATCAATGTCAATCCCTATTTGGCTATGCTTCTGGTTCAACGAGGGATTTCCAATTTTGATGAAGCAAAAAATTTCTTTAGGCCTTCATTAAGTCATCTTCACGATCCCTTTCTGATGACAGATATGGACAAGGCGGTTGAGCGATTGCATACTGCCATCACAAAAGGAGAAAAAATTTTAGTGTTTGGAGATTATGATGTAGATGGAACGACCTCAGTGGCGCTCGTCTATAGTTATCTTCATGATTTTTATCCGCATTGTGATTTCTATTTACCCGACCGATCGAAAGAGGGTTATGGTGTTTCTAAAGATGGAATAATCTGGGCAGAAGAAAATGGGTTTTCGCTGATTATTGCACTTGATCTGGGTATCAAGTCGGCAGACATGGTAACAATGGCTGATCACAAGGGAATTGATTTCATTATTTGTGATCATCACTTACCCGGTGATCAGATACCGCAAGCTGTTGCCGTTCTCGATCCTAAACGAAAAGATTGCACCTATCCGTTCCCTGAATTGAGCGGCTGTGGATTGGGTTACAAGTTGTTGCAGGCTTATGCCAAAAAACACAGAGATGTAAATGAGCTCGCGAATTACATAGACCTTGTTGCAGTAAGCATCGCGTCAGATATCGTGCCTGTAAATGGCGAAAACAGAACGTTGGCTTTTTTTGGTTTGGAAAAACTCAATCGAAAACCTATGCCGGGGCTCAAAGCACTAATAGCGCTTTCTGGAATTAAAAATGAGTTAGATATTTCTACTGTTGTATTCACAATAGGCCCTCGCATTAATGCAGCTGGCCGGGTAAGCCATGCAAAATTCGCAGTAGAATTACTTATTGCAAAGACGGATGAGGAGGCGATGGCCCTCGCAGAGAAAATAAATATTAAAAATGATGAGCGAAGAGAGTTTGATTTAACCATTACCGATGAGGCCATCAGTATGATTGAAACAGACGAAAAACTACTGAATGCAAAAACCACTGTTCTCTATAAAGAAACCTGGCACAAGGGAGTGATAGGAATTGTAGCCTCCCGGTGTATCGAAAAGTTTTATCGCCCTACGGTTATTCTTACCGAGTCCAACGGTATGATAACCGGATCTGCCCGCAGCGTAAAAGACTTTGATTTACACGAAGCCATTTCCAACTGTTCTGAATTGTTGGAAAAATTTGGCGGTCATAAATATGCAGCCGGGCTCACCATGAGGAAAGAAAACCTTACCGCATTCCAACAAAAATTCGAAAAAGTTGTTTCCTCCACCATCACAGATGAAATGCTCATTCCGGTAATAGAGATAGATTTGGAACTACCCTTAGCTGTTATTACTCCTAAGTTTCGTTCTATCCTCAAACAAATGGCACCATTTGGTCCGGAGAACCACAAACCTGTTTTTAAATCAGGCGGGGTTTTTGTGAAGAACTCCCTTGCAAGCTTTAAGGACAAGCACATTCGCTTCCTGGCAGGTCAAAATGGTAGTGACGTTGTTGTAAATGTAGTAGGCTTCGATATGATGGAGTATTATGAGCCGCTCATGAATAGCAGCTCTTTTACAATGGCATACACCATTGAAGAAAATACGTATAATGGAATGACGTCTTTGCAATTGCGATTGAAAGACATCAAATTTGAATAGCATGATATTAAAAGCCCAGAACCTGGTAAAGAAATACAAGAAACGCACAGTCGTAAATGATGTCTCCCTTCAAGTAGAACAAGGTGAGATTGTGGGTTTGCTGGGGCCCAATGGTGCTGGCAAAACGACCAGCTTCTATATGATTGTAGGGCTTATTAAACCCAATGGAGGAAACATTTTTCTCGATCAGGAGAACATCACAGATTTGCCCATGTACCAGAGGGCCAAATTGGGCATTGGGTATCTCGCGCAGGAAGCATCTGTTTTTCGCAAACTTACCGTAGAAGAAAATTTGATGGCGCCCCTGGAAATGCGAAACATAAGCAAGAAAGACCGAAAAGAAAAAGTGGAAAGTCTTTTAGAAGAATTCAGCTTGACTCATGTAAGAAAAAATCTGGGGATGGTTTTGTCTGGTGGAGAGCGAAGAAGAACTGAGATAGCGCGAGCATTGGCTGTGGATCCTCACTTCGTTCTATTGGATGAGCCTTTTGCCGGAGTAGATCCTATTGCGGTCGAAGAAATTCAATCTATTGTTTCAAAATTGAAGAAAAAAAATATTGGTATTTTGATCACCGATCACAATGTAGATGAAACATTATCTATTACTGATCGTGCCTACCTGATGGTCGAAGGAAAATTATTCCGTGCGGGCTCTGCCGAAGAACTGGCCAATGACCCAATGGTGAGGAAAGTATACCTTGGACAAAATTTCCAATTGAAACGCGCTCGTATTGAGCCTTCTTCTTAGTACTTTTTTCTTTTTATTCTGTCATTACATATTCAGTTTGTTTAATATGCTGGTTCCGCTTTATTTTGGGCTTAATCATTAATATGCAAATACTCAACTCTTTTCTAACATGGGTGATGAAGAAGCGAATGCACCAAATGGAGCTCTTCATGAAGTATCCCCATGAAGTACAAGATGAAGTATTTAAAAAGATTATGTACATGGGTCGGGGTACCGAGTTTGGTAAAAAATATGCCTTCGATGAACTCATGAGCTATGAGCATTTTAAGCAAAGAGTTCCTGTTTATACCTATGAACAAATATTTCCCTACATCGAACGTGCAATGCGCGGGGAGCAAAATGTACTTTGGCCCTCTGAGATAAAATGGTTCGCCAAATCTTCTGGTACTACCAATGCCCGCAGTAAGTTTATCCCTGTATCTCCGGAGGCGTTGGAAGATTGTCATTTCAAAGGAGGCAAAGACATGCTCTCCCTATACGTAAATAACTATCCCGACACTCAAATCTTTTCGGGCAAAGCTGTAGCTGTAGGTGGAAGTCATAAGGTGAATGAATTTGATCCCAGTTCAACCTCATTCTACGGTGATGTCTCTGCGGTGATCATGCAAAATCTTCCACCCTGGGCACAGTTCATTCGCACTCCCAGTCTGGATGTAGCATTGATGGATAATTGGGAAGAAAAAATAGATAAGCTTGCTGCTGAAACGGCCAAGGTGAATGTTACCAATATTGCAGGTGTGCCCACCTGGACCGTGCTCCTCATTCAGCGCATTCTGGAGTTAGAAAACAAAAGTAATATTCTTGAAGTATGGCCCAACCTTGAAGTATTTTTTCACGGAGCCGTAGCCTTCCAACCCTATAAAAGTCTTTTCAAATCACTTATTCCATCAACTGGAATGAGGTATTGGGATACCTACAATGCAAGCGAAGGATTTTTTGGAATTCAGGACAGAAAAGATGCGGATGATTTGCTCCTCATGCTGGATTATGGTGTGTTTTACGAATTCATACCCATGGAAGAAATCAACAAAGAATATGCTGAAACAGTAACTTTGGATCAGGTAGAAATTGGTAAAAATTACGCTATGGTAATCACTACCAATGCAGGCTTGTGGCGATACAACATTGGTGATACCGTGAAGTTTACGAGCACCTCACCCTATAGGATAAAAATTACCGGCCGGACCAAACACTTCATTAATGTATTTGGTGAAGAGGTAATTATTGAAAATGCTGAGACGGCCATAACGGAGGCTTGTGAGCAAACGGGAGCTGTAATTGATAACTTTACAGTGGGGCCTATCTTCCTAGAAAAATCTCACCGTGGAGGACATGAGTGGATTGTTGAATTTAAAGTAAAACCCAACAACCTGGAAAAATTTACGTCACTGCTGGATGCTTCTTTACGAAAAGTAAATTCTGATTACGATGCCAAACGTGCTTTTAATTTGGCTTTGATGATGCCCAGAGTGCATAGTGTAGACGAGGGTACTTTCTATAACTGGATGAAGAGACGCGGGAAATTAGGAGGGCAAAATAAAGTGCCTCGGTTAAGTAACAGCAGAGAATACATTGATGACATTCTGTCGATGATTCAATAAAAAAGAAGCCGTCTCAAAAGTGGAAGAATGTCATTTCTCTGAGCGAAAGCGAAGAATCTCCGTAGTTTGAATTTACAATTTAGAGATGTGTCACTTTTGAGTTAGCCTCCCAAGCAATTCAATTAATTTTCTTTAAGAGTTTCTCCACTTGATGGTACAGCCTATCGCCTTGGTCTGGGTAACAGGGACATTCTTGGATTGCATTAAAGCCCCAATTGCATCTTCCACATATTTTTTAGTAACAGTCTCAGCATTTCTTGAATTATCATCAATGGCACCAATATAAACCACCTTTAATTTCTCGTTACTGACTTTATCCAGCACATAAACATGGGGTGTGTTGGTAGCTCCGTAAGCTCTTGCTACATCTTGTGTTTCATCTACTAAATAAGGAAAGTCGTACTTATTCCGCTTTGCCTGCTTTTTCATTTCATCAAAAGAGTCTCCAGGAGAAAGATCCGGGTCATTTGGGTTGATGGTGAGCACCGGAAATCCTTTCGATGCATATTTTTTGTTTAACGCAATAATGCGACTGTCATAAGCTTTAGAATAAGGGCATGTATTACAATTAAAAATAACGATGTATCCTTTTGCATCCCTATAGTCTGCCATTGATACCATTCTACCATCGTAATTTTTCAGTTTGAAATCCATGGCCGTGTCACCCACTTTATAACCCGATTGCACAGGTGCACTCGCAGTTATCATCACTAATAAGGCAATCGCAAAAAATGATTTTATTGTATTCATATAAATGTTTTATTTAACGCTATTAATTATTTCTTCCAGATCTCCAGCTTTCAGCTCCTTCTCTACAAACTTTCGTTTTCCATTCTTCAAATTCACAACCAATGTAGCCGGTATGGCTCCCGACCAGCTTTTGTCAATTTTATCAATCCAGGTATTCGGATCCCTTTCATCCAAAATGTAAACTTTGGACTTTAGTTTTTTGCGATCGATAAAGCGATATACTTTATCAGGGTTGGGATCCAGGTCCAGATCAATACTCACCAGGCTAACTTCAATATCATTTCGGCTTGCATTTATTTGTTCAAATAACGGAAGCTCTTTAATACAGGGAGCACACCAGGTTGCCCAAAAATTAAGCACCTGAATTTTACCAGAGCTTCTGCCAACCATCTTTTGAAGGTCTTCTATTTTAACCTTTTCTGCAGTTTGCGCATGGAGAGAGCCAATACTCACCACTAGTGCAAATGTTATTATCAAGACCCTCATATTAGTTTCAAAACGGAGAGTTTAAGGTTAAGTTCGCCTTTGGGGGATGAATTTAAACATAGATAAAATCTCATGTAAGATTTGTGAAAGGATTTTATAAAAAGTGTTAAGATTCAGACACTTATAATTACCAAAAACAGAGCAAAATACTTTTCCACAAAATTGTTCACTTATCCACATCATCACTGTGTTATTGTTTAAGTATCTGTTATACAGTAAGTTAGGTGGTTATAAATCAATCAGTTCTTTGTGGACAACTAAAACAGGAGGAAAACACCGCCTAAAATTGCTTAAAAATCTAAACCCCAGATTTTCAGACTTATAGCTTACAATGTTAGACCCAATTTGTAATATAAAAATGCAAAACAGAATAATTGACCTATTTAAAATCGACCTCCCTATCATTCAGGCAGGCATGGTCTGGTGCAGCGGGTGGAGGCTGGCTTCCGCAGTAAGCAATGCCGGGGGACTGGGTTTGATTGGTGCCGGATCGATGCACCCTCCAACCCTTGAGGAGCATTTGAAAAAATGCAAGGCAGCTACTACAAATCCTTTCGGGGTAAATGTTCCTTTACTCTATCCTGAAATAGACCGGCTCATGGAGATTATCATTGCTCAGGAAGTAAAAATAGTTTTTACCTCTGCTGGCAACCCCGCTACCTGGACAGGCTACCTAAAAGACAAAGGGGTAACCGTAGTGCATGTGGTTTCCAGTGTAAAGTTTGCGAAGAAAAGTATGCAGGCCGGAGTTGACGCAGTGGTGGCAGAAGGATTTGAAGCAGGTGGCCATAACGGGAGGGAAGAAACGACTACATTTTGCCTTATCCCAATGGTGCGCGATGCGGTGGATATTCCCCTGATTGCTGCTGGTGGCATTGGCTCCGGACGGAGTATGCTGGCTGCTGAAGTTCTTGGAGCTGAAGGTTTTCAGGTAGGATCACGGTTTGCCGCCAGTACAGAATCTTCTGCACACGACCAATTTAAACATCGGATTACCAATAGCGAAGAAGGCGAAACAGTACTAACCCTTAAACAATTGACTCCTGTTCGCCTCATTAAAAATAAATTTTACCAACAAGTATACGAGGCCGAACAAAGGTGTGCCACTAAGGAGGAGTTGGCAGACCTATTAGGCAAGGCCAGAGCAAAAAAGGGAATATTTGAGGGTGATCTGGATGAGGGAGAACTTGAAATCGGCCAGATAGCCGCAGCTATAAAAGAGATACAACCCGCAGGAGATATTGTCAAAGAAATGTGGGCAGAATATTCCGATATTAAAGCCAGACTATGCCGATGAACATCAAACAGATAAAAGAGACCTGTATTTATATGCGCGACCTTGAACAGGCGCGTAATTTTTACCACGGCTTATTAGGACTTCCCGTAATAAGCCATGTCGATGGTAAACATATCTTCTTCAGGGCGGGCGCCTCTGTGCTCCTTTGCTTCAACCCGGAGGATTCCAAAAGCAAAAAGAGCCCTCCTCCCCATTTTTCAGAGGGCCAATACCATTTTGCTTTTGAAGTTCCTGAATCGGATTATCTAAAAGAAAAGCAATCATTAATATCGAAAGGGATACAAATTACTGATGAAGTGGAATGGAAGAATAGACTAAAGTCTTGTTACTTTGAAGATCCAGCCGGCAATGTGCTTGAGATTGTTCCTGAAGGAGTGTGGGACTAACGTTGGCGGATTTTTATTGATTCGCTGCTTGCCGACACCGTGGTCTGATCTGGTGTCGCCTCTTTTTTAAAATTCTGATTGAACCATGCTTCGTAGTGTTTAAACTGAACACAATCCGTTAGCAGCTCGCTTTCTCTCAATATCTTTATAATATGATCAGAAGGAATTGCCTGAACAATTTGTTTCCTTTGCTCTTCGGGCAGTTTCGTAATTCGAATGAACTCAATCCCCTTATAATTCTCAGCCAACACTTTCATAGTCACGTCCAATGTACAATATTAATACCACCGGATCACTTAAGTAACCTTTCAGTTTTTGATGGCAAATGGAATTTAAACATCAATAAACTAGTTTTCAAAATATGCATATAATTAGATTAATTCCAATCGCAACGCTCCTGACAACCCTGCTTGGCTCCTGCAATCAATCTGCCACGTTACCAAACAGAGATACGGGGTTGTACGACAGCGAAGCTTTCAAAAATTATTGGTATGCCGGAAAAGCTGAGGTGAATGCCTACAATTTGGATCAATCCCGATACGGTGAAAACAGAAAAGGTAAAACCATTCTCATCTTTGTTACCGAGGCTTTTTCAAAATCAAAGCATGTAAAACTGGATCATCCGGAAGCTGCTGGTGATGATAAGGTCACCGTGATGAAACTTAACTACACAAAAAATTTTGTTACTGGTATTTATCCCTACTCCATGATGCTCTCCTCATTTACCCCTGTGAGCAGAAATCAATATCCCAACACGTTAAAGGTGACAATGACTTCTCAGGAATGGTGTGGTCATGTCTTTTCTCAGATGAATTTACAAAAGAATAAGTACGATGTATCCAGTTATTCCTACTTCGAGCAGGAAGGAGATGTTCAGTTTAAGACAGACAAAGTACTCCTTGAGGATGAGCTTTTTAATTTAATCCGCCTTGATCCTGATCATATCCCCTTAGGCAAAATCAAAATTCTTCCAGGTTTGTTCTTTACAAGATTAAAACACGAAAACCTAAAACCTGTGGAAGTAACCCTGTCCAGGGAGGTTAACGACACAGAAACTATTTATAACCTTCAATATGCCGAACGCCTCTTAACCATTCATGTTGCCAATGAATTCCCGCACAAAATTCTCGGATGGGAAGAAGAATTTATAGAAGGGGGCAAGAAAATGTATACCAAAGCCTCACTAGATAAAACATTGTACACTGACTATTGGGAGAAAACTAAAAACGAAAATGTTAATTTGCGTGATTCTTTAGGACTTTCTTCAACTAACTACTAAACATGCTTTCACTTCAACGCTCAAAATTCTCTCTCCCTAAAAGCATTACCTATCTCAATTGTGCCTACATGTCCCCTCTATTAAAAAAGGTAGAAAAAGCCGGCATTGAAGGAATCAAGGGCAAGAGAAACCCCATTCATATTTCACCCAAAGAATTTTTTACCTCTGGAGAATTATTGAGAAAACAATTTGCAAAGTTGGTGGGCTCCAAAGATCCCAAAAGAATAGCCATAATACCTTCCGCCTCTTATGGAATGGCTAACGCAGCACACAACATCAAACTGCGTTCGTCAGAAAAAGTAATTGTAATGGGCGAACAATTCCCAAGCAATTATTATCCCTGGCAAAGACTTTGTCTTGATTCTGGCGCCCGACTTGAAACCATTGCTCCTCCGCAAACAAGGGTAAATCGTGGCAAAGTTTGGAATGAACGTATTCTGGATGCCATCGACAACAACACCAGAATTGTAGCGATGGGTCATGTACACTGGGCCGATGGCACTTTGTACAATCTTAAAGAAATTAGAAAAAGAACATTAGAGGTTGGTGCATTGCTGTTGATTGATGCAACACAATCTGTTGGTGCGCTACCTTTCAATATACAAAGCATACAACCCGATGTACTGGTCTGTGCAGGATACAAGTGGATGATGGGGCCTTACTCTATTGGGCTTGCCTACTATGGACCCTACTTTGATAATGGTACTCCCATCGAAGAAAACTGGATCAACCGACTGAACAGTGAGGACTTCGCGGGTCTTGTCAATTACGAAGTGGCCTATCAGCCTGGTGCCTTGCGTTATGAGGTAGGGGAACACAGCAATTTTATTCTTGCCCCTATGATGCTGGAGGCGCTTCAACAAATTAATGAATGGAAGCCAAAAAACATCCAGGAGTATTGTGCCAAAATATCTAAAAGACCTATTGAGTTACTACGCGAAAATGGCTTTTGGATTGAGGATGATCAATACAGGGCGAATCATTTGTTTGGTGTCCGTTTGCCCGAAGGCAAGGACATCAAAACTGTAAAAGCAAAACTCAAGAAAAAAAATATTTCTGTTTCTTATCGAGGGGATGCGATCAGAGTCTCTCCGCATGTGTACAATCAGGAAAAAGAACTCATGAATTTTGCACGCGTGCTTATAGAATAATTCATGGGAGAAAAATCTTCAGGTTATCTTATTGGAGGTGTACTTATCACCATACTGGGATCAATCTGTTTTTCTGCCAAAGCCATTTTTGTAAAGCTGGCCTATTTCGAAACTGACGTTGACCCCATCTCTCTTCTGGCACTTCGAATGGTCTTCTCCATTCCATTCTTTCTGGGCTCTGCACTTATCACTTCCTCAAAAAAAGACAATGTAAAGTTTACCGGCAAGCAATGGGTTTACATTGCCTTTATCGGATGCCTGGGCTATTATGTGAGCAGCCTTCTTGATTTTCATGGCCTGAAATACATCTCCGCTGGTATGGAGCGATTAATCTTGTTCATGTATCCCACCATCGTGGTGATCATGTCTTCATTGATCTCCAAGGAAAAAATTAAAACCAAACAATGGGTAGCATTGATTTTAACTTACGCGGGGTTAGCCGTTGCCTTCGCGGGGGAAGCATCACTCGGCTCCTCATCCGATCCCAACTTCTACCTGGGATGTTTCCTGGTTTTTGCATGTGCAGTCACTTTTGCGACCTATATCGTAGGTAGTGGCAAACTCATACCCATGGTAGGGCCCGTTAAATTTAACAGCTATGCCATGAGCTTTGCTGCCGTAGGTGTACTCCTGCATTTTTTTATAACCAGCGATAAGTCATTGTTACAGTTCGACAACAACGTTTATATTTTCGCTTTTCTAATGGCGATCATCTCTACCGTTATCCCCTCCTATCTGCGATCTGAGGGAATTAAAAGAATTGGCCCTGAAAACACTTCTATCATCACCAGTATTGGACCTGCCTCCACCATTATTCAAGCCAATATATTTTTAGATGAGCCCATTTTTGCACTTCAAATAGCAGGAACTGTTTTGATTTTGGCTGGCGTAACTTTGATTAGTTGGAAGGCAAAAAGAAATCTTTCGTGAAGGATGCGTTATTTCGGTTCGAATATTTTCCGTTTGAGGGCAGATCGGAACTACTTGAGCAAGTAATCTCCATCAGCGTTAGACCAGATGAATAATAATTCGTTAGTTAGAGGAGAAACCAGCGCATATAATATGAGATGGCTAATTATTTTCTTCATTTCCCTATTTCTTAGTGATGGGTATTCACAAGACATAAAGTATACTTTCGTATTTCTAAACACCCGAGACGATAAGCCGGAGCTGCCCAAAGAAGAAGTAGATGAGCTTATGAAAGGGCATCTGGCCAACATACAGCGACTGGCCAATGAAGGAAAGCTCTTAGTAGCAGGGCCGTTCGATGGTGGTGGGGGTATCTTTATTTTCAGGGGCAATTCTTCCGATAGCGTAAAACAATGGTTGAGTACTGACCCAGGAATCAAAGCCAACAGATGGAGATTGGAAATGTTTCCTTATATCCCCAGGGTCGGTTCTGTTTGCGTTGTTGATGCCCAAACAGAAATGGTTAGCTATACCTTCATCCGATATATATCCACCATTACTAAATTCAACGTGCAAAAAGCGGGGCAAACGTTTAAAAAACATGATGACTATCTAAAGAAGATAGCAAAAACCGGAAACGTGGTAGCCGAAGGCTTCTTCCCAAATAGAGATGGCGGCATTCTGATAATGAAAGGTGATGTCAATCCAGAGCTTATTGAAGCAGATCCATCCATGTCGGATACGGTATTCACTATTGAAATTAAAAAATTATGGGTGGGCAAGGGTAGCTTTTGCGAATCCGATTAACGCTACTCACTTACCACTACTGCCAATTTTTTTCCATCCCTGGTCATCGCCAATCTGGTGATCCCTGAAATAGTTGCTCCCTCCAGACTCATTTCAATTTCTGTCCAATCATTTTTTAATTTAGGATCGTAAACAAAAAGCTTACTGCCATCGCTCATAATGATCCTTCCATCTTTAGTCCACGCCAGGTCCTCACTGCCCTCCATAGTGGATGTAATGGGAGTAATCTTTTGAGAAGCGATGTCCAGCCTGTTAATTACCCAATCATTTTTCGACCTTTTATGAACAAAGCTCATGGCATTTTGTCCGGGAATTTTATGCAATGACCTTCCAATATTTTCTTCCAATACAGTGCTGCTTTTGCTTTTCAGATCATACCATTGAAGCGTCATTGGTTCACCTAAAACAAACAAAATCAAATTATTATCATCCACCCATGCGTGATAGCCCACGATCAAATTGTCTATCAGCGTAATTGCCTCTCCTCCTTCAATCGGATATTTACCCAAATCCTGTGCATTATTATCCCGTTGAATGATGCATGAAATATATTTTCCGTCTGGGGTCAAGGTAGGTGAATATTCTCTTTCACTGGTGGAAGTAAGTGCTGTTGTTTTCCCTGACTTATAATTATAAACTTTTATATCTGACCTTCCCTCTTCATTAAAGGACGAATAAAACAAAAGTGGTTTTGAAGTATGGAACGAAGGTTGGTTGTCATAACCTGGATGGTTCGTGACATTTTTCGGATTGCTCACAACAATGTTGCTTCCCGACAGTTGCACATCAAACAAATAAATTTCTGATCCCGTCTGACTCATTGCCAGCAGTGGCAGTGAAAAAAGAAATAAGCAAAATATTTTTTTCATTAGTAAGAATTAATGAATCAAGCTAATGAAAATTTCAGAAACCTAATTGTTTTCATTGAACACTGGCATTGTTCAAAAACAAACTATTCAAAGATTCTGGAGTTATATCCACTAATCCTGTACAATGAGGCGTGCTTGAAATTGATCTCCACCTATTTGGATACGTGCCACATAAATTCCTGCAGGCACATTCCGCAAATTAAATTTTCCATTACCCTCATAAGAAGGTGTTATTACCTGACCCAACAACACATTCACCAATTGCATAATAGGTTCTGCCTTTGATAGGGGGGATTGAACTTGTACATAGTCTATCGATGGATTTGGATATAAGTTGATTTGGATGCCGTTGTCTTTAGCAACGCTTATCACACTTATTATTTTCGAATATTCAAAATTTCCATCATAATCGATCTGCTTCAGTCTGTAGTAATTGGCTCCATCAAACACATTAGTATCCTGAAAAAGATAAGTATTCTGGTCAGTAGTTGTTCCGTTTCCATTTACCCAACCAATCTCTTCAAATGACACTCCATCTGCACTCCGTTCTACAGAAAACCCTTCATTGTTTTCTTCGGTAGCAGTCTTCCACTCCAATTCATTATATTGTGATTTTGCTACACCTTCAAACGAATACCAGGTGACAGGCAGAGCACAACTTATAACACTATAATTAAATGATACCCTGTTTCCTCCACCTGCTTCATAATATTCAATCACTAAATCATAAATACCGTCAGTAATACTTGTTGCCGCAGAGCTTACCGTTCTATACCCGTGATTGGAATAATCATTAACTAACCATGTTGCACCTCCATCAATACTTAAGCGAACACCATCATCTGCTCCAATAGTGAAAGTATAATCACCACAGGAGAAATTTTTTCTCATTTTAAACCTTACCGAAAATGTCTCCGTTTGGAAATCACAGCCAGTAGTACTGGTCGTTGTGTTGCTGCCGCCAAAGCTTTCGTCAAATATTTCCGTCTCAAACAATTCTCCTTTATAGTTGGAAGTGAAGTTATTTGCACCATCATATACATATCCAATCCATGACCCACTACCATAGCTTACCTGGTCGCCAGCGCCTGAATTAGAAGAGCTTACAATTGTTAATGTGTTGGAGTATGCAGTTAAAGAAGCTCCATTAGTTGCTTGTCTTCTATAATACCTTGTTACACCAGCAGGAAAGCCAGAAGGTATATCATAAGCAGCACTCGTTGCTCCTGATATGTCAGTCCATACAGAATTATTATTTGACTCCTGCCATTGATAAGCCATAGTACCTGAAGTAAAAATGGCCGGCTCAGTACTTATGAATGCTTCAGGATTTATGGTTCCGGAAGCACATATATTCTGACTGCCTGATACCATTCCTCCATAGGAGTTACCCATGTTGGTATAAGAAAAAGAAACTCTGTTATCTCCAGAGTTCTCAAAATATTCCAAAATAAGATTGCTGCTACCATTCATATGAGCAACTCCATTATAAGTTGTATAAGCTTGATTGATATATCCGTTTATCAGATAAGTAGCTCCATTATCAACACTTAGTCTAACACCATCATCTCCACCAATGGTAAAGCGATAAATAGCATTGCTAAAGTTCTTGTTCATTTTATAACGAACGGTAAAGGTTTCAGTGGTAACGCTACATCCATTGATTGCGTATGCGCAATTGTTGCCGCAAAAGGTTTGGTTAAATGTTTCTGACTCAGTGTTATAACCTTGATAATTCCCACTCGCAAAATTATTTGCACCATCATAGAAATAGCCAATCCAGCTTCCTGTTCCAAAAGTAGTTTCATCACCTTGGGCACTTCCACATTGAGCAAAGCCGTTTGAACCTATCAGTATCCCCACAATTGCCAATATAATCTTCAGGCTTTTCATAACTATTTTTATTTATGCAATGGAAATACTATACCATAGTCAAAATGCTGTATTTCAGACGTTAAAGCCACTTTTTTTTAATTCAAATTCCCATAAAGGGAATCCGGCTTTAAAATTGGGAATACATAAAAGGGTTTTCTTTTGTCAAGATTTGAAGTAAGAATGGCCGATGATCGAACTATCTTGCCATTGATGTTTTAGAATTGTGTAACCGCTAAGCAGCAACTGCTAGAAATGAAGGAATACGATGTCATCATCATTGGTGCAGGACCGATTGGCCTTGCTTGCGGAATTGAAGCAAAAAAAGCAGGATTAAAACATCTTATTATTGAAAAAGGGTGCCTGGTCAACTCACTCTACCATTACCCTTTCAACATGACTTTCTTCTCTACTTCAGAGAAATTAGAAATAGGAGGCGTCCCTTTCATCTCGCATGGCCACAAGCCCAACAGGGCTGAAGCATTGGAGTATTATCGAAGGGTTTGCTTAAGCTGGGAATTGAATGTGCAGTTGTATGAGGCCGTGGACAAAGTTGAGAAGACGAATGGCTCATTTAAAATAACCACCCGTAAGGATAGTTACGCTTCAAAATCTTTGGTGCTGGCTTTAGGTTTTTATGATTTGCCTTACCTACTCAATGTTCCGGGTGAAGACTTGCCGAAAGTGAGACACTATTATGATGAACCACATCCTTACTTCAAACAAAAAATAATAGTTGTGGGTGCGGCCAACTCGGCTGTAGATGTGGCGCTGGAAACATGGCGAAAAGGCGCTGAGGTAACCATGGTGATACGAGATTCGGAGATTAGGGACACTGTAAAGTATTGGGTACGGCCAGACATCGAGAACCGTATCAAAGAAGGAAGCATTAAAACTTATTTCAACTCTGAAATTGTAAAGATTGAACCCCATTCAGTAGAAATTAAAACACCAGATGGAGCACTTCATTTGGAAAATGATTTTGTGCTGGCCATGACGGGGTATCAGCCACCATTTGATTTTATGAAATCACTGGGTATACAATTTCAAAGTGATGAGTTTCATACTCCTGTATACAACGATCGGACCATGGAAAGTTCTGTTTCTAATTTATATCTGGCGGGTGTTGTTTGTGGTGGACTAAAAACCAATAAATGGTTTATCGAAAACTCGCGCGTACATGCAGACTTGATCATAGATGCCATAAAACAAAAACCCCTGTCGTGATAAGTATCAGGACAGGGTTTTTATATTTTCTTTTAATATACTTACAGCGCGTCTGCAGTTATTTTTGCCTTTGCTTTCACAGTAACAACAAAGCTAACTGGTCCATCCGAAAACTCACCGGCCATAGTTACAAGCACAGATTTGTCATTCTTCAATTGAGCCGCAACTGCATTTACTTCATCCTGGCTCAGATCCAAATCCATTTCATCACCTGAAGTAGAGGCCGCAGATAAACCAACTGCCGAAATACTTACTGAACCAAGATTACCATTCACCCCAAAAAGGATATCACCGGTGAAAGTAGCATCAACTGGCCCAACGTAATTACTCACTTTGTAAGTAACTTCATTAAGCTCGATGTTTTGAATTTTTTCCTTGTACTTGGCTACTTCTGGATCAGTGGTAGCATCAAGTGTGATCTGATCTGAATAACTACCCTTAGGCGCATCATTTACGGTAATTGATTCATCAAATTCAGTAGAAAACGAGATGTCGTCTGCCTTGTCAAACAAGTCGCAGGAGGCCATAAGCCCCACTATAAACATTGCTGATACCATTGAAACCAAAAAGCGATTTTTCATAACGTGTTTTTTTATCATTTATTTAATGACCTAAAGTTACAAAACTCTGCAACTAGGAGAAGTGATTAATAATACGTTTTACCGGCTGAAGGTAACTGTCACCGAATAAAATTGCATGCACCAATAAAGGATACAGATGATACACCTCCATTCGCTCGTCAAACCCACCTTCAAGAGGAAAATGATGCTCGCATGACTCATAAAAGTCAATTTCGAACCCTCCAAAGAGCCTTGTAAATGCCAGTTCCGCTTCCCTGTGACCATAATATATGGCCGGGTCAATGACATATGCCATTCCCCTTTTATCGCTAATCACATTGCCACTCCATAGATCGCCATGCAACAAACAGGGCTGTTCTTCAGGAAAAATTTCACCAAGTCTGGCGTACAGTTGTTCAAAGGATTCAATGAATTTGGCATCAACTCTATTAGCTAGTTCTAGCTCCTTTAACAACGGCCTCAACCTTTGATTTTCAAAAAATTGTGGCCATGTGAGATGATACATATTGTTTTGAACAACGGAACCGATATAATTATTATATGATAATCCAAAATGAGAATTCTTATGATGATGCAACTCCGCCAACTGTCGCCCCAAATCTTTCCAAAAGAATTTTGAATGACCTGTTGACACAATGAACTCAAGAATGAGGTATTGCCACTCCTCTGCTTCACCTGCACATACCACCTCAGGCAAGTAAATGGTTTTTGTTTCTGACAAGGTTTTAATTCCTGCTTTCTCCTTTTCAAACAGGTGAGGAAACTGTTCTTTATTATTCCACTTGATGAAAAAGTCACCCTGCGAAGTAGATAGTTTTCCTCCTTCATTAATACATCCACCAGAAATGGCGCTGAATCCATTGATTTTACAATTCAGATGTTTTGAAACTGCGCTTTGAACAGAGCCTGGAATCATTGAACTATCAAAAATTGATCTATCAAATTTAATTATCTTCGCTTTATCACAGAGTTCAAAATAAACCCTATGAAAAAAGTTATTGTATTACTCTTACTGCTTTCGGGTGGACTGGTTGCACAAGCACAATACAAGGCCATCGTTGGAGCTACATTAATCAATAGCAACGGAGATAAGCCTCTGGAAAATGCAACAGTACTCATCAACAACAACAACATTGAAAAAACAGGAAAGACCGGAAAGGTAAAACTGCCTGAAGGCACTGAAATAATTGATGCCACAGGGAAATATCTTATCCCCGGACTCATTGACGCTCACGTTCATTTTTTCCAGTCAGGCGGATTGTATACCCGGCCAGATGCTATCGACCTGCGTGAGGTGATTAGTTATGAGCAAGAACTCGCCCTAATCAAGGAGAGATTACCCAGAACATTCGCCCGCTACTTAAGTGCTGGCGTAACGACCGTAGCCGATGTGGGTGGGCCGATGTTGAATTTTGATATCAGAGCACAAGCCAACAGCGCTCGCAGTGCCCCGCGTGTGTTTGTTGCAGGGCCGTTGATTTCAACCGTTGCCAACCCAAAATTAGATGTCGGTGACCCTCCTATTGTGAAAGTATCCAGTAATGAGGAGGTAGATAAACTGGTTCAGCAGCTGGCCGGTCAAAAAGCAGATTTTGTAAAAATCTGGTTCATCGTATCACCACAACTTAATTTTGAAGATAACCTCAAGCTCATACAACGAACGATTGATCAAAGTCATAAGCACGGCATCCGTGTTGCGGTACACGCCACACAACTGGCTACTGCAAAAGCTTCCGTTCGGGCAGGGGCTGATATATTGGTACACAGTGTAGACGACAAAGAAGTAGATGATGAGTTTATAAAACTTTTAAAACAAAATGGTACGATTTATACCTCCAGCATTAGCGTGTTGGATGGATATAACCGCACGTTTGCTCAACGTTTTGATTTTACTTCAGCTGATTTTGAAATCGCTGACCCGTATTTTATGGGTTCTCTTTTTGACTTGCGAAAAATAGACAAAGAAAAATTACCCGATCGGGTTAAGTCCATTATGGCAGACCCAAATCCTGCCATTGAATCAGCAAGCGAACGCATCCGGATTGCGAAAAAGAATTTAAAAAAATTGCAGGAGGCCGGTGTGACGATCGCTACCGGAACGGATGCTGGAAATATTGGGACATTGCACGCCTCCTCCATGCATCAGGAATTAAGCATCATGCAGACGGCCGGATTGTCTCCCAATGAAATTCTTATCAACTCCACGTTGAACGGGGCCAAACTAATCGGAAGACAAAAGGAATTGGGTTCAATTGCGTCCGGGAAACTGGCTGACATGGTGATCCTGGACAAAAACCCATTAGAAGATGCAACAAATTACAGTTCCGTTGCATTGGTGATTAAGGATGGAGAAGTATTTAATCCTAAGGAATTACTTTCTCCAACGCCAGAGGATTTGGCTCAGCGTCAATTAGTCGCCTACAATGCGCATGACCTTGAAGGTTTTTTGTCTGTGTACAGCAAAGAGGTAAAACTCTACAATTTCCCTAACGAACTTATATTGGAGGGGATTGATCAAATGAGAGAGCGCTATGCTACGCGATTTGAAAGTGCCAATCTGTATGCAGAAGTAGTGAACAGAAATGTGATGGGAGATTACATTATTGATCAGGAGAGAGTGATTGGAAGTGGAAGTGAAGAAGTAAAGGCCACAGTCATTTACCATGTCAGTGAAGGGTTGATTGACAAGGTCTGGTTTATTATTAAATAATAAAAAGCACTAATTACTCTGAGAAAGAGTAAACCTAAAATTAATTTGTGTTTAAATTGGCGCACGAAAATTTTTGACGCCAAATGAAACTTACAGCACGCAACACCCATAGAGACATCGCCTACTTTTATGTAGGTTTAATAATCGCTTTTTCATTCTCCGGAATATTTCTCAATCACCGGAGAACACTCAACCCAAGAAAATACACGGCTGATACAAGAGAAGTCAATATAAACCCGGTTGCTAAAGAGCAGATAACGGACGCCTATATTTCAAAATTCACTAGCGATCAGGGCATTGATGATGAGCTAAGGCGCTATCAAGTCAGCGAAGGTGAGTTGACGGTTTCCTATGTTAATAACGATGTAAAAATAGACCTGGCCATTGGTAAAGGAAGCATTGTTACGTATCGTACTATTCCTCTTTTGGGACAAATGACTCAACTGCATCAGGATACCAGCAATTGGTGGATTTACTATTCTGATCTCTTTGGAGCCGCTATGATGGTTATCGCTTTTACCGGTATGTTCATAGAGAAGGGCAAAAACAGTTTTAGAAGCAGAGGCTTCAAATTGGCTTTGATAGGAATAATATTTCCATTGATCTTTCTTTTTTTGTTGTCGTAACGCCCAGAGAGTTAAAATCTATCGCCTGTTAAATCCTATATAGGACGTTTAGCAAAACTTTATTGGAGTATCCCTCCAAATGAAGCATTTTTATACAAGACTGAATAGACTCAAATTCTAACCCTTTAATATGACATCCAAAATCTTTAGGTTTCTTATTCTGCTGCTGTGCACATCCCCCATCACACAGGTTGATGCACAGGTATCTGCTTCTGACTCTACATTTTTCAAAGCCCTGACCTTTCGCAATGTAGGCCCTACCCGTGGGGGTAGATCTACTACGGTGCAAGGCGCTGTAAAGCAACCAGGCACTTTCTATATGGGCACCACAGGTGGAGGTGTTTGGAAAACAGATGATTATGGCACCAACTGGTTCAATATCTCTGATGGCTTTTTCAAGTCACCCTCTATAGGTACTATCAAAGTATACCAGGAAGATCCCCAAATTATATATGTAGGTACGGGTTCAGATGGTATCCGCTCCAACATCATTGTAGGGGATGGGATGTACAAATCTGAAAATGCAGGAAAAACCTGGACACACATTGGTTTGGAAAAAGTAGGACAAATCGGAGCTGTTGAAATGCATCCTACCAACCCCAATCTGGTATACGTTGCTGCCCAGGGACAGCCTTTCAACTCCAATAAAGAAAGAGGAGTATACCGAACCAAAGATGGAGGCAAGAGCTGGGAAAACATCCTTTATGTTTCCGATAGTGTAGGTGCAGTGGACATCGAGTTTGCTCCTAATAACCCAAATATTATTTACGCCTCCATGTGGCGCAACAAACGCACGCCATGGACAATTATCAGCGGTGCTGATAAGATTGGAGGTATATACAAATCCGTTGACGGAGGTGACAATTGGAAAAAAATAACCAAAGGATTGCCCCAGGGGCTGATCGGGAAAATTGATTTTGCTGTTTCTCCGGCTGATCCTAATCGGGTATATGCATTGATTGAAGCCCCTAAAGAAGAACGCGGTGTATATCGCTCCGATGACCAGGGAGAATCATTCCGATTGGTGAATAATAAAAAGGCACTTACGGACAGACCGTTTTATTATTGTAACATTGATGCCAATCCACAGAATGCTGATGTGATTTATGTGTTGGCCACTAATTTTCATAAATCAGTGGATGCTGGTAAAACCTGGGGAGAAGTAGAACCTCCGCACGGTGATAACCATGATATGTGGATCAATCCTACAGACACATCACAATATATTCAATCCAATGATGGTGGCGCCAATATTACATTCAATGGAGGTAAGTCGTGGTCAACTCAGGAAAACCAACCTACCGCAGAACTGTATCAGGTTGAAGTAGACGATCAATATCCCTATTGGCTGTACGCAGGACAACAGGACAACACCACTATCGCAGTACCTTCCCTTCCTCCATACGATGCCCCCGGGGGTGCGCGCGCTTTCTGGATGGCTGTAGGGGGTTGTGAAACAGGACCCGCTGTTCCCAAGCCAGGGAATCCCAATATTGTGTATTCAAATTGCAAAGGACGTTTTGGGGTGTATGACAAGCGTTCCGGGCAGGAGCGTCAATACTATGTGGGCGCTACCAACATTTATGGTCACAATCCAAAGGATCTGAAATACCGCTTTCAGCGTGTATCCCCTATTTATGTGTCGTCACACAATCCGGATGTCGTGTACCACGGATCACAATTTTTGCACAAGACCACCAATGATGGTGTTACCTGGGAGACCATATCCGGAGACTTAACTGCCAATGAGCCAGGCAAACAGGTAATTTCCGGATCTCCCATCACCAGGGATGTGACAGGAGAAGAATACTACAGCACCATTTATGAGATCAACGAGTCTAAATTAAAAGAAGGAGTGCTTTGGGTGGGTGCCAATGATGGTCCTATACACGTAACAAAAGATGGTGGCAAGAACTGGAAAAATGTAACTCCAAAACAACTGCCCCCCGGAGGTCGCGTAGATTGTATTGAGCCCTCTCCTCACAAGGAAGGAAAAGCTTATGCGGCTATTTTACGTTATCAGTTGGGTGACTGGATGCCTTATATTTACAAAACCTCCGACTATGGCGAAAGCTGGACGTTGCTTACCACGGGCACGAATGGTATCCCTGAAGGATTTCCTACAAGAACGGTTCGTGAAGACCCTGATCAGGAAGGTTTACTCTATGCAGGAACTGAATACGGTTTATTCATTTCATTTAATGATGGAGCCACCTGGCAATCGTTTCAGCAGAACTTACCCATTACTCCCATCACTGATATCAAGGTCTTCAGAAAGGATTTAATTCTTTCTACCATGGGCAGATCGTTTTGGGTGATGGATAACATTTCGCCTATCCATGAATTGGTAAAAGCCAAAGCAGCTAAAACAGCCTACTTGTTCCAGCCAGAAGATGCTTTCCGCTTGAGGTACCGCGGCACTGGAAAAAATGACATCCCCTACTACCCTGGTGCTGGTGTTACCATTGATTATACACTGAAATCCAAGCCCACACAGGACATAAAATTAGAAATTCTAAATCCTGACAACAGAGTTGTAAGAACATTCACCAGCGCAACTCCTCCAAAAGATACCACTAAGGTAGGTGTTGATATGGCTACTGGTTTTGAAACCAAAAAATCAAAAGCAGATTTGAACAAAGAAGTGGGGACACATCGGTTCCGTTGGGATTTATCTCATGAGGGTCCATGGGATAAAGATCCGGCAAGAAGCTTACGCGGAGGGCCAATGGTGCGCCCCGGAGTGTATCAGGCGCGCTTGACCGTGAATGGAGAAACACAAGTGCAATCCTTTGAAGTAAAAGTTGATCCTAAGCTGGACGTAACCAAAACTGGCATGGAAGATCTTCGCGCTCAGGAAAATCTTTCAATGCAAGTCATTGCTTTGGAGGATTCCAGTAAAAGAGTGGCTGAAGAAATCAAAACCCGTAGAAAAGAATTAGCCAAACTGATAAAAGACGGAAAGAGGGTAAAGCAGTATACTCAGGAAGATAAGCGCTTGGCGCAAATCGAAGAACAACTGGTTACTACAGATGGAATTTACATGACCCCTATGTTGATTGACCAACTTCGCTATCTGCGATCTATGTTGAATCAAGCTGACCAAAGGCCTGGAAAAGATGCTTATGACCGGTATGAAGAACTTAAAAATAGGTTCAGTACGATCGTGACACCCTATACAAAACTGGGGCCTAAGATGTAAACAACCAGCATATAGTAATTGATTATAAAAACGGCTCTGAAATTCAGAGCCGTTTTTGTTGGATTCAAGTCAGATTAGATACTAATAATATTAGGGAAGCGCATAATCCTTTGGCTGTTTCCGTCCCTTCTCAGAAACGAATATTAACGGCAATAAGGACAAACAATCTCTCCTACCACTATAAGTGATATCTGTTTTAAAATAAGTAAATTCGATACTCCAGGAAATATAGATATCCAACGTTTAGAAATTACTGATCAACTTCAAATGACAAAATCCCAGCCCATGAAACCAATTATTACCGTTGCATTCATAGCTCTTTTATCCTCTCATTGTTTTGCACAAAACCTTATTAAAGCAAGCCCGGAACGAATGGAGGAAAGGATAAAAGCCCTTTCACAATTTGGTGCTAATCCTGAAGGAGGCGTGAGTCGTGTAGCCTATAGCGATGCCGATATTGCCGGAAGGCAATATGTAATGGGTTTAATGAAGAATGCCGGACTGGAAGTAAGTATTGATAAAGCGGGCAACATAATCGGAAAGCGAAAAGGGAAAAACAACAACCTCCCCGCTATTGCCTTTGGTTCTCATATTGATAGTGTTCCCGGAGGAGGAAATTACGATGGAGATGTGGGCTCGCTTGGTGCGATAGAATGCATTGAGCTGATGAACGAAAATAATATCGTTACGGAGCATCCGCTTGAGGTTTTCATTTTTCAAAATGAAGAAGGTGGTCTGGTGGGAAGTGAGGCCATCAGCGGCATTCTTACAGAAGAAGAATTGTCGTTGGTAAGCAGCAGTGGAAAGACCCTACGACAAGGAATGATTGATATTGGAGGTGATCCCACACGCTTTCGCGAGGCAGCCAGAAAAAAGGGCGACTTCAAAGCCTTTCTTGAACTGCACATTGAGCAAGGTGGGTTTCTGGATCGTGAAGGAATAAACATTGGTGTGGTGGAGGGCATTGTAGGTATAAAACAATGGATGGTCACTTTTACCGGAAAGGCTAACCATGCAGGAACCACACCCATGGATCAAAGGCAGGATGCCATGTTGGCTGCCGCCAAATTTGTGGTGGAGACCAATCGAATAGCGCGTTCTATTGAAGGCCGACAAGTGGCCACTAATGGAAAAATTAATGCATTGCCGGGTGCGCCTAATGTGATTCCTGGTAAAGTAGAGATGACATTGGAAATAAGGGATCTTGATTTTGAAAAAATCCTTGCTGTCTTCGATAAAATTGAACTTGCTGCCAAAACAATTGAAAAAGAAACAGGTGTGGCCATCAGCTACAGCGATCTAAATGAAGATATTCCGGCCATGACGGATAAGCGCATTCAAAATTTAATTGCCGCCTCTGCCAAAAATCTGGGATTAACCCACAAGTTCATGCCCAGTGGCGCAGGTCACGATACACAAGACATGGCCCGAATTGCGCCTACAGGAATGATCTTTGTTCCCAGTAAAGATGGCATCAGCCACTCTCCAAAAGAATTTACCTCTCCTCAGGATATGGCCAATGGTGCCAGTGTGTTGTTGCAAACAATTTTAAAATTGGACAAAGCTAAGTTTTGATCTATGGCCTATAATGAAAAGTTGGCGGATCGTGTTCGCGAAAAATTGGTCGTTCATAAAAAGGTGGAAGAAAAGAAAATGATGGGTGGGCTCTGTTTTATGTATAAAAGCAAAATGTGCTGCGGTATAGTGAAAGACGATTTGATGGTAAGGGTGATAGCAAGTCGGTATAATGAAGCACTTTCTCATCCCTATGGCAGAGAGATGGACTTTACTGGCCGGCCTTTAAAGGGCTTTGTCTTTGTAGCGCCTGATGGATTTATAAAAGAAAAGGATCTCTCTTATTGGATACAAATGGGAGTAGAATTTGTAGATGCCTTATCTCCTCAAAAAAAATCAATCAAAAAGAAATTGCCTAAGCAAACAGCAATTCGTAAAAAATCGTTGGCCTCAAACAAGTCAAAGAAAAAATAATTCCTATTTTTGAACCCTATAGCTAAAAACCCCATTATGGGTATAATCGGTATCCGTTCAAACAATATCCCGTTCAATTAACTGATTTTTTAGGGTAGTTTGAATATTCAAACTTTAAGCATGTTTGGCCATTCTTATATAATCAATATACTCGCAGTATTGCTTTTTGCTGTCGCTTCCTGGTCCTGTGATAGTGAGGCAGACCCAATAACCTATTGTGATTGTTCCTCGTGGGAGAACTGGAAAAATAAGGAAGATGTTCAATGCGGATTTCTCACCGTCCCTGAGGATCATTCCAAGCCAATGGGAAAATCAATTCAGATTGCTTTTGCCATATTTAAATCAAAGAATAAAAGCGCTGATGCCATTCCTGTAATTTACCTCCCAGCCGGGCCTGGTGGGCGAACATTGGATAGACCCGACCGCTGGGAGGATCATGAAGCCCGACAAGTAGGGGATCTTATTGTGGTGGAGCAACGAGGCATCGGTTTATCGAGCCCGCTACCCGACATCAGTGAAACGTTCATCAACATTATTGCTGCAGATGCTTCTTCTGAAGAAGAAAAAGAAATCACCTTAAAGGCCATGCAAGACAAAGTGGCTGAGATAAAGAGTCTTGGAATCAATCTTTCCAAGTATAACTCTACCCAAAACGCGAAAGACCTTGGCACTTTAATGGGAGCCCTTCCTTATGAAAAGTACAACATCTACGGCACCTACTATGGCACGAAGCTGGGAATAATGACGATGAAGTATTTCACTTCAAAGATTCATGCTGCCATTCTTGACAAGCCCACTATTCTCGACAACACAGCATTGGAGGCACGCTTTCCCCATTTAATCAGGGCCTTCAACCGACTCTATGAACAGTGCGCCAGTGACTCTGCTTGTAGTGCTGCTCACCCTAATCTCCAGGCAGAAACGATAGAGGCCATTCAATCATTGAAGGACAATCCTTTTACGGTAAGATTATTGGATAGGGACTTCACGCTAAATCCACAGGATGCCGTATTCTTCATCCGATACCTATTTTATAAGGCGGATGCTTTTGAAACCGTTCCCCGATTTGTTCATGCCATCAATGTGAGAGACACCACCACAATAGAGGAGTTGGGCGATTTCCCGGCAAGAATGCTTAAAGGCGCCAACAATTCTACGTTCTTTAGCTTTACTGCATATGAAGAATATTCTGATAAAACACCTTCCAACGTCTCTGCTTTTATGGAGTCCAATCCTGAATTGGCCGAAGGTGTAGCATGGTTCCAGGCTTTTATTCCTGCCCTCGTTCAATGGCATGATGGTCGCGTTTCGCAGGAAGAGAACACGCTTGAAAATATTCCAATACCAACACTGATTATCACCAACGATCTCGATCCGCTTATGCCTCCGCACAACACCCAACTTTTCGAGGATGCTTTGCTGGATAACCAGGTGCTTCGTCTTAATCATTATGAGGAAGACTATGAGGGCAATTGTGTTTCTAAAATCAGAACGGATTTCTTCCTCAACTGTGATGGTAAAATAGACACTAAGTGTCTTGAAAAGTCCTAATATCTATTTTATTCTATACATCACACTCAGTTGAATACTTGAGTTGTAGAATTTATAAGTTTCTGTAAAGGTTGCGGGGCCATTGTTCAATTTAAACTCCTCAAAAGGTAAAAAGCTATAATTATACCTTGCAGCCAACCGTATCATATTATTTTTTCAATTAGGCTTTTCGCTAATCAAAAGAACGGAAAGGTTTTGGGTTTATTTCAAAATGCTTCCAATATTTCTTCCACAGGTTTGTGGGAGGGAAAAAATTCAAGAATCCGAAGCATTACCCTGTCCACAAGGGTATCCGGGCAGGAAGCCCCACTAGTAAGTACTATTTTTACGGGATTTTCTGAAGGGATATAGTCATTAGAAATCACTGCCCTTTTCGCGTTGTAGTCAAAGTGATGGATCTCATCTCTTGACTTCAGCTCTGCTTCAGAATTAATAAAGTAGGTAGGAAATTTTCGTTCACACAATTCTACAATATGAGAGGTGTTTGAACTGTTATACCCCCCTACTACAACTGCTAAGTCCGCATCCGTTTTTAACAATTCATAAGTGGCATCCTGGTTGTCATTGGTAGCATAACACAAGGTATCACGCGTGTCAGCAAAATGGTTTTTGATCAGATCTGTGCCATACTTTTCTATCATCAGGTTTTTGAAATAATCGGCAATGGCCTGTGTTTCTGTCGCCAGCATAGTTGTCTGGTTCACCACACCTACTTTTTGCAAGTGTATTGATGCGTCAAATCCATCTGAGTACTTTCCTTCAAATATTTTTTTGAAATCAGCAAGGTCCTTTTTACCTGTTACAAAATCGCCCAATAAAATGGCGTCTTGCATATCCTTTACAATTACTGAAGGAGCACCCTGAGCACTGTGCGAAAAAGTAGCCCGTGTTTCCTCGTGCCTGGGTTTGCCATGTATAATTACCGTGTACTCATCCTTTCCCAACTTATTGGCCCTGTTCCACACCTTTTCTACAAAAGGGCAAGTGGTGTTGTATTTCTGCACCTCAATCCCCATATCGTGCAACCGATGCTCGATTTCGATGGTAGTACCAAAAGCGGGGATAATCACCACATCGTCACTTTTCAAATTTTCCCATGGTACCAGTTGAGTCCCATCCGTATCCATAATAAATCGCACGCCCCTGCTCTGCAGATCATTGTTCACTTCCTGATTGTGAATCATCTGGCTCAAAAGAAGTACGTTTTTATCCGGGTTCTCCTCCAGCGCTTTGTAACTAATTTCAATGGCGTTCTCCACACCGTAACAAAAACCAAAGTGGCGGGCGATGTAAAATACAACTGGTCCAAAATCCAATCTGGCTGGAGCAAAGTCTTGCTTGCGCAGGTCCTTACTTCTTCTGGCCTCTTTTACTCTACCCGTAATGGAAGATCGGTAATACGCAGGAATGTCAAATTTTTTGATGGCTTTTGTATTTAATAGTACAACTGTTTCTTGTATACAATTGTTCAGCAAAGGTAAATGTTTGTGTTTGGATTGTTGCACCTACGGTGAGAAATGAAACTACCATTGCAATGTTACAACCGTTCCCTTTCCCATTTCACTTGCAACGCTCAGACTTCCTCTATGCAGCTTCATGATTTGCCTGGAAAGACTTAAACCTACTCCTGTTCCATTCTTCTTTGTAGTAAAAAACGGCACAAAAATATTGTCCAATGTTTCTTTATCCATTCCCTCTCCATTGTCTCTGATAATGATACAATTATCACCTCCATATTGAAATGCCGAAATTTCTATTTTGGGTGATTCAATATTCTCCAATGCATCCATGGCATTTCTAATGATGTTTATCAATACTTGTTCCAACCAGGAGGCATCTCCCTTTGCCATTAAGTGATCTCCAACTCCACTTTTATCAAGGATTATTTTTTTTCTTTCCAATTCTGTATTGAGCAGGCTCAAAACTTGCTTGATCAATCCACCTATATCCACCTGCGCTAAAACAATTTCAGGTGTTTTTGTTAAGTCTTTATAGGCATTCACAAATCGCAACAAGCCTTTTGATCTCTTTTCAATTGTTTCAAGACTGCCAAATAAATCCGCTTTGTCCTCTTCGTCCAGCTGCTCCAATTTCTTCCGTTCACCATCCTTATCCGTTAACATCCTGTTGACTGCCTCGGTCAATGAAACAATTGGGGTAACAGAATTCATAATCTCGTGCGTAAGTACCCTGATGAGTTTTTGCCAGGCATCCACCTCTTGTTCTTCCATTTCCTGATTCAAATCCTGAACAAGCATGATCTTGTAAGGAATTTCATTCATAATCAACTCCTTCACCTGAACAGACAGGTGCACCTCCTTTTTAGCAATTACCGTTCTGAACAACTGCCGCTGCCCAGGCGCCAAATCATTTATTACCTGATACAACTTCGCGCTAAATCTTTTTATCTCATCAATATTCCCTAATCGGAAGGCTCCCAACAATTGCAAGGCCGCAGGGTTGGCCAACTCTACCTTTCCAGATTCATCAAAACTTATGATGCCGGCCTGAATGTTTTCTGTGAGTGTTTGTAAATATTGGTAATGTGTCTCTCGCTGTAAGTTTACTTTTCTGAACTCTTCAATTACGTCATTAAAGGCCTCTGATAGTTTTCTAAATGTCTTGCCCTTTTTCCCAGGTGGGAAGGACGTGGTAAATCCACTTTGTTTAATAGAAAGAATAAAATAGGTGAGGTCCTTATTGGTTTTTTCTATATAGTAAATCAGGCTCCAGATAGATATGAGAAGTAACAGCGCAATAACCAAAGGGGTAAAGAACCAATCCTTGTTAGTAAGAACATAGGAAAGCAACAAAGCAAGGGAAGTGATCACCACCACCCTTAACACAATGTTCAGTCTGAATTCTTTCAGTATCAATTTTAACTGATTAACATCTTACAATCCATACTTTTCTATTTTGCGATAAAGTGTGGTCCTGCCCAAACCCAGTTCTTTTGCTGCCTTACTCAAGTTCCCTTTGTTCTTTCTGATGGCCTCCGCAATTGCTTTGCGCTCCACATCATGTAGCTTGGTTAAGTTTTCCGTTGAGACACTGTGCTGACCAGGAAATTGAAAATCCAAATTGGTAATGTTGTCATTTTCACAAAGAATTACCGCCCGCTCTACTGCATGCTGAAACTCTCTGACATTGCCCGGCCAGTTATAGTTTTTCAATGTTTGAATCACTTCTGAATCAATTCCTAACGATTTATTGTACTTCCTTTTATAGATAGAACAAAAGTGATCCAATAACAATGGAATGTCATCTGTTCTTTCACGAAGAGGGGGAATGGTGATCTCAACTGTATTGATTCTGTAAAGCAAATCTTCTCTGAAAGATTCTTCGGCCACCAATTCTAAAATATGTCCATTGGTTGCACTTATCAATCTTATATCAACAGGAATTTGTTCATTCGACCCCACCGGGGTAATCACTCTGTTTTGCAGTACCGTAAGCAATTTACTTTGCAACATCAGAGGCAGGTTCCCAATTTCATCTAAAAATAAAGTTCCTCCTGAAGCCAATTCAAATCTCCCAACACGATCTTGCTTTGCATCAGTAAAAGCACCTTTTACGTGGCCAAATAATTCCGACTCAAATAAACTTTCGGGTATAGTGCCTGCATCCACTTTTACAAATGGACCTTTACTTCTGGCCGACTGATGATGAATTGCCCTTGCCACCAATTCTTTTCCTGTACCATTTTCACCAAGTAATAGAACATTGGCACCTGTATTGGCTACGCGGCTAACAATTGAAAAAACATTTTTAATCTCGTTCGATTCACCAATAATAGTAGCATCAGGTTGTGTATACACCTCGGCCATTCTCGTTTGATGAAGTTTTAGTTTCGCAACTTCTCTTTTTGAAGCAGACAATTGAAATGCAGCGTTTACCGTTGCAATCAATTTTTCGTTTTCCCATGGCTTCACTACAAAATCTACGGCTCCAATCTTCATGGCCTCTACCGCCAGTTTCACATCACCAAAGGCGGTCACCATCACCACACTGAGTAAGGAATGATCTGTCAATATGTTTTCCAACCAATAGAGCCCCTCTCTTCCCTTTGTTACGTCCTCAGTAAAATTCATGTCCAGTAAAACAACATCGGGATGCTTCTGATGGATCAAAAAGGGAATCTGTTGAGGGTTTGATTCAGTACTGACTTGATCAAAATGTTGTCGCAACACAACCCGTGCACTTTGAAGGATATCCGGATCATCATCAACAATGAGAATGTGAGCTGGGGTTTTCATGTGAATAAAGATAATAAATGTTTCAAAATGGAACAATCAACTGTTTCATTCTGAATCACTTCAATAATTCTCCAACTTCCTATCTGCCTGTTTTTCAATTGATTATAAGTATTGGCATCTTAGTGGCACCTGGAATGCAAAATCCATTGTATGCTTAAAAGCTATCTGCTCATTGCACTAAGAAATCTGCTCAAAAACAGGTTGTATACCCTCATCAATGTGATAGGCCTTACCGTTGGCATGGCGTCTGTCATCATGATACTTCTTTACGTACAGGATGAGATGAGTTACGATCGGTATGATCCGGAGACTGCCAATGTCTATCGCATTTATTGGCAATCCGGTAACCCACAGACGCGTACTCCGCATCCAATGGCACAGGCTTTGGTAAAAGATTTTCCAGAGGTCACCAGCGCAGTTACGCTTTCTCCTATCTGGGGGCCGGGATTAACCCAACAAAGTTTCTCTGTAAAAAATCTGGAAAGAGACATACAATACAATGAAAAAAGCATCCTGTCGGTAGACAGTACTTTCATTGACGTATTTCCTCTGAAGATTATTAAGGGAAATAAAAACACAGTGTTGCGCACGCCTGGAAAACTTTTGTTGTCTCAATCAGCAGCCAAAAAATATTTCGGAGACGAAGAACCGGTAGGGAAGTTTTTAGCATTTAATGGTGATGAAAACCTGATTGAAATTGAGGGAGTCTATGAAGATATGCCCAGACAGTCTCACTTCCATGCCATGGCGTTGGTCAGTTATGTGCACATGAAAACATTTGAAGATCCTGAGAGTGCCTATTACACCTGGGCCGACTTTGGCCACTTCAATTACATAAAGCTTCGCCCCGATGCCGATCCTAAAAAGCTGGAGGGTCAATTGCTGTCCTGGGCCGCCCAGTATATCAACGTTAATGATGAAGTTATTCAGAGAATAATTCAAAACAAGGAAGGCTTCCGACTTCAAAACATCAGAGACATTCACCTCCAATCCCATCTCATGTGGGAGTTGGAGCCGAATGGTAATATTGAATACGTCTACATTATGATGGCTGCCGCTTTCCTAATTCTCACCATTGCTGTAATCAATTTTATGAATCTTACTACAGCAAAATCCGCAGAACGTGCCAAGGAAATCGGAGTGCGCAGAACACTGGGGGCGTTTAAGAAACAATTGTCGGTTCAATTTATTGGAGAATCATTGTTACTGGCTTTGTTCTCTATGATCCTTGCTGGCCTGGCTGTAGAAATATTGCTCCCTTATTTCAATTTGTTCAGTGGAAAAGAATTAGAAATAAATTTTCTTCACAACCCTTCTGTTGTGGCCATTATCCTGGGTATCGGAGTAGTAACAGGAGTCTTTGCAGGACTCTATCCCTCAGCTATTTTATCTTCCATTCATCCTGTACAGATATTGAAAGGAAAGTTTGTTACCAGCAAAAAAGGAAATCTGTTTTCACAACTTTTGGTGGTCTTTCAATTTACCATGGCAATCATTTTGATTTCCGGAACAGTCATCATTCTCGATCAGATGAATTTCATCCAAAACAAAAATCTGGGTTTTGCCACAGACGCTACGATGCTCATTCCTCTTCGTGAAGGAAGCATGAGAAGAAAATTTGAAACCATTCAAAATGAACTGAAAAGTATTGCTGGAGTTGAAGAAGTGGGTGCCTCCTCCAATGTGCCAGGGTCGCAATTCAATCAAAACCCCATCTATGCTACAGATGATCCCAATCATCAGATTGATGCTTCTCAAATGTATGTTGATTACGATCTGATAAAAACCCTGGATCTGGAAATTGTTGAAGGGCGCGGATTCGATCGTTCTTTCCCTGGTGATTCGGCTAATGCATATATCATTAATCAGGCAACAGCACATGAATTGCAACTTGCCAACCCAGTGGGAAAGGAGATTGTGTTAGTAATGGATGAAGATGAACTCCGGGGAACAATTGTAGGAGTGGTAAAAGATTTCAATTATCAGTCGCTACATCAGCCTGTTCGGCCTGTGATCATGCAAAAGCTTCCTTATTATAATACAGTGCTTATACGACTCAATTCAGAAAACGTACAGCAAACAATTGCCAGCATTGAGTCCACATGGGAAAAATTTGATAACACTTTTGGTTTTGAGTATTCTTTTCTGGAAGAGAATATCAACTCACAATATACTTCTGAAAATAAAATGGGGTTGGTTTTCGGTTTGTTTGCGGGTATCGCCATCATTATCTCATGTATGGGTTTGTTCGGTCTTGCCTCTCTCAATTTTGCACAACGCAAAAAAGAAGTAGGCATAAGAAAAGTATTGGGCGCACCCACCACCACACTATTGATGAATCTGGCAAAAGGTTATTCTAAACTTATCATCGGCTCCACCCTTTTGGCAGTGCCAATTGCCTGGTGGATCATGAGTGGTTGGCTCAATAATTTTGTTTTCAAAATAAACATCAACATTTGGATTTTTCTGCTCACCGGACTGGGTACACTGTTAATTGCCTGGCTTACCATTGGCTATTTAACTGTTCATACCGCTTCTCTCAATCCTGTTGATACATTAAAGGAGGAATAGTTAAACTGCTATCATAGATTAGAAATTTTGTTGCAGAACAAAAAAGCCCCCGATCTTTGACCGGAGGCTTTTTCTTAGGCCGCTTTGGAGAGTTTATCCTCCTTTATTTTATTGACTCGTATTTCTTTCTTTTCGAGATCAAACCATCTTACTTCTACAAGATTGTTCTTTATGTATTTCAAAACCTCCATCACCTTTCCATCAATCCTGCTACGAACACGTTCGCCCTTTTTAAATAGTCTTCTCATTTTTCATCTTCATTTAAGTCCTACATTCTAAGTGCATAGATATATTCCCGGGGGAAGTCTTCATAAATACCGGAAAACGTGACAAGGTCACCCTCTTTTTTCTTATTCAGTATTTCATTAGCCTCTTTTACTGTATTTACCGCCTGATCATCTATATGTGTAATGATAAAGCCTTCACGCATTTCTGTATACCGGGCAAGTCTACCATTATCAAGTTTACTCACTCGAACGCCATTTTTCAACTCCAATCTATTTAAAATTTTCTGATCTACATCTTCCATAGAAAGTCCAAGGGACGCAACGACACCCCTTTCTTCTCTTTTTATAGTGCCTAACTCTCCATTTCTGTTTTTAAGTGTTACGGGAAGATTTACAATTTTACCTTTGCGGTCTACTTTTACATCAATTTTATCTCCAGGTCGTTTTCTGCCAATATATTCTATCAGGGCTGCGCTGGATTTAATTTCAGCGTCATCCAATTGAATAACCACATCACCCTTTTGCATGCCAGCCTCTTTTGCGGAACTATTTTCTGCAAAGTCAACGATAAAGGCCCCTTCATTTCTGTCCAGCATTTCCTGCTTAGCCAGATCGCTCGTCACATTTTGTACCGTTACTCCCAGCCAGCCACGCTGTACTGCACCATACGCAATCAAATCTTCTACTACTTTGCTCACAATGTTGGATGGAACGGCAAATCCGTAACCAGAATAAGCACCAGTAGGACTTGCTATGGCAGTATTGATTCCTAATAAACCACCGTCAAGTGAAACCAATGCCCCTCCGCTATTTCCTGGGTTAATAGCTGCATCTGTTTGAATAAATGATTCAATAGCAGTATTTCCCAATTGCTCACTCTCGCTCCTTGAATTGGAGTTTATAATATTAATGTTTCTTCCCTTTGCACTGATTATTCCGGCAGTAACTGTTGAGTTAAGGTTAAACGGATTTCCCACTGCCAACACCCATTGCCCCACTTTGGATTGGTCTGAATCAACAAATGACAAATAAGGTAAATCTTTGTTATTCACTTTTATCACAGCCAAATCAGTATCTGGATCAGTGCCAATTACCTCTGCTTTGTAAGTGCTGTTGTCGGACAAGGTAACCTCTACAAAACCTGCACCTTGCACCACATGGTTGTTTGTAACAATATATCCATTCTTATTGATGATCACTCCTGACCCCGTACTTTGACTTGGCCCGCGTTGCATTGGAGATGGGCCATTAAAAAAATCTCTCAGCGGGTCACGTGAGCCTCTCTGCATGCCTATTTCTTGTGTGGAACGAATGTGAACCACAGCCGGTGTTACTTTATCCGCAGTACCCGTAAAATCCAGGGGCACTGCTTCTCCATTTTCATCAATAGTATAGGCTACCGATGTAGCCGGAACACCATTCACATGTTCAATTCTTACATTTGAATTTCCGTTACCGTACCATTGATTGGCAACTAAGGTAATGCCACTACCCATTATAGCAGCGATCACAAGTTGAAAGAACTTATTCATAGTTCGTTGTATTTTTTTGTTAAACAAATTTGAGCCAGCAGGATGCCTCTCAAGTTAAACTGTACTGTAAATTTTTTTACTTTTTCTGCACTTCTATTCAACGCCTTTTCCACACTTTTGTTCGGTGGTAACAGTAAGTACGAAATTCTTCGGATTTTGGTTCGAAATTTTTTAAAAACATCTATTTTTTTATCAATTCCCCATTCCTATACTCATATTCTATGGTCAGATTTCCTTCCTGGTCATACCATTTGGACAGCCCATGCCGTATCCCATTTTGGTAAGCACCTTCTTCCATTATTTTGCCATTGTCGTAGTAAATTTTTACAATACCTTCCAGTTTACCGTTCTGATAGTTGCGTTCCTCTTTTACTGTGGAATACCTAAACTCGCGATAGTCGCCATGCAATTGATCATTGTGATATTGCATGCGTTTTTCTAGCTGACCGTTGTTACTTATCTCTAAAGCCAACCCTTCTTTCTTCCCGTCTACATAGGAAACAACGGATTTAACAATGCCATTTGGATGATACTCAACCCAATTGCCCACCCGCTTTCCGTCTTCTATCACACCAGATTGTGATATATTTCCAGCACCATCATTCAACCTGACACCCGCAAGAGAGGGTGTGTCTTCAAATCGTTCCTGAATCGCCCCCACAGGTATTCCTTCTCCTGTAGAGGCACCAGGATAAGTGCCCTCAGAATCGGACAATGAACAAGAAATCAACACAGCTGAGAAAAAAAGAAAAAAGAGTTTCATGGTTTGATCAAATAATACAGATCAAATATAAAAATGAAATTCAATTGATGTCAAGAGGGTGAAGATGGTAATAACACAACAAACTTACTGCCTTTATTCTTTTCACTGCTCACAGACAATGAACCACCATTTTTTTCCACAAAGCTTTTAACCAGTAGCAACCCCAACCCAGTTCCACGTTCCCCGGAAGTTCCCTCGCGGCTAACTGCTCCTTCCAATGAAAAAAGCTTTCCCTTCACCTCATCTTCCATTCCAATTCCGGTATCTTCAATAGTAATTTTTGTTTGTCCGTTTTCTTCAACAGCCTTAACTATAATTTGATCTCCTGACTTGGTGTATTTAATGGCGTTATTAATAATATTTCTCAGTATCAACGATAAATGATTCTTATCAGCATACACATTGGCTTGCTCATCAGTGTCACGCTGTAATACAATTCCTTTTTTTGTTGCTTCCTCCACTGCGATTTTAAACGTTTCATTAATAACTGTTCTTACGTCTATGGTTTCCGGATTTGTGTGTTCTTCGTGCATTTGAGATCGCGCCCATGTGATTAAGTTCTCAGTCATTTTTAATGTGTTGGCAACTGATTCGCTGAGCTGCATTCCCATTTTTTTAATCTCCTCCTTTGACATCAATTCGGTATGCTTTACGAGCAAATTAGAAAAGCCAAACAGGGAATTAAGCGGGCTTCTCAGATCGTGTGCCACAACTGAAAAAAACTTATCTTTTGTTTGATTCAACCTTTCCAGCTCGGTGTTTTTGATATCAATAGCCTCACGATGAGCCGCCAAAGTTCTGTTCATCCTTCTCCGACCTCTGTTCGACATAAAAAGTAATATGAGCAAAACAAAAAATAGTACACCCACAAGCGCAACAGCAATCAACGTTTTCTTCTGCTGTGCTATCACTAATTCTTGCTTATCAATGTTATCCCGGGCTTTTTCAAAATCGGACTCCAATTTGGCTGAGTTAATTACACTTGCTATGATAGATGCTTGATTCTGTCTTCGCTGTTGTGCAATACTGTCATCGATGATAACAAACTCATTTAATAATTCTCTGGCCTTTTCAAAACTGCGGGCTCGTAAATAATATTCAGACAATCTTAAGTAAGTCTGCTTTCTTAATTCCATGTAATTGAATTGCTCGGAATATCGCTTTGCCTCATCGAGTAGCTTCTTTTCTTCTTCAAATTGTTTGCGCGCTTTATAAATTTGAGATTTCCCAATGAGGGTTTCTACAAAGGCTTCAGGGTTAGAATTGTCTTTCAGCGCTTCATGGAGTTGTATTACCTTTTCAAAGTATTTTTCGGCCTCATCCCAATCTCCAAGTTGAGTCAGTACAAGTCCAAGATTACTATAACTATTAATTAATATTGATGTGTTGTTAACAGACTCATTAATTGCAATAGCCTCTGCCAAACTCTCTCTGGCATCTTCATATTGCTTCATCTGATAGTAAACAAAACCAAGGTTATTCAAACAAACAGCAACCCTTTCAGGCATGTTCGCATTTCTAAAAATTGGAATAGCTTTCAGGTAAGAGTCAATTGAACTTTCAAAATTCAATTGTCGGTCGTAGACAACCGCCTCAGTAATGTAACAATTGCCGAGGCCTACAGAGTCTTGCAGGTTGATGAATAGTTTGATTGCCTTTTCCAGGTATTCTGAATAAGACAAGTACCGATCGGTTGTCCCACTAATTGATGCCAATACGCGATATGAATATGCCTCGCCACGTTGGTACCCAATTTTTTCAGCTAGTTTCAATGCCTCATTGGCCAACTCAAAAGATTTACCTGGGGATCCATAAATTTGTTCTCTGCTCAATTCATTTAAAGCCCATACCTTTACGGTATCATGAATGGGTGTTTTTAATAGATTTTCAAGACTATCTGTATAGTTGGATTGGCTGAAAGATGGAAGTCCTCCAAAAACAAGAATGACTAAAATGACCAACCTGTTTGTTGACATAAAGGAATATACCGCCAATTAAGGCTTTGCGGTAGCCCAAGGTAAGATAAACAAAATATGTATTTATGAATATTCAGCGTGCTTTGGTACTTAAGAAAGGAAAGGAAGTATCGATACAGCGTTTTCACCCATGGGTATTCTCCGGAGCTATCCATGAAGCTGATGGCGATGGCACTGATGGTGATTGGGTCTGTGTCAAAAGCATTCAAGGCAAAATTTTGGGATATGGCCATTTCCATGATGGAACCATTGCCGTTCGGGTTTTAATTTTTGGTGATACCGCACCCAATAGCAAATTTTATGAGGAAAAGCTAAAACTATGCTATTCTCAAAGGTTGAATGTTGGAATCATAACCGATCAGACCAATGCCTATAGGCTTGTTCATGGAGAAGGTGATGGATTATCAGGGCTTATCATAGACATCTATAATGGGGTTGCGGTTGTTCAGGCACACTCTGTAGGTATGTATAACGACCGCGAACTAATCTCAAATGCCCTAAAAAACATATTCAATAATCAATTAACAGCCATTTATATCAAGGCCCCTTCTGCACTAAAAACAACGCAGGAAGATGGGTATCTTTTTGGCGGGGGCACAATTCCTCACCTTATCAATGAACATGGAAAAAAGTTTCTTGTGGACTGGGAAACTGGCCAGAAGACGGGATTCTTCCTCGATCAACGAGAGAACCGAAAGTTGTTAGGAGAATATTCCAGAGGAAAATCCATTTTGAACACTTTCTGTTATACAGGAGGATTTTCTATTTATGCCTTGCAAGGGGGCGCCACTCTGGTGCATTCTGTAGATGCTTCTGATAAGGCAATTGCATTGACAGAAAAGAATATTGAGTTGAGCGGATTCAGTAATGAGCAACATTCCTCCTTTACTGTGGACACGTTCGAATTTTTAAAAGACAAAAAAGATCAATACGATATTATTATTCTCGATCCGCCTGCTTTTGCAAAACACAAGAGTGCTAAACACCAGGCGATGAAAGGTTATCAACGTCTTAATGCAGAAGCTTTTAGAGTAATAAAATCCGGAGGGATAATTTTTACTTTCTCCTGTTCGCAGGTAGTTAATCGTCAATTGTTCTATGACACCATTGTTTCGGCTGCCATACAATCAGGCAGACAAATAAAAGTATTGCACCATCTCTCGCAACCGGCAGATCATCCCGTTTCTATCTATCATCCTGAGGGCTCTTACCTAAAAGGGCTGGTACTCTATGTAGAGTAACAGCCCTTTTCTCAGTTGATTCTATATGTGCTTAATTCCCGGCTCCGCTCAATATCGCTGGCGGTGTCTCAGGATGTTTAGCGTAACGCTCAAAAAATTCTATTATCCTGATCAGCCTGTCCATGATCCTTAGTGGATTACCACTTCTCGATAACTCGTGGCCTTCATCAGGATAGCGAATGTACTCTACCGGTTTGCCCAAAATTTTCAAGCTCTTATACAACATCTCCGATTGAATGACTCCTGTACGTAAGTCCTGGTCGCTGTGCATGATGAGTAGTGGCGTATTGATTTTATCAACATAAGAGTAGGGCGAATTTTCATCCAATATTTTTTTAACCCCCTTCTCCCATGGATATCCAAAGTAATCCGGTACAAGTCTCCACGCGTTTCCTTCTCCCATAAAAGTAGTAAGCTCATAAACTCCACGCTGGGCATTGGCCGCTTTAAATCGCTGATCCTGACTTACCAGCCATGCCACCATGTAGCCTGCATAGCTTCCGCCTGTTACAAAATACTGGTCTTTATCAATCCATGCGTTTTTGCTGGCGGCATCATCCAATGCGGCTAAAATATCGTTGGCAGGTCCTGTCCCCCAATCCTGGTAATTGGCTCTTTTGAAATCTTCCCCATATCCACCACTACCTCTTGGATTGCAAAATACCAAACCGTATCCCCAGCCCACTTGCATTTGAAATTCATGCCACATAGAAAATCCTGAGGGTCCCCACATGGCTGTAGGTCCTCCATGAATATTTAAAATCGTTGGGTATTTTGTTCCATCTTTTCTGTTCAAAGGTTCCATCACCCAGTACTGCACTTTGGTGCCATCAGGTCGAGTGATCCAATATTCTTTTGGGAGAGTAACCTTTTTATCTCTCAACCATTCACTGTTCAGTTTTGTCAGCTGTGTTGTCTTTTTATCCTTAATGGTCATTTGGTACACATCCCACGGGTTGGCTATTTCTGTCTGTGCGTACACAATTCGATCGCCTTTTAAATCATAATCCATCACCCCTTTGTCATCGCCAATTACAACTGTAGGCTTTCCTCCTTTTGCAGAAATGCTGTACAAGGGTACGTCACCATCTGTAGAAGCAGTGAAGTAGATGGTCTTTCCATCTTGTGACCAAATTGGTGAAGACACATCGCGATCAAAACCTTCTGTTAAAAGTGTAGGATTAGTTCCTGATGAAGTCATAACCCCCAGCTCCAGCTGACCGCGTAAGAAATCATCTCCGCTTCTGGACAAATACAAAATCGATTTTCCGTCTGGAGAATAAGTTGCTCCTAGGGCCGGATACTCTTTAAAAGTCAAGAATTCCTTTAAATCTTTTCCATCCGCATTCATCAACCAAATAGAAGATTTCCTATTGCCATCGGGCTCAACGGTAGTTGGGGCGGAGGTACAAATAATTTTAGATCCATCGGGTGACCAACTGGCTTGTCTAAAGCTTTGAAACCCATTCGTAATTTGGACTGATTCCCCATCCTGAAATGTGGCTACAAACAAATGAGAAAACCTTTGCTCTGGCTGCAGGCCTTGTTCACCTTGAAACTGCAAGCGCGTGAGTACCCTTGGGTTTTTTTCGCTTGCATTTTTAGCCAACCAGGCTTTTATTTCTTCCATAGAACCATCAGGAGAGGCTTTCACATTTTTCTTTTCTGCTTCTTTCATCCCTAACCAATTGGGTTCATCATTATAACTACGACCCGGACGCTCATTGCTCCAGCCTGGTGCCCCTTCAATATCATGAAACGGAATGCTTGAGGTAAACAGTATCTTCTTCCCATTCGGTGACCACACCGGTTGCGATGCCCCCGACTTAACCTTTGTCAGAGGATAGGCCTCACCACCATTCATAGGTAAAATCCATATCTGGGATGCCTCTCCATCTTTTCTCACAAACGCAAGATGTTTACTGTCCGGAGACCAGGTGGGTTGGCCATCGCTTCGGTCGCCAAAGGTCAATTGAACGGGATCTCCTCCATTTAAATTAACCATGTATAAATTATGGGTGTAGTAGTATTCAGTCTCTTTTTTAACTGCTCTTTTGGTGACTACCATTACCGCCTTCGATCCATCAGGTGAAATTTGTATCTGATCCGCAGTGGTCAGCTTCATTACATCGGACGTCACGATGGGCTTTGTTCCATTTTGTGCAAATGCAGGAACAATAAAAAGTAAAAGCAAAATTTTAATAAGTGTCTTCATAATCATTTATTGTCAGTTGTCTCCGTAGTTGGTAATTCAATTTCCTCTCCCCAAATATATTTATTAAACCATTGCCAGTTGTGCCAGTTGGCGGCCAATCGCTCTTTTGGTTTGGTGATGCCGTGTCCAAATCCTTTGTACACAATCAACTCGCTCTCTACACCATGATCGCGAAGACCCTGCAATAACTCGTAAGCATTTGGAATCGGAACGCGCCTGTCAAACTCTCCGTGTTGGATCAGGGTGGGTGTCTTTGCATCTTTTATGTATGAAATAGGTGAAGTCTTCTCATATATTTTTGGGTCACTCCATGGTGTTCCCTTCAAATACTGTCGGGTAAATGGATGAATGTCTGTGTTCACATAATAAGTAGCCCAATTGGAAATACCTGCTCCTACAGAGATGGCCTTAAAAATATCTGTGGTTGTTGTTAGAAATGCAGAAATATATCCGCCCTGGCTCCATCCCATACACCCCATTCTGTTTTTGTCAATCAGTCCTTTCGAATCAAGGTACTCGACACCGGAAATTACATCCCATGCGTCTCCTACTCCCAGGTTTTTTACATTCAAGGAACGAAACGCTTCACCATAGCCAGCCGAGCCTCTGTAATTAACTCTCAACACCAGACTTCCTTTATTTAACCACTGTACAATTGGATAGACGTATGCAGGAACGGGAGTTGGGTAATCTATGCCCGTTGGTCCACCATGGATGACAACCAACAAAGGATATTTTTTTGAAGGATCATAATCCTGAGGTTTGTGCAATACACCCTCAATGGTAGCACCATCTTTACTTTTCCATGAGATTACTTCACTTTTAGCTACACTCCAATTTTTGATCTGATCGTTGATTGAAGTGATCTTTTGAAGTTTGGGAGAGGCCACGGGAGAAATATAAATCTCATTCAATTGATCTGATGTTTTTGCATTCATCGCAAAGTAGCCCGACTTTGAAAATGATGTGCCAAAAATCTGGTTAGGTGAATTCATAAAAACAGAATGATCTCCCGTCTTAGCGTTGATCTTATATATTGGTCGTTGTGTTTTATTCCATAAGGAGAAATAAATTCCATCTTCTCTCCACGCCAACTGACCTCCTATGTCCTCATCCAACTGCGCGCCCAACCTTCTGCCTTTTCCTGAAGTAACATCAACAGCAAAGAGTTTTGAGTTTTTATAAAAATTTGATGTGGTGTCGTTCTCGCTGGTTGTGTATAACAGCTCTTTTGAATCGGGCGACCAATCCGCCAAAGCATCACTACCTGCGTTTGTTATTAGAGGTTTTGTTTTTCTGGTTGCTAAATCTATCAGCGATATGTTGGATTTGATAAAAGAATTAATAAGTGGATCAGGTTGATGATTGAACGCCAATTTTGACCCATCCGGAGAAACTTTGAAAGAGGTAACCGTCAATTTTCCCTCCGTCAATCGCTCAGGTTTTACCAACTCCAGGCAACCCGCTTTTGCTTTTAACGAATCCACTGATTGATAGCAGGGCAATTCTGCTGGGTTTCTCAATGAAGGATTAAAGTCCATCTGCCATAAGTGAGATAAAATGAATTCTGAGTCGTCTGCCGCAAAGCCTCCATATCTCTTTTCCTGATCTTTTTTGCTCTTGTCTTCCTTCTCTGGTTTGATGAAAAATATTTTCCTGCCGGAAGGAGCCCATTCCAAATCTGAAATACTTTCCTTCTCATCGGTGATAGCAAAGGCTTCTCCTCCTTCCAAGCGCATGACAAAAATTTGATTCTTACCTGTGCGGTCAGAAAGGAAAGCCAACCATTTTCCATCCGGTGAGAAGGCAGGGGAAGAGCTTGATCCTTTGGCAGCATAGGTAGCCTGAAATGCCTGACCCCCATTTTTTGAAATCCAGATTTCATTGTCAAACTCATTCTGGTTCCAATCCGCAGTACGTACCGTAAAAGCTACTGTCTTTCCATCCGTTGATATTACCGGATTGCCTACACTTCGAAGCGATATCACCTCTTCAAACGAAGGATCTTTTTGTTGGCCTTTGGCACAAAAGGCAAACACCAATATTGCTGGAATTGTCAATAAGTATTTCATTGATCAGATTTTATAGGTGGAGGGCCGTCAGACAGATAGGCATTATAAACATGTCCTTTTCTTCTTTCGTCAAATTCTGCTTTGACATCCATGCGCAGCTGCTCATTTTCAAACGCATCCACGATGGTCATACCCATCGCTTTGGCGGCATGCATCATTCCTTTATGACCAATGGACATGCCTGCGCAAGCCACTTCCGCCCATGAGTGCCATGGAGCCCCAACGGCACCGGTAGTGGCGCTCATTCTAATGGTAGGGACAATCCAACTTACGTCTCCGGTATCCGTAGAACCTCCGCCTGTATTCTCCGATGTTTCGCGAAGGGAACCAATTTCCCCAATCAACCCTTCCTGATCTACGCCCGTTGCTTTTTGGATGGCCTTTGCAAAGTCATGCTCCGATTCCGTGAATTGGATGGGCCCTAAAAACTCCAGGTTTTTGTGCATGTATTCTGCTCCCGTTCTGTTCACCAAAACTTCATAAGTGCCACTCAGCAAGCTTACTTTTGTTTCCACCCCAGCCATTAAGGCACCTCCCTTTGCGATGTCCTTCATGCGTTCAACGATCTTATCCATCTCCTCTCTTTTAGAATCCCGAATCCATATCCACACCTTTGCATATTCAGGAACCACATTAGGAACATCTCCACCTTTCAGAATTACATAGTGCATTCGCGAGGAAGGCTTAATGTGTTCCCTTAACATATTTATTCCATCCGTAAACAACTCAAGTCCATCCAGAGCACTTCTCCCATTCCACGGATCTCCAGCCGCGTGGGCCGCCTTTCCAAAAAATTCTACATTGTATTCAACCACGGCTGTCGAACTTTGTGTTGAGGCCTCTGTCCTCGTTCCGGGATGCCAATCAAAACAAAGATCCAGGCCGTTGAATAGGCCTGCTCTCGCCATATAAACTTTCCCGTTTCCCGATTCTTCAGCGGGGGTACCATAAAATTTAATAGTGCCCTTCAGTTTTCCCTGCTCAATCAATTCCTTTATTGAAATGGCTGCAGCCAGACTGCCCACACCAAAAAGATTGTGACCACATCCGTGTCCTGCACCTCCTTCCTGAAAGGCTTCCTTTGTTGGTTGTGTCTTTTGAGATATTCCTGGCAATGCATCAAATTCTCCTAATACACCAATAACGGGTTTTCCCGATCCATAAGTGGCTACAAAGGCCGTTGGCATTTCTGCAACTCCTCTCTCCACCTTGAAACCTTGTGACTCCGCATAATCGGCAAGGGCTTTCGAAGATTTCGTTTCCTGAAATGCCACTTCAGCATAAGCCCAGATTTCATCACTCAATGCAGTGAGTGCCTCTTTTTTATTATCAACCGATGTAATGACAGATTTCTTATTGGAATTTATTCTTTGGTTAGCCTTCTTCTGTGCAAAAGAATTTCCCGCAATTGCAAAGAATCCGAAGAAGAATAGTAATTTATACATAATTGCTTTTGGTTTTATCTGTTTCTAATTTAGCTTTTTTACAAGCAATAGGTAATACAATGTGTCAAATAGTGAAAATGGATACATGAAAGGGTTGATCTTCGCATTGTTGCTTATGGTGCTCTTCCCGTGCTGTAAAGAACCAAAGCCCATTATTTGTGGGACTGAGGCTAAAGTAGTTGATTTGAGTGGACTGGATGGTTGTGGTTTAATGTTTGAGCTGGCCGATGGCACGCGACTGGAACCAGAGCATCGTGTCTATATTCAGGCACCAACGGTGGCCGAAGATCCATTGTATCATTTCAACTTAAAGGCAGGGCAAACTGTAAAAATCGATTGGGTAGAATCAAAAGGCCTTGCAAGTATTTGTATGGCTGGTCCTATCGTTTTTATTACCTGTATTAAGGAGATGTAAGAGGCTGACTCAAAAGTGACACGTTTTGTTGATCCGCCAGTTGGCGGTGAAACCTCCCTAAATTGTAAATTCAAACTATGGAGATTCTTCACTTTCGCTCAGAAAAACGAATTCTTTAACTTTTGAGACAGCCCCTTTAGTAAGCTTATTTCTTCATTCCTGTACTAACACCCTTCATAGGACTATTCATATAATCCACTGTAAGGTTCAGCATAGCACGCAAACCT